>Ga0307490_1000002_pt1 | contig 317008 bp, 280 predicted proteins | sample SI3UmetaG_FD_202118 | JGI IMG/M metagenome (GOLD analysis project Ga0307490, IMG submission 202118) | Sea-ice brine microbial communities from Beaufort Sea near Barrow, Alaska, United States - SI3U | ecosystem: Environmental > Aquatic > Marine > Coastal | place: USA: Alaska | collected 2017-05-06
CGCGGCCCTCGCCGCGCGGATAACGCAGCGCGCTCGGCGCATCGTCGATCGTAACCTGCGTCGCGACCATGTGAACGAGATCGGCTTCATCCGCCGCCGCCATGATGACGAAGCCGGGGAGGCAGCCCAGATAGACGTTGTCGAACGAACCGGCATGGGTCGGGCCGTCCTGGCCGACGAGGCCGGCGCGGTCGATGGCGAACCGCACCGGAAGATGCTGGATCGCCACGTCGTGCACGACCTGATCGTAGCCGCGTTGCAGGAAAGTCGAGTAGATCGCGCAGAACGGCTTGAAGCCTTCGGTGGCGAGGCCTGCCGCGAACGTCACCGCATGCTGCTCGGCAATGCCGACATCGAAGGTGCGGTCGGGGAAAGCCTTGCCGAAGATATCGACGCCGGTGCCGCCCGGCATCGCCGCGGTGATGGCGACGATCTTGTCGTCCTTCTGCGCTTCCTTGACCAGGCTTTGTCCGAATACGGCCGTGTAGGACGGCGCGTTGGATTTCGCCTTGGTCTGTGCGCCGGTTGCGACGTCGAACTTGGCGACTGCGTGATACTTGTCGTCAGACGCTTCGGCGGGGGCGTAGCCCTTGCCCTTCTGTGTCACCACGTGAACCAGGATTGGCCCGGTCGGCGCATCGCGCACATTGGTGAGCACCGGCAGCAGATGGTCGAGGTTGTGGCCGTCGATCGGCCCGACATAGAAGAAGCCGAGTTCTTCAAACAGCGTGCCGCCGGTGACCATGCCGCGCGCATATTCCTCGGCGCGCAGCGCGCGATCCTCGAAGAACTTTGGAAGTTTGTGCGCCAGATTCTTCAGCGCTTCGCGCGCCGACGCATAGGTCTTTCCGGAGAGCAGACGTGCGAGATAGGCTGACATCGCACCGACCGGCGGCGCGATCGACATGTCGTTGTCGTTGAGAATGACGATCAGGCGCGAGTGCATCGCGCCGGCATTGTTCATCGCTTCATAGGCCATGCCGGCGGACATCGAGCCGTCGCCTATCACCGCGATGACATTGTTCTTGCCGCCGGTGAGGTCGCGGGCCACGGCCATGCCGAGGCCGGCGGAAATCGAGGTCGAGGAGTGCGCCGCGCCGAACGGATCGTATTCGCTCTCGGCGCGCTTGGTGAATCCGGACAGGCCGTTGCCCGTGCGCAGCGTGCGGATGCGGTCGCGGCGGCCGGTGAGAATCTTGTGCGGATAGGCCTGATGGCCGACGTCCCAGATGATGCGGTCGTCCGGGGTGTTGAAGACGTAGTGAAGCGCGGTGGTCAGTTCGACCACGCCGAGGCCGGCGCCGAAATGGCCGCCCGTCACCGACACCGTGTCGATGGTCTCCAGCCGCAGTTCATCGGCAAACTGGCGGAGCTGCTCGGGCTTGAGCTTGCGCAGCAGGTCCGGAGTCGGCGCAGCGTCGAGGAGGGGAGTCTTGCTCGAATTTGACACTTGAATTTATCCGCAATGATTTGGGCCGCCCGGCCCGGCATGGAAAGATGCCCAGAAAGGTCCGAAACGGTCCCGTGGCTTATACCAATTCCAAAGTCATGCCAATCCGCTGGGCGGTGGCCATAAGTCTCACGTTTTGGGCATAAAAAGCCGGAACCCCGGGGGCAGTTCGGATTGGCGCTGTCGTGGTCACATCCGCGATGTCGTCCCCGCGAAGGCGGGGACCCATAACCACCAAGCGACCTGTCAAAAATGGGCGTTTGATATCGTCTGTAAAATCTAACTACAGGGAGTATGGGTCCCCGCCTTCGCGGGGACGACGACCGAATTATGCCCGGAACAGTTACTGAACGTCGAGCGGCTCGGTGCCGACAGCGTGACCGGACGCGTCGGTGGTGATCTTGTCGACGCGCGCTTCGGCCTGGCGCAGCAGTTCTTCGCAGCGGCGCTTCAGGCTCTCGCCGCGCTCATAGATCGCGACCGATTCCTCGAGCGGCACCTTGCCGTCCTCGAGGCGCTTGACGATGGATTCCAATTCCTCGATCGCGCGTTCGAAGCTGAGCTGCTTGACGTCCGCATGGGGAGTATCGGCCATGGTCGTTTTCCGAGTCCTGAATCGATGATAGCGCCGCAGAATCTAGGAACGATTTGCGGGCGCAATATGGCGGCAATGTAACGCGATTTGCAGGTGTGGGGGAAGTGGTTCGCACAGCGTCATCCTGAGGTGCGAGCCGCATTTGCGGCGAGCCTCGAAGGATGTGCGATCCGTCGCCGTTGCCCTTCGAGGCGCGCAAGAGCGCGCACCTCAGGGTGACGATTACGCTAGTTGTTCATCAGCGCGGCGACGTGCACGGCGACCGAATCCCGCAAGCCTTGCAGGTCATAGCCGCCTTCCAGCACGGAAACGATGCGCCCCTCGGCGGACTTGTCGGCGATCTCCATCAGCTTGCGCGTGACCCAGGCGAAGTCTTCTTCGCGCAGTTCGAGACTGCCGAGCGGATCGCGCCAGTGCGCGTCGAATCCCGCCGAAATCACGATCAGTTCGGGCGCGAACGCTTCCAGCCGCGGCAGGATCGCAAGGTTGAATGCTTCGCGGAATTCGCGGCTGCCATTGCCGGGACTGAGCGGCGCGTTGACTACGGTGTCCTGATCGCCGCGTTCCTGCGTGGCGCCGGTGCCGGGAAACAGCGGCATCTGATGGGTCGAGGCATACATCACGCTCGGATCGGACCAGAAGATCTCCTGGCTGCCGTTGCCGTGATGAACATCGAAGTCGACCACGCAGGCGCGCGCGATGCCGTACTTGCGCTGCGCGTAGCGCGCCGCGATTGCGGCGCTGTCGAAGAAGCAGAAGCCCATCGGCCGCGAGGTTTCGGCGTGATGTCCCGGCGGACGGGTGCCGACGAAGGCGTTGGTCCGCTTGTTTTTCATCACCGCATCGACGGCAGCGACCGCGCCGCCGGTGGCGCGCAGCGCCGCTTCCCACGTACCCGGCGACATCGATGTGTCGCCGTCAAGATAAACCATGCCGTCCTTCGGCGCGATATGGCGCAGTTCGTCGATGTACTCGTTGCTGTGGCACAGCGCGACCACGTCGAGATCGGCTTCCGGCGCTTCGACGCGCACCAGCGATGTGAAGGGTTCTGCCGACAATCCCTGCTCGATCGCACGCAGACGATCCGGCCGTTCGGGATGGCCGGGGGCCGTGACGTGGTTGAGGCCCGCGGAATGATGATAATAGAGTGTCGGCATGGACGGATCGATCTTTCCGTTGTCGGCGATGGCCCTATTTAATCAGGCTTTCTTCTTGCGCGCAAAGAAGGCGCTGAACGCGTTCCGCGCCTCGTCCGATTTCAGCCGTTCGCCGAAATGATGCGATTCTTCATCCATCCGGCGCAGCACGTCTTCCCGCGCGGGTTTCAGCAGCTTGCGGGTCAGCGCCACGGCATCCTTCGGCAGCGCGCCGATCTCGCGTGCGACCTTGCGCGCCTCGACTTCGGTATGCCCGGGCGCAACCACCGCATTGACGAAGCCGGCTTCGCGGGCTTCGTCCGCGGTGACGGTCCGGCCCATCACCAGCATCGAGAACGCGCGGTGGTGTCCCATGGTGCGCGGGGCGAGCAGGCTGGAGGCGGCCTCCGGAACGAGGCCGAGATGAATGAACGGCGTCGAGAACGTCGCGGTGGTGGAGGCGAGAACATAGTCGCAGTGAAACAGCATGGTGGTGCCGACGCCCACGGCGATGCCATCGACCGCGCCGATCAGCGGCTTCTCGTTGTAGGCGAGCGCCTTGAGAAACTGGGTCGCCGCCATGGGGCGCGAACTGTCGTCATTCGCGGTGTTGGCCTTGGCGAAATCCTCGATATCGTTGCCGGCGGTGAACACGCCCGAGCCGCCGGAGATCACGATGCTGCGGATGTCCGGATCGTTCTGCGCGGATTTGATCGCGTCGGCCATCGCAATGTACATGCCCTGCGTCAGCGCGTTCTTCTTGTCCGGACGGCGCATGGTGATGATGCGCGCGTTGTCTTCGTCGGTGACAATTACGTGGTCGGTCATGGGTGTTTCCTGAAATGGCGAAAGCACTGCAACATGGGGCGGCTGGCGCTGCCGGTTGGTTCATCCTACATCATTGGCCAGAAACGGAATAATGGCCATTCGATTCCCGCCCCTCCGGTATAAAGGGATACTGCCATGCAACTCACCGGCATCCATCATCTGACGGCTATTTCCGCAAACGCCAAGGGAAACCTGGCGTTTTATACCGGTGTGCTGGGCCTGCGGCTGGTCAAAAAGACCGTCAATCAGGACGATGTCAGCGCCTACCACTTGTTTTATGCCGACGGGAAGGCCAACCCGGGAACCGACCTGACCTTCTTCGACTGGCCGGCAGCGCGGGAACATCGCGGCACCCGCAGCGTGTCGCGCACCGGCTTGCGGGTCAACGGCGAAAAGTCGCTGGCCTTCTGGCAGGACCGGCTGATCAAGCTCGGCGTCCATGTCGGGAAGGTGACCGAAGTCGATGGCCGCCTGACGCTGCCGCTTGAAGACCCCGAAGGCCAACGGCTGGTGCTGGTCGATGACGGCGGCCGCGGCGAAGCGCATCCGTGGGAGAAAAGTCCGGTACCGGCCGAACACCAGATCCGCGGTCTCGGCCCGATCGTGCTGAACGTACCCGATCTGACGCGCACCGAACGAATCCTGACCGACGTCATGAACATGACGCGTGTCCGCGACTACGCCTCACCCGACGGCGAGCATCGCATCAATGTTTACAGGATGGGCGAGGGCGGCCCGGCGGCGGAACTGCATGTGCTTGAGCAGAAGGATTTGCCCGCTGCGCGTCAGGGCGCCGGAGGCGTGCATCACGTCGCGTTCCGCACGCCCGATGAAGAGCAGTATCATGCCTGGACGGCGCGGCTCGCGGAGTTCGGCGTTCACTCCAGCGGCGAGATCGATCGCTTTTATTTCCGCAGTCTGTATTTCCGCGAGCCGAACGGCATCCTGTTCGAGATCGCAACCGACGGGCCGGGCTTCGCCACCGACGAGCCGATGGAAACACTCGGCGAGAAGCTGGCGCTGCCGCCGTTCCTCGAAGCCCGTCGCAAGGCGATTGAGGCGGGGTTGAAGCCGCTGGCGTGAGTCCGTCTCCTTCGTAAAAGGTTGCGAAAGCTCGCTACATAGTTTGTGTCGTCCCCGCGAAGGCGGGGACCCATACTCCCTGTCGGTGAAGTTTGACGAGGAGCTTCAACAGTTTTCGTAAACGGTTAGGCCGGTGGTTATGGGTCCCCGCCTTCGCGGGGACGACGTCGTGGGTGGTGTGCGTCCGGCCCAAACTCTCGGCGTTTACGTTACCAGCACGACGTCCGCGCCGGTGGTCGCCGTCGCTGCGTCCATGATCGTGCGCTCCAGCGCGCCGGACTGCACGGTGACGTTCTCCGCGAAGAAGCGCGCCAGCGCGACATAACGCTGCGCGTCGTTGTGGAGCGCCTCGTCGGTGCGCGCCGCCAGCGCCTCGTTCGCCAGCATGCAGCCGCCGAGCGTGGTCGAGAACATGCGCAGATAAGGTGTCGCGCCTGCGAGCGCTTCCGCCGGCGAGCTTACGATCTTTTCCAGCAGCCACTTGCTGGTGCGCTCCACCGATGCAACCGCGTCGCGCAGCTTTTCGCCGGTGGTGCCGAAGGCCGGATCGTTGGAGGCTTCGACCTTCTTGACGATCGCCGACAACTCGCCGAGCAGATCCCACACCGCTTCGCCGCCGGACATGCCGAGCTTGCGCATCAAGAGGTCGTTGGCCTGCACGCCGTTGGTGCCTTCATAGATGGTGAGGATGCGCGCATCGCGAACGTATTGCGCGGCGCCGGTTTCTTCTATGAAACCCATGCCGCCGTGCACCTGCACGCCGATGGCCGCGACCTCGTTGCCGATGTCGGTGGAGAACGCCTTCGCCATCGGCGTCAGCAATGCGCCGCGTGCGGCGGCCTTCGCCTTCGCCTTCGGATCGGTGGCGCGATGCGACACATCGATGGCGACCGCCGTTGCGTAGCAAATGGTGCGTGCGGCCGCGGTCATGCCGCGCATCAGCATCAGGTTACGCTTCACGTCGGGATACATGATGATCGGATCGGAGCCGGTGTTCTGGCTGCCGAGCGCCTTGCCCTGCTTGCGCTCCTGCGCATAGGCCAGCGCGCGCTGATACGCCCGGTCCGCGATGCCGACGCCCTGAAGGCCGACGCCGAGGCGGGCCTGATTCATCATGGTGAACATTGCGGCCATGCCGCCGTTTTCCTTGCCGACGAGATAGGCCACAGCGCCGCCCTTGTCGCCCATGGTCATGGTGCAGGTGGGAGAGGCATGAATGCCGAGCTTGTGCTCGACGCCGCTGGCGTGAATATCGTTGCGTGCACCGAGCGAGCCGTCGGCGTTGACGAGATACTTCGGCGCCAGAAACAGCGTGATGCCTTTCGAGCCCGCAGGCGAGCCGGGCAGGCGCGCCAGAATGAAATGAACGATGTTGTCGCTCATGTCGTGGTCGCCGTAGGTGATGAAGATCTTCGAACCGAACAGCCGATAGCTTCCGTCGGCCTGAATTTCCGCGCGCGTGCGCAGCGCGCCGACATCGGTGCCGGCCTGCGGCTCGGTGAGCTGCATGGTGCCGGGCCATTCGCCGGAGATCAGTTTGCCGAGATAGATGTCTTTCAGTTCCTTGCTGCCGTGGGCATCGAGCGCGTCGATCGCGCTCAAGGTCAGCAGCGGGCAGAGACCGAACGCGAGGTTCGAGGCGCTCCAGATTTCGTTGACGGCGGAATGCACCGCGAGCGGCAGACCCTGTCCGCCGAATTCCTCGGAACCGGACACGGCATTCCAGCCGCCGTCGCACCAGCGCTTGTAGGCATCCGGCCAGCCCGTTGCCGTGACCACGCCCTTGTCGGTGAGCTTGATGCCTTCGCGGTCGCCGGTCTGATTGAGTGGTTCGAGCACGTCGGTGGCGAACTTGCCCGCTTCCTCGACGACCGCGGCGGAGAACTCCGGATCGTAGCCATTATAATGTCCGGCTTCCACGGCGGCCAAAAGGCCTGCGCCGTGATTGAGGGAAAGCAGGATGTCGTTGATCGGTGCGCGGTAGGTCATGGCATGATCTCGCTGTTCGGCTGGCCTCGGCACTCGTTCCCGCAGTGGATGAGCGCGCAAGTCTTGTTCTCATAAATCGTTGTTCGGCGGTCTTTTCCTCGCGCTTGCGGTTCTTGTAGGGGTCCGCCTGGCGCCCTTTGTCTTCCCACGAAAAAGGCCGGCCCTCAACTGCGGCGCAGGCGGATCTCAGGTATGCCACGCGGCCCGTTCCGGCTGGAATTGCCGAGGCCTGCCTTGATCCGCCGCCGTTCCCATCATTCCGCGCGAAACGGATGCGGGTCCGGTCACCGGAATCGGGGCTGATTTTCCTCGTTTGGCAGCATTTTCTCGCCGAAAACCGGGTTTCCACTTTGCCGGAAAATGCTCTAAGACCTCCGCAGCCACGGTGAATCGGTGCGGCTCAGGACTTCCGGAAGGGAGCCGGGCCGGGCCACCTTCCGACAACGAGCGGCGCGAGACGGCGAGACCCGATCCCGCCGCGAACCGTTCAGCGCTATTGGGGCGTCGCCAAGTGGTAAGGCAGGGGATTTTGATTCCCCCATGCGGAGGTTCGAATCCTCCCGCCCCAGCCATCCAGTGCGTGATTTACAGAACTTCTCTGTTAGTTGCGAAAAAGGGCCGCCAATGGCGGGCTTTTCACGCGAGGTCATTCTCTACAGAGACGGCTTTTTTCCATCGTGCGGCTGTAATCGACCAGTATTCTCCGGGCGTCTAACAAAATACTCCCGTTTTCAGGGGACCTATGCCAGAGACAGGTTCGATAGCACTGCGTGCTGGCCAGAACGGTCAGAAATTTTCGGCTCAAGTGCGTTTCCCGGAGTGTCAGGCCCTAGTCCGGCTTGCGGGCGTCACGAAACTGATAGACGCAACAAGCTTAAGTCATCGAGTGCTCCCGGCCGCCCATTCACGTTCCATGAAGCGGCAATCAAAGTTCGTGAGCCAGGCCAGGTGGCCGGTCGAATCGTTCCGGGCCGCGCGATAGGGGGCACCTTAACGCTCAATGGTTTGGAAGCTGATATTGTTGTGGTTCTTGATGCCAAACCCATAACGCTAGGAACTTATATGTTGACCATGACGCGCGGCGCAAAGCGGTTAGTGATATGCAGTCGTGAGCCGGTGTTCAAATCCGCGGGTTGATTGGGCATGCGATACGAACGCCATGGTGGGGCCCCCGATCTTCAAGACGCGTTCCGGCACTTTATAACTATGCGGCTCAACGGCCGCTGTCTCGACGACGACCGCGATACTGAGGCAAAACAGGGCAAGTTCCCTGACTTCGCGTGTTTCAGAGATCTTGTGTTGTTCGAGATGAAGAAATGCATTGCCGGCTGCGATGGCGTCGATGCCACATAGGCGCATCTCCTTCACCAGCCGGTCCTGCAGCGTGCCGTGGGCACGCTCGACCCGGCCCTTGGCCTGCGAGGAGTTGGCGCAGATGATATCGATGTTCAGCGCATGCAGAGCCCGGCCGAACTGCGTCATGCCATCGCCGGAGGCCGCATCCTTCCTGTTGACCCGGAACACGCCGTGCTTGTCGGAGTAGAACGCCGCCGGCTTGCCATAACGCTCGAGGTAAGCACGCGTCGCTGCAAAATAATCGAAGGTGCTCTCGCTCTCGACAAACTGCAGATGCATCAGCCGGCTGGTGGCATCATCGATATAGACGAGCAGGGTGCATTGTGGCCCACGCCCCTCGAACCACCAGTGTTCCGAACCGTCGATCTGGACCAACTCGCCCAGGCTGTCGCGCCGATACCGTGGCTGGTGCACCGGCTTGAGCCGTGCGCGACGGTCCTTCCATAGGCCAGCAACCATCATCCATTGTCGCAGAGTCTCGCGGCCAAGATGAATCCCGTGCAGTTCCGCCAGCTTCTCCGCCGCCAGCGTCGGACCGAAGTCAGAATAACGCTCACGGATGATACCGATCGCTTCGGTGCGCAGCGTTGCCGGATAGCTGCGGTTACTCGAACGGCCACGCCGGCGCGAGACCAGTGCCTCGGGGCCATCCTGGCCATAGGCCTTTGCCAGCCGAAACACCTGACGCCGGCCAAGCCCCATTAGTACCGCTGCATCTGCAACCTTGATCCGATTAGCCGCCAAATCCCGCAAGACGCTCATCCGGTCGATCTCCGTCCGGCTCATCGCAATCACCGTCATCGGCCAAATACTCCCCAGCACAAACCGCGGAGAGTGACATCTGTATCGGGGCCAACAGTGACTTCTCTATCTGGCGTCTACAGCCGGGATTCGCGTAATGAGCGATTATGGAATGCGATGTCATTTTCGGATCGAACCCAAGAGGTCAGCGGGCCGCATGCACGAGCCGCTCCAAGCGACAGCGTGTAACCGTCAGGGTCGGCCACCAAATCGAACGATGTCTTCAATGGTCGATTTATTTCTAATTGTTCGCCTTATGGAGATTTCAATTCTCGTCTATTGCTCGGCTGCAATTGTGCTCTTGCGTTTTTGAGTTGCCGGACCAGGTTCGCAATTAATTGCTGCGTCGCGCAGACGTCAGGCCTTAGCCATGATCTTGAGAAAACAAGATCATGGTGACGCCGAATGTCGATACAGGATGTAGACCGACCCACAACAAGCCCACGTTCGTCGAACGCCGGAAATCAATCTGGCGATATAGCGTACCTGTCAGCGGTTGAGCTTGTCGAATTATACAGACAAAGAAAATTATCGCCGCTCGAAGTTACGCGTTCGATCCTCGATCGAACTAAGCGGTTTGATCCGCAAATCAATGCTTTCGCATTGCTTGATGCGGAGTCGGCGCTCGCTTCCGCGGCTGATTCCGAGAAGAGATGGCAGCGCGGTGAGCCGCTGGGCCTCGTGGACGGTGTGCCTGTTGCGCTGAAGGATCTCGTTTTGGCAAAGGGCTGGCCCACCTTGCGCGGCAGCCGTGCAGTGGATCCAAATCAGGACTGGAGTGAAGATTCGCCAGCAACGGCCCGCCTACGCGAACATGGCGCGGTTCTGCTCGGAAAGACGACGACATCGGAGTTCGGCTGGAAGGGGGTTGGCGACAGTCTGCTGACGGGGATCACGCGCAATCCATGGAATGTGGCGCACACGCCGGGAGGAAGCAGCGGAGGTTCGGGAGCTGCCGCGGCGCTCGGGTTCGGTCCACTTCATGTCGCGACAGACGGCGGCGGTTCGACACGCCTTCCGGCCGCGCACAGTGGCGCTTTCGGTTTCAAGCAGACATTCGGCAGGGTACCGGTATATCCGCCCTCCCAGAACGGCACGCTGTTTCATGTGACACCTCTGACGCGGTCGGTGCGCGATGCTGCCTTGTTGCTTGATGTTATCGCTCGTCCGGATACGAGGGACTGGAATGCCTTGCCGCCGGCGGACATCGCCTGGGGCAGGGGGATCGACGAAGGCATCAAGGGTCTTCGCATTGCGTTCAGCCCCGCGCTTGGCTACGCGCAGGTTGATCCCGAGGTCGAGAAGATCGTCGCTGATGCTGTGAAGGTGTTTGCGGATCATGGGGCGATTGTCGAGCTTGTCGATCCCGGCATTGAAGATCCGCTTCCGATTTTCCTGACGTTCTGGCAGGCCGGAGCCGCAAAGCTTCTCGCGAGTTTTGCGCCTGACCGGCGTGCGCTAACGGAGCCAGGTCTTCAGGCGGCGGCCGAGCAGGGACGCGCGATCGATGGCGTGACGTACTTGCAAGCGGTCGATCGGCGGGAGGCGCTTGGGCGCCACTTCAGCCAGTTCCATCAGAAATGGGATCTGCTCATCACGCCGACGACGGCGCATCCGGCATCGGCGATCAATGCGTCACAAGCGGACCTGGCGGAACGGCCAATACGCTCGCCATTCACGTATCCGTTCAATTTGACGCAGCAGCCGGCAGCGTCGGTTCCGGCAGGGCTGACCAAGGCTGGTTTACCTGTCGGATTGCAGATCGTCGGAGTGAAGTTTGCGGATGCGACAGTACTGCGCGCGGCGCGTGCGTTTGAGATTTCACGCCCGTTCGCACCACCGAAAGATCCGTCATGAGCGGAGAGCACCACACGATTGAGCTCGATCTTCCGCGTCTGACGGCCGGATACAAAAACGGCTCGTTTACGCCATCAGGGGTTGTTGAAACGATCTTCGACAGGATCGCTGAGCGCGGCGACGATGGCGTCTGGATCAGCCTCGTCGGCCGCGATTCTGCTCTGACCCGCGCGAGGCAGCTTGAAGGCTTGCCGCCGGCCGTGCGGGCCAGCCTTCCGCTATGGGGTGTTCCGTTCAGCGTGAAAGACTGCATCGACGTGGTCGGCTTACCAACCACATCGGCGTGCCCGGACTTCTCCTATGTGGCTGAAGAGAGCAGTCCGTCTGTTGAACGGCTGTTGGCCGCTGGCGCGATTCTTATCGGCAAGACCAACATGGACCAGTTCGCTACCGGTCTTGTGGGTGTGCGATCACCTTACGGTGTTGCGCGCAATGCCTTCAACGCGGATTACATTCCGGGCGGCTCGAGTTCTGGGGCAGCCGTATCGGTGGCGGCGGGCCTCGTCAGCCTGGCATTGGGGACAGATACCGGCGGGTCGGGCCGGGTGCCTGCCGCCTTTAATAATGTCGTCGGCTTGAAGCCGACGCGCGGATTGATCAGCAGGATTGGAACGGTCTCGGCTTGCCGCTCCATCGAGACGATCTCGGTGTTCGCGCTCACAGTGCCGGATGCCCAGGCAGCTTTCGACGTGATCCGCGATTTCGACCGGCGCGATCCGTTCTCGCGGGCAGTGCCATTGGCTCCGCTTGATAAAACGATACGCGGCTTTCGGTTTGGCGTACCCAGGCCGCAGCATCTGGATTTCTTCGGTGACGCGGGCGCGGCAAAACTATTCGATCACGCCGTCCGCCGTCTCGAAGATCTCGGGGGAATTCGCGTTGACGTCGATTTCGCGCCGTTCCTCGAAATCAACGACATGCTGTTTCGCGGGCCGTGGCTTGCAGAACGCTACGGCGCGTTGAAGGAATTTCTCGATAGCCGTGATAGCTCCGTTCTGCCAGTCACACGCGACATCCTTCTCGGCGGGGCCCGAATAACAGGCGCGGACGTTTTTGCTGGTCAGCAGCGGCTCAAACTTCTCAAGCGCGAGATCAACGATTTGTGGCGCGATATCGATGTCCTTGTCGTTCCCACCACGGGGACCATTTACAAGAATTCCGAACTTGAGGCCGATCCTGTTAATCTCAACACGCGGACCGGCACCTATACGACATTCGTCAATCTCGCGGATCTGTCTGCAGTTGCCGTTCCGAGCGGCTTTCTGCCGAACGGCTTGCCGCAGGGCGTCACGGTTATCGGACCCGCTTTCGCCGACAATAATGTCGCATGGCTCGCAGACAAATTTCATCGCAGCAGCGAGCTGCCTCTCGGCGCGCGGGTTGTCAGATATCTCGACAAATCTCAAAACTCAGAAACACGAACGGAGTTGGTGACGTGAAGAACGCAATGAATCGTTGGACGGCTCGATTTGTGAAGCCGGGGGCCATGTTGCTGGCTGCGCTGGCTGGCGCGTTCTCAGCGTCTGCGCAAGCTCAGGACATTACGATTGGTGAAGGCCTCGCTGTGAGTTGGGGGCAGTTCTTTGTCGCGGATCAATCCAAGGGTTGGGAAAAACAGGGACTTGCACCCAAGGTCACAACTTTCCCCAGTGGCCGGCTTGTCCTGGACGCACTGGTTGGGGGTGGTGTGGTGATCGGCACGGCCGCCGAAACGCCCGTTCTGTTCGCGAATCTCAACGGGCTGCCGGTGCGCGTCATCGGCACGTTGAACCGTCAGGAATCGTTTGATCTCGTGGCCGTAAAGGACATCAAGACGATCAAGGATGTTAAAGGGCGCAAAATCGGCTACTCGCAGGGTACCAACGCGCACTACTATCTTTCGAAGCTGCTGAAGGAAGCGAATCTGACATTCGCCGACATCACGGCGGTGAGCCTCAATCCCGGCGACTTTGTCGGGAGTCTTTCGAGCGGAGCCATCGATGGCTTCATTTGGACGGAGCCGCATATTTCGCTGGCGATCAAGCAGGGTGGCGGCAAGTTTCACGCGATCCGTTCGCCGGGTCTCTATGTCGGATTTTCGACGATCATCACGCTGCAATCAAGCATCGACAGCAAACCGGACCTTCTCGTGAAGGCTCTCAAGGCGCTGATTGAGGCAGACGAGATCATCAAGAAGGATCCAAACGCTGCTGCCAGCCTGATTGCCGAGCGCATCAAGGTCGACCCCGAGATCGTGCGGAATTTTCTGCCACGCACCGATTTTGATCTGAAAAGCGGCAAAAAGGAACTTGTTGCCGAATTTGAAGCACAAGCGAAGTGGGCGATCGACAACAAACTGGTGCGCTCGGACATCAAGATACCCGACTTCAACGCCGTCGTTGTCACAGGTCTGCTCGATCAAGCACGCAAGAAGTAGCCACGCCCCGGCTGGAGTCATCGCATGAACTTAAGGGTCGACCTCCCTGCTGCGGTTGCGGCACAACGGCCGCTGATTGCATGCAACGACCTTGGTCATGTTTATGACTCCGGCCGCGGCCGAACGGTGGCATTGAGGAATGTATCCCTCACCATCGCGCCTGGTGAGTTTGTCTGTGTCCTTGGCCCCAGCGGATGCGGCAAGACTACGCTTCTCAATATTCTTGCGGGATTTGTTGCACCGTCCCACGGTGAAGTCCTTGTCAACGACCACCGCATTGCAGGACCGAGTTCAGAGCGGGGTGTTGTCTTCCAGGATTACTCACTGTTTCCGTGGCTGACGGCGCAGGCAAACGTAGAATTTGGACTACGCATGGAAGGCCGTGCGGCGTCTGAGCGCCGAAAGGTCGCCGATGAGTTGCTGAGGCAAGTGGGCCTGCCTGACGCTGGCGCGAAATATCCCTTCGAACTGTCCGGGGGGATGAAGCAGCGGGTGGCGATCGCGCGGGCGCTTGCAACCAAGCCTGCGCTCCTGCTCATGGACGAACCTTTTGCCGCGCTCGACGCCATGACCCGCTATGCACTGCAATCCAAACTGATCGATATTCAGAAGCAAGGTGCACAGACCATCCTGTTTGTCACCCACAATATCGCCGAAGCCCTGGTCCTTGGCAGCCGGCTCATTGTGATGTCGGCGAATCCCGGGTGCGTCGTGGAAGATATCCCGATCGAGCTGGAGCGTCCTCGGCGCCGGACGTCGCCGGCCTTCAACGAACTATACGACCGGGTGGCCCGCGCCATCGGTCTCGATACTGCGGAGTAGGAGATGGCGATCCACTTCGATCGGCGCGCCGCCGCTGGCGTCATCGGCACACTTGTTTTCTTCGGTGCATGGGAAGCATTGAGCCGCAGTGGGCTCGTTAATGACATCATGTTGCCTGCACCCACCACCATCCTCCAATCGGGCTGGACATTGCTTGCTTCTGGCGAATTGCTGCGGCATCTCGGAGCCAGCTTGTTCCGCTCGATCATAGGATTCGTCAGCGGTTCAATCCTAGCGATACTGCTCGGTGTCGCGATGGCGCAGTTGCCATGGCTGCATGCCACCATCAATCCGTTGGTGCAGATGTTTCGCGCGATTCCCGCGCTGGCTTTCGTGCCGCTGGCGATTTTTTGGTTCGGTATCGGAGAGTTGTCCAAGATTTTCCTGATCGCATGGGGCGTGTTCTTCCCCGTCTGGGTCAACACCTACCTCGGCGTTCGCGATACCAATCCGTTACTGGGGCGCGCAGCAGCGAGTCTTGGCGCGAGCGGATGGCGGAATTTTGCGTTTGTCGTCATCCCAGGAGCGCTGCCGTTCATCATCGCGGGCCTTCGCGTGAGCTTGTCCGTTGCGCTGGTCCTGCTGGTCGCATCCGAACTGGCAGGCGCAGCGTTCGGCGTTGGTTATCTCATTCAAATGTCTCAGCAGGTGTTCCGTGTCGATTACATGTTCGTCGGCTTGATTGTCCTGGGGACCATGGGCGTCGTCGCGGATTTCCTCTTCGAGGGAGCGGTTCGTCGCCTTCTTCCCTGGTACGGGGCCGAAAAAGCGTCTCGCGCGCGCTTTGGCGATAATGAGCGGAAAGCCGGGCAAGCGGGATAGCGGAAAGCAATTTATTGCGAGCATGTAGCCGAGCCCGCGGATTACAAGACTGCCGAAGCTCGTAAAGGAACTGAAATGCAGCCAATCGGAATCGAGTTGGTCGACAATCAGACCGTTCTCGCCGTCACATGGCAGGATGGCGAAATCAGCCGGCTTGAGGCGATCACGTTGCGCCGTGCGAGCAGGGCGGCGAGCGAGATCCGTCGTCAGGCTGACGGGCTGGAGCTTAATCTTCAACCCGGCTTGCGGGTCGCTGCTGCTGAGCCGATCGGAAGTTACGCAGTGCGGCTGTTTTTCTCGGACGGACACGACCGCGGAATCTATCCGTGGGTATATCTCCGCGAGTTGTCGGTGCCCCGCGCTGGGTGAAAGAACTGTGATGGACGAAATCAAGAACGGCCTGTCCGAAGTCGAATGCGACGTGCTGGTGATCGGTGGCGGCACTGCCGGTCCGATGGCCGCCTACAAGGCGAAGCGGCGTAATCCCAAGGCGCGTGTGATCCTTCTCGAGAAAGCCAACGTGAAGCGTTCTGGCGCCATTGCCATGGGCATGGACGGGCTGAACAACGCGGTTGTGCCCGGATATGCGACGCCGGAGCAATATACCAAGGAAATTACGATTGCGAATGACGGCATATGCGATCAGGCGGCGGTCTACAAATACGCGTCGCGTTGCTTTGATGTCATTCAGGAGCTCGATAAATTCGGGATCAAATTCCAGAAAAACGAGAACGGCGATTTCGACGTCAAAAAAGTACACCATCTCGGCTCCTACGTATTGCCGATGCCGAATGGAGATACCGTCAAGAAGGCGCTCTATCGTCAGCTTCGGCGAGAGCAGGTGCTGATCTCCAATCGCTATATGGCGACGCGGCTGCTCACGGCGAAAGATGGGCGGATTGCGGGAGCGATCGCAGTGAATACCCGTTCTGCCGAGTTTCTTGTGCTGAGAGCGAAGGCGGTCATTCTCTGCACGGGAGCGGCGGGGCGTCTCGGTTTGCCGCAGTCCGGTTATCTCTGGGGCACCTATGAGAACGCGACGAATTCCGGTGACGGATATGCCATGGCCTATCATGCAGGCGCGGGCCTCGCCAACATCGAGTGCTACCAGATCAACCCGCTGATCAAGGACTATAACGGGCCGGCCTGCGCTTATGTCGCGGGTCCATTCGGAGCCTACACGGCTAACAGCGAAGGCAATCGGTTCATCGAATGCGACTACTGGTCGGGCCAGATGATGCAGGAGTTTTATAACGAACTGCAATCAGGCAAGGGGCCGGTGTTTTTAAAGCTCAATCACCTGCACAGCGATACGGTGGGTCAGATCGAGGCGGTGCTGCACAAAGTCGAGCGGCCGTCGCGCGGGCGATTCCACGAGAACCGGAGAACGAACTATCGCGAACGCATGATCGAAATGCACATCTCCGAGATCGGATTGTGCTCCGGTCACAGCGCGTCCGGTGTGTTCGTCGATGAATTTGCACGAACTACGGTAAAGGGTCTCTACGCAGCCGGCGACATGGCCAGCGTGCCGCACAATTACATGCTCGGCGCGTTCACCAATGGCGCCGTGGCGGGTGAGCACGCAATCGACTTCGCTGCGGACGTCGATCTGCCGGACTACGAGCGGGACGACGTCGTCCGCGAACAGGCGCGTGTGCTGGCGCCGACGCGGCGCGACGATGGCATTCCGCCGAACCAGCTTGAGTATAAAGCGCGGCGTCTTGTGAACGATTACCTGCAGCCACCAAAGGTGACGGCGAAGATGCAAATCGGCCAGGCGCGATTCGCTGAGGTGCGCGACGATCTGGAGAACGGAATGGTGGCGCGAGACTCACACGAATTGATGCGTGCGCTTGAAGTGTCCTCCATTCTGGACTGTGCGGACATGGCTGCCTTCGCTTCCCTGTTTCGGACCGAAAGCCGCTGGGGTCTCTATCATCAACGGGTGGACTATCCCGAGAAGAACGACGACGAGTGGTTTTGCCACAGCATCCTGAGCAAGCAGAACGGCCGCATGACGGCGGAGAAGCGCGCCGTCGCGCCATACATCGTGCCGATCGAGGAGGCCGAGCGATCGGCATACGATCGCCAACGTATTCTTCAACACGCCTGACCCGGAGTCTCCATGCCTCTTGCCCTCGCACCAACGACCGTCCCGGTTGTCGTGGACGATGCCAAATGTATCGCCGACAAGGGCTGTACCGTCTGTGTCGACGTTTGCCCGCTCGATGTACTGCGTATCAGTGACCTGACCGGCAAGGCCTACATGAAGTACGACGAATGCTGGTATTGCATGCCGTGTGAGACCGACTGTCCGACGGGCGCGGTGACGGTCAACATTCCATACCTGCTTCGCTGACATGTCTGCGTTCGAACCTTTCGAATCGTTCGGCGATATCGAGGATATTGCCCGCGGCCTCGCGAGTGCGGATGCGTCCGTGCGCCGTCTGGCCGTGATCGACATCGCCGAAACAGCGAGTCCCGAAGCCGTTGAGTACCTGGCATCTGCCGTTGCGGATATGGAGCCCGAAGTCAGGTTTCAGGCCGTTCGGGCACTCGGCGAGTTCGACGGATTAATCGTCGCTCATGCCTTGGTAAAGGGCGTTGTCGATGCTGATCTGGATGTCGCAGCCGCCGCAGCTGACAGCCTTGTGGAGATTCGTGAACCGGCGGCCGGCGAAGCACTGTTGCCGCTGGTAGCGCATGCCTCGGCTTTTGTGCGCGCTGCTATCTTTCGGTCGTTGAAAGCCCTCCGCATACCGGAAGCTTTGGGGCCGGCGGTGACAGCGCTCAGCGATTCTGATCCAGCCGTTCGCGTGCAGGCTGTCGGCGTGATTGGCTATCTGAAGCTGGTTGAAACTTTACCTTCGCTGATCCGTGCAGCGCGGGATGAAAATGCGGACGTGCGCCTTGCGGCAATCAATGCGCTGGCTTTCGCGCGAAACAGCGCCGCGGCGCAGGCCGCTGTGGACGCGCTCGCTGATACTGAATGGCAAGTGCGTGCCGCGGCGGCGGAGAGCATTGCGCGGATCGGACAGGCATCTTCATCGCTGTCATTGCGGGCGGCTCTGCACGATGCCTATTGGCAGGTTCGGCAGAAAGCGCTGCAATCTCTGGGAAAATTGAAGGCAGGCGACGCTGTGCCTGACATCGTCGCTGTTCTTGACGACGAACTGCCGTCTCTGCGCAAGGAGGCGGCTGCTGCGCTGGGTGACATCGCTGATCCACGCGCACGGGATGCTCTTACGCAGAGGGTGTCTGATCCCGATCCGGATGTGCGCAAGACGATTATCTGGGCGCTTGGCCAATTGAGGGGCGCGTAGCCTCGGATATGCGGCGCGCTATTCCTTGAACAGAATCTGTTCAAGGAGGTCGATGCGCTCGATTCTGATGATGCCTCCCTCGATCGATACGATTCGCTTGGCTTGGAATCGCTTGAGCATCATCGTCACCCACTGCCGCGTTGAGCCCACCATCGCGGCAATCTGGTCGTGCGTCACCTTGCGGTTGACAATGACCGCGTCGCCGTCGGGTGAGCCATAGAGTTCCGACAGGTTTAGCAGATACTGCGCCAGACGCTCGATGACAGAACGCGTGCCGAGCATCTGCGCCATGGATGAATAGCATTTTCCCTTGGCTACAAGACCGTCGATCAGCGCCATGGCAAAGTTCGGAATCTGCGACAGCAACTTCTGAAGGGCGGCGCTCGGTAACAGCATGATCTCGCAGTCATCGATGGCGACACCAGACCACATATGCGTGCCGCCGCCAGATACTTCGGGCCCGCCAATAAAGTGTCCGGGCGTCCAGTAGGCAAGCGTTATTTCGCGGCCAGAGGGTGCGGTGTAGTAAACCCGGACCTGTCCACGCTCGATGATGAAAATGCCCTCGTGGTGCTCGCCTTGATTGAAGACAGTATCGCCTTGCCGAACCACGATCCGGCGGCCGAGTTCGCGAAGGCGCGTCCTCTCGTCGTCTGATAGCCGATCCAGAAAATGAGCCCCGATATTCAGCTCATCGATCGTCTCGCTCATGAACAGGGCAGACGTGTCATTCGCATGAGGAAGCGAAAGTGAATTATCAGCAACCCGTACCTGAGGAGAGACGACGCGAAGTGGCTGCGCCGTACCAGTTGTCGATGCATGCTGGCGTTGCTGCGGCCATTCGACGCGAAGCGTTGCCTCGGCCGTTCCGAGGTGGCGAATCTTTCCCGTTCTTTGGATCGCTTTCAGCGTTGTCATGGCTCGTTCTTTTGCGGTGATGCGACGCAGCAGACCGCGAGCTAAGGGCGTTGCGAAACCAAAGTCTACTCTTTTGATTCATTTTAATTGCGGTTGGAAAGGCTGATGCGTGAAGCGCAGGCGAGCTGGAATGATTGAACTGTGCGAGGAGAAGGCGCGGCAAAAAATTCTCGGCGCATTTTTGGATATGAAGCGGTCCTGACATCATCCCGCATAGACCCATATGCTTCGCAAGTAATTGCTTCTGCGTGTTGTGAGGATGATCCAGAATTTAATGGACATTCATCGTTCGGCGACTGCGTGCGGCCGAACATACATGCAAGGGCAGGAAAATGAATCGTTTCAGCTTCGCGAGTGTTGTTGTTGCAATAGCCGTCGGATTTGCTGGAACTGCCAACGCAGAGACCATCCGCGTTGCAGTTGGTACGCAGGACACGACGATCAACTGCGCAACCGGCGGATTGCTCATTCGCGAACTGAAGCTTCTTGAAAAGCACCTTCCGCGCGACGGGAAATACAAGGATGTGACCTATGACATCCAGTGGAAGAATTTTACCAGCGGTGCACCGCTCACCAACGAGATGGTGGCGGGCAAGCTCGATTTTGGCGCGATGGCTGACTTCCCCGGCTCGCTGAACGGCGTGGCGTTCCAGAAAGCCGGCCGCCGCAGCCTTTTCATCTCCACCCTGTCAGGAAGTACGAAGGGAAGCGGTAACGGCATCGTCGTCCCTGTCGGTTCGCCGGTTCAGTCGATCGCGGAATTGAAGGGCAAGACAATCTCGGTGCCGTTTGCATCAACATCTCACGGTATGTTGCTAAGGGCGATCAAGGCGCAGGGCTGGAATCCGGAAACCGACGTCAACATCATTACGCAGGCGCCGGAGGTGGCCGGACCGGCGCTTCAGGCCAACAAGATTGAGGCGCATGCCGATTTCGTGCCTTTCGCGGAGCTGTTTCCCTGGCGCGGCTTTGCCCGGAAGATCTTCGATGGCTCGCAGGCCAACGCCCCGACCTTCCATGGCGGGTTGGTCGATGCCGAGTACGCCGAGAAGTATCCGGAAATTGTGGTCGCTTATCTTCGCGCCGCCCTCGAGGCCGACAGCCTGATTGCTGCCGAGCCGGAGAAGTACAGCGAATTGATTTCGCAGGTGACGGGTATTGAGCCGGAGGTCAACTATCTGTTCCACGGCCCGCTTGGTCTTCAGACTCGCGGCGTGACCTGGAAGCCGGAATACCGTCAGGCTGTGCAGACCTCGATTGAAACTCTCAAGTTTCTCAAGCGGGCGGACAGTGATCTCGATATCAACCAGTTTGTAACCGACAAGTATATCCGCACCGCACTGACACAGGCTAGGCGCGATTACGATGCTGAGTTGAAAAACTATGCGCAACTTCCGCTCAAGGCCAAGGACGCGGCGACTGGCGCGGACATCACCGATGTGACGCGCGTTGCCCAGATATGGGTAAAAGGTGAGCCGCTTGTCCGTCATTATTCCTCGCCCGAGAATGCGCTCCAGTCGCTGGCCGCGATCGAGAAGGAGGGCAAGACGGCTCGTGTCGTCTATGCGCAGGATCGTGAAAGCGGCATCAAGCTGTTCGCCCAACAGGCGTGGTTCGTGCGGGCATCGGGCGGTGAGCTCAACGCTTTCCTGTCGAAAGGTGCAGCTGAAAACTGGGCAAAGGGCAAAGGCGGTCAGGTCGTGGATTATGCCGGCGCGAGGGAAACCCTCGTAGCGAGCCGTTGATCCATGACGGTCAAGTCAGGTGAGGGCCGGTTACAAACGACACGCCTGCTGATACGTTTCGGGTCCATCGTTGCCTGCATCGCGCTCTGGCAACTGGCGTCATCGCTGCGGCTCAACCTCGGCGTCATCACGTTTCGCAACGTGCCACCGCCGACCGAGGTGGTGCAGTCGATATTCACGTTGCTCCGTTCGCCGAAGCTGCTGTCGCATGTCGGCAGCAGCCTCTGGCGTGTGTTCGCGGGATACGGCGCAGCAGCGTTGCTGGGAGTTCTGTTCGGTTTTGCGATCGGACGGTCGCGTTTCGCGAGCGATGTTCTGCTGCCGCCGCTGGAGCTGTTGCGCCCGATTCCGGCCGTAGCATGGATACCGCTCTCCATTCTGATGTTTCCGTCGTCCGAGCTGTCCATGATTTTCATCACCTTTATCGGAGCGTTGTTTCCGATCATCCTCAACACGGTTCACGGCGTGGCGAATGTCGATCGCCGCCTTGTGGCGTCGGCGCGCAGTCTCGGCGGCACGCGCTGGGCCATCTTGCGCGAGATCGTTCTGCCGGGCGCCGCGCCGAGCATCGTAACGGGCCTTGCTATCGGCATGGGCACGTCGTGGTTCTGTCTCGTGACGGCTGAGATGATCTCCGGCCAGTTCGGTATCGGCTACTACACATGGGAAGCCTACACGTTGCAAAACTACGCCGACATTATCGTTGGCATGCTGGTCATCGGGCTGTTCGGCATGGGCAGCAGCTGGCTTTTGACGACCTCCGGGCAAATCCTGATGCCTTGGCGGCAACCGGCAATCGCGCGATGAGCGTGTCACGAGCTGGTAATCGGACGCTGATTTTCGGCCGGATCGAGATCGACCAGGTATCCATCTCGCTTGGAAGTGGCGCTGACGCCTTCGAGGCCGTGCACGGGCTGGATTTCTCCGTGACGCCGGGGGAGCTCGTTTGCATTCTCGGGCCGTCAGGGTGCGGCAAGTCGACCCTTCTTGGTGCGCTGGCTGGTCATCTGTCGATCAGCAAGGGGAAGCTGACCGTCGATGGAGAGCCGGTTGCAGCTCCCAGCCCTCATCGCGGCATGGTGTTTCAGCAACACACGCTGTTTCCCTGGAAGAAAGTTCGGGCAAATGTCGCTTTCGGCCCGAAGATGCGGGGAATCGGAAAGCTTGAGCGGGAGCGATCGGCTGACGAGATGCTAGCCTTGGTCGGGCTGTCTGGCTTCGAGAACTTCTATCCGTCGCAGTTGTCCGGCGGGATGCAGCAGCGCGTGGAAATCGCGCGTGTTCTGATCAATCATCCTCACGTGCTCCTCATGGACGAACCATTCAGCGCGCTGGATGCTCTGACGCGGGCAAAGATGCACGACGTCTTGCTCGATATCTGGACTAAGATTCCGACAACAACACTCTTTGTGACTCATGATATCGACGAGGCACTGTTTCTGGCCGACAGGGTCATCATGATGAGTGCGCGCCCGGGCAGGGTGATCGAGGACATTCGCATGCCGTTCGCGCGGCCTCGGCACCCCGAACTGGTGACGGAGCCCGAATTTGCGCGTCTGAAGCGTCATTTTCTTGAGCTTCTGAGAATTCCCCGTGATGCGACACCGCTGCCGCGATTGAGTCCGCTGGGTGTGATGGCGAGGTAAATCGCTGCTTGGTTAGACGGTGTCTCGCTATTCTTTCGGATGCATGAATTTTTGCGGGCGGATCATGCAGTAGAGCGTAGGACGCGCGCGCTGTACATTGGCGGAAATTTGAAAAAATCTTTCAGCGCGCAAGATTCTGTAACCGACGTATTGCTTTGTCGCATAGGTGCATTGCGGTGCATCGATTTTCTGATAGTCGAAAGAGGCTGCCAGCGCGCAGCTCGCTATTCAACATCATGGAATCGACGCCTCATATGAACGCGCCTTGGTTGCAGCAGAGTGGAACGCCATTGCTTGCGAACCTCACGTCGGCATCATCCGGCATACGTCTTGAGGACATTCGCAAAGTCTATCCGGCGCGAAAAGGTACTTGCGAAGTCGTTGCACTCGACGACATTAATCTGAAGGTTCCAGAGGGAGCCATCCTTGGCGTCATTGGGCGCAGCGGCGCTGGAAAATCGTCACTGATCCGTCTGATCAACGGTCTTGAACATCCAACTCAAGGTTCGGTGCATGTCAACGGCACCGAAATTACGGCGCTCGATGAGCCGTCTCTGCGGCAAGCCCGACGTTCGATCGGCATGATCTTCCAACATTTCAATTTGCTGTCGTCGCGAACGGCTTTTGAGAATATTGCGCTGCCACTTGAAATCGCTGGTGTGTCGAAAAGCGAGATTGTCAAAAGAGTCGAACCTTTGCTCGACATGGTCGGCCTGGTTGACAAACGCGACCGTTATCCCGCCGAACTGTCTGGCGGACAGAAGCAGCGGGTCGGCATTGCCCGCGCTCTCGCGACCAATCCCAAGGTCCTGCTGTCGGACGAGGCGACATCCGCGCTCGATCCGGAGACGACCGATCAAATCCTCGCGCTGCTGAACCGGATCAATATCGAGCTTCGTCTGACCATCCTTTTCATCACCCACGAAATGGCGGTGGTGAAAGCCCTTGCTGATCGCGTGGCGGTGCTGGAGCACGGCAAGATTGTCGAGGAAGGGACGACGTTCGACATTTTCGCGTCGCCTCAGCATGAGGTGACGAAACGGTTCGTCGGTTCGGTCACTGGAAGTCAGGCGCCGGAATGGCTGCTCGCCCGGCTCAAGGCAGCGTGCCAGCCAGGCGATCAGGCTGTGCTTCATGTCTCCTTCAAGGGCGCCGACGCGAGCGGGCCGCTGCTGTCGCAGATCTCGCGGACCTTCGATGTCGACGTGAACATCCTTTACGGGCAGGTCGAGACGATCGCGGACCATCCGTTCGGGACGCTTATCGTTTCGGTACCATCATCGCCCGATCTTGTGAGCAAGATCGTTGCTCAACTCAAATCAAGCGGAAACGCGGTGGAGCACCTCGGCTATGTCTCCTGAACTTCTGCAAATGATTGCCTGGGCGACGCTCGATACACTCATGATGGTGGCGTTGGCCGGCTGCTTCGGAACGCTGATCGGTCTGCCGCTCGGAGTCTTCCTTGCGACCAGTCGCGCTAATGAGTTGTTTCCGGCGCCAACGGTCAACCGTGTCGTGGGCCTCATCGTCAATGCGACGCGCTCGACGCCATTCATCATCCTGGTCGTCGCCATTGTTCCGTTGACCCGGTTGATCGCCGGAACGTCGATCGGCACCGCCGCGGCCACCGTGCCGCTGACGATCGCGGCGACGCCGTTCATCGCTCGTGTTATCGAAGCGGCCATTCGCGAGGTGGATCAAGGACTGATCGAGGCCGCGCGGGCCTTCGGTGCGAGCCCGTTGCAGATCGTGCGTAAAGTTCTGCTGCCGGAGGCAATGCCGGGAGTGACGCTTGCATTGACGCTTACCGCGGTCAGTCTGATCGGCTATTCGGCCATGGTCGGAGCGGTCGGCGGTGGCGGTCTTGGCGATCTTGGAATTCGTTACGGTTACCAGCGATTCATGCCCGAGGTGATGCTGACTGTTGTTTTGGTGCTGATTGCGCTCGTTCAAAGCGTGCAGACCATCGGTGACACCATCGCCCGGCGCCTGGACAAGCGCTCGCAACGTTCATGAATCATTATAGGGAGTTGTTTTCCATGCGCACGCTTACGGCGTCTGTCTTTGCTCTTGCCGCGCTGATCGGCGCGGCCCAGGCCGAAACCATCAGGGTCGGTGTCACCGCCGGGCCGCATGCCGAGGTGCTCGATGTCGTGCGCAAGGTTGCCGCCGAGCGTGGGCTGGACATCAAGGTCGTTGAGTTCACGGACTATGTGGTGCCGAACCAGGCTCTGGCGCAGAAGGATATCGAGGCGAATTCCTTCCAGCACGAGCCTTACCTCAAGAACCAGATATCAAAGACGAACTGGAAGATTGTGAAGGTCGCGAACACCATCGCGTCGCCGCAGGGGGTCTATTCGATCAAGTACAAGACGCTCGCGGATCTTCCCGAAGTTGCACGCGTGGCGATTGCCAACGATCCGTCCAATGGCGCGCGCGGGCTCCTGATCCTGGCGGAGCAGGGGCTGATCAAGCTGAGGCCGGGCGTCGGCGTGACCGCGACGGTCGCCGACATTGTAGAGAATCCGAAGAAGCTGAAGTTTGTTGAGCTTGATGCGGCACAGCTGCCGCGCTCGTTGCAGGATGTCGATCTGGCTTCGATCAACAACAACTATGCCGTTCAGGCTGGGCTCAATCCGGCGAAGGATGCCATCGCGCGCGAAAGCCTCGAAGGCCCGTGGATCAACATTCTCGCGGTGCGTGAAGAAGACAAAGACAAGCCGTGGGTCAAGCAGCTGATCGGCGCTTATCACTCCGAGCCGGTCAAACAGTTCCTCGATACCCGCTTCAAAGGCACCTATATCGCAACATGGTGAGCGGCTCTTCGCTCAAAGGATTGAATTGATGAAGCGCAGACATTTTGTCCGGTTGCTGGCAATCGGCACACTCGTGGCCGGTTCGCCAAATCTCACTGTGGCGCAACAGCCGCAAGTCATCAAGGTTGGGGTGACGCCGGGGCCGCACGCGCAGATCCTCGAGGCGGTCAAGCCAATTGCCGCGAAGAAGGGGCTCGACATCCATATCGTCGAATTCTCCGATTATGTCGTGCCGAATGCAGCTCTGGAGTCGGGCGAGTTGCAGGCCAATTCGTTCCAACATAAGCCCTATCTAGACAATCAGAAGGCCGATCGGGGCTACAAGATCGAGCCCGTTGGCTATACGGTAAACTTCCCGATCGGGATTTACTCCAAGAAGCACAAGAGCTGGGATGCCATTCCGCAAGGCGCCACGTTGTCGATCCCGAACGATCCGACCAACGGCGGCCGCGTCCTTCTGCTGCTGCGTGACAAGGGCGCGCTCAAACTGAGGGACGGTGTAGGTTTCAAACCGACGATTGTCGATATTGTCGAGAACACAAAGAAGCTGAAGATCGTTGAGATCGATGCGGCACAAACGCCGCGTACGCTCGACGATGTCGATGCCGCGGCTGTCAATACCAACTATGCCACGCAGGCGGGACTCGACCCGGTGAAGGATGCGATCCTGCGCGAAGATCCCAAAGGTCCATATGCGAACCTGATTGCGGTGCGCGCCGCAGACAAGGACAAGCCATGGGTCAACGATCTGGTCGACAGCTATCAGACGCCGGAGGTACGCGATTTCGTCCTTGCGAAGTTCAAGGGAGCGGTGCTCCCAGCTTGGTGAAGCCTGCCTCTCGAACATTGAGAAACAAAAAAGGCCGGCAGTGATTGCCAGCCTTTCGATTTTGGAATTAGCGGCTTTACCACGCGGTCGTGATCGTTCCGTTGAATTTCTTTTCTGTGGAGTCCTTGACCGCAGGGGAGCGATAGAGTTCGACGAACCGCTTGAGGGGGGGGTGTCCTTGTTCTTGGCGCGCACCGCAAATACCAGATTCCAGTTGGTATCCGCACCCTCAAGAAGGAGCGCCTTCTTCGGATCGAGTCCGGCATTGAGGGCATAGTTAAGATTGACTGCCGAGAAATCGAGGTCGTTGAGGGAGCGAGGGAGCTGGGCCGCGTCATTTCGATTAGAACGGTAAACCCACATAATTTTCCGAAAGCGACCGCGTGGCGGCGTCCGAATTGACCAGATAACTCAGCTCGGCCCGCTGGATTCGAGACGTAAACTCATCCGTGCCTGGGAACCTGTGAAGTACCGATGTCATCCACCACGAAAAACGCTCCGCTTTCCAGACCCTCAGCAGCGCCTTTCGTGAGTAATCATCGATCCCCGCATCTGAGCCGTCCAGATAGAATTCCTTAAAGGCGTTCGCGAGATAATGGACGTCACTTGCCGCCAGATTCAGACCCTTTGCACCGGTCGGAGGAACGATGTGGGCGGCATCTCCGGCAAGGAAAAGCCTGCCGAAGCGCATCGGTTCGGCAACAAAGCTGCGAAGCGGAGCAATGCTTTTCTCGATCGACGGTCCGATGACCAGATCATCCGCTGCACGTGGATCAAGACGGCGCTTCAGCTCATCCCAGAAGCGATTGTCTGGCCAATTGTCGACATGATCATCGAGGGTACACTGTAAGTAGTGTCGGCGAGCGCATCGAACATAGAGCAAAGCCCCGCTCGTGGTTCGAGTAGATGAGTTCGGGTGAAACCGGAGGAGTTTCCGAAAGAATTCCGAGCCAGCCGAAAGGGTATTCGCGCTCATAGGTCTTGATCCGGGACTGATCGATCGAGGGACGGCTCACACCGTGAAATCCGTCGCAGCCTGCGATGAAGTCGCATGAAACGGTCTGTCGGATGCCGTCCTTCTTGTAGGTAACCGAGGGGCGGTCGGTGTCGAAGTCACCTAGGCTGCCATGAACCTTTCAGCAAAGGGAGAAGTTTGTCTGTGATCTCACCCACAGACCGCAGGATTCCATAGCCTCACCGCAACAGAAACTGCGCGGGATGTGAATGAGTTCACATTCGAAAGCCATCCCGATCAGCTATTTTCAAAAGCGGGAGGCGATCGAGCTATCCAGCGCCCTGCAGCATTAGGGAGCGGAGCCCGTGCGCCCACCCAAACTGTTGGTGTCATTAAAGATTTGCAGAGCGTTCGCTAAGGTCTTTGCTCTCCGAAAACTCTGCCGCCTGCTTCCCGCTTGTGAACCTCGAAGTATTGGCCGTCCGTTCGTGGAGATGATATCTTGCGATCTGCCGCGCATACCAATCCATTGCCGATCCAGATTTTTAGCGCGTGCGTTGCCAGCGATAACTGCGGGATGTCGTCATGAGCACGAACGTTCCTGATTCAATGATCGAAGGTCCACCTCGCGGCGCCACGGCCGCCGCGCCTCCGCGCCGACAGTGGCAGGCGACGGACGGTGGCGCTCTGACCCGGCTTTGGCAGAAGATCTCGCTGGCCAGGCAGATGGCGAGCTACCGATTCAGTTCCTACATCTTTTGCCATCTCTGGTTTCTCAAACTTGCCTTCACGGTGCTTCGCCGCGTGCGCCCGATCTCGATCTTCGGCAAGCTCGTCGTTCTCACCAAGATGAGCGATGTCCGCGAGGTTCTCGGACGCTTCGATGATTTCACGCTCGGCGAGGTGATCGAGCCGGGGATGCCGTGGGGGGCATTCCTGATGACGGTTGACTGGAGCGAGCAGCACGCGCGCGAGCGGGGGCTTCTCCAGAGTGTAGTCAAGCGCGAGGCTGACCCGCAGATAATCAGGAAAGCTGTCGCTGATGAATGCCGCGAGCGGATAGCCGCTGCCGCCAACGGCCGGATCGACATGGTTGCCGAGCTTGCGGAGCCTGCCGTCATTCGGATCGCCGCCGACTATTTCGGCGTCGCTCCGTTGAAGAATGACAAGCGCCGCATGGCGCGCGCCACGCGTAACCTGGCCGGCATCATTATGGTCAATCCTCCGGTCGGCTCAAAGCCCTGGATCGACTCGCGTGACGATATGGTTGCCCTGACCCAACAACTGCTGGAGCAGATTGCAGTTGTAAAGTCAGCAATCGGCGCATCGCACCAAAACGAGCTTCCCGACAACTTGCTGACGCGCCTGACTGCGCTGCTGCACGCTGGTGGCACGCCAAAGTGGTTTGATGAAGACTGGATACGACGATACCTGACTGGCCTGGTTGCGACCGGCCTGGCGACGGTCGTCCGCGGGACGTCGCAGATGGTCGATCAGCTCGTGGCGCGGCCGGATGCCTTGAAAGAAGCGCAACTGCTTGCCGCAGCGCTCGATGATGCGGAAGCCCATGAACGACGTCTCACCAGCAGCGCATCGGAAATCGAACGGCGCTCTGTGGCGGAGCGTGTGGCAAGATCGCGCAACGCGCTGACACACTATATCTATGAGGCTCTTCGGTTTCGGCCGATGCTCCCTTTGCTGGTCCGCGACTGTCCGCGCGAAACAATTATCGCCAACGGAACCGGGCGCGTGCGCATCGTGCTGGCAGGCGCGCGTGTTCTGGCCGCACCGCTGGCCGCCATGTTTGACCCGGACGCATTTCCACAGCCGTGGCGCTTCGATCCGCAGCGTCCGCTTGAGAGCTACATTCATTTTGGCGACGGGGAGCGTCGCTGCTTCGGACGATACGTTGCCGAGAACGCTCTGATGGAAATGGTGCGGGCATTGCTGCGTCTTCCCGGTCTCGCGCGCGCATCCGGGGCCGAGGGACAGATCCGTTATGAAGGGCCGGCGCCATATTCATTTGTACTTACATTCAACAAGCAAACCATCGGGACTCGGGAACGGTGAACCCGAACTACACGACCATCATCACGCCGCTCGAACCGGGCCGTGTGGACGCGTGCCGGAAGTATCTGCGCGACAAGGCTGAGCCGCGTCTCGCCGGCGATCTCATTGAATGCCAGCCTTTGTTCCGGTTCGACAAGATCGCAAGCCTGCATTTTTGCAGCTTTGTCATCCTCGATGCAGACGGCGAATTTGCTCCGAGCCTCGTGTTCGAGGCGACCTTCGACGGATCGAGAGAAGATTTTCTGGATGAGTTGCTGGAAATTGCATCAGAGGGCATGCATGAGGTCTATCGACATTGCACGGACTATCCGTTTTCCGTGCCAGCCGCGCCTCAACTGATCGAAGAGTACCTTGCGAACCATGACGTCGGCGCGAACACCTTTTTCAGCGGCAGTCCGGGGCGTTCCGTTGCGCAAATTCAGGGCGAAAGCCTTCTCCGCCGCGATATTCTCACGTTCCTTTCAAAACGATGCCAGCCGGGCGCCGCTGTTCCGGCGCGATCGGCCGGATTTCTTGACGAGGTGCGCCGGCATGTGATCCGCGGCCTGGATAATAATCGCTGGGCCGAGCAAGTTGCGCCAACACCGTGGGAGATACGGCAACGTTCAGGGATTGTCGCTGCGGCTGCTTTCGCGGCGTTCGTCGTGGTCTGCGTTACCGGCATAGCCGTGGGCGCGCTGTTCGGGTTGGGGCCGTATGTGCTCTACGGACATATCGTTCGGGCCTTCGAGCATGTGAGCCACATCGGAGCCAGCATCAGCAACTTTATGGTTTTCTGGTTTCCCTGGGTTGCCAGCCACATCACGATCGAGCCTGCGATCCTTCACATCCTTGTTGCCTTGACCGGGGTCTGGCTGATCGTCCGCGTCTTTGAACTCTTCCTGACCGGATGGACGAAGAATCCTCACGACCAGCTCTTCATCAACCGGTTTCCACTGCAGATCGCGGTTATCGTCAGATACGTGCTGATCGTGTTTCTTGTTGGTTCCGTCGTGCTGGCTATCATTTCTGGAATGACTGCGGCTCGATCGGCAGGCGCTGAAGCAACTCAATCCGGCTTCTGGGCATGGGTCTTAACGGGAGTTTCGATCGCTTGGCGGCTCTTCGTTGTCGGCTTGGTTCTGGCGGTTCTGAGTCATTTGGCAACGTCCCTGAAGCTTGCTGTCCAGCTTCGGCCATACGGCACAGCTCGCGAGAATGTCCGCCGGTTGGCGCTTGATCTTGTCAGGTTCGCGATGGTCATCGTGACGGCCATTGGCGTTCTGCTCGTTGCGCGTCATATCCCGTTTGCCGTCAGCGAGCAGATCGCGATGGTCGCGCGGTCATTCGTTTTTGCCGTTCTTGTCACTGTGGCTTACGGGCTCATTGGAGTTTTGACTTTTTATGCCCTCGGGCTTCTCATATTCGCGATCATACGAACGCTTGAGATCAGGGACAAACGCAATTTCTCGGAGCCTGCCGAACTCATCGCGCATGCCCGCGAGAATGCCAGGAAGTATGCCCGCGAAGAAGGCGGCATCAACAGGTATCAGAACCATCTGGCCAGCATAACGACCGTGAAGCCAGGCTTCATTCGCTGCTGGCTGTTGCGCCTCGCGCTGTTCGTCATCAACCTGCTGTCTCGCTTCTGGTTCAATCGCGGACAACTTGGCGGCATACCGACGATCCTGTCGGCGCGGTGGGTGATGATCGATGGCGGGAAGCGGCTCCTGTTCCTCGATAACTATGGCGGCGCCTGGGAAAGCTATCTCAACGAGTTCATCGATCTGGCGGCTGTGAAGGGCCTGAATGCCATCTGGTCGAACACGTTCGTTACGGCCGATGGAAAATCCTACGGATTTCCTGCGTCGAAATTCCTTTTCTGGAAAGGCGCGCAGGCCGAACAGCCTTTCAAGGCCTACGTGCGCCAAAGCCAGGTTGAGACGATCGTCTGGTACGGCGCATATCCCACGCTCAGCGTCATCAATATCAACGCCAGTACCGAGCTGAGACAGTCGCTGTTCAAGCCGCGGAACTATGGCGAGATCGACACGATATTTCGAAGCCTCTGATATGGATGAATGCCATGGAAAAGGTTGAATGGGATGACGTTCAGAGGCTGGTGCTGAGCGGATATCCGAAATTGCCATTTTCCGCTTACGTCTTCTGGCACTTCGTACCCGGCGAGGTCGACGCCGCAAGGAAGTGGCTGAGGCGGTTGTCCGATCGGCTGACGTGCGCGACGGCCCACAGCGATCAACAAGCGATCAATCTGGCACTTACGGCGCATGGCCTGCAGTATCTCCGCGTCAGCGATGGAGTGCTGAACAGTTTCTCTCTCGAATTTCTCGAAGGAATGGCCCCGAAGCCGACAGCGGAAACGAAGTTTCCGCGCCGATCGAATGTTCTCGGAGATGTTGGTGAAAGCTCGCCCGAGGTCTGGGAGTGGGGTGGCTGGAAAGAGAGCCGCGACATTGACGGAATGCTGCTACTTTACGCTCCCGACAAAACGAAGCTGCTCTCGTTCATCGCTGCCGAAATCGACGCAATGGCCGGAGCGGCTACGCCAGCAGTGCGGCAGAACGGCGAACCGCTTATTGTCGACGGCCGGATCTATGACGATCGCAAAGAGCACTTTGGATTTACCGACGGAATTTCTCAGCCTTTGATTGAGGGGTCGCCCAAGGCAAACGGAAACGGCAGGAAGCGCAGTAGCGATGCCGATCACAACAAGAAACTGACCTCGGATGAAAAGCGGATTCTTCTCGTCAAGCCCGGTGAGTTTGTGCTCGGTTACAAGAACGAGCGTCGTACCAGCATCTCGGATGTCTATCCTGAGCGGAATGATGGGAGCGCAGAGCCACAAGACATCCGGCGCAATGGGACATACCTCGTGTTCCGGCAACTGGAACAGGATGTACCTGCCTTCAATGAATTTGTTGCGAAGACGGCTGAGCGTGTCTATGGTCGCGCCGATGAGCCCGCGCAGGAAAAGATTGCGTCGCAGCTTGTCGGGCGAACGCGCCAAGGCGATCCTCTGGTTCCGATAGAACGGCCGCCTGGCGCGGCTCCGCGCAACGACTTTCTCTATTATTTCGAGGACCGTTTCGGGATGGCTTGCCCGATCGGTGCTCACATCCGCCGCGCGAATCCGCGAGATACTGTCGGGCCGGATGCCGACACAGCTCTGCGTCTTTCAAAAATGCATCGCATTATCAGGCGCGGCAGGCCTTATGGAGAAAGGTTCGACACCGCGAAGGAAAATGCAGGCGGTAAGCAAGCGACGCGAGGAATTTCATTCATCGCTCTCAACGCGGACATCGCCGGGCAATTCGAGATGATCCAGCACTCCTGGCTGAACAACACACATTTCGGCGGTCTTTATTCCGGGACAGACCCGCTCGGACATTTCAGTTGCGCTGGAGATGTAGCCACTATTCAGGACCGGCCAACGAACCACCATATCGACAGGCCGCGTCCGTTTGTCCGGGTGCGCGGTGGCGCCTATTTCTTTCTGCCCGGGATTGAAGCCGTTCGTGCGCTGGCAAGGTAAGGCCGATTGGCTGGTCGTTAGCGAAATTTATCTGCCCGCGACGCTGGGCTCTCTGTTTCGATTTTCGGAGTTCTCCGTCGCGCGACGACAGGCTGCCACCAGAGCCTGCATGCCGCACTTCTCTGCAAACCCCAATGCGAGTTTGAAATAGGCATTGGCTGCGACGTGATCCTCCGGGTTACTGGCACGCGCGACTTCACCGAGCAAATGCGTCGCATAGGCCTGCTGTGGCGGCTCCCCGCGCTGTTCGGCGAGCGCCAGCGCACGCTCACCTGCCGCATGCGCTTCGGCAAGACGGCCAGCCGCGAGCAGGGCCCTGCCTTGAGCAAGGAAAAGATAGCGCCAACCGAACGAATGCTCCGCCAGCGGTACGTCGAGCCGCTCAGGCACCGACAGGATGTCGAGGGCAGTCTCGACGTCGCCGGTCGCGAGATGGGCTTCACCCATGCGGGCTGCGAAGACGGGATACATCTGGACCATTTCGAGATCCAGACAGGTCTGCCAGCTTTCGCGCAAAAGAGGGAGCGCTTCGGCATGCCGCCCCTGGGCGGTCCGCAGACGACCAAGCACATGATTGATATTCGCGCGCGAGTAAGCGTGATCCAGAATTTCAGCGCGTCTGCTGGCGTCCTCAGCCACCGTTTCCGCGCGGTCGAGTTCGCCGAGTTCGGTCAGCGAATCTGCCATGAAGGTTCGCAAAAGAACGCTGGGATAGGCAGCCCAGCCGGCTCGCTTCTGGTCAAGCTCCGGTGTTTCAATCGCAATGCACTTTTCGTGCATATCGATCGAGGTTGCGAAATTGCCGAGCTCGTGGTGGACGATGCCCACAATGAGGAGTGCTGCGAACTGGAGAGATGGATCGCCGATTTTATCCGCGATGCGGCTTGCGGTTTCGGCCGCGGCCATCGCGGGAGCATGCTCTCCAAGCCTCCAAAGCGCCACAGCAAGCTGACAATTGACCGCGGCTGTGCGTAGAGGGTCTCCGGAAGCGTCGGCCAGACGACTTGCTTCGCGCAGGACCTCCGCTATCCGGCGATGTTTGCCGAGCGGTTCGAGCGCAATCACCAGCGTCAGGCGGAAATCAATCTCGGTTTTGATCTTGGCGGGAGAGGCTGGCAGATGTGACAGGGTTTCCAGGCCACGCTCGAAGATGTTGATTGCGTCCTGATTGGCTCCGCGCTTTACGGCGCGCCGACAACTGCGCAACTGGTAGGGGACGGCCTTTTCCCATAGTTCTGCCTTGAACGCGTGGTCGGCGAGCCGATCAATGTACTCGTCAAGGCGATCGGGAAAGCGCGACTCGATAATGTCGACGGCTTTGGCATGAAGCGAGCGCCGAAGGCCGAGCAGCATGGTGCCGTAGACAACTTCACGCGTGAGCTCATGCTTGAAGGAATAGTCGGCCGATGTGGTGCTTCTGATTTTCCGGAGAAAATCGGCAGCTTCCAACGTTCGAAGCTCGCCGGAAATTTCCGCAGGAGTCACGTCCAGCATTTCCGAGAGCAGGGCGACAGAAATCTCCGTGCCGATAACGGCCGACGTCTGAAGCAGGGACTTTGGAAATCCATCGAGGAGATCGATGCGCGCCGCAAGCACTGAATGAATGGTTTGCGGAATTTCAACCCGGCCGGTTCGTTTAGCGGCGAGATAGTTTCCCGGCTGTCCCTTAAGATACCCCGTTTCCTTGAGGGTCTGGACCAGTTCTTCCATAAATAAGGGATTGCCTTGCGACTGCGCCAACATTTTCCGCTTTAACGGAATGAGGCTGCTGTCGTCGCCCATGAGCCAGTCCATCAACTGGTGCGACGTCGCATCATCAAGCGGCGACAAATCGATACCAATTGTGCCGGGATCCAGTGGCCCGCCCTCGGGACGTTGCGTTCCGATGAGAACGGTCCGCGTGCCTTCCAGCGCGCCGGCCAGATTTTGCAGGATGAGCTTCGTCTCGGCATCGGCCCAGTGAAGGTCCTCGACCAGGATCACCGAGGGATTTGACTGAGCGTAGTGGAAAACCAGCGATCTGACGGCTTCCATGGTTTTAAGCCGTCGCTCCGATGGCTCCAGCTTTTTCCACTCCTGGTCCTCAGCGTTAAGATCCAGCAGCGAGAGAATTGGCGGCAAGAAAACCGACAGATTGCTGTCCAGCCGGTCGATCCCTTCCTTGACGCGGGCAATGACAGTCTCGGGATTGTCATCAACGCCAACCCCGAACATGGCTCTGATCAGGATGCCGATGGGGTAGTAGCTCGAACTCGTTCGTTGCGAGGGGCAGGCGGTCTCAAGCACGGTCCATTCGTCGGAGAGATTCCGGATGAAATCGTGTATCAGCCGGGATTTTCCCAGCCCTGCTGCGCCGACAATGCTCAGCGACTGTCCATTTCCTGCTGCGGCGCGCTCGAGGGCGCTTCGCAGGCTGCGCAGTTCGTTCTGGCGGTCAACGAGGACGCTGAGGCCTCGCGCGGACCGGACCTGCCATCGCGTTCTCATCCGTATTGCCGTTAACTCGAAAACTTCAATCGCTTCCGAGACGCCTTTCACCTCCACAAATCCCCGTGGCTCGACCGTCACAAACCCTTTCGCAAGATCATGTGTTGCTGCGGTCAGCAGGATCTTGCCTGGTGCGGCGAGTTCCTCCATTCGTGCGGCCAGATGGACGCTCTTGCCGACGGCGTCGTAGTTCATCGCGAGATTGTTGCCGATCGAATGGATCACGACCTCGCCGGAATTCATGCCGATGCGGATGGCAATATCCCGTCCGGTCCTTTGGTTGAGTTCGCCGACGGCGGTTCGCATCGCAAGCGCTGCGCTGCACGCCTGGACCGCATGATCCTCCCGCGCGATAGGGGCTCCGAACAGCGCCATAATCCCGTCGCCGAGGGTCTGGTTCACGAAGCCATCGTGATGATGGACTGCATCCATCAGACTTTTGAGGACAGGACCAAGAACCTGGAGCACTTCCTCCGGATCGAGTTGATCGATCAGGGCTGTCGAATCGCGGACATCCGCAAAAACGACCGTGACGTGTTTGCGCTCGCCGAGCATTGCGCCGCCGGAACGCAAAATGCGCTCGGCAAGGTCAGCGGGGATGTTCGATTGCAGAAAGGAAAGCGCCTGCGACGCCGTCTCGGTGGAGCGGGCCTTTGGGCGCCCACAGCCACCGCAAAATCTGGCTGTCGGTTCCAAAAGGAAACCGCAGTAGCTACAGCGATGATCTATGCTGCCGACCAAGCCACGCTACCTTATGCTTATGGCAGCCCCGCAGTTTCTAGCCCCGGCTAGGTTTAAGGGTTCCTTTGGCAATAGCAAGACGGACTCGCCTCCGGGGCGAGGTCAGACGCCTAAAAAATGGCTGCAAGCCAAAGGGATGCCGCAGATGCATTATGGGCTCCGCCGCCCCAAAGCTGCATTTCATTGAAATTTCAAGAAGTTTGTATTGTTTTGTTCCCGGCGTATCGTGAGGATCGCCGAACATGAACAAGTTTAGCTATTTCGCAATCGGGCCATATATCGATGCTCCAGGACGACAAGCCGACCTTAGCCCGATCTGCTGGCGACAAGACGAATGTCTTGCGCAATCATCCTCTGTTTCGCGATCTCGGAGCTGATGCGTTAGATCAGTTGTGCCACTACGCGAAAAAGAGAACCTATAAACGCGGCGCAACGATTTTCGCGAAAGGGGATCCGGGCCAAAGCCTGTTCTTCATTATCAGCGGCACGGTGAAGATCGGCGTCTCATCCGCCGATGGCCGAGGCGCCATTTTCAATATGGTCGACGCGGGAGAGATGTTCGGTGAGATCGCGGTTCTCGATGGCCTCGCCAGAACCGCCGACGCCATCGCAAATTCGGACAGCGAGCTGTTTGTCATTGATCGAAGGGACTTTTTATCTTTGTTGGCCAGCCAACCGGTGCTGGCAACAAAACTGATAGAACTGCTTTGCGTCCGATTGCGTTGGATCAGCGATCATGTGGAGCAGGTTATATTTCCTGACCTGTCGGGCAAGCTTGCCAAGGCACTCATCCGTCTGATCGATCGACCGGGCGCCGCACTGGATAACAAAATCACCATTACGCAGCAGGAAATTGGCGAGATGCTTGGCCTGTCGCGCGAGAGCGTCAACAAGCAACTGCAGGAGTGGGCTGACCGGAAGCTAGTCCGTCTTCAACGCGGATCGATCACCGTCATCGATGTGGATTCGTTGAAGGGGATGGCGGAGCGCTCGCAGGATTAATCGCGCTCATGATTCTCTGGTCAGAGACACGCTGGCGTCGCCCGATGATGCCGAATCGATCAGCCGATTAGCCGCTAAAGACTTCGTGTTTTTTGGACGTTGACCAGCGGACATGCTCTGCGGTTGTGGGCCGGGTTTGGCTGCGCCTGTTCGACCTGCGAGGATGACTTCACCGGCGAGGCCGGCCGGGAGCTTACAGCGAACCCGATCAAGGCCATGACGAGCGCAAACTCCACTGCCAGGATCGAAACAGACCATCTCCAGCACAGCGTCCAGTTTCGTCGGCTGCCCAACCCGGATTGGGTAAATTGTCCGATCGGGGTTTGCATGACTGCCTCCTTTGAAGGAGGCATTCATTAGTCCTAATCCCGGCCGCGGTATGTGAACCAAGTCACAGAGCAATGTACCTGCGGCTAGCCGTCGCTGCGGCCCTTGATGACGACACCAAAGGGCTCCCACCGGCTGCCCTTGAACCGCATCATCTGCATGTCTTCGAGCGGTGAAAAGTCCTTCTCGCCGGTATTGGCCAGGATGCCGGGAATCAGAACGTCGGACTCGAAGTTCTTGATGCTTGCAGCCTGCTTCATGATGTTCTCGCGGGTGAGATTGTCGCCGCTCTGCTTGAGCACCTGAACCATCAACTGGGCGCCCATGTAGCCATGGATCATAAGGCTGTCGGCCTTGTTGGCGTCCGGCATATACTTCGCGAGAAACGATGTGTAGGCCTTCATGCCCTTGTCGTTATCCCACTGCGGATCCGACGCGTCCTTGATGAAGGTTCCTGACAGCACGCCTTGTGCATTCTCAACGCCTGCGGGCACGATGACCGTTCCGACGGACGAGGCAACGTTGGGTATGAAGTGCATGGGCTTCCAGCCCAGCTCGGCGATCTTCTTGATGCTTTGCGCCACAAATTTCGGCGTGCCGAAGGTAAACATCACGTCGGCGCCGGAAAAAATCTTGAACCGGCGCTATTCAACCGTGAGGCGCGACATGGGTGCTTCCGCCAATTCATTGATGAATAGCGATCATCCACAAATTTGGTAGCGTGGATGCGGCATCGGCGCTCTGATCATGGCCAAGCGCGCCCGACGCCCTGATCGGATGGCAACGGGTATTGCAGGAAGCCTGGATGGATTCGGAAAACCATCCGGTTTCATTCTCGCCATTCCGGCTTTATCCGCAACTGCGCATCGGCGTCATGGCGGATCGTCGATTTTAATGTCAGGCAACTCGATTCAAGAAAACTCTGGAGGAAACAACGTGAGTGAGACAAAGGCTGCTGTGGGGCAGGTTCGGACCGAAGTACACGGTCATGTGCTGAAGATCATCATCGACAATGCGGCCAAGAAAAATTCCTTCAGCCCGCAGATGATGCACCAGATGTCCGACGCCCTGACTCTCCTGCACAATACCGACGACTATTGGGTCGGCGTGGTCTGCGCGGAGGGAAGCGACTTCACCGCCGGTCTCGATATGCCGAAGTTCTTCGGACCGACGGCGGATAAGGACGCGCTTAAGCTGAAAGAAGGAAACGTCGATACTTTCGCGCTTCAGAAGCGCTGCCGAAAACCGGTCGTCACGGCGGTTCAAGGTATCTGCTTCACCATCGGCATCGAAATGATGCTTGCCGGTGACATCGTCATCGCAGCCAGCGATAGCCGTTTCTGCCAGATGGAATCGAAACGCGGCATCGCCCCGCTGGGCGGCGCGCATTTCCGTTTTCTGACGCGCGCCGGCTGGGGCGACGCGATGTATCATCTCTTCCTTTGCGATGAGTTCTCGGCCGAGCGGGCCTACAAGATCGGTCTGGTCCAGGAGGTGGTGAGCCCCGGCCAGCAGATCCAGCGCGCGATGGAGATTGCGCAGACCATTGCCAAGAATGCGCCGATCGGCATTCAGGTCACGAAAGAAGCCGCCTTGAAGTTCATCGAGAGCGGCGAGCGGGCTGCGATCGATTACATTCCGCAGATCAGGGATCGCGTGTTCAACAGCCAGGACTTCAAGGAGGGCATTCAATCCTTCGTCGAACGCCGCGCGGCGGTGTTCCGCGGAAAATAGCCGCATCCGAAACGACAGCCATTCAATCAACCAGAGGGACGACAAGCGACATGGGAAGCATCAAGAAGGCATTCGATCTGACCGGCAAAACCGCACTCATCACAGGAGGCTCGCGCGGGCTGGGACTTCAGATCGCCGAAGCGCTCGGCGAGCAGGGGGCAAAAATCGTCCTGTCGTCGCGCAAGGCCGGCGATCTGGAAGAGGCTCAGAAGCATCTCGCCAAGCTCGGCATTGAGGCGGACTGGATCGCGGCCGATAATTCCAAGGACGAAGATATCAAGCGGCTTGCGGACGGAGCGATTGCCAAGCTCGGCAAGGTCGACATTCTTGTGAACAACGCCGGTGCGACCTGGGGGGCGCTGACGGAAGATCATCCCATCGAAGCATGGGACAAGCTTATGAACCTCAATATCCGCGCGTTGTTCGTGCTCAGCCAGCAGATCGGCAAGAAATCGATGATCCCTAACAAGTATGGGCGGATCATCAATCTTGCATCGGTTGCCGGCCTGTTCGGCAGCAGCGGTGAGATGCAAACGATCGCCTACAACACCAGCAAAGGTGCGGTCGTGAACTTCACCCGCGCCCTTGCGGGCAGTTGGGGGCGCCATGGCATCACGGCCAACGCGCTTGCGCCCGGATTCTTCCCGTCGAAAATGACGAAGGGAGTGATCGCATCAGTTGGGGTCGACAAGTTGACCGAAGGTGTGCCGCTTCGCCGCCTTGGCGACGATGACGATCTCAAGGGTGCCGCGCTGCTGTTCGCCAGCGATGCCGGCAAACACATCACCGGTCAGATCCTAGCTATCGATGGCGGTCTAACGGCCGTGCTGTCGTCGTCCTGACCTGTAGAAACCCGGCCCGGAAACGGGCCGGATTTCCAGTATGCAGACCGCGTAGTCACATGAGTGGCTACGGTATGATGAGGGCGAGACTCTCCGCCACCAGAGTCGGCGACTGATTGTTTTCGATCTCCAGCGTCGCTTTGCTCTTAATCAGAAATTTCCCGTTCTCTTTCGGTTCGATGCCGACCAGAGCCAATTGCAGGCGAACTCGCTCGCCTGCCTTTACCGGCGTAATGAACCTCACTTTATCCAGCCCATAGTTGATAACCGCAGAGGCATCTGTGGGGGCAAGCCCCAGCTTCATTGCCAGCGCGGCGACCAGCGAGAGACTGAGATATCCGTGGGCGATCGTGCCGCCGAACGGACTCTCGCGCCTGGCGCGTTCAATATCGACATGGATCCACTGCCGATCGCCAATGCATTCAGCGAATTGATCGATTCTGGGTTGATGAACATCGATCCAGTCCGATGCTCCAAGGCTCTGCCCAACGAAGTCCTTTACGTTGGCGAGCGTGATCTCCGTCATAATAATCAGAACCTTTCTTTGTGATTACGATCGTCATTGTCGTTGCTGCTGGAATGATCGCCATGGCGGATATTTTGAGCCCATCGACAGGAATGAATAGCGATTTCGTCATTCATGGCTGAATAGCCAGTCGCCAAATTCTCCCTACCTCTTGAGGCCTGGCGCGTTCAGCCTGCCTTCCCAAGGGCTTGGATCCAATGAAGCCCAAGGGGGAAACATCGCTCATGACCAATTCGATAGCCTTGGCTCGCACTGTTGCGCCAATCGAGACACTCGCCGACATTCCGCGATATCATGCAGCTCTGACCCCGGATGCGGTCGCCCTGAATTTTGAAGGCAGGGAGACCACCTACGGTGGTCTCGACGCTGCTTCAAACCAGGTTGCAAATGGCCTGATCGCTGCGGGCGTCAAACCGGAGGGCCGCATTGCGATTCTCGACAAGAACAGCGACACATTCTTTTCGGTTTTCTTGGGGGCCGCCAAGGCGAATATGGTGCTCGTGCCGATCAATGCGCGGCTTGCCGCGCCGGAGATCACGTTTGTGATCAATGATGCCAGAGCGGAAGTTCTGTTTATCGGTGAAGCGTTTCTGGAAACGCTCGCCAAGATTCGCGATCAACTCGTCACGATCCGAAAGGTGATTGTTCTTGATGCATCTTACACGGCATGGCGCGACGCGCAGAGTTCGCGTGATACCGGCGTCATTTCGCAGCCTGATGATGTCTCCATTCAGATGTACACCAGCGGGACGACCGGTCATCCCAAGGGAGTTCAACTCACCCACCGAAATTTTTCCCTGACGTCGCCTAACGTGTTTGACTTTTGGGGTCACTGGACGCGCGACGACACGCTGCTGATTACAATGCCGCTGTTTCATATCGCGGGCGCCGGGACAGGCATCTTGGGGTTGCTCGCCGGAATGAAGATTATCGTCCTCCGCGAGTTTGTTCCGTCTCAGGTCTTGGAATCCATTCAACGTGACCGTGTCACGGCGTCGTTCTTTGTGCCCGCGATGATATTGGCCCTGCTGTCGGAAAAGAATGTCGATCAGGTCGATACGTACTCGCTAAAGCGCGTGATCTACGGCGCTTCGCCGATTCCCATCGATCTGTTGAAAAGCGCGCTTCGCGTGTTCAAGCGAACTGAATTCGTCCAGGTCTACGGCCTTACAGAAACGACGGGAGTCCTGACCGCGCTTTTGCCGGAAGACCATTCCCGTATCGACAGCGAAGTCATGAAATCGTGCGGCCGGCCCATCGACGGTGTTGAATTGCGAATTGTGGATGCTTTGGGGACGCCGTTGCCCCCGCGCGAGGTGGGAGAGGTCGTCTGCCGGACAACAAAGAACATGATTGGATACTGGAATCGTCAGGACGACACCGCCAAGACCCTCAAGGGGGAATGGCTCCATACCGGCGATGCCGGGTATCTCGACGAAAACGGGTATCTTTATATCCACGATCGCATCAAGGACATGATCGTCTCTGGCGGAGAGAACATCTATCCCGCGGAAATCGAGAGCGTGTTGTTCGGCCATCCCGATATTGCCGATATCGCGGTCATCGGGGTGCCGGATGAGCGGTGGGGCGAGGCCGTCAAGGCGCTTGTGGTCCCGATGCAGAATGCTACTCCGGACGCAGACAGTATTCTGCGATACGCGCGTGAGCGCCTGGCGGGTTACAAGATTCCGAAGTCGATCGAGTTCTTGTCGGAGATGCCGAGAAATCCCTCAGGAAAGATATTGAAGCGCAAGCTTCGTGAACGGTACTGGCAGGGGCGGGACAGACGTGTAAACTAATCTTGCATGCCCGTCCGATTACCATCCCTTCCCAGGCAGCGCGGAATGCAGATGTGACCGAAGCAAACTGGGACCTGTACCGTCTATTCCTGGTCGTGGCCCGAACGGGGAGCGTCAATCGCGCCGCCAACGAACTTGGGATGAGCCAGCCGACGCTGAGCCGGCGGTTGAAAGAGCTCGAACGGTACGTTGGAGCTCCGTTGTTCTTCCGGGCCTCATCGGGAGTAAAGCTCACGCCGGAAGGCGAAGATCTTCGGCGCTCCGCCGGAGATATTCTGTCGGCGTTTGACTTGTTCAATCGCGAGCTGCGTTCGCGGGTCGGCCAAAGATCGTCCGTCGTCAAGATATCCGCGACGGAAGGAATGACAAAGCACTGGCTTCTGCCGCGCGTCAAACAGCTCCGCGGCCTGAACAGCCGTCTGCGTCTCGAAATCACATCGACGATGCATCAGCAACCCCTGGCGACGAGCGATCTCGATTTCGTCATCAGAATGGGTGACCCCGGCGAGAGCGAACTGATCGGAAAGCGGGTAGCAACCGTTGCGTTCGGTATATTCGCGTCGGAGGAATACCTGGCGGCGCATCCTGCACCGCGGTCCCTGGCTCAACTCAAGGACCACGACATTATCGGGCTCACAGAGGATTTTGCCGGCTTTCGAAGCGAGCGCGCCGGCCAAATGCAATTGGCCACGCAGTTCTTTGCCGCGACGGAGGTGCGAAATGCCCTGCGCATCTTGCCGGTTGCAAGTCACTTCGCCGCAGCCGCGGAGGGCCTCGGCCTTGCACTTCTCGCTGTGCCATTTGCGCAAGCCGAACGGCTTGTACGCGTGCTCCCGAATGAGACAGCTTTTTTGAACGTGTGGTTGCTTCGCCGCCCTGAAAGCGATCTCAGAAAACTGACTCGGGAGGTCAGACGGTTTCTTGAGAGCGAGTTCGTAAAGTCCAAGAGCTGGTTCTCCGGTAACCAAAGACCTGCTCACACGCCGACCCGGCGTAAATCCTAGACGTCATCGCTGTCCCGCCGCGGTCGTCTGTCCGCAAGTAACCCGCTAGATGGTCTGACGGAACCTTCCCCCGAACCGCGCACCTTGCATATGCTGGCGTCAGGAGCAGGTGCCGGTTCTCATCAGGTTCGGCAACGATCCGCGGAAGCATTGGCTTCGCGGCGTTGTGCGCCGCCGTCGCCATTTTATGAAAACGCGTCAAGCGTTCGGTAATTGGGAGGGGCCAATGAGAATCGAAGAACTTTTCTCGGTTCGCGGCAGGATCGCGCTGGTGACCGCCGCCATCGAAGATGAAGGCCAGCGGGAGGTCATAGATAGTGCGCCGATGAAACGGATGGGCAACCTGGGGCCGTTCGTCACGCCGTCGATCGTCGCTTCGATTAACACCGCGACGGGTGCGCCGGTGGCGAGCATGGTTCTCGTGACTGCGTTGTGGCTTGCCGCCGGGGCGATGCTCACCTTCGTGCTGCGGCCGGCTCCCGCCACGCAATTTGCGATCGCCTGAGCAGACGGGCGCCACGCGGTACATCCGGATTCGATTTTCGAGCCGGATGTACCGCTCGGCCCGAGTTGCAGGGAGAGCGGGGACCCCTTGTACGGGGGCAAGTTCATGAGAATAGTTTTGCTGGGGCCGCCTGGAGCGGGCAAGGGTACGCAGGCGAAGCGTATTGTTGGCGTGTACAACATCCTGCATTTCTCCACGGGAGATATGATGCGCGCGGCAGCAGTCACCGAAACGCCGCTCGGTTATGAAATCAAGCAGACGATGGCGGACGGCAAGCTGGTGCCCTGTTCAAAGTGGATCGGTGGGGATCGCGCTGCTTAATTCGGCGCGGGAATTGGCTACAGTTACCTCATCACAACGGGCAACGAGGCCGTCACATCGGCGTCGGACTACATCGATGCCGTCGTGGATGATCCGAGCGTCAATACAATTCTGGTGTTCGCGGAACAGATCAAGAAACCCGCTGCATTCATGCAGGCGCTTCGCCGTGCGCGTGCAGCCGACAAGCCGGTGATCGTCCTCAAGAGCGGCCGCTCGCAATCCGGAAAGGCTGCGGTGATGGCTCATACCGGCGCTATCGCCGGAAGCGACGAGGCCTGCGATGCAGCGTTGTTGGCGACCGGCGCGATCCAGGTTCATTCGCTGGATGAACTGGTCGAAACCGCGTTGCTCGCATCGAAGATGCCCATTTGTCCGGCGCAGCGCCAGCTTGGCGGTCTGTCGCTCTCTGGCGGCGAAATCGCTCTTGTGCTCGATGCGGCCGAAGATCTCGGCGTGACATTCGCTCCGTTGAGCTCAGCAAAGCCGACAGTCAAGCAATTGCTCCCGCCGTTCGCGCATCTTTCGAATCCGTTGGATCTGACCTGGGCAGGTCTCTATGACCCCAAGGTTGCTCAAGGTTGCGCGGAGGCGATTGCGTCCCAGCCGGATGTCGGGATGATGGTGCTGATCCAGGACGCGCCGAACAAGCTTGGTATCCAGCAAGCCACCCGCTATTCGAAGTTGCTTGAGGCGGTCGCAAGCGGCGCGGCGTTAGCGAAGAAGCCGCTGGTTGCGTTGTCGAATGTCTCGGATCAGCCCCATCCCGCGCCGCAGGACGTCGCCGACGCGGCAAAAATTCCATACCTTCGCGGCACGCGTGTCGGCCTCTCGGCGATCTCACATTATATGAAGTGGTCTGTCGGATCGGCCCAGTCATCGACGGCAGCTTCGACCGAGGAAGCGTCGCCGGCGCGACTTGGCCTTGATAATGTCCCGTCGCATCGGATGGCAGCCGAGCATGAGGCGCGCGACGTTCTCAAAAGTTACGGCGTAGCCGGTCCTCGCGAAACGTTCTGCACGTCCGTGGAGGAAGCGGTTTCCGCGGCGGAAGAAATCGGCTTTCCCGTCGTTGTGAAGGGGCTGGTCGAAAACATGGTTCACAAGTCCGATGCGGGGCCAGTGAAGGTGGGGCTTGCCTCAGGGGCGGACGTGCGGCGCGCTGCTGAAACAATGGTTCAGTCGGTCGCCAGAAATCCAGATCATCGTTTTCTCGGCTTTCTTGTTCAAAGTAAAATCTCCTCGCTCGGTGAAATATTCGTCGGAGCGCGTGTGGATGCGGATTTTGGCCCGTTGATTGTCGTGGGCGCGGGGGGAGTTCAGGTCGAACTCTATAAGGATGTCGCAATTCGTCTGGCGCCGATCGATGAAAAATCAGCGCAGGAGGCGATTGCTTCGACAAAAGTCGCGCGACTTTTCGAAGGCTTTCGCGGCGCCCCGGCTGGGGATATCCAGGCCGTCGCGCGGACGGTGAGCGCCCTGTCGCGGTTCATGGTGGATTTCTCCGACCGCATATGTTGACCAGCTTCGCTTGAAGGTGGCGGAAGCTGGTGCACTTTATTGGGCGCACCAGCTTCGCCGATCATCAAGCCCCGACCACGATCCTTTGATCAGCGCCGCTGGTCTTAGCCTCCCCTCCCAGATAGGCAGCTTCCAGCGAGGGGTCCTCTGCGATGGTTTCCGCCGTGCCGCTTTTCACAACGGCGCCCGTCTCCAGGAGATAGGCCCTGTCAGCCAGCGCAAGAGCCTGTCCGGCCATCTGGTCGACGACAATCAGCGTCATGCCTTCAACGCGGAGGCGTTCGAACGACGCAAAGAGCTCATCGACCACAAGCGGCGCGAGACCGAGCGAGGGTTCATCCAGCATCAGCACCTTCGGGGACGTCAGCAGGCCGCGGGCGACGGCCAGCATTTGCTGTTCACCACCGGAGAGAAGACCGGCGCGGTGATCGATGCGCTGGTTCAGGCGTGGGAAGCGGGTCAGCATGGCTTCGACTTCGGCATCGAGATCAATACCTGTGCGGGCATAGGCTCCAAGCTGCAGGTTCTGCCGGACGGTGAGTTCCGGGAATACCTGCCGTCCTTCCGGCACCAGCACAACACCGATACGGGCTCGTGCATGCGCAGGCAGATTGTCGATACGTTTGCCGGAGAGCGAAATCTCGCCGGTTGCACGCGGCGGCTCCAGTCCCGCGATCGAGCGCATCAGTGTGGTTTTGCCGGCGCCGTTTGCACCAAGCACCGCGATGGCTTCGCCGTTGCCGACAACCACGTTGATGTTTTCGAGCGCCTGCGACAGGCCGTAGAACGCATCGAGCTTCTTGATATCCAGCACAGTCTCTTGCCCGGTCTGACGTGCGGGACGGTGGTGCTGCTCGCTCGCCGTGGCATCGCCGAGATAGGCTTTCCGGACCAGAGGATCGTTCCGGATGGCCGCGGGCTCGCCGATGGCGATGCGTTTGCCGCCATCGAGCACCACGATGTGATCGCTCAACGACATGATCATCGGCATATCGTGCTCGACAATGATCACGGCGACACCGAGATCTGCGATGCGGCGCAGCAGCGTGGTCAGGCGGTGCTTGTCGCCTTTCGACAGGCCGGCGGCAGGCTCGTCAAGAAGCAGAACTTTCGGCCGCAACGCCAATGCGCGCGCGATTTCGACCAGACGCTTCTCGCCATGCGGCAGTGATTCCGCCGGCCGGTCGAGGTCGCCATCGACACCTGCGAACCGCAGCAGCGATCGCGCGAAACGCTCCGTGTCCGGATTGCGCAGCGGTGAGACGATGCCGCCGAGCTTGCCGGCGGTTTCGGCGAGCAGCGTGTTCTCGATGATGGTGAGCGAACCGAACAGCTGCGTGGTCTGAAATGTCCGCGCCACGCCGGCGCGGGCGAGGGTGTGCGAGGGCAGGCCGGTCAGGTCACGATCACCGAGTTTCACCGTACCCGTAGTTGGCCGATAGAACCCGCAAAGCAGGTTGAGCGCGCTCGTCTTGCCAGCGCCGTTGGGACCGATCACGCTCGTGACGTGACCGGGCTGAGCGGTAAACGACACGTTCTGCACCGCGCGGACACCGCCGAACGCGATCGACAGATCCGTCACGTTGAGCGGGGGAGCGTTTTTGTTTTCCACACGAAGCCCGGCACCGGGGTCGCCGATCATGGCCACACCTTCCGCACGGGATTGTCGCTGCGACGCCGGAATGAACCTTGCAACGAGTTGTCCGACCAGGCCCGCAACCCCGTTCGGAGCAACACGTAGAACGGCGAACAGCAAAAGCCCAAACGCGAGCAGACGGTATTCCGCCAGATCCGATAGAAGTTCGGGCAGCAGTACGACAAGCACTGCACCGATGACCGGGCCGAGAGCCGATCCAGCTCCGCCGATCATGACGCCGAACAGCAACAAGATCGATTGCAGGAAAGGGAACGAGCTAGGGCTGATATAGCCCTGAAGCGGAGCGAACAATGATCCTGCCAGCGCCATGGCTGCCGCGGAAATGACAAAAGCCATGGTGCGCACGCGGACGAGGTCGATGCCGACCGAGCGTGTTGCAACTTCGGAGTCGCGAGCGGCACGCATGGCATAGCCCCAGCCGCTGCGCTTCAGCCGGTCGAACAGGATGACGCCGGCAAACATCAAGGCGACGCTGGCGATGGCGAGGCCGCGTTCCGACAAGGGCATGCCGAAAATGCTCGGCGGAACGGTCAAGACGAGGCCGTTGCCGCCGCCGGTGAGATCGCGCCATTCGATGGTGCCGTGTTCGACGATGAAACCGAACGCAATCGTGACCATGGCCAGGTACGGGCCCCGGACGCGCAGCGCCGGCATGGCAAGAAGACCACCGATGATGCTGACGAGGACGATACCCGCGCCTGTAGCTGCCAGATAAGGCCAGCCGGCCTTTTCCATCAGAAGCACCGTCGTGTAGGCGCCGATTGCCATGAAGCCGATGTGTCCCAGCGAGATCTGGCCCGCCAGTCCGAGCAGGACATTCAGGCCGATGCAGGCTATCGCGGTCAGTGAGATCGTAGCGATGAGAAACACCGCGTAGCTGTCGGCGACCGCGGTATAGCTAAGGGCGATCGCAAGTGCGGCGACGCCGATGAGAAGAGACGTGCGGGAAGTCATACCTTTTTCACTCCAGCGCGGCCGAGCAGCCCGTGAGGCAGAACGACGAGAATCACGATGACGGAAGCGAATGTGATGATCTGTGTGTAAACCGAGCCGAGATAGCTGGTGGCGAACACCTCGATGAGACCGAGACAAAGTCCGGCCAGCATCACGCCCCATGCGCTGCCGAGGCCTCCGATGATCGCGGCGGCAAATGCCTTGATGCCGAACAGCGTGCCCATTTCTGAAGAGACGTTGAACAGCGGTGCGATCAAGAGCGCGGCGATCCCGGCGAGAACCGCTGACGCCGCGTAGCTTGCAGCGATGGCGCGGCCGACATCGATGCCCATCAGGCGCGCTGCTCCCGGATTTTGCACGACGGCGAGCATGGCGACGCCGTGGCGCGTCCGGCGGGTGAAAAGATGAAGCGCCGTTGCCAGCAGGAGGCCGATGACCGGGATCAGAAGCTGAAGCGGATAGACGCCCGCTCCTTCGACGATCTGGATAGGCTTCACCGCGAGTATCGAGGGAAAGCCGCGGGGCTCCTTGCCGAACACAAACAGCATCAGGTTATCGACGATGATGCCGACGGCGACGGTCGCCATCAGCCAGTTGTCCGATCCGCGCTGCACGAACGGACGCACGGCATAGCGTTCGATGATGAGGCCATACAGGGCGCAGATCGCGAGGACAGCCGGAATGCCGAGAGCACCCGGCCAGCCCCACAGAACCAGGAAAAAGTATCCGGCAACGGCTCCCAGGGTCATCGAGCTGCCCTGGGAGAAGTTCACCGTGCCGGATACGGCGTAAGTAACGTGAAAGCCAAGCGCGAGCAGCCCGTACATGCTGCCGAGCGCCAGTCCTGTGATGATCGCAGGAAGAAGTGACATGTGCTGACCGCCTTGGTTGTCGGCTAACGAGCCGGTTTACTTCTTCACGAACGGCAGGATGTGGTTGTCCTCGAAGCGCGTCCAGATGTAGTCGTTCTCCGTGAGCGCATCGTGCTTCGTCTTCGTGAACGGCTTGTCATAGGTCTTGATCAGGCCGTCGACACGGTCGATTGCATAGAGGCCGTCGCGAATTGCGACCGGCTCTGCCTTGCCGGCCTTCTCGATTGCTTTCGCAATGACGAGGACCGAGTCGTAGGCGTTGGCAACGCCGACGGCGGGTGTGATGTCAGCCGGACCCTTGATGTCCGGATACTTCGCCTGCAGTGCCGCGATGACTTTCTTGCCGACGGGCGAGAGGTCGCCGAAGAAGCTGTAGGTCTGAACGAAAATCACGTTCTTGGCATTCGGGCCTGCAAGTTCGGTGAAGCGCCCGCCGGCGGGACCCCAATGCGAGACGATCGGCGGAGCCCATCCCATCCGGTCGAGCGACTTCACCACCTGCGAAGCGGGGCCGACGTTACCGACCAGGAACAACGTATCGGCGCCTGCCTGCTTCAAGCGCGAAAGCTGCGGCACGACATCGACGTCGTTGCCTTCGAACTTCTCGATGCCGGCGGGCTCAGTGCCAGATGCTTTCATGGCTGCCTTGAGGCCATGCTCGTTCGACTCGCCCCACGGATTGTTGACCAGGATCAGGCCGGGCTTTTTGGTGTCGTAGGTCTTGCGGGCGAACTGGACGATGGCCTTGTCGACTTCATCATCCATCGCGGAGACACGGAACACATAGTTGTCGGCGGCGCCGTTCTGCGTGATGTTGGTGCCAGCAGCCCATGGCACGACGAATGGCATCTTGGCGTTGTTGACGAACGGCACGATCGCGAGAGCAACCGGCGTGTCGAGGCCGCCGAGCAGGGCTGAAACCTTCTCACGCTGGATCAACTCGCGTGCGGCGATGAGTCCTTTCGCCGGATTGCTTTCGTCATCGCGGCGCACGAGTTCAAGTGGCCGGCCGAGAACGCCGCCCTTGGCGTTGATCTCTTCGATGGCGATGGTGGCTCCGCGAGTCAGAGCTTCCCCAGCGCGTGCCGATTGACCGGAAAGGGCAGTGACGAGACCAATCTTGATAGGGTCGGCGGCGTGAGCCGGTGAAACGGCCAGTGTTGCCGCGAAGGCCGCGCCCATCACGCCTTGCAGGAACGAAGGACGAGAAAAGGCACGGTTCGATGATGTCGAATTGTAGCGCATTCTGTTATTCCTCCCGATAAGGCGGTCGCTCTCCGTATCGAGAACAAACTCGCCAGCATTTCCGCCGCTCATCGTTTCGCGAACTTGACGGAAGTAAAAACTTTCTTCAACTATAGTCGGAATGTCAAGCGGCCATAATCACTTTGAAGGAGTTTTCAAAAATGTCCAAGCCGACTGAGGAGCAGAATGTGCCCATATCTGGGGCAGTTGCCGATGCTTCGAGCAGTCCGAAAAATCAATTGCGTTCGCGCGCCGGCAAGGTCTTCGAGGTTCCTTCGCACGGGCGATATGGCTACAGCGCGATCGTCAACCGGCCCGATTTCAACTGGCCGGACGGCAAGCGCCTCGCGGTCTATATCGGCCTGAATCTTGAGCATTTTACATTCGGCGACGGGCTGGGAGCCGAGCTGTGTCCCGGAGGGCCGCATCCGGATGTTCTGAATTATGCCTGGCGCGACTACGGCAATCGGGTTGGTGTCTGGCGGCTGATCGATCTTTTCGACGAGTTGTCGCTGCCCGTGTCAGTGCTCGCGAACAGCAGCATCTACCACTACTGCCCGGAAGTGATGGATGCTTTTCGGAAGCGCGGATCCGAGGTGGTCGGTCATGGGCGGACAAATTCCGAGCGGCAGGGAATATTGCTCGAAGCGGAAGAGCGGCAACTGATCGCCGAGTGCACTGCGGTGATCTCTGACGCTGAGGGGCGCCAGCCGGCAGGTTGGCTCGGACCGTGGATTTCGCAATCCCACCTCACGCCGGATTTGTTGGCCGAGGCCGGTTACGGCTATCTGCTCGACTGGTGCATGGACGATCAGCCGATCTGGTTTTCAACCCGCAATGGCGGGAAAATTCTATCGGTGCCGTATCCGCAGGAGTTGAACGACATTCCTTCCATCGTCGGCCGGAAGGATTCGGGCGAGCAGTTTGCACAAATGATCGTCGACAACTTCGAGGAAATGCTGGAGCAATCGACGAAGCAATCGCTCGTGATGGGCATCGCGCTGCATCCTTATCTGGTGGGCCAGCCGCATCGTCTGCGGCCGCTGCGGCGTGCGCTGCAAACCATCGTCGCGAAGCGCAGCGACATCTGGATCACCACGGCTGGAGGTATCGCCGATTATTGTCGGACACTCCCGGAAGGAATCATCCAGTCATGACACAGCGCTGTCGCGCGGCCGACTGACGACGCATTCGCTTGCTTACAGATTTGGGGACTTCAATTGACCGATATCGACACGCTGTTTCAAAATGCACGACTGTCCGATGGGCGAACGGTCGATATCGCCGTGAAGAACGGGCGCATTTCCGCTATCGCAGCCGGTCTGCGCATTGCGGCACGTGAAAGTTCCGATCTCAAACATCGCCTCGTGCTGCCGGGTCTGGTGGACGGCCATATCCATCTCGACAAGGGTTTCATCGGCGACGAATGGAAGCCGCATCGGCTGTGCACCGCAGGCTTCAACGTCCGCGAACGGGTCGAGTTTGAGAAACAGGCACTTGCCAAGGCGAAGCCGATTCCCGTACGCGCCGCCGGCCTGATCGAACTGTGCGTTTCGCAAGGAACGACCCACATGCGCAGCCACGTCGATATCGATCCACAGATCGGATTGCGTAACCTTGAACAGGTGGCGGCGGCGCGTGACGCACATCGGAACAAGGTGTCGATCCAGATTGTCGCCTTTCCGCAAAGCGGCATCGTGACCGCGCCCGGCACGCGCGAATTGCTCAACGAGGCCGTCCGCAACGGGGCCGATCTTGTCGGAGGTCTCGATCCGGCTGGCTACGACGGGGATATCGCGGGACATCTCGATGCTATCTTCGACGTCGCGGAGCGTCATGGCGTCGGCATCGACATCCATCTGCACGACGGCGATCTGCTCGGTGTGTTCGAAATCGAGGAGATCGCGCGGCGCACGAAGGCGGTCGGGCTTGGCGGCAGGGTGACGATCAGTCACGCCTATGCGCTGGGTCAGGTTCCACGTGATGTCGCGCAGCGGACGGCAAATCAGCTCGCGGAGGCGGGGGTTTCGATTCTGACGAATGCCCCCGGCGCCCATGCCTTTCCGCCGGTCCTGTTGCTTCACGAAGCCGGCGTGAATGTTTTCGCGGGCAACGACAACATTCGCGATTCCTGGTGGCCTTATGGCGACGGCGATCTGCTCGAACGGGCGATGATCGTGGGATATTGCTCGGGCTTCAATACCGACGCGGAACTCACGCTTGCATTCGACATGGTGACGTCACAGGCGGCGCGAGCCCTCAATATTGAGGGGTATGGTCTTGCGGAAGGCGGACCTGCGGATTTTCTCGTAATCGATGCGCAGCATGTTCAGGAGGCGGTTATCGCGCGGCCCAAACCCCGCGACGTCTATAAAGCCGGCCGGCTGGTCGCCCGCAACGGCGCGACGATCTCCGATGCGCGTTGAAGCAAGTGCACCGGCCAATAGGCCGCCCATCCGGTGCGGACGGCCGATCTCGTCATTTGATTGCTGTCGCGGCGATGTGGTAGCTAGGACCAGTATTGCCTGCAGAATGCAGTTTCAGAGGTCGAATGACCCCGCCGGTAACGGCAACTATGTTAAAGTCACCAAATGCTTTCAATGGTGTTGACCAGGTGCACGAATGAATGAGACGTCAGCAAAGAAGCCCGCACGTAAGAAAGCCGCCGGCGGCAAGCGCAAACGGGATTCCGCCCTCACCAAGGAATCGATTCTGCAAGCTGCGACTTATGAGTTCTGTCGGAACGGACTTGGCGGGGCGCGCGTCGACGCGATTGCGCATCGCGCGAAGGCCAACATGCGCCTGCTGTATCATTACTTCGGCGACAAGGACGGGCTGTATCTGGCTGCTCTGGAACACGTCTATACGGATATCCGTGCCGCCGAGCAGCAGCTTAATCTCGACAGCCTCGATCCCGCGGGGGCTCTGCGTGAACTGGTCGATTTTACGTTCACGTTCTTCCAGAATCACCAAGATTACATCGCGATGATCAACACGGAGAATCTGCAGCGCGGAAAATATCTTCGCAAATCCCGCAAGATCGCCGCGCTGACGATGCCGCTTGTATCCAACATCGAGAACATTCTGCGGCGCGGCGTGGCGGCCGCAATTTTCCGCGGCGGGGTGGACCCGATCCAGCTCTACGTGACGATTACGGCGTTCAGTTATTTCCATGTGTCGAACCGGCACACGCTGTCGCTGATGTTCGACAAGGATCTGGGCGATCCGAACTGGCTTGAAGACCGCCGCAGGCACGCGCACGATGTCATCATGGCGTGGCTGACGGTTCCCGATGCGTCGCGCAAGGACGGGAAGAAGGTGCCTTCACCGAAACTTTCGCCCGTGCAGGGAAAAGCGTCCAACCTCGTTTAACCTCGTCTTATTGGCACGCTTCCGCGGGGCGTGCGTCAGCGATTCCATTCCCGATCATGCCTTTGATGCTATCGGGCGTCCGCACGCGGCGCGCTTTGCCATTTGACATCAATAAGTAAGAATATTATTACTTATCTGCTTTTCGAGGCGCGGGTCGCCTGAGAGTCGGATATGGCAATAGCGGATCGAATAGAAACTTCGGTGTCACGGTCGGGGCGAGCCGGAGTCCGGCCGTTGCTGGCCGTTTTCGAGCTTGGTCTGCTCGCCGAGAAGACTCTTCTGAGCGAGAGCGAGGGGCAGGTTGTCGCTGTTTTCGAGAGTTCGTTTTATGCCGTGCTTGGCGGCCAGTGGATCTGTGTTGGTCTCCCACATCTTGGCTCTGGTCCGCTGCATGTCTTGTGCGAGCGGCGGCCGCTTCGCTGGCCAGCGATAGGTGGCGGAGTCGCGGTGACCGGTTCAGCTCTCCGTATCGATAGCAGGCCGTTCGCGACGTTGGGCGATGCGTTCATTTGGAGGCCGGAACCGCCAGCAAGCTGGACGCATGCAGGGTTGCGGCTTGGGCTCGGCGCCGTTGATGAATCTTTTCATGTGGGTGCGGCGGAGGAGGGATTGGCGGCAGTGGGTTGCGCGCAGCGCCCTGTGAAGCCCTCGCCACTTGTTGCTGCCGCCGCGACGGGAATTGATGCTCTTGATCGCGTCATCACTGACGCACTCAGTGGACGCGCTCCGTCGCCGGCGGACAGCGCAGAACTTGTAACACTGATTGGTCTGGGGCCGGGCTTGACGCCGTCCGGTGACGACTTACTCGGAGGCGCGCTCATTGCGCTGGCGGAACTCGATTTGCCGAATGTGCGGGAGTTGCTGTGGAGTGCCTGCCGCAATCACCTTGATCGCACCAACGACATCAGCGGGATACATCTGCGAACAGCTGCGCTGGGCTACGGGGCCGCCGCAATGCATGCTGCAATTCAGGTCACGATAAGGGGCGACGTAAATCGCGTGAATCAGGCTTTGGTTGCCGTATCGGCGATCGGTCACAGTTCGGGCAGGGACGGCTTTGCCGGTGCCCTGATCGCGATGCGGGCGGTCGATCGCTATTTCGCCTGTGATGAAGAGCGGCATCGAGTTCTCCGCAGCATTTAACACCACCACATTCCAACAGACTTTCTCCCAACTTGGCTGCTCCGGGCGCACCCCCGGAGCAGTTCTTTCTCTGCGGGTTCACAGTCGATGCCTTTTGATGCCGCATGAAGCGTTCGCGCATCTGGGGGGCGGGTTCGCTCACTCCAAAAGGCCCTTGACGATATATAAGTAAAAATATTATTACTTATTTTTCTGCGGAGCGTTCTGATGTTGCAGACGAAGAGAAGCTACCGAGGCATGGTTACGGCGCCGCATCACCTCGCGGCCCAGGCTGGTCTTTCCGTTCTGTCCGACGGCGGCAATGCGATTGAAGCAATGATTGCCTCGGCTGCGGCAATCGCCGTCGTCTATCCGCACATGAACGGTCTCGGCGGTGATAGTTTCTGGCTTATCGGCAAGCCGGGATCGGCGCCGATCGGAATTCAGGCATGCGGACGCTCCGCGATGGCTGCCGATCGCAACTGGTATCGGGAGCGCGGGTGCGCGGCCATTCCCGGGCGCGGTCCGCTGGCGGCGCTGACTGTTGCAGGCACCGTCGACGGCTGGGAGAAGGCGCAAAATCTCAGCCGCCGGCAGCATGGCGGCCGGTTGCCGATGTCGCGTCTTCTGCAGGACGCGATCCGCTATGCATGGGAAGGGGTGCCGGTTCCGCAAACACTCCACGAAAACATAAAGAAGAAGCATCCGGAGTTGCAGGATGTTCCGGGCTTCGCCGATGTTTATTTGCCGAACGGCGCTCCGCTCGCTGTCGGTTCAAAGCTGCGGCAGCCTCGCGTCGCCGATACCCTCGCGCGCTTGTCGCAAGCAGGCCTGTCGGATTTCTATCGCGGTGATCTCGCCCGATCGATTGCTGCGGATCTTGAAAAGGCCGGCAGCCCGCTTCGTCTGGCCGACCTTGAGCGTCATCAGGCCACACTGGTAACCCCGTTGTCTCTCGATGTGGCTGGCAACAAGGTCTTCAATATGCCGCCACCGACGCAGGGTCTTGCGTCGCTCTTGATCCTCGGACTTTACGCGCGGCGCATTGCCAACGAGGCAGATGGCATCGATCATCTTCACCGGCTGGTTGAGTGCACCAAAGCCGCATTCCGTGTCCGCAATCGGCATGTGACGGATCCCGACTACATGGAGCGCGCTGCGGCCGACTTCCTGACGGGGGAATCGCTTGCTGCTCTCGACAAAACTGTTGCGACCGAGCGTGCTGCGCCGTGGCCAGACCCGTCAAAGCATGGCGACACGGTTTGGCTCGCCGCAACCGATCGCAGCGGTCTCAACGTCAGCTTCATTCAGAGCATCTATTGGGAGTTCGGTTCGGGTGTCGTTCTTCCGCAAACCGGCGTGACCTGGCAAAATCGCGGAACAAGCTTCAGCCTTGCCGAGGGCGATGCAAACTCGCTGAAACCGTCGCGACTTCCATTTCATACCATCCAGCCTGCCATGGCGGAGTTGAGCGACGGCCGCCTGATGTCCTACGGCACGATGGGCGGTGAAGGGCAACCTCAAACGCAGGCTGCAATTTTCTCGCGTTATGCGCTGCATGGCCAAGACCTCCAGTCGACGGTCACTGCTCCGCGCTGGCTGTTGGGCCGGACGTGGGGTGAGGAAAACAACAACCTCAAAATCGAATCCCGATTCGATCCCGGAACGATCGAGGCCATGCGCCGTCTCGGGCACGATGTACAGGTTGTTGGGCCGTTCGAGGAATTCATGGGACACGCGGGCGCAATCGTCTGGCATCCGGACGGATTGCTCGAAGGCGCAAGCGATCCTCGCAGCGATGGCGTGGTCGCTGCGCGATAGCTGGGACTTTGCAGCGTGACGTCGCGGATTGGTGGCTGAGACCTAGCCTCATTCGCCGATCGCGGGGTGTCTTGATTCTGTTCAGCACTTATCAGCCGCGGCAAGCGGCGTGCCGCGCATTCGCTGCTGCGGTCTTTCATTCACGTCATGATTTTTCATCGTATCCATTCGGCGGGTCTGCATCGGCAATTGACAAAGTAAGAATTTTCTTACTAATCTCGAAGCGTCGATAAAAAGTGGAGGAATGACGTTCGTGGCAATCGAGAAAAATATGCCGTACCAGGCCCTGCTGACGAGCGACGTGAAAGTCGTGAACGTCGGACTTGAAGGCTTCGTGAAGGATCTGCGCGACTGCGACATCGAGGTCGTCCATGTCGACTGGTCGCCGCCGGCTGGTGGTGATCCTGCGATGGCTGCGCTGCTTGCGAAGCTCGGTGTATGAGGAGGCGTTCATGAAATTGATCGAGGAAGCAAACAAGCAGGCGCTGGCGCGCATTCTGGAAGGCGAGCCGAAGCTGATCGACATCGTTCCGGCGCGTGAGGTGTTGAAGGGATTGAAGGACCGGATGGTCCTCCACGCCGGGCCACCGATCACCTGGGACAAGATGTGCGGTCCGATGCGCGGCGCGGTCGCCGGCGCGATCGTCTTTGAAGGCTGGGCGCCGGATCTCGATGCCGCCACCGAATTGGCCGCGAGCGGCGGTATCGAATTTCATCCGAACCATCATTTCGGCGCAGTCGGTCCGATGACCGGCATGACGACTGTCTCGATGCCGCTCTTCGTCGTCGAGAACACCCGGTTCTCGAACCGCGCCTATTGCGCGATCAACGAGGGGCTCGGGAAGGTGATGCGTTTCGGCGGGAATGACGCGAGCGTGCTGGCGCGTCTGGCCTGGCTGCGTGACGTGTTTGGACCGGTCCTCGCCAAGGCGATCCGGGCGCGCGGCGGCATCGAGCTCAAGTCGATCATCGCGCGCGGTCTCTCGATGGGCGACGAGATGCATCAGCGCAATCTTGCCTGCTCAAGCGTTTTTCTGAGAGAGGTGGGGCCGTCGCTGGCGCGAACCTCGACCGACAACGAAGTTCTCGCCGATTGCATCGCCTTCATTGCGCAGAACGATCAGTTCTTTCTCAACATCGCGATGGCGATGGGCAAAGCGATGACCGATCCGGCGAAGGGCATTCGCGGTTCGACCATCGTCACCGCCATGTGCCGCAACGGCACCGACTTCGGCGTGCGGGTCAGCGGTCTCGGCGACCAGTGGTTCACCGCGCCGGTCGAAATGCCGGAGGGGCTTTATTTCGCGGGCTATTCCGAAAAGGACGCCAACCCCGACATGGGTGACTCCGCCATTGTTGAGACTATCGGCCTTGGTGGTTTCGCCATGGCTGCGTCGCCCGCAGTCGCCGGATTCATCGGCGCGGGCGCGCCGTCGTCAGCGGGAAATTTTACCCGGGCGATGGGTGAAATCACCGCGGGCCAGAATCCTGAATGGACGATCGCAGCACTCGACTTCGCCGGCGTTCCGACGGGAATCGATGTGCGGCTGGTGGTCGAAACCGGACTGGCGCCCGTCATCAATACCGGGATCGCGCATCGTGAGCCCGGGATCGGGCAGGTGGGTGCCGGCGTGGTGAAGGCGCCGATGGCCTGCTTCCAGCAAGCCGTCCGTGCCATTGCGAAAGATCTGGGGGTATCATGAGCGCGTTCGTTCTGAATGAGATTCGAAAAGGTTTCTATCTGGATTCCGTCGCGCTGATGCGGCTGTCGCGTGAGATCGCGTCGGCACCCGGCATTCTCGAAGCCGCGCTGATGATGGGAACGCCGTCCAACGTCGCCATCATGCGCAACGCAGGGCTTCTTGACGGGGATGTTGCTGCGCAAGGCAACGATCTTATCCTTGCGGTCAAGGCGGAGAGCGAACAGGCCGCACGGGACGCGCTTGGCGATGCACTCAAGGCGCTCGACAAACCGAAGACCCAGAGTTCGGGAGAGGTTGCATGGCGGCCGCGCAGCATTGGTGCAGCGGTCAAGGCCACGCCGGACGCCAATCTGGCCCTGATATCCGTTCCCGGCGAATTCGCCGCGGCGGAAGCGCGCAAGGCGCTTAACCGCGGACTTCACGTGCTGATGTTCAGCGACAACGTCTCGATCACAGACGAACTGTCGCTGAAGCAGCATGCGCGCGAGTTGGGTCTGCTGATGATGGGGCCGGACTGCGGCACGGCCGTCATCGGCGGTGCGCCTCTGGCATTCGCCAACAAGTTGAAGCGCGGCAAGATCGGAATCATCGGCGCGTCCGGAACTGGGACGCAGGAAGTCTCGTGTCTGATCTCCGAAGCAGGCGAAGGCATCTCGCATGCGATCGGCGTGGGCGGCCGTGACCTGAAAAAGGAAATCGGCGGCATTACGACGTTGATGGCGATGGACGCGCTGGATGCCGATCCGGAGACGGATCGCGTGGTGCTGATTTCCAAGCCGCCGCATCCGGATGTTGCGAAGGTTGTGATCGCACGCATCGCCAGAAGTCCGAAGCCCTACACGGTGTGCTTCATCGGCGCAGCTTCTGCTGAGCTTCCGCCGAATGCGAATTTCGCGCGTACGCTCAAGGATGCTGCCGAACTCGCGCTCGGAGGCCGGACCATCGGCGGCAACTTCAACGTCACGAAGCTGGCCACGCGCCTGCCCCGGCGCAGAGGTGAGCGCCGGATCGAGGGTCTGTTTGCCGGAGGAACGCTCTGTGCCGAGGCGCAGGTGATCCTTGGAGCAGGCGGACGCCAGGTGACGTCGAACGCGGCGATTCCCAACGTTCCCTATCTCGATGCGCCGGAGAGCGCGGGCCTGGATCGGATCATCGATCTTGGAGCCGACGAATATACCCAGGGCCGGCCACATCCCATGATCGATCCGTCGGTGCGTGACGACGCCTTGCGCGCGGCACTGGTCGATCCCGAGGTTGCGGTCATTCTCGTCGATCTCGTGATCGGCTACGGCGCGCATGCCGATCCCGCCGCACACCTGGCGGAGATCGTGGCAGATCGCGCTGACAATGCGCCGATCATTGTCGCTTCGGTGACCGGCACTGAACTCGATCGGCAGGTGCGCTCCGCACAGGTCCGGCGTCTGGAAGAGGCCGGCGTTATGGTCGCGCCGTCGAATGCGCAGGCCTGCGAACTCGTGCTTGCTCTCGCGACCACTGACATGAAGGTAAACCGTTATGCGAACACTTAATGAAGTTCCGCGTCGCCTCGTGATTGCGATCGGCGGCAACGCGGTTCATCCGGAAGACATCAGCGGTACCTCCGAAGAACAAAAATCGGTCGCTCAGCAGACTGCGGAAGCGCTGTTGCCGCTGGCCCAGATCGATAATGAACTGGTGATCACACACGGCAATGGTCCCGTCGTCGGCAAGATCATGATGCGCCAGATGCTGACCATGAGCCGCATTCCGCCGATGTCGATGGACATCTGCGTGGCCCACAGCCAAGGCGGGATCGGCTATCTCCTGATGCAGGCGATCGAGAACGCGTTGCGGGAGCAGGGCAATCAACGGCACGTCGCGAGTCTTCTGACCCAGGTGGAAGTCGATGCCGACGATCCTGCCTTCCGCAACCCGACCAAGTTTGTCGGGCCCTTCTTCACGGAAGAGGAAGCCAAGAACATCAGCAAGGAACTCAACTGGGCGATGCGCGAGGATTCAGGCCGCGGTTGGCGTCATGTCGTGCCGTCGCCGAAACCAAAGCATGTCTGCGATATCTCGCTGGTCGATGCACTGGTCAAGCGCGGGACCATCGTCATTGCCGGCGGCGGGGGCGGCATGCCGGTGATCCGCGATGCGAAGGGCGTGCGCACCGGTGTACCTGCGGTCATCGACAAGGATCTGACGTCAGCACACATCGCCAACGTGCTCGATATCGACGAGCTGCTGATCCTGACGGCGGTGCCGCGTGTCGCGATCAATTTCGGCAAGCCCAACCAGAAGGAGCTTGCGGAGGTGACGCTCGACGAAATCAAGGCCTATCACCGGGAGGGACATTTTCCGCCCGGAAGCATGGGACCGAAGATCGATGCGGCGATCCGCTTTATCGAAGGCGGCGGCAAGCGCGCGATCATCAGTCATCTCGATCATGCGATGCCCGCGCTTCGCGGCGAGACCGGAACACACATCGTACGGAATGCGTGACGCGGTTTCGCGCCACGGGAAATAAGCGCAGTCAACCAGGAGATTAAGCAAGCATCGCTCGCACGCGGATTTAATGATCGCGCAGACGATCTTGCGTGTCGGCGATAAAGGGAAAGGAACATCATGACCAACGTTGGGCTCTTCGATCGACGCAGCGGGAATATCTCACGGCGTGAGTTGCTTGTTACATCGGCCTTTGCCGCCGTCGCGGCTGCGATGCCGGGTCCGGTTCACGCGTTATCCAATACCGGTGCTCTGGCACAATCGACCAAAGGCATGGTCACGAGTCCGCACGAACTCGCCACTCAGGCGGGCCTGGAGGTGTTGCGAAAGGGAGGCAACGCCATCGAGGCGGCTATCGCCATCGGCGCCACGCTCTGCGTGACCTATCCGCACTTCACCGGACTTGGCGGCGACGCCTTTATGATCATGAGCGATCGCAAGGGTAACGTGCGGACGTTATCAGGCGTCGGTCAGGCGGCCGCCAATCCCCCGAACTACAGCGGCAGCGTTCCGGTACGGGGGCCAGGATCGGCGCTGACCGCTGCCGCTACTGTGGATACCTGGGATCAGGCTTTCGATTTCAGCCGCAAGTCCTGGGGCGGCAAGCTGAGCTGGGCTTCGCTGTTCGAACGCTCGATTGAGTATGCCCGCAAGGGATTTCCGGTTACGCCTTCGCAGCGATTTTGGCAGGAATTCGAAACGAAGAATCTAAAAGACTGGCCGGATGTTCAGCGTATCTTTATGCCCACCGGGCGGATGCCGGAAATCGGCGAGACGCTGATGCAGCCGGAGCTTGCCGGGTCGCTTGAAATGCTGGCGGCGAATGGCGGGCGTGATTTCTACGAAGGCAAGCTCGCGGAACGCATCGCTGCCGGGCTGAAGAAAATTGGGTCGCCGTTGACGGCGGAAGATCTCGCCCGCTGCCGTGCCCGCGACGAGGCGCCCCTGCGTGTCGGCTACCGCGATGGCGAACTGATCGGGCTTCGCCCGCCAACGCAAGGCATCACCACCCTTGAGATCATGGGCATCCTCGATCGCTTCGACCTTGCAAAATATCCGGAAGGCAGCGCGGATCATTATCATCTGATGGTCGAAGCCGTGAAGTATGCCTTCATCGACCGCAATCGGTATATTGCCGATCCTGAATTCACCGACGTTCCCGTCAATCGGCTGCTTTCAAAAGATAGCCTCGACGCACACGCCAAAGCCATCAGTATGGAAAAGGCGCTGCCCTGGCCGCACGTGTTCAAGAAAGGCGACACGGTTTACATCGCCGCGACCGACCAGAACGGCAACTGCGTCAGCATGCTTCAGACCGTCTATTTCGACTGGGGCAGCGGCATGATCGCGGGCGATACCGGCATCCTGTGGCACAACCGCGGTGCCTCATTCAATCTCGATCCCGCGAGTCCCAACTGTCTCAAGCCTGGCAAGCGCCCGTTCCACACGCTTAATCCGGGCATGTATCTCAAGCAGGGACGGCCTCATCTTCTATATGGAACGCAGGGTGCCGACGGCCAGCCGCAAACGCTCGCGGCCGTGCTCACAAGGCTCATCGACTACAACATGGATCCGCTCACGGCGCTTTCGCGGCCTCGCTTCCTGCTCGGGAAGACATTCTCCGATTCACGCGACAGCCTGAAACTGGAGAAGGACGCGGGCGAAGAGGTGTTCAAGAAACTCGCGGAACGCGGCCACGAAATGAGTCCGATTCCGGCTCAAAGCCCGCTTGCGGGACATCCCGGCGCAATTCGTATCAATGCCGACGGAAGCATCACGGGAGCGCACGATCCGCGGAGCGATGGGCGAGCACTCGGCGTGTAGCGGTCCCAAGCGTTTCCGCTGCCGACCATGGGCGTCGCAGCGGATTCGCTTCGGACGTTAGTTCTACGGCTTGTCGCGCCCCCACGGGAACAGAGAGGCCGGAAAGTCTGCCGCATAGCGCCGTCCTTTCGGCGGGTGGGGTGGTTCCTGATAGGGATTCGGATCCGGCTCCAGCACCTTGCGATAGAGATGCCAGGTGGCATGACCGAGTACTGGCAGAACGACGGCGAGACCGAGGAACAGCGGAATCGAACCGATCACCAGCAGCGCGGCAACAATCAGACCCCATGTCGCCATGGCAACGGGATTCTTCGCCACAACCCGCAGCGAAGTCCGGATTGCATCGATCGTATTCGCATGCCGGTCGAGCATCAGCGGAAACGCCACGACACTGATGCACAAGGCGATGACAGCGAACAGGAAGCCAACACTGCACCCCACGATCATCAGTTGCAGCCCCTCCTTGGTCGTGAAAATGCGTGAAGCGAAATCGGGAATGCTTGCAGCAGGGGTATTGCCGAAGATGGCAACGTAAATGGAATCCGCGGTGGTGACCCAGACAACGAAAAGAATAAGCAGGATCACACCAAGTCCGAGCATGGCTCCGAAGGACGGCGATCTCAGCACGGCAAAAGCGTCCCACGCAGAAGGCTCTTCCCCGCGCTCGCGGCGGCGGCTGAGTTCATAGAGACCAAGTGCCGCAAAAGGACCAATCAATGCGAAGCCCGCCGCCAGCGGAAACAGGAGCGGCAATACCGAATGGCCCAGCACCGTTCTCGCAATCACAAGTCCGAGCACCGGATAGATGACGCACAGGATAATCGCGTGGCTTGGAATCGCCTTGAAGTCCTCCCAGCCCAGCCGCAAGGCCTCACGCAGATCGGAGGTCCCGATGTTGCGAACGACAGGAACGGCGGCGCTATAAGACGCGTCTGGTACGACCTGCGGAATGTTGTCGGAATACGGTGTAGCCATGGTCACAATCTCCCATGCGTTCGCACCGGCGAGATTGGGCGTCTTTTTAAGCGACGTTCAATCGCCTTCGTGCGCAGAAATGGCGACCAGATAAGACGGCCAAGTTCACGAAGGAGCTTTGCCGGGCAAAAGCGGGTCGCGACCTGTGGAACGAATATAGCGCAATCAGAGAAGAATAGCACGTGCTGTTCGTTCTCTTGTGCATTCGCAAAATCTCTGCCCGGAAAGCGCGGACGATGCTGCGCGTGCTTGGTGTTCCAGATTGCAGTGCGGCATCGCGCGCGATGGCATATCGCTCAACAAGCATCAGCCATTCGCATAACCCGGTCTATTGACAATCAAGCCTGCCGAGGAACATCTTGTAGTGGTAATGCCCATAGTTCAATGACACCAGCGATCGCAACATCTTCGCTGAATTGAACCCGACCGGTTTGCGCTGCTCTTGAATTGCTTACGTCGGATTCGATGTTGCGACCGGTTAAGGGGGCAAGGCGGCCAGCATTGCGATGGCTATCTTGAGTCGCGCCATCCATGTCGACATAAGCCGTGCCCTTTAAGTCTTGTCCGTAGCCTCGAGAGGCAAGGATGAACAAGGGATGGCTGTAGCACTCATACTGCTTTTGGTCGCGGTCGCTTCCGTGCTGTTCCACCTCTGGAGTCCGTGGTGGTGGACGCCGATTGCTTCAAACTGGAGCTACATCGACGACACGATCACGATGACGTTCTGGATCACCGGAGCGGTGTTCTTCGCGGTCGTGGCATTCATGGCCTATTGCGTCTTCCGCTTTCATCACAAGGAGGGAAGGCGGGCGGCCTACGAGCCTGAAAACAAGAAGCTCGAATGGTGGCTCACCATAGGGACCGCGATCGGTGTCGGCGCCATGCTCGCGCCCGGTCTGGTTGTCTGGCACCAGTTTGTCACCGTGCCGGCTAACGCCACAGAAATCGAGGTCATGGGCCAGCAGTGGCGGTGGAGCTACCGTCTCCCGGGAAAGGATGGCCGGCTCGGTACGACCGACGCCCGCAACGTCAGCGCCGAAAATCCTCTGGGTTTGAATCCCAAGGATTCCGCCGGACAGGACGACATCGTGATCGAAAATGGCGACCTGCACCTGCCGATCGGCAAGCCGGTCAAAGTGCTGCTGAGATCGATCGATGTTCTGCACAATTTCTATGTACCTGAGTTTCGCGCCAAGATGGATATGGTGCCGGGCTCCGTCACATATTTCTGGTTTACGCCTACGCGCATAGGAACCTTCGAGGTTCTCTGCGCGGAGCTTTGCGGTCTTGCGCACTCGCAGATGCGAGGCAAGGTCATCGTTCAGGAAGAGAAAGACTATCGCGCGTGGCTGGAGCAGCAGCAGACGTTCGCGGAACTGTCCGGTCAGCACAACATTATGAAAGCGACTTACAAGACAAGCGGCGAATGAAAATACCGACGAAGAGGCGCTGCCCATCGTGGGGCAAACTCTTCGCTCAATAGGAAGACCAAGGAGGACATTCTCGATGGTTGATGTCCCGTCTGACGTCATTGCACGTATCCCGCCGGCTGAGGTGGGAGAGGTCGATCTCTATCATCCGCATAGCTGGTGGACGAAATACGTCTTCTCCCAGGATGCCAAGGTCATCGCGATCCAGTATTCGCTCACGGCGATGGCGATCGGAATGGTCGCGCTGGTGCTCTCATGGCTGATGCGGCTGCAACTGGGATTCCCCGGCACGTTCTCGTTTATCGATTCGAGTCAGTATCTCCAGTTCATCACCATGCACGGCATGATCATGGTGATCTATCTTCTCACCGCGCTGTTTCTCGGAGGTTTCGGAAACTATCTCATCCCGCTGATGGTCGGCGCGCGCGACATGGTGTTCCCGTACGCGAACATGCTGAGCTACTGGATCTACCTGCTTGCCGTGCTGGTGCTGGTGGCGACCTTCTTCGTGCCGGGTGGGCCGACCGGCGCCGGATGGACGCTTTATCCGCCGCAGGCAGTTCTCTCCGGCACGCCAGGGCAGGAGGCGGGCATCATCATGATGCTGCTGTCGCTGATCCTGTTCATCATCGGCTTCACCATGGGCGGCCTGAATTATGTGGTGACGGTGCTGCAGGCCCGCACGCGCGGCATGACGCTGATGCGGATGCCGCTGACGGTGTGGGGCATTTTCACCGCGACCGTCATGGCGCTGCTCGCGTTCCCGGCCTTGTTCGTCGCCTCAGTGATGATGCTTCTCGACCGGCTTCTCGGGACCAGTTTCTTCATGCCCATACTCGTGGAGATGGGCCAGCAAACGAAGTACGGTGGCGGCAGCCCGCTGTTGTTCCAGCATCTGTTCTGGTTCTTCGGCCATCCCGAGGTCTACATCGTGGCGCTGCCGGCGTTCGGCATCGTCTCTGATCTCATCAGCACGCATGCGCGAAAGAACATCTTCGGCTATCGTATGATGGTATGGGCGATCGTCGGAATTGGCGCGCTGAGCTTCGTGGTGTGGGCGCACCACATGTATGTCAGCGGCATGAATCCGAAGTTTGGGTTCTTCTTCGCGACGACGACGCTGATCATCGCTATTCCCACAGCCATCAAGGTCTACAACTGGGTTCTGACCCTTTGGCGTGGCGATATCCACCTGACCGTGCCGATGCTGTTCGCACTCGCGTTCATCATCACCTTCGTCAACGGCGGGCTGACCGGGCTGTTCCTTGGCAATGTTGTCGTGGACGTTCCGCTATCCGACACGATGTTCGTCGTCGCCCATTTTCACATGGTGATGGGCGTGGCGCCGATCATGGTCGTGTTTGGCGCGATCTATCATTGGTATCCGAAAGTCACCGGACGGATGCTCAATGATGGCATGGGCAAGTTTCACTTCTGGGTCACGTTCCTCGGAGCTTACGCGATTTTCTTCCCCATGCACTATCTCGGCCTGCTGGGCATGCCGCGCCGCTATCACGACATCGGCGAAACGGCCTTCGTCCCGGCATCTGCGCACGACCTGAACGCGTTCATGAGCGTGGCGGCCTTGATAGTCGGCTTCGCTCAACTGGTGTTCGTGTTCAATCTGTTCTGGAGCCTGCGCAAAGGAAAAGAGGCTGGCGGCAATCCCTGGAGAGCGACCACGCTGGAGTGGCAAACGCCTGAAACTCCGCCGGCGCATGGCAACTGGGGCAAGGAACTCCCTGTCGTCTATCGCTGGGCTTACGATTACAGCGTGCCCGGCGCCGCACAGGATTTCATCCCGCAGAATGAGCCTCCGTCCAGATTGACAGGGCACGGAGCTCACGCATGACCGCGATCGTCCTGTTCATGGCTGGACTGGCGGCCATTGCGGGATGGTGGCTGTCGCAGCAACGGCTGGCAGCAAAACCCTGGCTGGAGGAAGGATCGCTCGGCGATTTCCCCGGCGGGGGTGCTTCGTTGCTGCCGCCGGCGAAAATTGGATTGGGTGTGTTTCTCGCTGTCGTCGGCTCGTTGTTTGCGCTTTTCATCAGCGCCTACTCGATGCGCATGGAACTGATCGACTGGCGCGCGCTGCCCGTGCCGAAGCTGCTGTGGTTCAACACCGGCGTTTTGATCGTGAGCAGCGCGGCGTTGCAGTGGGCGCAGATCGCGGTGCGCCGGAACGATAGCGATAATGTGCTGATTGGCCTGCTCGCAGGCGGCGTCTCGGCTGTCGTTTTCGTGATTGGCCAGTTGCTGGCATGGCAGCAGCTCAACGCCGCCGGCTATTTTCTCGCGGCCAACCCGGCCAATGCCTTTTTCTATCTCATCACTGCGGTTCATGGGCTGCATGTGCTGGGCGGCCTCGCGGCGCTGAGCAGGACCATCGTCAAGGCGTGGCGCGGCGTCGAGGTCCCGCGGCTGCGGCTGAGCGTCGAACTGTGCACCATGTACTGGCACTTCCTGCTTCTGGTTTGGCTGATCCTGCTTGCGTTGCTGACGGGCTGGGCGGACGATTTCGCCGCCATCTGCCGCCAGTTGCTGACCTAGGGAGATTGGGACGGATGGCAGAGACTGTGCTGACAAACGCCGGACAATCCCACACGCGAGCCAAGGGCTGGCGAGGCATTACGGACGACTGGTCGTCAGATCAGCGGGCGTTCAAGAATGTCTCGTGGGGCAAGGCCATGATGTGGATCTTCCTCCTCAGCGACACCTTCATTTTCGGCTGCTTCCTGCTGTCTTACATGACGGCGCGCATGTCGACGACGGTGCCTTGGCCGAACCCCAGTGAAGTGTTCGCGCTCGAAATTGCCGGACACCATATGCCGCTGATCCTGATCGCCATCATGACCTTCGTGCTGATCAGCAGCAGCGGGACCATGGCCATGGCCGTCAACTACGGTTATCGCCGCGATCGCCGCAAGACCGCGATCCTGATGCTGGTGACGGCTGCATTCGGCGCGACATTCGTCGGCATGCAGGCTTTTGAGTGGACCAAGCTAATCATGGAGGGCGTTCGGCCATGGGAAAATCCGTGGGGCGCGGCGCAGTTCGGCTCATCCTTCTTCATGATTACGGGTTTCCACGGAACGCACGTCACCATCGGCGTGATCTTCCTGATCATCATCGCGCGAAAAGTCTGGCGCGGGGATTTCGACACCGAGCGGCGCGGCTTTTTCACAAGCCGGAAGGGACATTACGAAATCGTCGAAATCACCGGGCTCTATTGGCATTTCGTCGATCTGGTGTGGGTTTTCATCTTTGCCTTCTTCTATCTGTGGTGAGGTGACGCATGGCTGAAGTCACGATGAACGGAGTTTCTCATGCGGCACCTGCCGCAGCGCCGGCTGCGGCGCATGCCGAAGGACAGCAGCATCCGATCAAGCTGTATCTTGTGGTCTGGGCATGGCTGTTTGTCCTGAGCGCCTGTTCGTATCTCGTCGATTACTTCGGCGTTCACGGATATCTCCGTTGGTCGCTGATCCTGCTGTTCATGATTCTGAAGGCAGGTTTGATCGTTGCCGTCTTCATGCATATGGCCTGGGAGCGTCTGGCGCTGAGTTATGCCATCCTGCTGCCGCCGCTGGTGCTGCTGGTGTTCGTGGCCATCATGGTTCTGGAGTCGGACTACACGCTGTTGACCCGGGTCTTGTTCTTCAAATCAGGAGCCTAGAACGAGCGCGATCAGCAAAAGTGGAGACCGGTTTTGCGCCCGATCGCGCTCTAAATTATTAGTTTGGCGCATGATCTTATCGCCAAACCGCTCACACTTCGGCGGATCATGCGCTGGGGGGCCTCGTACGCACGGAGGACTGCCATGACAACGTATATCATGCTGGCAAACTGGACCGAAAAAGGCATCCAAAACGTGACGGAATCGCCACGTCGCTTGGATGCGGCGAAGAAAGCTCTCAAGGATATGGATGGTGATTTTAAATTGTTTTTCCTGACCATGGGCGACTATGACATCGTCGCGGTTTACGAAGCCCCAGACGATGCGGTTGCTGCGCGCTTCAATCTGCAGCTTGGAATGATGGGGAATATCAGGACGCGGACGTTGAAGGCGTTCCCCGAAGCAGCTTACCGGGAAATCATCAATTCGCTGGGCTAACCTGCCAACAGCGCGCTCGTTTCAGATTTTGGTTTTCTCAGCCGTTCTGTTTGTCGGACATGGAGTGGTCGCATGCGCATTTTCGTTCTCGTCGTCGGAGCGGGGCTTCTCTCGACTGTTCCTGCCACCGCCCAGGATGCCGCCGCAGGGGAGAAGGTTTTTGCTCAGTGCAGGGCGTGTCACCAGACCGGTGAGAGTGCGAAGAACGCGGTCGGTCCGGTGCTAAACGGATTGTTCGGGCGCAAGGCCGGGACGATTGAGGGTTTCAACTACTCCCCGGCGAACAAGAACTCCGGCCTCACTTGGGATGAAGCGACCTTCCGCGACTACATCAAGGATCCGAAAGCCAAGATCCCCGGCACCAAGATGATTTTTCCGGGCCTGAAAGATCCAAAGCAGATTGACGATGTCGTCGCCTATCTCAAGCAGTTCGATTCCAAGGGTAAGAAAGCAGAGGCCGTTCCACCCGGTGTCAGGCAGGCGAGCGTGAAATAAAGGCCTGTGTCCGGGTAGCTCGGGGGGTCGCGACGGCCCGTGGGCCGGCAGGACGGTTCCCTTGCCGGCACATGTGGGCAGGACATCGGACCTTTCATTGTTGTGCGGAGATTGGCGCGGCAGGTACAGGGCTGCCAGCCGCAGCCAGGCGCTGTCACACTCGGCGGCTTCCAGAGGCAAGCCGCTAAATATTAAGCGCTCATCGTCATCCCACAACAGGTATTTTTTTGAATTTCATTCGACAAATCAATATCTTGATCGTGTATTACCCAGCGCTAAATGATGTCACACCGCTGTCATGTGGATTTCATAAAAAGTGCAGGCTCAGCCTTCTAAGAAGGCGGCCTCGAAGCGCGATAACGATCTCGAATGGTCAGGCGCTTCGCTCACACGATGGAGAGACCCAGTGAATTTCATTAAAAAAGCGATCGTCGCTGCCGGCCTTGTTGCCGCATCGACCTCGGCCTTTGCTGCCGACATCACCGGCGCGGGTGCGACGTTCCCGTTCCCCGTCTATTCGAAGTGGGCTGACGCTTACAAGAAAGAGACCGGCAACGGTCTGAACTACCAGTCGATCGGTTCGGGCGCCGGCATCAAGCAGATTCAGGCCAAGACCGTGACTTTCGGCGCGACCGACGCGCCCCTCAAGGCCGAACAGCTCGAGAAGGATGGTCTTATTCAGTGGCCGATGGTGATGGGCGCGATCGTGCCTGTCGTGAACCTCGAAGGCATCAAGTCGGGCGAGCTGGTGCTCTCCGGCGAACTGCTGGGCGATATCTATCTCGGCAAGGTCACCAAGTGGAACGACCCCGCGATCGCCAAGCTGAACCCGAAGCTCACCCTGCCGACCGACGCCATCACCGTGGTGCGCCGTTCGGATGGTTCGGGAACGACCTTCAACTTCACCGACTACCTGTCGAAGGCCAGCACCGAGTGGAAGGCCAAGGTTGGTCAGGGAACCGCTGTTGAGTGGCCCACCGGCGTCGGCGCCAAGGGCAACGAAGGCGTGGCCGGCAACGTCGGCCAGACCAAGAACTCGATCGGTTATGTCGAGTATGCCTATGCCAAGCAGAACAAGCTGACCTATGCCGCGATGATCAACAAGGCCGGCAAGACCGTGCAGCCGACCGTTGGTGCGTTCCAGGCAGCGGCATCCAATGCCGATTGGGCAAAGGCTCCGGGCTACTACGTGATCCTGACCGACCAGCCGGGCGAAGCTTCGTGGCCGATCACTGCCGCGACCTTCATCCTCATGCACAAGACTCCGGTCGACAAGGCTGCGTCTGCGGAAGCGATCAAGTTCTTCAAATGGTCGTTCGAGAAGGGCGACAAGATGGCTGAAGAGCTCGACTACATCCCGATGCCTGAGCCGGTGGTCAAGCTGATCGAAAAGACCTGGTCGGTTGACATCAAGAGCTAACGAGTGTTTCGGAGGAGAGGTCAACCTCTCCTCCGTTTTCTTGGACGACCGCTGGCGCAACGAAGTGTGCGGCCGGCAGACGCATGATGTGAATGGGACAGGGGACTAGCGTGGCAGACATGGCCGTTCAGAGCACTTCGATGGAAGCAGCAGCCGGGCCTTACGATCGCGCAAAGGCATTGAGCGCATTCAAGCTCGGCGACAAGGCCTTCTATTGGACCACCCGGGCCTGTGCTCTTGCTGTACTTCTTATTCTTGGCGGTATCATTCTTTCCCTGATCGCGGGCGCTTGGCCGGCGATGAAAGAATACGGATTTGCATTCCTCTGGACGCAGCGCTGGGCGCCGTCCGCGGATCCTCCGGTTCTGGGCGCGCTTGGCCCGATCTACGGCACGCTCGTCACATCCCTTATCGCAATGGCTATTGCGATCCCTGTCGGTATCGGCATCGCGATCTTCTTAACCGAGCTTTGCCCGCAGTGGCTGCGCCGTCCGATCGGTATTGCCGTCGAACTGCTCGCAGGCATTCCGTCGATCATTTACGGCATGTGGGGTTTCTTCGTACTTGGCCCGTTCCTGGCGAACTCATTCCAGCCCTTCATGATCCGGATGTTTGACGGTGTGCCTGTCCTCGGTACGATTTTCGCGGGCCCGCCGTCCTATCTCAGCCTCTTCAATGCCGCGCTAATTCTGGCGATCATGGTGCTTCCCTTCATCACCGCGATTTCCGTCGACGTGTTCAAGACGGTGCCGCCCGTTCTGAAGGAGGCGGCCTACGGCGTCGGTTGCACCACATGGGAAGTCGTCCGCAACGTCGTCATTCCCTACACCAAGGTCGGCGTGATCGGCGGCATCATGCTGGCACTTGGCCGCGCGCTCGGCGAGACGATGGCGGTGACCTTCATCATCGGAAACTCGTTCCGGATATCCTCATCGGTCTTTGCTCCGGGCACGACAATTTCAGCGGCCATCGCCAGCGAATTTGCCGAAAGCGACGGTCTGCATCAGTCGGGTCTTATTCTGCTCGGCCTGTTGCTCTTCGTGCTGACGTTCTTCGTGCTGGCCGCGGCGCGGCTGATGCTGATGCGTCTTGAAAAGAAGGCGGGGAACTAAAGTCATGAACCCGATCTATACCTCTCGCCGCCGCTGGGACATCGTTATCCGGTTCCTGTGCCTTGGCGCAGCTGTTTTCGGCGTGACCTGGCTCGCGCTGATCCTGTTCACACTGTTCTACAACGGCTTTGCAGGTCTGCATCTCGGTGTCTTCACCGAGAGCACGCCGCCGCCCGGATCCACCGACGGCGGATTGCTGAACGCCATCGTCGGCTCGATCATCATGACGGTGCTCGGTGTTGGCATCGGCGCGCCGATCGGATTGTTCGCCGGCACCTATCTCGCCGAGTACGGCAAGCACGATCGCCTGACGTCGGTGATCCGCTTCATCAACGACATCCTGCTGAGCGCGCCGTCGATCATCATTGGTTTGTTCGTGTATGGTGCGGTCGTTGTACCGATGGGCGGCTTCTCGGCGCTGGCCGGCACGCTGGCGCTTGCCGTGATCGTGATCCCGGTCGTGGTGCGCACCACCGAAGACATGCTGGGCCTGGTACCCAATCCGCTGCGTGAAGCGGCGTCTGCCCTCGGCCTGCCACGCTCACTCGTTATCAAGCGTATCGCCTATCGTGCCGCCCGTTCCGGCCTCATCACGGGTGTGCTGCTGGCGACCGCACGCGTCGCCGGCGAAACCGCGCCGCTCCTGTTCACCGCGCTGAGCAACCAGTTCTTCAGTCTCGATCTGACCAAGACGATGGCGAACCTGCCGGTGACCATCAACAACTTCGTCCAAAGCCCCTACGACTACTGGAAACAGCTCGCATGGACCGGGGCTTTGCTTATCACCTTGACCGTACTTGCCCTTAACATTGGCGCGCGCATTCTTGGCGCCGAGAGGACATCGAAATGAACGATCTTTCAGTCTCTGTTAGCATGCCCACCGGACATGTCCCTTCGATCGTCGGACAACCTGATGCGCGGCCCAAGGTGACCGCACGCGACCTGAATTTCTACTATGGCGAGCACCATGCCCTGAAGAACATCAACCTGGTGCTGGGCGAGAACCGCGTGACCGCTTTCATCGGTCCGTCGGGTTGTGGCAAATCGACGTTGCTGCGCATCTTCAACCGCATGTACGACCTCTATCCAGGTCAGAAGGCCGTGGGCCAGCTCATGCTGGACACGACCAACATTCTTGATCAGAAGCTCGATCTCAATCTGCTTCGCGCGCGGATTGGCATGGTGTTCCAGAAGCCGACGCCGTTCCCGATGACCATCTACGAGAACATCGCGTTCGGCATCCGGCTCTATGAAAAGATCTCAAAGTCGGAAATGGACGGCCGCGTCGAGGCCGCGCTGAAGGGCGGCGCGCTCTGGAACGAGGTCAAGGACAAGCTGAACGCCAGTGGTCTCAGTTTGTCCGGTGGCCAGCAGCAGCGATTGTGCATCGCACGCACTGTGGCGGTTCGTCCCGAGGTTATCCTGTTCGACGAGCCATGCTCGGCGCTCGATCCGATCTCGACCGCAAAGGTCGAAGAACTGATCCAGGAACTCAAGGAAGACTACACGATCGCCATCGTGACGCATAATATGCAGCAGGCGGCGCGTGTGTCCGACAAGACAGCGTTCATGTATCTCGGCGAGCTGATCGAGTTCGACGACACCAACAAGATCTTCACTTTGCCAACCGATCGGCGCACGCAAGATTACATCACCGGCCGCTTCGGCTGACGCGCATTCGCGGGAGAGACATACCATGGGTTCAGATCATACCGCCAAGGCGTTCGATGAAGACCTCCAGGAGCTCAACCGGCTCGTCGCCGAGATGGGCGGCCTGGCCGAACGGCAGATCGTCGATTCCGTCGACGCATTGATCCGGCGCGATGTCGCGCTGGGCAAGCGCGTTGTCGCCGCCGATCTCGAGATCGACAAGCTGCAACATCTGATTGAAGAACGTGCGGTACTTACAATCGCTCGCCGTCAGCCGATGGCGGTCGACCTGCGCGAGATCGTCAGTTCGATGCGCGTTGCGACCGATCTGGAGCGCATCGGCGACCTGTCCAAGAATATCGGCAAGCGCGTCGCAGCGCTCGACAGCGATTTCCATCCGCTGAAGCTGATCCGTGGCCTGGAACACATGACCGACCTGGTGCAGTCGCAGGTTAAGTCGGTGCTCGATGCCTACGCGGCACACGATCTGCCGGCCGCGATGACGGTCTGGAAGGGTGACGAAGAGGTCGATGCGATCTGCACCTCTCTGTTCCGCGAGCTTCTGACTTATATGATGGAAGACCCGCGCAATATCGGTTTCTGTATCCATCTGATGTTCTGCGCCAAGAATATTGAGCGTATCGGCGATCATGCGACCAATATCGCCGAGACGGTTTTCTACATGATCGAAGGCCAGCAGATGCTCGATCAGCGCCCGAAGGGCGACATGACGAACTTTGCAACGGCCGCGTCAGGCAGTTAATTTGTACGACGAACTAAAGGACTGGAAATGAGCGCCCGAATTCTTGTGGTCGAGGACGAAGAGGCGTTGACCACGCTGCTTCGCTACAACCTGGATGCCGAGGGCTACGACGTCGAGACGGTTGCCCGTGGCGACGATGCAGATACGCGGCTCAAGGAGCATGTTCCCGATCTCATCGTGCTCGACTGGATGCTTCCCGGTCTGTCCGGAATCGAGCTTTGCCGCCGGCTGCGCGCACGACCCGAGACCAAGCAGATCCCGATCATCATGCTGACTGCGCGCGGCGAGGAAAGCGAAAGGGTGAGGGGACTAGCGACCGGAGCGGACGACTATATCGTCAAGCCCTTCTCCGTGCCGGAACTGCTGGCGCGCGTGAAAGGCTTGCTGCGGCGCGCGAGTCCCGAGCGTCTCGCGACGGTTCTCGCCTTCGGCGACATTGAACTTGACCGGGACCGGCGGCGCGTCGCCCGTTCCGGCCGCCCGATCGACCTGGGTCCGACCGAATACCGGCTGCTGGAGTTCTTCCTGGAACATCCGGGGCGTGTGTTCAGCCGCGAGCAACTGCTCGATGGCGTGTGGGGCCGTGACATCTATATCGACGAGCGCACGGTGGACGTGCATATCGGCCGGTTAAGGAAGCTGTTGAATCTTGGACGTGAGTCGGATCCCATCCGTACGGTGCGCGGCGCGGGCTACGCCCTCGACGATCGTTTCGCCAAGGCTGATTCACAGAACTGAACCACAAGCTGCCGGACTCTCTCCCTCGGATATGCGGGTGTTGATACCCGCGCCGATGGTGAGGCAGACGAGTCGTCAGATCGCGTTGATGACTTCGCCGTCTTCCTTGACGAATCTGCCGATGTGCGGATTTGGCAGAATCTCAAGCACCGCCTCCGATGGCCGGCACAGCTTGACGCCCTTGGGCGTCACGACAATCGGCCGATTGATCAGAATTGGGTGTGCGAGCATCAGATCGATCAGTTCGTTATCTGTCCATTTCGGATCTCCAAGCCCAAGTTCGGTATAAGGTGTTCCCTTCTCGCGTAGAAGCGAGCGCACCGAAACTCCCATCGCTGCAATCAGTTCGATCAGCCCCGCGCGGTCGGGCGGTTGCTTCAGATATTCGATGACCGTGGGTTCGGCACCGCTTTGCCGGATCATTGCAAGCGTGTTGCGGGACGTTCCGCAGTCCGGATTGTGATAGATGGTGACGTTCATGGCTACATCCGGGCCCTAACCCAGCCTATCCGAGTTTGACCGCGCAAACCTTGTACGTTGACGGCGGGATTGCGTCGAGTCCGTCGGCTTGGCGATTGCTTGTTTTATCAAGCCTCGAAGTCTACGCTTGCCGCGCTGGACGCCGCTTGGGATGCTGGAATCGATGAGGCCGAGATTAGCCGATGTTGCGCGTATGGCGGGGGTGGACGTCTCCACCGCTTCGCGGGTGCTGCGCGGTGAGGAGAGCCAGCGCATTCGCCCGGAGACACGCGAACGGATTCTCGAAAGCGCGCGTAGCCTGGATTACTCGCCAAATACACTCGCGCAGGGTTTGCGGACGTCGCGCAGCCGGACGCTCGGCCTGATCGTTCCGCAACTCGACAATCCAGTGTTTGCGTCCGCCATTCGCGGCGCCGAAAAATCTTCGGCGCGGCATGGCTACTCGTTACTAATCGCTCATCGGGAGTCGGGCGCGACCGATGCCGTCTATCACCGCCTATCTCACGGCAATCGCGCCGATGGGCTGCTCGTCGCGAGCCTCGATGACGACAACTTGCTGCGCGAAGAACTTGAATCCACTCATACGCCGTTCGTGCTGCTCAACCGCCAACTGTCGGGTAGTCCTTATTGTGTCGTGCTGGACAGCCGCGCCGCTGCGGCGATTGCCGTCGATCATCTGGCGCAGATGGGGCACACGCGGATCGCGCATCTTGCGGGCCGCCCCGGCGGATTTAACGCCGGCGAACGTTTGGCCGGCTATCGCGACGGATTGAAGCGGCACGGTATTCCGTTCGATCCGAAACTGGTCGCTGTTGCTGGATATACCGCGGAGGGCGGGGCGGATGCGATGCGCAGTCTTCTTGCGCTGAAGCCGACGGCTGTTCTTGGTGCCACGCTGGTCACCGCGGCGGGTGCGATGGCTGTGTTGCACGAAGCGGGTTTGCAAATTCCGCGCGACGTATCGGTGATAGGTCTGCACGATGCACCGGTTGCGACAATGCTCTATCCGCAACTGACATCAGTGAAGATGCCCACGGAACTGATGGGCGAAATTGCTTCCGATCTTCTGATCGATCTTTTGAACGGCGGTACGCCGCAACCTGTCGCGCCATTGGCGCCAGACGGTCTTGTCATCCGCGCTTCCACAGGCCCAGCCCCGCGCTAAATTTTAACTTGACCGCAGGGGCAGTTTGTACGACGTTTGAACAAACGATTGTGCAAAGCATTTGTTCAATCACCAGAAAATGTAATGCGATCAGGGGAGTGCGCCGGGTGAGCGTGGCGAATTTGGCCTCTGAAAAGGGGCTATCATGACTGCAACCACCATCGCCGCCGTGCGCGAAACCGATCGTGTCGATGAAAGCCTCGTCTCTGCTTTCGGCGCAATCGTCGGCAACGCCAATGTTCTCGCATCATTCGATCAGCGTCTCGGTTATGCGCGCGACCGTCTGCCGTTCGCGGTTTTCCGCGAGCGCGCTGGCGCACTTGCGGGTGCGGTGCCGCGTCTCGTTGTGCGTCCAGCGAACGAGGATGAGATCATTCGCACCGTTCAGCTTGCGAAGGCGCGCAACGTTCCGATCATTCCTTATGGCAATGGCTCCGGCGTTCTAGGCGGTGCCATTCCGCTCGGCGGCGAAATCATGCTGGATACGCGCCGACTCGACAAAATCATTTCGATCAATCCGACCGATGCAGTCGTGACCGTGCAAGCCGGCATGAACGGGGCTAATTTCGAGCGCCAGCTCAATGAAGCTGGATATACATCCGGTCACTTGCCGCAGTCGATCGAGATTTCCACCGTCGGTGGCTGGCTCGCGTGCCGTGGCGGCGGACAGGCCAGCAGCCGTTACGGAAAGATCGAGGACATTGTCGTCGGTTTGAAGGCTGTGTTGCCGGATGGTACGCCGCTTGAAGTACGTCCTGTCGCGCGGCGCTCGGTCGGTCCGTCAATTCGCGATCTGATGATCGGCAGTGAAGGCGCATTCGGCGTTATTACGGAAGCGACGCTGCGAATCTGGAGAAAGCCCGAGATCGAGCGCGGCGTTGTGCTGGCATTTCCGACGCAGCAAGCGGCCTGGGACTGCGCGCGCCTCATCATGCAGGCAGAACTGCGTCCGGCCATCGTGCGGCTTTACGATCGGGTCGAGAGCGATGAGCGCACCAAGGACATCGCATTGTTCAAGACCAAGCCCTATCTGGCCATGATGATGTTCAGCGGCAGCGAGCCGCTGGTCACGGCCGAGCAGGACATGGCGCTGGCGATTGCCAAGGATCTCGGCGGTGAAATCGGGCCTGATGCGCCTTTCCATCACTGGAAGGAAAACCGCTACGTCGCTTACTCGCAGAAGTGGCACGATGCGGGTTATTTCAACGACACCATCGAGGTGACAGGCAACTGGTCGGCGATTCCCGCGTTGTACGAAGCCATCGGCAATGCCGTACGCAAGATTTATCCGGGCATTCACTTCGGCGCGCACTGGTCGCATGTCTATCCGGAAGGCGCTTGCCAGTACATGACGATCCGCCTGCCGTCGATGGCGGACGACGTGGCACTGCCGATCCACGCCAGGCTCTGGGATGCGGTGCAGGAGCTGACGCTCGATCATGGTGGCTCGATCGCGCATCATCACGGCGCTGGCCTCTTCAGAAATCCATGGATGCAGCGCGAACTCGGCGCAGGTCTCAACGTGCTCCAGACGATCAAGGATGCTCTCGACCCCGCCAACCTCTTGAATCCCGGTAAGCTCGGGTTGCGCGCAGGGCCGAATGCGAAAGACATTCGCCGTGATTGACAGGGCGCGCAGCGGCGCGGCATTCGGGGAGGGCGCGCATGGCCGTGTCTGATCCTCTCCTCGTCGGCATCGATCTCGGTGCAGGCTCGCTCAAGATCAGCATCATTAGAAGTGATGGTTCGCTGGTCAGCGAGGCGTCCGCGCCGGTCGCGACATCGTCGCCGCATCCGGGCTGGAGCGAACAAAATCCTGACAACTGGTGGCTTGCGGCCTGTGATGCACTGCGCCGCGGACTGAAGGCGTCCGGCCGTCCTGCATCCGATATTGCTGCGATTTCGTTCTCCGCCGGCGCCCATACGCAGGTGCTCGAGGATGCCGACGGGCACGTAATCCGTCCTGCGATCTTGTGGAACGATCAGCGCAGCCGCGATGAAACGCAACAGCTTCGCGACAAGGCAGACGCGCGTATCCTGGAGATCGGGGCCAACCGCGCCAATCCGACCTGGACGCTGCCGCAGATGCTGTGGCTGCGCACGCATGAGCCGGAAGCGTTCGCGCGCGTGAGGCGGCTTTATGTCGCCAAGGACTGGCTGCGCGCGCAATTCACCGGCACCTGGGAGACCGACACCATCGATGCGCTGGGCACACTGATGCTGGATGCGCAGACAGCAGGGTGGTCAAAAGAGTTGTGCGACATGATCGGCTGGCCGATGGCGACATTACCGCCGATCGTCAAGCCGAGCGCCGTCGTCGGCAAGGTGACGGCGAAAGCCGCGCAGGCGACGGGCTTGGCCGAGGGCACGCAGGTGGTTTGCGGTACGTCCGACACCGCTGCCGAAACATTCGGCGCGGGCATGGTTCGCGAGGGCATGGGCGTCGTGAAGCTCGCGACGGCTGCGACCGTGAACGTGCTGTCGCCGAAGGCGCGGCCGGATTTCTCGCTGATCAACTACTATCATGTCGTGCCGGACCATTGGTACGTCATCGCCGCCACCAATTCCTGCGCGTCCGCGCACAAGTGGCTGCGAGATACGTTCTTCCGCCGCCAGGGCGAGGACGGCAGCGCCGTGTTCGACGCCATGGATGCGCGAGCTGCTGTGGTGCGCCCCGGCTCGGAAGGTTTGTTCTTTCATCCTTATCTCAATGGCGAGCGCAGTCCTTATTGGGATCCATTGCTGCGGGCGGATTTTGTCGGAGCGGGCTTCAATCACGGCAGCGGTCACTTCGTCCGCGCGCTTTATGAGGGCGTGGCCTATTCCTTGCGGGATTGTCTTGAGGTCATGAAGTCCAAAGGGCTTGGTTTCTCAACGGCTCGCCTGACGGGCGGCGGCGCGCGCAGCGCCTTGTGGCGGCAGATCGTCGCCGACGTGCTGAATATCACGGTCGAACTTCCCGCCGTTGCTGATGCCTCGTATGGCGCGGCATTGCTGGCGGGTGTTGGCATTGGCGTGTTCAAGGATGAGCGCGCGGCCGCCGGTGTCGTTCAAATCGTATCGCGGGCGGTGCCGGATCCGGCGCGAGCCGATGTCTACGATCAGGGTTTTCCGATTTACCGCGATATCCAGAAGGCGCTCGCGCCGATCAACCATCGCATCCACGGTTTCGTGGCCGGCCAGAGCAAGTGATCTATGTCAGAGATTAGGCTCGAAAAGGTTCGCAAGGCATATGGTCCGGTTGTCGCGGTTCACGGCGTCGATCTGACGATTCGCGACGGTGAATTCGTGGTGTTCCTGGGGCCGTCAGGCTGCGGAAAATCGACGACCCTGCGTATGATGGCGGGTCTCGAGGAGATTACCTCAGGCAAGATCTTCATCGGTGACCGTGACGTCACGGCGCTGGAGCCGAAAGATCGCAACATCGCGATGGTGTTCCAGAATTACGCGCTTTATCCGCACAAGACGATTTACGAGAACCTCGCCTTCGGTCTGCGGATGCGGAAGATGGACCCGGCGCAGATCGATATGCGGGTTCAGCGCGCGGCGAAAATGCTCGGCCTCGATGAATACCTGAAGCGCAAGCCGAAGCAGCTTTCGGGCGGCCAGATGCAGCGCGTTGCGCTCGGCCGTGCCTTGGTGCGTGAGCCCGAGGTGTTTTTGCTCGATGAGCCACTGTCGAATCTGGACGCCAAACTGCGTGTTCGGATGCGGGAAGAAATCGCCCGCCTGCATCAGGAAGTCGGCACCAGCATGGTGTACGTGACCCATGATCAGGTCGAGGCAATGACGCTTGCCAATCGCATCGTCATCATGCGCGACGGTCATGTGCAGCAGGTGGGGGCACCGCTTGAAGTTTACGATCGCCCCGTCAATCTGTTTGTGGCTGGCTTTATCGGTTCACCGGAAATGAATCTGGTCGAGGGGCGAGCTGCGAACGGCGTATTTGAAAGCGGCGCGCTGCGGATTGCCCTTCCTGAGCAGTATCGAGCGGCCAACGAAGATATCGTGTTTGGTATCCGGCCGGAGCATATCGCGCTCGGAGAGGGGCCCGATGCGCTCGCATTTGAGGTCGGCGTCATCGAGCAACTTGGCGCGCAGACACTGACCATCGGTGAGGTAAGCGGGGTTCGTCTGCGCATTCTCACCGATCGTGTCGATAACTGGAAATTCGGCCAGAGAATTCCCGTCCGGCTTCAGGCCGGACGGCTCCATCTGTTCTCGAAATCAACGGGGCAGCGACTTTAGACGACCAAGAAACCAGAACAAACATTCACAACAGTGAAATTTCTAGGGAGGCAAGGAAATGGCTAAGGACGGGATATCGAATATCGACCGCCGTACGCTCATCAAGGGCGCAGGTGCGGTCGGCGCAGGTCTTGCCGCAGGCATGCTCGGCACGCCGGCGGTCTGGGGCCAGGGCAAGAAGACGCTCCGCTTTCTCAACACCGAAACGTCGATCGACAGCATTCGCGCGCTGAAGGTCGCCTGTGCCGAATACGAACGGATGACGGGCACGCAGGTCATCGTTGACTCGGTGCCGCTCGACGATGCCTTTACCAAGGTGACGACGTCCCTGCGCGGCGGTCAGCCCTATGACATCGCAACATTCGCCTTCGTCGGTCACGTTCTGCTGTTGCAGGCTGAAGGGCACCTGATGCCGCTGACCGAGCTGACCAGCAAGCACAAGTGGGGCCCGAAGATCCTCTTTCCCATCAAGGGCGAAACCTATTGGTATCCCTACGATTACAATCTGGCCTGGATCTACTACCGCAAGGATCTCTACGAAAAGAAGGGTCTGAGTGTTCCGAAGACCTGGGCCGATATGCTCAAGAACTCGCAGGCGCTGAACGAAGACGGCCGCTCCGGCTCGCTGTTCCCGATCGGCAGCAACGGAGCAACCAACTGGTTGTCACCGGGCTTCATGTGGGCCGAGGGTATCAAGCTGTTCGACGACAAGTGGAATGTCGCCATCGACAACGCCGCGAACGCTCCGAAGGTCGCGGCCTATCTCGATTTCTTCGCCGACCTCTACAAGACCATGCCGTCTGGCACGAGCCAGGCGAGCTTCGGTGAAGTGCTCTCCAACTTCTCCTCGGACAAGGTTGGGCATACCGCTTATGCGGGCCGCATCATTGAAGCGTTAGAGCGGACGTCGCCGGCCCTTGCGACCAAGTATGGAATCACGCCCTACATGGACAGCGCGGGGAAAGCGAAGGCGGTGAATCACGGCTATGACGGTTGGGTAGTGCTGAAGACACCGAACTCCAGCGAGTCGATGAAGTTCATGAAATGGTTCACCGAGAACCAGTACATCAACTTCCTGCACACCGCGCCGCTGCATTTCCAGCCGCCGCGCCTCGACGTTTACGAGGACGCCCGCTGGCGCGCTCATCCGCTGATCGAGAAGCACAAGGATGCGGTCGAGACCATGAAGGGCTTTATCGTCGACAAGTCGATGACCCTGACCTCGGTCGATACCGAAGGTCCTGCGCCCGACCTGCGTCCGGGCAAGGTTTTCGAAGGCTTTGTGATCCCCGAGATGCTGCAGAACCGCATTCTGAAAAACATGCCGGCGGCCGACTGCGTCAAGGCGGCTGGCGACAAGATGCGCAAGCTCACGGCATCATAAGAAACGCGAGTGTCAACTGCCCGGCCGGATGCTCCCGGCCGGGCTTTTCCCGGAAAGATGAATTTGAGTTCGAAGGCGACGATATACACCTTCCTGGTGATCGGACTTCTCGTGACGCTCGTTCTGATAGTCGCGCCGGTGGCGTATGCGATCAGCCTGAGCTTCTACAAGCTCGATTCGTTCGTAGGTGAAGCCAAGTGGGTCGGTTTCGACAACTACATCGCAATTCTGAAGTTGCCGGAGTTCTGGCGCGCCCTCTGGAACGGCGTGCTTTATTCCCTCGGGTCGATCGTGCTTCAGGTGGTGCTCGGCATCGGCTTCGCCCTGATCCTGAACGAGACATTCCCGGGCCGTAATTTCGTGCGCGGATTGTCTATCCTTCCGTATCTGCTGCCGACCGTGGTCGTCATCCTGACATTCAAATGGATGGTGGATGGTAGTATCGGCATTATTACCAAGACCATCGCGGCGATGGGGCTGCCGCCCGTGAACTGGTTTGAGAGTTCCGGTGCGGCGATGACGTCCGTTATTCTTGTCAGCGTCTGGATGTGGACACCCTTCGTCACGACCTGCTTTCTGGCGGCGTTGCAGACCGTTCCCACATCGCTTTACGAGGCGGCGCGCGTTGATGGCACCACGGCGGTGCAGCGGTTCTTCCACATCACATTGCCGATGCTGAAGCCGATTCTGACCGTGGTGGTGTTGCTGCGCGCGATCTGGATGTTCAACAAATTTGACGTGATCTGGCTTCTGACTCGCGGCGGCCCGGTTGGATCAACCGAGCATCTGGCCATTCTATCCTATCGCCACGCTTTCAGCCTGTTTGATATCGGCGGGGGTGCCGCGATTGCCACTATCTCATTCGCCATCCTGTCAGTAGCCGTGTTTTTCTACTTCCGTATCTTCCCGCTGGAGGACGATTGATGGCTGCCGTTAAATCGCTTCCCGCCCGGCTGAGTCTCTATGGCGCCGCGATCGTCATCGCGATCTATTCGGCGTTCCCGATCTACTGGATGTTCATCTCCAGTCTGCGTGAACCGACCAGCCTTCTCGGCACCGTTTCGCTGATGCCGGGTCCGTTCACGCTGGAATACTACCGCAACCTGCTCGAACTGACCGACTATCCGACCCATTTCATGAACAGCGTGATCGTCGCGGTGGTCACGGTCGTTGTGACGATGGTTTTTTCGATCATGATCGCCTACGCCGTGACGCGACAGCGTATCCGCGGCAAGAAGCTGATCGTCGGCGCGATGCTCTACGCCTACATGTTCCCGCCGCTTCTGATCGCGATCCCGATGTTTACGATCTTCGCGCGGCTCGGCCTCAGCGATACGTTGATAGGCCTGATCGCATCGCACCTGACGTTGACGTTGCCGCTCGGCGTCTGGTTCCTGTGGGGTTTCTTCAAGGGCATGCCGTTCGAGCTGGAAGAGGCGGCGATGGTTGATGGCTGCACGCGGCTTGGTGCGTTTTTGCGCGTGGTTCTTCCACTGTCACTGCCGGGACTCATCACCGTTGCGATCTTCTCGTTCCTGCTGTCGTGGACTGATTACACCTTCGCGCTGATCATGATCGGCAGCGATGCCAATAAGACGTTGCCGGTGGGGCTTGCCTCGATGGTCGGGTCATTCGATCTGCGCTGGGGTGAGATCATGGCGGGATCGACGCTGATCGCGCTGCCTTTGTTCGCAGCGTTTGCCCTATTGACGCAGTACTTCATTCAAGGCCTCGGTGCCGGTGCAGTAAAAGGCTAATCATGGATTTCGGACTGAAGGGTAAGGCTGCGCTGGTCACCGGCGCGGCGCGCGGCATCGGCAAGGCTGAAGCACTTGCGCTGGCGGCAGAGGGGTGTTCGATCGCGATCAACGATATCGACCGCGAAGCTGCCGAAGCGACGGTGGCTGAATTGCGCGCTAACGGAACCGAAGCCGTCGCCTGTATCGGCGACGTGTCCGAAGAGGCTGGCGCGGAGGCGGTCGTGCGCGAAGCGCATCGTGGTCTCGGGCAACTCGATATTCTGGTGAACAATGCCGGCGCGGGCGGCCGTCATCTCGGAAGCCTTGCCGAGAACATGTCCCTTGACGACTGGGATATCATTGTCCGAACGCACCTGCGTAGCACCTTCCTGTGCAGCAAGTATGCCGTCCCGTTGATGCGCGAACGCGGCTTTGGGCGGATCGTGAACACCTCGTCGATGAACGTCACTGGTGGTGGACGCCCGGGCGTCACCAACTATTCCGCCGCCAAAGCGGGGGTCACTGGCTTTACGCGGACCCTGGCCAAGGAAGTCGGCCGTGCCGGGATTACCGTGAATGCTATTGCGCCAGGCTATGTCGAGACAGCGCTGATTGCCGGGTTTTCCGCCGAGAAGCGCGCCATTATCGCCGGGCAGAATCCCCTTGGCCGTTTCTGCCAGCCCGAGGAGGTGGGTTCGCTGATCGCATTTCTGTGCTCCACTCAGGCTGCTTTCATCAATGGCGCGCTGATCTGCATGGACGGCGGCAAGCGCGATTTCTTCTGGGGTGACCAATGAGCATTCGAGCCTTCGGCGGTCCGCATCGGTATGTTCAGGGCCCCGGCGCTCTGAACGAACTTGCAGCGCTGGTTCCGCTTTATGGCCGCCGTCCTTTCATTGTGGCAGACGTGGCGGTGATGGGCGCCCTTCGCGAGCAACTCACAGCGCTGCTTCAGCCATGTACCGATAGCGTGGAATTCGCCGAGTTCTCAGGCGAATGTTCCGCCACCCAGATCGACGCGATGGTGGGCAAGGCCAACACTGCAAAGACTGATGTCGTTGTCGCTATCGGCGGCGGCAAGGCGATCGATACCGCCAAGGGGGTCCGCATCCAGCGGGGCGGAGGCATCATCGTGGTGCCGACGGTCGCCTCGAACGACGCGCCAACCAGCCGGCTTGCGATCATCTACACCGACGATCACGTCCTGAAGGAAGTCAGGCTGATGCCGACCAACCCTGATGCGGTCGTCGTCGATACGTCGATCATCGCGCGTGCACCGCGTCGTTTTTTCGTTGCCGGTATCGGCGATGCGCTATCGAAGAAATTCGAGGCGGAGCAGTGTTTCAATTCCGGCGGCATGAATTTCTACAAGGCTCGGCCTGCCGCGCTCGCAGTTTCAATTGCCGACCAGTGTTATCAGGTAATCCGGAAGGATGCGGTTGGATCGCTCGCAGCAGTCGACCGGAAGGAGCCTGACGCCGCGTTTGAGAATATTGTCGAGGCGACAATTCTGCTCAGCGGATTAGGTTTCGAAAGCGGCGGTCTGTCGATCGCTCATTCGCTGACGCGCGGCTTTTCAGCGATTCCGTCGCTCAACGGCGCGCTGCACGGCGAGCAGGTGGCGTTCGGTCTTCTGACGCAGCTCTGTCTTGAGCAGAGATCGCCTGAGTTTCTCGCCGACATGGTGGCGTTCTTCAAGACGGTTGGCCTACCGACGAGCCTGAAAGATCTCGGGTTTGCCGGCGATACGCAGGACGGTATCCGAACGATCGCCCAGCGCTCCATCGCTGAAGCGCCTTACCTCAGGCAGTTTGTCGGGACCGTGACCGAGCAAAGCCTCACGGCTGCGCTTGATCGGGCGGATCGTTTCGCAAAATCAGGTAGGTAAACCGCTGTCTGGCTAGAGATTCGCCAGATGGTCGGACACCTTGACGGGCTCCGGCAGAACCTTGCGGGCGACGAGCCAGTCCGCGGCCTGCTGAAGCTCACCGATGAACTTTGAGTCCGTGACCGGAAGCACACGATACTGGCGCTTCAGCGCGATGAATTCGTCCCGAACCTGATCGCTGTAGTTGGTCCTCTTCTGAACGATGTGTTCTGTTTCGCTGCTGTTCTGATTCACCCACTTCGCCTCTGCCTGGAATGCTGCATTCACGGCGCGAACAATGTCGGGATTGTCCGTCGCAAATTTGCGCGATGTCAGATAGGACGAAAAGTCGATCTGGAAATCGAGATCCCTGCCTTCGAGGAAGACGTTGTGGGCCTTGTATTCCTGACGCGCGATGTCGACACCGGGGCTCCACATCGACCAGGCATCGACCTTGCCTGAAGCAAGGGCAGGGGCGGCGTCGGGCGGGTTGAGATAAACGAACTTGACTGCCGAACGATCGATCTTGTGTTTCTCAAGCGCGGCAATCAGCAGGAATTCGCCGAGCCCGGAGCGGTTCACGGCCACGGACTTCCCGACAAGATCCTCGACCTTGTTGATGCCGGAACCGTCCTTGGCGATGATCGCGGTCGTGCGCGGGTCGTAGATCACGAATTGCGTGAAAACGAGAGGGGAGCCGGCTATGACAGCCGCCAGCGCCGGCGTTGTGCTGCCGCCGAAGCCGAAATCCGCGCTGCCGCCTGTAACCGCCTGCAGGGTCGGTGCGTGGTTTGGAAATGGGCCCAGCCACTCGACCTTGATGCCATCTTTCGCCAGGAGCTTCTCGAACTCGCCGCGTTCTTTGGCGATCAGCGTCAGCCCGAAGTAGCCCCATGTCAGGCGCACGGTGTCGGTCTTGCGGCCAGTCGGCGCAGCGAGGGCGTTGCCCGATTGTGTGCTGGCGATACCGGCCAATGCACCGATCCCCGCCAACGAGGAATGCAGGAAGCGGCGGCGCGATTGCGGGAAGAACGAATTGGACATGGGGACTCCTCGTTATTGAAATTGAATGCTGTTCAAGCGGCCTCAGTGGTGGCCGCGACACCGAGTTCCTCAAGCAGCCGCGAGCGGATGGACGCGGCGGCAATGGGCGTCACGGCTTCATGCTCGAATGCGATCGCGCCACTGCGCATGACAAGAATGCGATCGGCGAGGGCGATTGCTTCATCCACGTCATGGGTGACAAGCAGAACGCCGGGTTGATGGCGCGCCACGAGTTCTTTCACCAGCGCGTGCATGCGAATTCTGGTCAGCGCATCGAGCGCGGCAAAAGGTTCGTCGAGCAGCAACAGTTCCGGCTCCTGAACCAGCGCTCTTGCGAGAGCCACGCGCTGTGCCTGCCCGCCGGACAGATTGCGCGGCCAATCGTCGAGCCGGTTGCCGAGGCCGACTTCGGTCAGTGCTGCCGTCGCTCGCTCGCGCAGATCATGGCCGGTCATGCCGAGAGAAACGTTCCGCCAAAGCGAATCCCAGGGCAGCAGCCGATGCTCCTGAAAGACCACAGCAGGCCGCCGCGGAGCATCGATGCGCCCGCCCTGAATGGGATCAAGCCCGGCCAGCGCGCGCAGAAGCGTTGTCTTTCCGCATCCGCTTTCCCCGAGAAGTGCGACGAACTCGCCGCGTTCGATACGCAGGTTAAGTCCGCTGATAACCGTTCTCTCTCCGTAGGAGCGCCGCAAGCCGGACACTGTGACCGCTGGTGACGGTGAGAGAGGAGGGACATGAGCGTTCATCGTGCGCTTCCGCCGAAGTTCGGGTGCCAGGCCAACATTCTGCGTTCCAGCAGCCGCGCGACGGAATCGGCCGCGACGCCGATCAGCGCGTAGATGACGATGGTGAGAACGACCACATCGGTACGCAGGAACTCGCGAGCATCCATGGCGAGAAAGCCGATGCCGGATTGAGCGCCGATGGTTTCCGCAACCACGAGCGCGAGCCATGCCGTCGCCAGCGAATAGCGCACGCCGGTCAGAATTGATGGCAGCGCGCCGGGCAAAATGATGCGGCGGACAAGCTGCCATTTACCAAGTCCCTGCACGCGGCCGAGCTCGAGCAGCTTTGGATCAACCTGGCGGATGCCCAGCGTTGTATTGATGTAGATCGGAAAAGCGACGCCGAGCGACACCAGAAAGATTTTCTCGCCCTCGTCAACACCAAACCACACGATGACCAGCGGCAGCAGCGCCAGAAACGGGATAGCGCGGATCATCTGTACACTGCGGTCGATGAGTGCCTCGGCAAAGCGCGAGAAGCCGACAAGAATGCCAAGCGCGAACGCGATGCTACCGCCAATAGTAAATCCGATAGCGGCGCGCAGAAGACTGACGCCGAGATCGTTCAGCAACGAGCCTGAAACCGCCAGCTTGAATGCTGTCCGCAGCACCTTGCTGGGCGCCGGCAGGACCTGCGGCGACATCCAGCCGACCTGCGCTAGCAATTCCCAAACAATAATCAGCGCGACGGGTGCGATCCAGGAGATCAGAAGCAGACTGCGCTGGCTGAAATTGGCGCCGGGCGCGGATCGAGGCGCGGAACGCGAGATAGCGTGGCCGCTGGCGCCAGCTTTTGCTGGCCGGAAAGAAGTTTGTTCAATTGTACTCATGATCGCGCTGGATGTCCCGTCGAAGCCCTGCTTATCGTACTACTTCGGAGTATTTCGCCTGTGCTGGCGTGCGGGTTATCTTCCGGACCCTCGGAAATATTTCGGCGGCGAAGGTTCGCATTTCCGTCAGCAGCGGCTGGAATTGCAGCATGAACAGCTCGATTCCCGCGTCATGGAATGCCTGGATGCGCTCCGCCACCTGATCGTAACTGCCGACGAGGCCGGCCGCGGTGCCGCCGTTGCTGCCAATGCGCGGCGACTTCGCCATCGTTTGCAGCATCACAACCTTGGGATCGGAATTCGCCTTCTGAACGGCACGGATATCGGAGTCTTTCGCGGCGAGGTCGGACAGATGCCGATGATAAGCGTGCGCCTCCGTCTCGGTATCCCGCGCGATCACGAAAGCCGACAGACCAAAACGCAACGCCACGCCCTGGCGCGGCCGTTGGCGCAGATCCGAAATCAGTGACTGGACGTCATTAAGCGGCTGGCCATTGATGAACCAGACGTCGCCGTGGTCTGCAACAAGTGCGCGTGCCGGTTCGGATTCGCCTCCCACGTAGATTCGCGGTCGTTCGCGATAGAGGTCCTTCGGCGTGAGCGCGTAATCAGAAATATTGAAATTGTTGCCCGTGTGGCTGATCGTCTCGCCGCGCAAAAGGCGCGAGACAACCGATATCCATTCCCGGCCGTAGGCATATCTGTCGTCATGCTCGGCGAAATTAATGCCGGCTTTCTCGAATTCCGGCCGGTTCCAGGCGTTGACGAGATTGAGCGCGAAGCGGCCCTCGCTGATGTTCTCGATTTGCAGGGCCATCTTCGCGAGAAAAATCGGATGATAGATGTAAGGCTTGATGGCGGAGATGATTTCGATACGGCTGGTGAGTGCGGCCAGCGCCGCTGACGCTGTCCAGGCCTCGAGCTGATCGGACGCTGGGAGATGCGGGTTGACGGTATGCTGTGCAATCAGCGTGGAATCGTATCCTAGCGCTTCGGCCTCCAGTACGACTTTCCTGTTGTGAGACCACGACGCATCGAATGGCTCCGCAGGATCCTGCAGCGCCGCGCGCGGACCATGAACCGGCGCCCAAACTCCGAACCGGATGTTCTTTGTCGTCATCGTTGCATTGCTCGTCAGTTGCGTCTTCGCGAAGGCCGCGTGCGATTTTCTCCATACTCGGGAGACGAAAGTCCATCGAATAACAGCGGCCGAAATGCATTTGGAAAGTCTCGCTTGAGGGCATTGCTCTTGATGGAATGAACGAATCGAAAAGTAGTCGGTTGTGAAAGAACGTTCCTGGCGTAAGCAGAGCGAGCGGCGGCGATACAATCGTTTGATTGATGTCAGCGCGCTGCATCAGGGAGGAAGTGAGATTGGATCTATCGAGCGTCGTGGCGACATTGTCGCGAAAACGTTCCATCGTAACGACGATGCGGGCGGGTGTACTTGAATACGATTTGCTGCCGATGGGGGAGAATGTTTCCCGATATAGGCCGGACGAAGAATTTTATGGAGGCCCGGAGGTCATTCAGCACAAAGCGCCATTATCTGTTTCATTCCGAATGGCAGAAGTTGTTGCGTCTTTGTCCGCCTTAAGCTGTGACGGTTTTGATCGCTAGAAGTTTTCGCGCCGGTCTCACACGCAATCAGGAAGACTGGATATCCTTATGGCTGCCGGTCGCTGAATCCAGCCATCCGTGCTCGTTTGTCTTTTCAAAGAAATCCTTGGTTAGGACGGCAACTTCTGTCCTGTTTCTGACCTTGAGCTTTCTCATGATGTGGCGAAGATGAACTTTAACGGTATGCTCGCTCATACCAAGTTCATAGGCTATCTGCTTGTTGGCCATTCCCTGACAGAGCGCTTCGACGACCATCATTTGCCGTTCTGTCAAAAGCTCGTTTGTTTTGGATGCTGCCGGCTGCTTGTTGCGGTCAAGTTCGAGGCTGCTGACGGGCACAAACGTTCCGCCGGCTTCGACCAGACGCACAGCTTCGACGGCAACATTGAATGGCAAGCTTGTGGGGATGTAACCGCGTGCTCCATTTCTCAGCGCGTGCATCACATAGTTCGTGTCGTCGATGTCGGACATGATTACGACAGGAACGTCGGCGGCGCTGGATTCAAGAAATTGAAGGTCGGCAACGCTGGACGATCCGCTGCCATCGACAAAAAATACGATGACCGCTGGAGTCAGAGCATTCTGTTCGGTCGAATTTCTCCACTCGAAGATATTTGTGAATGCGAAAATGCCGTGGCTTCTGTAGGAAATTTCAAGACAACGAACGAAGCAGTCGCGAAAAAAAGCGCGCTGATGGATCACGACGATCCCGGGCTTCTTCACAGGAGGAGGCCTGTGATCCTTTTCATTGGCACCGTTGAGACGCGTAATCTCATTGGGCTTGGTCTGGGCTTTGGGATCTGCGCGATGAGGCGGAGGAAGAGGGCGCGCATCTTGTGAATTCGTCTCGTGCCGGCACGTAGAGTGTGGATCGGCGTGAGAGTCATGATGGTTATCACCGGGAACTCGCATGAAAAGGCGAGCTTTGCCCGGCAGCGATCGTTTCAAGAGAGATTGCTTGAGTGTGAATTGCTGAGAATGGCCATTGGAGTTGTGAGACTGGCTCGCATTCTGGCCAGCGCGATTGTCCTGAAATTCGCTACGAGAAAATTGTTCAGACAAATCGTCCCAAGCTTGCTGTCGTTTGCGGAATGAAACTGAATATGAATAGCCGCTGATACTCATAATGCGCCCCCCACTCTTTACTTCGGCGGTAGCACGTGGCTTTCCATGTCAAAAAACGCGATGTCTGCCGGATCCGATCAATTTGCCTTTAATACTCAGCATAGTCCTCCTTTTTTGCAATCCTGCAACGTTTTTATGTGGAGGCTTGTCGCGCCGCACAAAACTTGGATTTGAAAGCCGATTGCACGTCAAATGTGTCCGTACACCGGTTCCACGAGGGAACTTTTAGAGGGCTGCCTCGCCGGGCTCTGCCATAATGTCGTAGGCATGCATTGAGACGTGCGCATCAAAAAAGCGCTCCCATGCGGCTGATACGTCGTCTCGCTCCGCGATTGTCGAATCCGCTTCCTGAAGGTCGCGATGCCGCTCCTGCCATCTCTTACCTACGCCGGCAAAGAGGATCGAATTCCCGACAAGCATTGAGCCGAACGCGAGCGCATTCCGGCAGCCGGTTTCGAACTCTCGATTGCATGCCGTGCTCAACAAGAGGACCTCTTCGCCGATTAAGCCGGATCGAACTGTGGTGATGTCTTCCCAAGATCTGGCCTGTACACGACACAGAGCCTCACCTTCAATTTTGCCGGTTTCGATCCTGGCAGCGATGGTAATCAACATGACCATGAAGCCGACCATGTAGGGATCCGACCATGTAAGGTCGGATATGCCACCGAGGCGCCCGCGGCTTTTTTCGACCATGGGGGAGATCACAGCGGTTGCGGCCCTGTGGGCTCTACGAACTTTGAACAGATCAAGGGCCCAGCGCCACATGTCGCTGCTCTCCGCATGACTCCAAAAAGTGTCAGAATGCCAACGCCGCCCTTGTTTTGTTCAAGGACCTGCTGGATCATACATCAATAATCGCGCAGTGCTCCAGACCCGTCAGGAGTGGACCTTTCCATGACGTCCAGCCAGCTTCCGACAAAGCCAGATTTTGAGGCGCTTGCGGCATCGGCGCCCGCGTCGGCCGATCGCCGCACGCTCATTCTGGCGCTGATCGGTAACCTGGTTTCAAGCTGGACCAATAACGAGAGTCTGTTCATTTACGTTCTCATGCTTCTTCTGCGAACGGATAAGGCATCTGCGGCGCTGACTTTTGCCACGCTTAACACGACACGCGCGCGGCTCGATCTCATCCAGCGCCTGGCGAAGATCACCATCCGGGACCAGAATCTCGAGAAAGCGCTTTCCAAGATCATCGAGCGATTCAATGAGTCGACCCACGTTCGTAACGAATTCAATCACTGCATGTATATCGTCGACGCCAGCGGCCAGATAACCCATACGCAATCGATGCGGATCGTGCAGACAAAGGAAAGTCTTCGGTTCGGCGAAATGAAGCCGATGGATGAAGCGCGGCTGAAAGGCATGGTGAAGGCGACAAAGGATATGACGCGCATCAATCGCGATATTTGGGATTTTCTGCCGCGCCTGGAAAGTCATTTGAGTTCGACTAAACCATCGCGCTGATACTGCTTGATGCCGTCGCGCGGTTACAGGCGAGGGGACAAGCTGTTTTCGATGGACACACTGCCGGGCTGCTCACTTTGCCGCTGCGTTCCAGCGTCCGTGCGCGTAGGCTTGTCTCGATCGCTGTCGCCGTGCGCAACGCGAATGCAACAATCCTGCCGTGCAATACTACCCATTTGGATGATGCGGGCTAGCCGAAAGGAGGATTGTTGCTTCGACCAAATGGCGTATGGGCCGCTAAAATCATATCGAATGATGGCTTTCGTCTAATGCTTAAGACGATGCGCAATGCTCGAATGTGCGGCTATTCCCCGACTTCTACATAAGCAACGTTGATCATGCGGAGTCTCGCAAATAATTGCGAGGGGATCGCAGTCGGGAGACCGACATCAATCGCATCGTAGTGCGTTGACGATCGCAGACGTAGAAGATCAGCGATTTTCAAGGCGACGACGATGCTCCTTACCCTACAGGAGTTCGTCATGGGTCAGCAGCATCCAAAGCGGAAAGATCCGAATCAAGACCAGAAGCAAGACCAGGATCAGAAGCAGGCCAATTTGCAGGCACAGCTTCAGGGACAGGGTCAGCTTCAGGGCCAGGGCCAGGGCCAGGGCCAGGGTCAAGCCCAGTTTGCGGTTCAGTCGCTCGATTCCAATAGCGACAACAAGAACAGCAATGACAACAAGAACAGCAATGACAACAAGAACAGCAACGACAACAAGGTCGACAATAATCTTGACAACAAGGTGAGCAATAAGACCGACAACAATGTCGACAACAAGGTCGAGAACAGGGTCGAAAATACCATCGACAACAAGGTCAATGTTGCCGTTGACGTCAAGGTCAATCTCGATCTCAAGGCGGACGGCCTCAGCAGCCCGGTTATCGATCTGTCAGATCTGAGCGATGTCAAGGGCTCGGTGATCATGCCGGACGTGGTGAACCAGAAGCTCGACGGCAATGGTAACCAGTTCAATCTCGATCAGGTCAACAACCTGGTGGACAATGACACGCTGTACGATCCGAAGGTGTCCTTCAGGGGTGGCGCCGGGGGCTTCTCGATGGACGGCAAGATCGATGGTGGCGAGGTCAAGATGGACTCCAAGATCGACGACGTTGCCGGCAACAGTGCGACCGGTGCAATTGCAAGCGCTGACGCCACTCTGACGCAGGATGCCTTCAACCAGACCATCACGCAGGGTGCGAACATTCAGTTCAACAGCGTCACGGCGAATATCGCCGGTGATGACTGGACCGACTCCCATAATCTGGGTTGATTTCACAGGTTCCCCCGCGCGGCATTCGCCGCGCGGGTTTTTTTGCTTGAACGTTCACACGATTGAAACGATTAGTTGTCGCGGCTAGCCCCGCAGGATCGTCGCTTGCTTGAGCCTGACACAGGAGGCTCCCATGGTACCCGGCGGCATAACCGAAGTAGTTTGGCATTTCGCAGGATATTTGCAGATCATAAATGACATCGCGCGAGATCGTATCGATTACGACCCGTCTGCGTTCCGAAATCTGCAAGACGATTACGTCACGCCGCGCCCGAACTATGAAAGAAGTCGGGATTTCGATCCTCTCGACAGCCAGGGCCTGAAGACTCCGGGGCCTGCGCTCTTTGACGAGCTTCATACCCCTCGAATTCTTCCGATAAAATCACTGAGTCCGCGACCGCCGCAACCCGATCTGGATTTTGACGGGCCTGCCGGGCTTTCAGGATTTTTACCGCCCCGCGGTGCAGGCGGCGGAGGTGGGGGAATAGAACACAAGATTACCGTCCAGTATCAGGAGGGTGGTCAGCAAACCCAGCTTGAAATCAAGCAATACAACTTCATGTTGGACAATGACAATCTGCTTGTAACGGCCCATGGCGAGGACCTTACTTGGGCTGGCGACACGGCGCTCATCACCGCCCAGTCTGAGCTGATCGCACAGCACAGCGAAACCATCCTTGAAAGGATGGCAGACGAGGCCAACGACCAAATTCCGAAGGAATGGTGGATTCCCCAGAATGGAACCGGCGTCACGGAATTCGTCACGGCGTACAACGAAGACCAGGTTTCTCAAGAGGGCGCACCGGGTGCGCATTCAGTCCAGCCTGGCTATTATCTGAACGGTGTATTGCAGGACCCGGCGCCTCTACGGCCCGACCAGACGCCCGCTCCGCAACCCGAGCCTGCGCCGGATCTCGGTAACGGCCTTGGACAATGGGCCGAAACCGGAGCCAACAACAGTTGGAACGCCAGTTTGATTGTCGATCTGAGCGAATCCGGACGCTCGATGATCGTGATGGGCGATTACTTCCATACAAACGCGATCTTTCAGACCAACTCGATCATGGATCGCGACCATGTCGAGATGGCTGGAGGCGACGCGCTTCCTGTCGTGCAGGGCGATAACAAGATCGACAATATTGCTGATTTCATTCAGCGCCCCGGGATTTATGCCGAGTTGAAAGCCACTTTCGCAGGGCCGCAGTGGAACGTCGATGTAGTTGAGGGCAATTACTACAGCGTGAACGCGATCGTGCAGATGAACTATCTGCTCGACAACGATATCGTCGTTCAGAAAAGCGCAGACTCGCACTACGAGCTGTATAGCGGCGGGAATGAGCAGGGTAATCTGGCTCAGGTTTTCGACGGATCCATTCAGTACGATCTGATCATTGTTGCCGGCGCCTATCACGGCATGAACGTGATCTTCCAGAACAACATCCTGTTGAACAATGACTATATCAAGATGCTTGCGGATGGCGCTGATCCGTCGCAGTCCGTCGTATCGGGCCAGAACGAGCTGAACAATACAGCGACAATCGAGAATTATGGCGACGATAACTTCAAGTCAATGAATGACAATCTTGAGAGCCTTGTTTCCGCGGTAGGGGGCGGTGCGACGACTCTCGATCCTTCCTACGGAAAATTCATCGATGGTTCCGGTGGCGTATTCAACGTGCTGTACGTCAAGGGCGACTATTACGACGTCAACGCGGTCTGGCAGACCAATGTCGTGTCGGACGTCAATATGGTCATGCAGTTTCTCGATCCGCCGTCGGCAGCGGCTCTCGCCCGTGATGCAGACGGCACCGAATCACAGTCTGTGACAAGCGGAAAAAACCTTCTCACCAACGATGTGGCGATTATCGATGTCGGCGCGACCAACACCTTCGTGAACGGTGAGGTGTACGGCGATACGATCCTTGTGCAGGCAAATCTCTTGCCGGACGACAAGGGCAATGTGCTGGCTCAGGATGCGCAGGCCCTGGTTCCCGAGTTGATCGCCTTCGTCAACGACAGTCAGGACGAGACACCAGTGGCACAGCCCATATTAAGTACGCCGGTTCACGAGGACCCAATAGGAAGCGTGACGCAATGAACGGCAAAGGTGCAGTGGAAAAAGAAGGCATCGAGTTGAACCATATCGGCGTTGCGGAGGCTGGGGCACATGACACGGGGCGACAACGAACCTCATATTGAGGCCAGCGCGTCGGCGCATTTGACCGACGAAGAGAGCGCGAAACTGCGCACTGCGGAGGTCGTCCCGTTTCCCGCCCGTCACGATACACCGGGCGGAGCAAACGATGTGCCGCATACGGAAACTCCCGAGCCGGCAAAAGATCAGTCCGGGGTGGCCGTTGCAATCCAGCAAGCCTTGTCCGCGGCAGACAGCGCAGCCAAGCGATCGGATCATCCTGCTCCATCGCCTGAGGTGGCGAAGACGCCGCCAGATCCGCAAAGCGATGCGCGCCCGCCAGCAAGCGGCTCGCCGGTCAGCACCAGCGCGCCGGTCCCATCCGTGGTGAATGGAGGCGGTGGCGGAGGTAACGGAGCATCGAATGGCGGAGGCGGCGGCGGCGGAGGCGGCGGATCCACACCCCTGCATAAACGTTCCAGCGACAATGAATTCCGCGATGTTCTCGGCAAAGGCCTGGCCAATGCGCGGCGCAATCTTGTGACCGTCGGGATATTCTCCGTCGCCGTCAATCTTCTCGTCCTCGCGATCCCCGTCTACCTTTTCAACATGTCGGATCGCGTGATGACCAGCAGAAGCACCGACACACTTGTCATGCTGACGATGATCGTCGTGGTGGCAATTGCTGCACACGTCCTGATGGACATGATGCGCCGGATTATCCTCATGCGCGTTGCGGTTGAAACCGAGGCGCGGTTGGGTGGTCCTGTTCTAAGCGCCGCGGCGAAGGCGGCACAGGGCGGATCGAGCCGCGAGTTTCAGACGCTGGCTGACCTTCAGCATCTCCGCTCATTCATTACTGGTCCGGTCCTGCTCACGATGTTCGACGCGCCGGTAGCTCCCGTGTATTTCGCAGTGGTCTTTCTTATTCATCCCCATCTCGGGCTGATCGTCCTGTCGGCTGGCGTTGCTCTCATGGCTGTCGCCATACTCAATCAGAAAGTCACTGCCATCCCGTTTACGCGGGCTAATGCCTTTGGGACGCGCGCCAATCTTCAAGCTGAAGCGATGGCGCGCAATGCCCAGGTCATCAATGCCATGGGAATGATCCCGGAGGGCGTTCAGGTCTGGGGCCACGAAACGGTCCAGTCCTTGAAGGCGCAGGTTGCCGGGCAAGATCTCAACATCATGATGACGGGAATCTCGAAATTCCTGCGTCTCTGCACACAGATTGCGATTCTCGGCTGGGGCGCCTGGCTGGCGTTGGAGAGCCAGTTGACCAGCGGCATGATCATCGCGGCCTCAATCGTGGCAAGCCGCGCTCTTGCTCCAATGGAAGGTACCATCGAGGGTTGGCGCGGCTTTGTGCAGGCACGTTCCGCCTACGGGCGGGTCAAAGCCCTTCTGCAGAATTCGCCGCTGAACCTCGACCGGTTACGGCTTCCGCGTCCGCAAGGTCATCTCAGCGTCGAGCGCATTCTGTACGTTCCGCCGCCCACCAAGAAAGTTATTCTGAACGGCATCAGCTTCCAGTTGCAGCCCGGAGAGTCGCTGGCGATCGTGGGCGATTCCGGAACTGGAAAAACCATGCTTGCGCGTATGCTTGTGGGCTCAATCATCCCAACAGCTGGCAACGTGCGCCTGGACATGATGGACCTTCGGAATTGGGATACGCGGCAGTTCGGCGAAAGCGTCGGCTATCTGCCCCAGGACGTCCAGCTTTTCCCGGCGTCCATCAAGGCGAATATCGCCCGCATGCGCCAGGATGCGATCGACGAAGATATTTTCGATGCGGCAGAAACGGCCGACGTTCACGAGATGATATCGAGTTTCGCGCAAGGCTATGAAACCATTGTCGGCATGGATGGAAGCCCGTTGTCCGGTGGCCAAAGGCAGCGAATTGGGCTCGCACGTGCGTTTTATGGCAATCCGCGCCTGATGGTTCTCGATGAACCGAACTCCAATCTCGACGCGAATGGTGAGCGGGCGCTGGCCAAGGCGCTCATTCGCGCAAAAGAGAAGCAAATGACGGTCGTGACGATCACACAGCGTGCCGCGCTTCTCAGAAGCGTCGACAAGATCATGATCCTCAACAATGGCGCGGTTCAGGCGTTCGGCACGCGCGACGAGATCATCCCGCTCATTTCCGGACGCAAGCCGAACGGCGGGGATGGGCCGCCGATGCTGAATTCTTGATGAGAATCGAAACTGGCGAGACGAAGTTTGAATTTAACAGGATTATTGAGGTGCTGTGGTGTCAGGCAAAAAGCTCACTGCGCAAGGACCGGTAGCCGAGGGCGCCTGGTACGATACGCTTCCGCGGTCGACACGGCTGCCGACGATTGGCGGTGTCCTCATCATGGCGGTTATGGTCATGGGCTTCGGCGTATGGGGCAACATGGCTCCGATTGCCGGCGCCGTTGTCGCTTCGGGTGTGTTTGTCGCGACCGGACAAAACAAGATCATTCAACACCTTGAAGGCGGCGTCATACGTGAAATCTATGTGCGTGAGGGCGATATCGTCGAACAAGGACAGTTGCTGGTTGACCTGGATGAAACCGCCCCGCGCGCCGAACTTCGTCGGTTATTTCTCCGCCGCATGCGATTGACGGCGATGGATGCGCGGTTGCAGGCTGAAATGCGCGAAGCCAGCGATATCGCGTTCCCCGATGAATTGAATCAGGCCCTGAACGAGCCCGAGGTGAAGGAAATTCTGGAGAGTCAAAGACTGACCTTCACGGCTCGCAGGAACAATATGAACAGCGACATCGCTGGCATCAATGAGGGCATCAATGCGCTGAACGAAAGAATTCAGGGTTCGAGGGTCCAGCTTGACGGCGTCCGTCGCCAGATCAAGTTCATCGAGGAAGAAATCGAGGCAAAGGAGTACCTCCTGAAGACCGGACTGGTGAGGAAGCCGGAGGTTCTGTTGCTGCAAAGGGCGCAAGCGAATCTTGAGGGAGAGGTCGGCCGGATCATGGGCGATATAGGCGACGCCAAGGAACGTATTGCGAAGTCTCTCGAACAGATCAACGGCGTCAAGAAGACCGCGATCAAGACTGCAGTCGAGCAAATGCATGAGGTGCGTGGTGAATTGGTCGATGTGCGCGAGCGAATGCTCAGTTCGAAGGGTGTGCTCGACCGCATTCGCATTACAGCACCCGTCAGGGGCGTCGTCGTCAAGCTGCGGTATCATACGCATGGCGGCGTGATCGAAGCCGGCAAGAACATCATGGAAATATTGCCGCTCAAGGATGAGCTTATCATCGAAGCCCGTGTACGCCCGCAGGACATCGACAGCGTCAAGCATGGGCAGCATGCAACGGTTCGGCTCACCGCACTCAATCAGCGCATTACGCCGATGGTGTCGGGAGAGGTCATCTATCTCTCCGCTGATACGCTGGCCGACGAGAAAAAGTCCCAACAGGTTGGACCGACCGACATCTATATCATCCGCATCAAGCTGAATACCCATGAAGCCGCGACTATTCCGGGGTTCAGCCCGACGCCAGGTATGCCGGCAGAAGTCTACGTCAAGACATCGGAACGGACTTTCTTCCAGTACATCGTGAAGCCGATCCACGACAGCATGACACGCGCGTTTCGCGAGCGATGAGGAAGGGCTTTTACGGCGTTGAACAAGATTTGCATGGGAAAGTTGAGGCGCTGATTCTGAGACATTGAGCATCATAAGCGAGGGTCACACCGTGCACATTGACGTCATAAACACGTTGCCGGATTTTGCCCGGCTGGAAGAGAACTGGAACGCTGTCTATGACGCGGACCCGGATGCCCAGTTGTTTATGTCCTGGAAATGGCTTTCGGGCTGGCTCGGGCAGATCTCCAACCCTTGGCTTGTCCTTGGAGCGAAAGCGAGCGAGAGGGTTGACGCTCCGTATGTGGCCTTTCTGCCGTTGCGGATTCAAACCAAACTGGAGAACGCGCGTTTCCACAATGAGCTGAACATGGCCGGTAACTTTTCAGCCGACTATACCGGCATTCTTTGCGCACCCGAGATCGAACATCAGGCCATTCCCGCATTTGCCCGGCACCTGAAACGAATGAACTGGGCGCGCCTCAACCTGGAAAACATTCGTATGTCGGAGTCGCGCATCCGGCTTCTGCTGGCGCATTTTCCGAAAGCCGGTTTTCAGACCAGTGAGGTTAGCCGGATCGGTAAGGTCGACAACATCGACAACAATCTGTGCCCGTTTGCGGCACTCCCGCCGGACTGGAACGCATATCTCGATATGTTGAGTTCCAACACCAGACAAAAGATTAGACGTCTGTTGAGGCTTGTCGATGAAGCTGGCGAGTATCGCATCACGGTGGCAACGCCAGAAACGATTGTGCGCGATCTCAATACCTTGCTTCAATTCTGGGAAGTCAAGTGGACACCGCGCAAGGGCGACCTCGTCCATACTCTTGTGCGATCGAACCGGGCTATGCTGACGCGAAGCTTCAGGGCTGATCTCTTGTTCCTGCCGACGCTCTGGAAAGAGGATCGGCCACTTGCTGCGCTCGCGACGCTGATCGACAGGCGCAAGCACGCCTTCCTGTTCTACATGGCCGGGCGGGATGAAACCTTCGACGGCCCGCCGCCGGGGATGATTTTGCATGCCCACAGCATTCGACATGCGATCGCCAACGGGTTCACCGAGTACGATTTCCTACGCGGCAATGAATCCTACAAATACTCATTCGGCGTGAAAGAGCGCCGCATCCGGTATGTCATGGTGAGCACCAAGAACGGACTGAATCTCGGCGGCAGAATCGATCAGCGAACCATTCCCGACGTTTTGAAAGAGGCCACCGAACTTCACCAGAAGGGCAAGCTTGTGGAAGCCGAACACGGCTACCGGCAGGTTATGGATGTCGAACCGAGGAATGCGGACGCGATCCATCGGCTCGGTCAGTTACTGGCCAACAAAGGCGATCACGCCGCCGCCAAGCGGCTCTTCAAGGCACTCACGGCGATCAGGCCGGAGATCTACAAACCGTGGTTCTGCCTTGCGCAATCATGCGATGCGCTGGGACACCATCTCGATGCCGCCAACGCCTATCGGGAGGTCATCCGATTGAAGCCAGATTTGCCAGAGGCTTTCGCCAACCTGGCGGCGATACTCGTCAAGCTTGGCCGGATCGAAGACGTCAATGCGGCGCTGGTCACTGCTCTTGGGCGAGTGGAAGGCGCACCTAAGCTGAATGGTCGCGAATCGAAAACACGGCGTGTTGTCAACGGTAGAACAGCACAGGGCGAAGCGGCAACAGCATAGCTACGGATAGCTGAAACCGAGGCATCAGAACCCACATGAGTAGCAATCTCAGTATGCAAGGGTTGGCTTGGGCCGCAATTTCAGACGGCTTTATATTTGCTGCGGGAGGAATCGAATGCCCCGCGGGATGCTCTCCATTTGCCTTTGTCAATTCCGGCTTGTTGTTTTCCGGGAACTATGACCGGGTCGGCATCGATCTGGTTATTTCCAGCGAAACCGAAAGTGTCATCGTTCGGGAATATTTCAAGGGCGAATACCGCGCTTCGTTGATGTCGCCGGAAGGAGCGAGTCTTTCGGGTCGCGTGATTGAAGCAATGACGGCGAGAGTCCAGTACGCTCAAGCTGACCAGATCGCGAGCGCAGTACCTGCTGTAGGCAACGTTGCGAAGGTGAGCGGTACTGCGGTGGTTACGCGTAATGGTGTTCCCGTCGAGTTAAAGCAGGGTGACAGGCTTCTCAAGGGAGACGTCGTCCAAACCGGGCCGGATACCACGATTGGAATCAGCTTTGTCGATGGCACAGCCCTGGGTCTTGCATCGAATGCGCGCATTGTTCTGGATGAGATGACGTATGATCCAAACGGATCGTCCAACTCGTCGCTTTTAAGCCTGATACACGGCACGATTACCCTCGTTGCCGGACATACTGCCAAGTTCGGGAACATGCGCGTCGAAACGCCGGTTGCCACGATGGGCATCCGGGGCACCGCTGTTATGGTGGAAATTGCTGCGGACGATGGACCGAGCAAATTCTCCGTGTTGAGAGAGCCGGATGGAAGAATCGGATCGTTTCATCTTTATGACAAGGCAACCGGCGAACTTCTTAAGGTGGTATCTCACGCCGGCCTTGTGACGATTGTCACGCCGCTTGGCGCGGGACAGCCCGTCTCCGCTGTTGATCAGCTCAAAACGCTCGCCGATATCCAAAACGAGAAGAGCCTCATTCAGCAGGTTTTTCAGATTTACTATCCCAACTACAATCCGGATGGCCACGACAAAACTGGTTCCAGCGCGAACCCGCTTGCAAGTTTCGCCAGAAATTCCAGCGGCCAGGGAATTGAATCCGGTGTGCCGGGGTTGATCGCTCTTGCAAGCGGAGTTTCCATCATACCGACTATCGCGACGGCACAGGATCTCCTGATTTTCCCGGAGCCTCCCCCGGCTCCCGTGGTGCGCGCGATTGCAGTCGCAGACGTGGTGGATGTCCAGGCGTCGCAAGGTCCCGTTGAACGAAACTTTGCCATCAGCGATCAGGTCACGGTTTCAATCGATGGGCAGGTCATCGATCAATCGGCAGGGCGCTATGTACCGGGCACCGGCACCGTTACCGGTGTGAAAAGCACGGTACCGACACCTCAGGGTATCAATCTCGCCAACCTAGTGCGAGTCGATCCCGCAACCGGCGTCGTGACATATGATGCGAGCCAGTTTGCATTTCTGGGCGTTGGAGAATCGGCAATCTATACCATTGCCTTCGATAGCCAACCCGGAACATCTATTGTTCCGGAAACGCTAACGCTGACCATCAATGGGTTGAACGACAAACCAACCGTCGAACATCCGATTCCGGATCAGCGAGCCAAGGAAGGTTGCAGATTCGAATATGTCATTCCGGCCAGTGTATTTGCCGATCTCGATGCCAACGATACTTTGAGTCTGCGCGCGACGTTGGCGAATGGAGATCCGCTTCCAAACTGGCTCACGTTCGATCCGGTGTCGATGACGTTTTCCGGAACGCCGCCGAAGGGCGAAGAGTCCGTTCTCCATATCAAGGTCATCGCAAGCGACGAGTACAATGCCACGGCCGTTGACCAGTTTGACCTCGTTATTGCGGAAAGCCACCACCATCATCACTTCCACGATGACGGTCCGAATGACACGATTTCTTTGAAGGATCAGAATCTCGTCACAGCAAGCGACGGCCGTGAGTTGGCGGAAGGAACCAGTGATGTCGCTTCCGATGATCATGGACAAGACCATCACAAATCCGAGGCGAGAGAGGCAGATGCCGCTAATTGCAATGAAAAGCGTTCCCGGGAGCCAACGCCGGAGAGGGATGATCAATCGACTTCGTCTAGAGACGTGGCTTCGTCATCTTTCGGAGAGCACGTTTCACGTGAGCCATCGTCGAACGAGAACCATGGAAGCGGCGCCGGCGCGCATGGATCGGCTCAGATGCCTGCTCCAACGAACTTTGATTTCGATCGTTCGGACTCAACGGATATGCACACTGGCTGGTCGCGCACCGTAGCCGACTATTCAAGTCAGACGGAATCATCACACCACAATCATAGTTCTTTCTCGACCAGCTACAGCGTGACATCCAGTTGGAGCAGCGCTTCCGGAAATCAGCGCGGTGTTTCGAGTATGGACAGCTTCGACTTCAGATCTGACCCTGGCCGCAGCACGGACCACAATGTTCGCTCGACATCCGAGCTCATTCAGACCGAAAGATCGTGGCCTGGTGACGGGGTTGACGTGGCCGCCCTTGTTCAAGCCATGACAAGCTTCAATTTTTTCACCAGCCATGACGATCAGGGGATAACGACCCGGCTCAGTTCATCGGCAGAACTTCAAACGCATCAGAACGATTTTCACCTGACCTAGACAGGTATTCGAAAGTGTAAGCCGGCTAAGGCCCTGCTGCGGCGGGCTGTGAGCCGGCTTTCCTTGCCTTACGGTCGGCGAGCCAATTCTCGAGCCGCTGTATCACGACAAAAAATGTCGGAACGAACAGAACGGCAAGGCAGGTCGAAGCGAGCATTCCGCTGAATACGGTAATGCCGATTGACTTGCGGGCGCTCGCGCCGGCGCCGGTCGCGAACACCAGCGGAGCCACACCGAGGATAAACGCAAACGACGTCATCAGGATTGGCCGGAAACGCGCCCGTGCGGCTTCCACGGCGGACTCCAGCAGCGGCTTGCGATCCCGGACGTGGAGTTCGAGCGCGACTTCGACAATAAGAATGGCGTTCTTGGCCGACAAGGCGATCAGTAGGATCAAACCGATCTGCGTGTAGAGGTTGTTTTCGATCCTCAGCCCGGTGAGAACTGCCATAGGCCCGAGCAGGGACAGCGGCACGGCCAGAATGACTGCAATCGGCGCAAACCAGCTTTCATACTGTCCAGCCAGAACCAGATAGACCAGCAGCAGGGCGAGGCCGAACACGTAGTAGATCTGGCTGCCGACGGCTTTCTCCTGATACGACATCGCCGTCCACTCATAGCCCGTGCCCGGCGGCAAGGTCTTGTCGGCGATTTGTTCCATCAGTGTGATGGACTGGCCGGAACTGTAACCCTGCGACGGCAATCCAATAACGGTTGCGGACGGGTAGAGGTTATAGAGGCTGATGAGGGAAGGGCCCACCGCGGGCGTGACCGTTGCAATCGTGCCGAGCGGGATCATGGCGCCCTGCTGGTTGCGTATTGTCAGATTCTCGATGTCCCTGGTCGTCAGACGGAACTGCGCATCAGCTTGCGCATAAACCTGAAAGGTGCGTCCAAACTTGTTGAATTGATTGACGTAAGACGACCCGAGATATGCCGCCAGCGTCGAAAACACCTGATCGGTCGTGACATGCAGCGTTTGTGTCTTGATCCGGTCAACCTCGACGTCGAACTGCGGGACCATCGAGCGGAACGGTGAACTGACGCGCTGCAACGCGCTTTGTGTCTGGGCGTTGGCGACGACCGCTTGGGTGACGGCCTGAAGTTTTCCGAAGTCGGAATTGCCGTCACGCAGCTCAACCTGCATGGCAAAGCCGGCGGCGTTGCCGATGCCCTGAATGGGCGGTGGCGGAAGCACAAAGATCCGCGCCTCCGGTATCGCTTCGAGCTTCTGGTTCAGCCCGACAACGAGTGATCGCAGATCTTCCCCGAGGCCACGCGCGTCCCAGTCCTTTAGAATGAGATATGCAACACCGGCATTGGCGAGACTGGAACTGTTATCGAGTGCCGATATGCCGGAGATACCGATGACCTGCGCGACGCCGGGCGTTTTGCCGGCGATCTCGGTCACCTGATCGAGCACGCGCTGGGTACGGTCGAGTGCGGCACCATCCGGCAACTGCACGGCGGCCAGCAGATATCCCTGGTCCTCGATCGGGATAAATCCGGTCGGTACACGGGACAGGCCATAGCCGCCGACAGCAATCAGGATCAGCGCAGTGATCAGCGAGACATTGCTGTGTCGGACCATCCGATCGATGAATGAGGTGTAACCCTTCTCGATCCGGTCATAGACCGAATTAAAGCCGCGATAGAACCAGTTGCGTTGCTCTGGCGGAACCGGACGCCGGAGCCATAGCGCGCATTGCGTGGGCTTCAGGGTCGCAGCATTGATGGCGCTGATTAGCGCGGTTGCGGCGATCACCAGCGCGAACTGCGCATAGATGCGGCCGGTCAGGCCGGGCAGGAAAGCGGCCGGCAGGAACACCGACACCAGGACCAGCGTGATCCCGATGATTGGCGCAAACAACTGATCCATGGCCTTGATCGCGGCGTCATGACCGGACATACCCTGCTCGATGTTGTGGGCGGCACCTTCGACAACGACGATGGCGTCATCGACCACGATTCCAATCGCGAGCACGATGGCAAACAGTGTCGACAGGTTGATGGTGAATCCGAGCGCCGCCATCGCGGCAAAGGCACCGATAATGGTGACCGGAACAGTTGTCGCCGGAACCAGCATGGCGCGCCAGTCCTGCAAGAACACAAGAATGACGACGAGGACGAGAAAACCGGCCTCGATCAGCGTCTTATAGACTTCATGAATTGACGCCGAGACGAATTTCGTCGTGTCGAACGGGATATCGAATTTCACATCCTGCGGAAATCCGCGCGCCAGCTCGGCCATTTTTTCCTTCACGGCCTGTTGGACTTGAAGTGCATTCGCACCGGGCGACTGGAAAACACCGATGCCGATGGCTGGTTTCTTGTCGAGCGAAAATATCTGACTGTAGGTCTGGGCGCCGAGTTCAACGCGCCCGACGTCGCGAACGCGGACGACATCACCGTTGCTACCGGTTTTGACGATCACATTCTCAAATTCGCGAACATCTTCGAGCCGGCCGTTGATGTTGAGGGTGTACTGGAATGCCTGTCCGTGAGGTGTTGGCGGCATTCCGATCTGCCCAGCGGTGACTTGCTGGCTCTGTTGCTGGATCGCCTGAATGACATCCTGAGGCATGAGCGCCAGGGCCTGCAGCCTGTTTGGATCAAGCCAGACTCGCATGGAGTACTGACCGGCACCGAAAACGGTCACGTTGCCGACACCAAGGAGACGCGACAGTTCGTCCCGAATGTTGATGGTGGCGTAGTTGCTTAGAAAGAGGCTGTCGTACGTGGCATTCGGAGAGGTCAGTGTTACGAACAGCAGGATTGCCGTCGACCTTTTCTGGACCGTGACACCTTGGGTCTGTACCGACTGTGGAAGGGACGACAGGGCGCTGGAGACCCGGTTCTGGACCAGTACCTGCGCGAAATTCAGATCGGTCCCGATCTTGAACGTTACCGTGAGCGAGTAGGTGCCGTCGGCGGCACTGTAGGATTGCATATAGAGCATGCCTTCGACGCCGTTCACCTGCTGCTCGATCGGGAGAGCGACGGTGTCAATGACGGTCTTGGCACTGGCGCCGGGATAACGGGTCGTGACCTGCACGGTCGGAGGGACCACATCGGGGTACTGTGCGACGGCGAGGCCAAGCAGCGCTACGCCGCCGATCAGAATCATCAAGATGGCTATGACGTTGGAAAGAACCGGCCGTTCGATGAAAAATTTCGAGATCATGGCCGATCCTGATTCTCTAGTTCGCCGAAGCGCGCGGCTGCTCTATCTTTTGCAACTGCGGATCGACCTTCTGACCTGGGATCGCTCGCAGCAAACCGGCGATCACAACACGATCATCGGGCTTCAGTCCGCCCTCGATCACGCGCAGCTCGCCTTCGAGGGGCCCGGTCTGTACCTTGCGTTGCTCGACGACGTTTTCTTTGTTGACCACAAGGACATATCTTCCGGCCTGATCGCTCCCCAATGCGACATCGGGAATCAGCAAAGCGTCTTTCTGCTGATCGAGAGGAACGCGGACGCGCACGAAGTATCCGGGCAGCAAAACCCGGTCGGCATTTGACAGGATTCCGCGCACTGCAAGGGTTCCGGTCGACTGATTGACCGTCGGCGCGGCGTAGTCGAGCTTTCCTTGGTGTGGAAAGCCGATTTCGGTCTGAAGCCCAACCTCGATCGGCGTTTCCTTGAGGTCTTTCGAGGTGAGACCTTTTGCAGCGGCAGCCGCGCGTATCCGCAAAACGTCCTGTTCATTGACGTTGAAGTTTACGTAAATCGGGCTGAGCTGAACGATAGTCGCAAGCTGGGTTGGCGAGGACGCGCCGACGAGTTCGCCGATAGAGACGAGACGCGCGCTGACAACCCCGTCGAACGGTGCGGTGACGTTGGTGTAGCTATAGTTGAGCGCGGCGATCCTGGTGTTGACTTGAGCTTGCTGCAGATTGGCTTGCGCATTATCCCGTGAGGACGTGGACTGTTCGAGGGTTGCTTGCGACACGACCTGCCGCGAGACCAGATCCGATTGGCGCTTGAAATCGGACTCAGCCTGTCTCAACGAGGCCTGTGCACCAGCCTCCGCTGCTTGTGCCTGCTCGAGCTTCAGCTTGTAAGTCTCGGGCTCGATTGTGAATAGCGTCGTACCTTGCTTTACGAAGGCGCCGTCCTGGTAGGAGATCGACTGGAGAAAACCCTGCACACGGGCCACAAGATCGACGGTGTTGACCGGACCGGTGTTGCCGGTGGCTGTCAGATACCGCGTGATGGTGCGCTGCACCGGAAGGCCAACATCAACCTTCGGCGGGGGCGGCGGTACAAAACTATTCTGTTCGCAAGCGGTTAGCGCGACCAGTGAAAATATGACTAGAGGAATACGCAGGATGGGAGATGCGGTGCGCTTGGTGGCGCCGGGAAATCTGACACGGGCCGGACACGAAGCTTTCATTTCGATGCCCTACTAAAATTTCTTTTCGCGGAAATTATTCCGCTATGGGGAATTAGGACCGCTATTCATGGATATCAACAATCCACTTGCGGTGGAACCCAAAAGAGAAAATGATATCGCCAACCAGGAATATTCTGACAAGTTTTTTTCGAATTCGCTTTAGCTGCGGGCACCGTCCCTCGGACGCCAATAGGGATTTCTTCAAATGACCGACACGTTGAAACGTGTGGCAGCGCTATGGTCGCTCACTGCAATGATCGTTCTGGCGACAGCAATGTCGGCCGTCTCCCAACAGCCTACCGACGAACAACGCAATGCCATCCGCTCTGCGTGTCGCTCAGACTATGAAGCGAATTGTGCCAGTGTGCCGCCGGGTGGTGCGGCGTCGTTGCAGTGCTTGCAGAAAAACATGTCGAAGCTGTCCGGCTCCTGCCAGCAGGCGGTGAAGGCGATAGAACCGGCTGCTGCGCCGAAGGCAGAAACCGCTCCGGCACCTGCTGCCGCGCCTGAAAAAGCCGCCGCGCCTGCCGCGGCTCCTAAGGCAGCAGCGACGTCGCCAGCACAAAAGCCGACCGACGCGCAGACCGCGGCCATACGCAGTGCTTGCCGCTCCGATTATCAGAAGAATTGCGCGAGCATCCCACCTGGCGGTGCACCGGCATTGAACTGTCTGGAAAAGAACAAGTCGAAACTTTCGGCGAGCTGCCAGCAGGCGGTAAATGCGGTGAGCGGCGGCGCAGTAGCGCCTGCCGCGGGCAGCGCGCCGGCAGCATCAACGGCGGCGAGTCCTGCGGCAGCACCGGCGCCTGCACTGGTGTTGCGGCCGTTGCGGCCGCGCGAGGAATTGTTGGTCCTGAGGTCCGCATGCGGCGGTGATGTTCGCACGCTTTGCGGCGGCGTCGCGCCCGGTGGTGGCCGCATCGTGCAGTGTCTGGCGGTGCGAGCCGGTTCGCTTTCACCCGCGTGCAAGGATGTTCTGAGTCAGTTCGCAGCGCAATAATTCGGACCGGCCGATTACTCACCACGAAAGGCAAGGATCAACTGGACCAACCGGACGCTCAAGACGATGTAACAGAGCGACATAACGATCTGGTAAGCGACATGCCAATTCAGCTTTGAAAGTTTGTACAGACCGTCGAGAAAGTTGAGAAAGAGAAGGACAATACCAAACAGTTCGACGCCACGGCCAACGAGGCTGTGGCGCAAGTACCCGAACAGAAGTATGGCCGGGTCGGTACTGGAGACATGTGCGCCTGCCGATATGATCAATGTTGCCACGATCATTTTTTCGACGTGACCAAACATTTCCTTCGAGGCTTGTTCGACATGTTCAGCGTAGAACGTAAGCCACTTGGCTCTGATACTCTCCATGGTTTCTCCCCGCGGCTGCGGCCGGTCTCTGACGCGCTGGCTTTGAGCGGTTGTCCGATCAAAGATTTTAAGTCGTCTCAGTACAACGGCTCCCTGACCAAGAAGCAAGAACCTCCACTTGTCGTTTCCCCAAGACAGCGGCGGCGTGACGGGAGATTTTGTCTGCCGCACATGATCAACCGATAGTCGGAAAGGAACATACACATGCGACATGCCATCTTGATTGCCGCTCTTCTGTGCGTTTCCGGTGCTGCGTATTCACAAGAACTGACGGCAGAGCAACGCAGCGCCTGCATGGGTGATTATGAAAAGTTTTGTAAGGGCATTGAGCCGGGAGGAGGGCGAATTATCGCCTGTCTGTCCAAGTCGAGCGACAAGCTCACGGCTGCATGCAAGAAAGTATTGACCGCTGCCGAGAAGAAGTGACTCGCGGCGTACCGACACGCTCTTAGAAATACTGCGCCAGGATCAAACAAGACAGCTTCGGGAGTCTGCCATGCGCTCATTCTTGCTTATTGCTGCGGCCGTTCTCGCATTTTCCGGAACAATGGTTGTTGAGACGACTGATGCCAATGCGGTGGTTTGCGCACGCGGTGTGTACCGCGCCGGTTGCGCCGGCGCCCGGGGAGCGGTTGTTGTGCGCCGTCCGGCTGTTGTCTGCCGTACGGTGTGGGTTAACGGTGTGCGTGTGCGCCGCTGCAGATAACGCGGATAGGCTTGTCGCCTATCAAGCCTTTCGGCGTGGATTGTCTTGATCAGATGCTCAGGACGATGCGTTGCCTTTTATCTTCCGACAAGGCGTCGATGCGGTAGATGACATTCGCACAATGTTTGTAACCGAGGGGGCCTGAAGGAGGTCCTTGCGGCTAAGAAACCGCAAGGTGCCGCGCGGATGGGCATCGCAAAAAGCGGAGAGCGTTGCAGCCGTCGCTGTTACGTTGTCCTGCTTCGGGATCACGGCGATCCCGCCATCCTTCAGGACGAAGGCATCCTTGACGTTCGACATTTTGACTGTTGCAAGGCAGATCTTGAACAGACTTTGATAGGCTTGCGGAGGCTGCATCAGGTCGCCGCCGAGACTTCCGAGCAGGTAATCCCGGCTTTTGGTGCAGCTTTCGGCATGTGCGGAGCTAGCCGCAATCAAGGTCAGGGCGATCCCTAAAGCCAGTGCCCGCATTATCAGCGGCCTGCTGCCGCCGCACGCGGCACAGGACTCTCCCGGGGTACCGGCTTGGCTATGAGAGGCGGCTCCGTCTTCTCGATGCCAGTTCGCTGACTCGAACGGGGCAGTCCGTAGGTTTCGGCGGCACATCGTTCCCACGACAGCGCGCGGGCGTGTGCCGCCGCACCGGCCGCGAGAATTGAGCGGGTATTGCTGTCTTCGGCCAATTCGGCGATTGCCTGGGCAACGGCTTCGATATCGGACTCAATAAGCAGTCCCGTTTCATCGGCGAGAACAGCATCGGGCACTCCGCCGATCGCTGTCGCGACGCTTGGCAGACCGCCTGCACCGGCTTCGAGGTAGACCAGACCAAAACCTTCGACGCGTCCCAATGAATCCGGAATTCCGGTCAGACAAAAGAAATCGCTTGCGCCATAGATATCGCGGATATGTTCGTTCGGCAGCGATCCGAGAAGATGAACTTCGCAATCCGCCGTCTCGATCATGTCGCGGAATTCCTCGACATAGTCCGCTTCGCCGTTGGGGCCTATTACGAGCCAGGCGATGCGCCGACGCAATTCGTCCGGCAGGCGCGACAGGGCCGCAAGGGTCATGAGGTGCCCTTTGCGGCGCGTAAGACGGGCAACCGTAACCATGACGATCTTGTCCAATCCGACACCGTAGGCATGACGCGTTGCTTTGCGGCTCTTGCGCGGGCCGAACCAGAAATCCGAGACACCAAGCGGGATCGCGGAAACGCGCTCGCCTTCGATTGTAAACCGCTCACGAAAGAGCTCGCGCGTAAATCGGCTGTTGGCGGCGACCTCGGTCCGCGGCCCGAATACGCCTGCGGCTCGAATTGCAAGCCGCTTGAGCGGCGTCTGGGTTTCGTTGATTTCTGAGCCGTGGACGGTCATCAGCAAGCGCGCCTGGGTCCGGTGCCGCGACAGCGCAAGCGGAATGAAGAACGGCCAGTCCGCAGCGTGGATAACATCGTAGTCTTCGATGCGGACCTGGCTGCGGGCGAGGAGAATCTTCGCGGGCAGATTCCGCATCGAATGCAGCCCCCCGTGAAAGCGATGAAGCTCGAAGGGAAGTGACTTGTCCATGTCCAGCGAATGTTCGGAGTAATCGGGAGCAACCACGGTAACCCGCGCACCGAGTTCGGTCGCAGCCGCTGCGATTTCCCGTGCATACGTCCCAATTCCGCCTGTCGCCGGCGCGAATTCGCTCGTCAGCAGAAGGATGTTCATCTGGCGCCCCTCAGTAGACTTGCGGAGTCACCAAGCCCCGGGTGTTCTGAATCTCTTGGTGATAGCGGAAGACGCGGGCGAGCTGCGTGCCCGGCGTAAACGTCCGAATGCTGGATGCGATACGGGATGAATCCATTTCACCCTTTGCAACAGCGTTACAGACATCGATGAATCGGTGGACGAGGCGTTCCACCATGTCATTCTTTGAATCGCTCCGCGGGACCAGATAACCGGATTCGCCGTCGCGGATGACCGCCTCAAGTTGAGGCAGATGAACGGCAACGACGGGACGTCCCACCCCGAGCGTTTCGAGAACAAATCGCGGCATTCCTTCGAACTCGGATGTAAGAATGCCGGCATGGACCGACGCGAGCGTCGCAGCCATTCCAGCCGCGTCCTTGAAGCCGTGGCGAACAGTAATGGTTTCGATTGCCGCGAATTCAGGAAACCGATGCGGGTCGCTGGTTCCTATGTAATGAAATTCGATCTTGTCCTGCATTACCTGACGCAGACGGTCGATGGTTCGAAACATCAGCGCCGGATCCTTGAACTCATCGAGACGGCCCGCAAACACAATGCGAAATGGTGTGGTGTCGCGGGGCATGGGCTGAGGCTTGAAGATGTCGGTATTGACCCAAGTCCACAGCGTGTCGATCTTTTCTCTCTGCCGGGGATAGGTTTTCTGAAGACGTTCGGTGATGTAGGGGTTCACGCACAGAAACTTCTCACTCGTTGCCATAGCAAAGCGCTCACCGGCATTGTGGACGAAAGAGTATCTGCGAAGCAGTGAGTCCATCTGAAGCTTCGGCACGCCTTCGCCGTGAAGCATCTGGACGAACGGAAGGCGAAGGACTGCCGGCAGCCAAGAAAATTCGACGCGGCGCAGATCGATCGAGCATCGCCTTCTGCGGATCTCCCTGGAGATCAAACTGAAATTACGCAACAGTGCGACAAAGAACTGGCCCGTCAATGACGAGCGGATGGTGCGCGCAGCCTCCCGCGCCTGATTGTCCGAATAGTGCAGGATGGGCAGAAAATCGAATGTGCGCCCTCTAAAGGTGAGCTTATGGACCTCTCCGAGCTTCAGATCTCCGATCGAATCGGTGCCGATGAAAAGCAGATCGGTATCGGTCGGGTGAAAGGTGATGAAATCCCGAATGTAGGTTTCCAGGCCGCCGACCTTTTCACCGCGTGGATCGAACGGATGAATCAGACAGATCTGATATCTCGAGCCGGCGTGGCCCGCATTGCGGGCGCGCTGCGCCAGTGTGACCGTGGATGTCATGCCGCTTTCCTTGTTCGTGCACTTACGATTTGTGGGATGCTGCGTGCCACCAGCCGCGGAACAATAGCCATACAGCGCGCGTAGCGTGGCCCGAGCCGGCGGGGGTTCCGCAGCATTCGCCACGCCCACTCAAGGCCTATCTTCTGGGTGATTCGCGGTGCACGATCTTGCGTATGAGCGATGAAGTCGAGAGCTGCACCCGTGCAGAGCAATCCGACTCCAGGAAGCCTGTCGAGACAGCGCGCGGCAAAAACTTCCTGCCGAGGCGCGCCTAACGCGATGAAGCAAAGTCTCGCACCCGATCTGCGAATGCCTTCGATCGCGCGGTCGGCTTCGTCCGAGTAAGGATCGAAATCACCGCTGGGCGCATAGTACCCGGCGATCTGAAGCCCATTAAAGCGGCGCGATAGCCGCCGCGCTGTTCTATGAAGCGTCAGGCTGTTGGAACCTAGCAGATAGACAGGAAGTCCGTTTCGTCCAGCTTGCTCGCAGAGAGGCTCCACGAGATCGGCGCCGGTCGTTCTCTCGATTTGCGTACCAGCGAGACGGCCGAGCGCGACAATTGGAAAGCCATCAGCGGTCACAAAGCGGGCACGGCGATAAGCGGCGCGAAAGTCAGGCCGCTGCTGCAATTGCACAACATGATCGAGGTTGAGCGTGCAAACGATGAAGCTGTCACCAGTTTGTGCTGCCGACACGATCGACGAGACGGCTTGCGGCATGGAGAGAATGTTGATGGTGATGCCATCGACGGTCACATCGTTTGGTCGATGTACCTCCGGTTCCAGCATGTCTATCCCCCTGATGACAATGTGGTCGAGTTACGCTTGCACAAAACTTAAACGTCATTGGTCACGGAACTTTGCGTACCAAAAACTTTCATCTCGACAAGCATGGTCACGAAAACGCACCAATGCGTCGCAACGATGGCGTCACGTTCAAAGAACACGATGACGATGAAACTAAATCATTCTCGCGATGGAGATCTGCCATGCATGTGAAGTTGTCTCGCCGAGAAGCAATCACAGTCCTCGCTGGCGCGGGAGTTGCAATGCACGGCAGCAAGGCATCTGCAGCGGCAAACGAAAGTCTTGGCGCAATTGCGGCAGCAAATGGATTCGTATTCGGAGCTGCTGCCGGGCCGGTCATCGATAAGGATATTGCCTATCGCGAGCTCTATACGACGCATACGCGAATCGTGACGACCGACATCGCCATGAAAATGGGCACCATCGCGCCGCAATCCGGGCCAAAGCGATTCGAGAGCGCAGATCGTTTGCTGCAATTCTGTGCAGCAAACAAGATTCCTATGCGCGGTCATTGTCTCATTTGGAACGAGTGGGTTCCAGCATGGGTCAAGAATATGAGCGTGCCGGAACGGAAAGCTTTCTTCGATGAGTACATAGAAGACGTCGTCGGCCGCTATGAAGGAAAGCTTCAGTCATGGGATATCGTTAATGAGCCGTTCTGGCCGGGACACAAGGCGCCTGGCGGATATCGACTCGGCCCGTGGTACGAAGCGTTCGGCACCGATTATGTTCGACGCGCATTTGAACGCGCCGCTCTGGTCGACAAGAAAACCAAATTTGTGCTCAACGAAGCGCAGACTGAGCGCGATGACGCCGTCGGCCGTGCTGTGCGCGAGGGGCTGCTGCGTCTGGTAGACGAGTTAAAGGATGCTGGCGTGCCGCTTCATGCCGTCGGTCTGCAAGGCCATCTTCAGCCGCGGTATCCGTACGATGCCGGGCGCTTCGCCGATTTCGTCCATGCACTCGCCGAGCGCAAGGTCGATATCTACATCACCGAATTTGACGTGCGCGACGATACATTTCCGGACGATATTTCGACCCGCGATGCCATGATCGCGGATACGGCGGAGAAGTTCCTCAACAACGTCCTGAGCGTCCCCGCTGTCAAAATGGTGGTCGCCTGGGAGCTCGCCGACAACTACTCGTTCTATACGGATGCCGCCAAGAAGAAGAACCCTCTTGCAGAGCGGCTCCCGCGGCCATTGCCGTTCGACGATGCCATGCAGAAGAAGCCGCTCTGGTTCGCGATGGCGCGCGCCTTCAAGAACGCGAAAAGAGCATAGCCCATATGCTCATGACCCGGATTGTTGCGGTCGGGTGCGCAGCATTTTGAACATTGAAGGCGCATAGAGCAGGGCGAGCAGCACGGTATAGACCGTCGCTCCGCTGGCGATATGCGCTGCCAGCGAGACGAAGTTTGCAGTTTCCGGCATCAGGCGAAGCACTGCGCCCATGGCAGTGGTTGCAACCGCAATACGGACAAGGTGGCCCAGCGGTAGCGTCAGGCCGAACTGCGAGAATCCAATCGTGAAACTCGCAATTGCCGCTGCCGCAGCCGCGATGACCGTCGCGACGGCGCCGCCGACAATCCCCCAATACCAGATGAAGACGAAACTGAGAGCTACGGTCACCACCGCGTCGATGCTCGCGACGACGATCATCAGGCGGGTTCGGCTATGGAGAAGAAAAACCTGATCGCCAAAATGGGCGCGCAGATTGCGGACCGCGCCGGCCAGAACCGAAAGCGGCAGAACGGCGAGGGTCACTTGCTGAAAGGGTGCCGCAATCAGCAAATGGACGATCTCCGTACGCAACATGAAGATTCCCACGATGCTCGGAGCGAGAACGGCGACAAGAAGCGCGCTGTTTTCCGAAAGCTGTTGCATCGCAGCCTTGCTGCCGCTGTTCTCCATTCGCTTCACGGCGATCGGAAAAGCCGCAGCCGTCACCAGCATTGCTGCAACAGCCGCCGCCCTTTGGCCAAGGCCGTAACCGACCGCGAACAGGCCTGCGGCAGCGACGCCCAGTATATCATTGACGATGAAGCGCGAGGCATTGAGGCCCACCCAGCCGAGCCCGCCCCCGACAATGATCGGAATGCCGTAGTGCAGCGCATGATTGACGATTGTACGATCGATTGGCCAAAGGCTGCGCCCAAAGCCAATTCTCGGTAGTACAATCAGGACGGCAACAAGTTGCGCGATAGCATAACCGGCCAACGGCCATTCGGGACTCTGGCCGAACAGCTTGATCATCAGCAGGCCGACCAGAAAGCCAATCGCCGGGCCGACAATCTGCTGAATTGAGTAGATGCCGATCTTCTGTTGCACGCGTGCGCGCTCGCCGATGTAAAGATTGAGCGAACGGGTGATCACATAGGCGACCGTTGCTGCCAGAAGCCCGGCGTTGGCGTCGGGTGCAATCACCAGAAAAAGAATACCAATTATGGCGGCGCTCTGCATGAAGACGGAGACCAGCAGGATTGCATTCTCTGTTCGGTGGAAGCGTTGAGCCTCCTCTCCATTCTGGAATCGCCCGAAGAAACGCAATGCATACTGCGACCACCAGGCGAGAAAGCCGATCTGTAGGAGTTCGTGGGTCGCCGTCACCAGCGTGATGACGCCGAGGGCGTGTTCATTGACGACATGAGTCCAGACGATCATGGCGATCAACTGGAACAGCGGCCCGATGATCTGTGCCGGCATGTAAAGAAGGGTGTGACGCAATAGCATGATCAGGCTCCCAGCCAGCTTGAAACGCGGGATGGAAGAACCCGCCGGATCGCCAGCAGGGCGATGATGCTGATAGACGCCGATACGACAAACGTGATCGCAAAATCTGTGGCGGCCCCAGACGAGCGCAGCGACGCATAATCGCGCAGCGCCATCACCACGAAAATGTGCCAGAGATAGACAAAGTAGCTACCCGAGCCGATGGCCGCGAGAAACGGCAATCTCAGGTGAAGGACGAACAGCAGGATGCTGAACAGCGCCGCATAACCAAAGAAGGCGACCGAGTCATAATCGGCGGAATCACCTATGTTGAAGATCCGGGCTGCCGCATAGATCACGTAAGCGGCCAACGCTGCGCTGATGACCAGCGCGCGCATGTCGCGTAACGCCAGGTCAGTACCAGTCGTCCCGACAAGAGCGCCGAGCGCAGCGAAAGAGAACCAGAATGGTATGTCGCGGAGACGAATTTCTTGGACAAACGACTCGGAAAAGCCGGCGCGTAACAGGAGCGGGTCGAGGTAGCTCCCGGCGATGAGGCCGAAAGCAATTGAAAGTGAGATGAAGACAACTAGCCGCTGCGAGCTGTCAAGGGTGCCAGAGCCGGCAGCCCGGAAGATCAGCCACAATCCGATCGTGCAGCCGACGTAAACGAAGACGTAGTAGTAAACGAAGACGTAGGCGAGAACGAAACGCGCAACGGTCGTCGTAGTTCGGTGGTCCATCGCTGGATTGTGCCATGCCATATAAATGTAGGCGGCGACGAATGCGATGGCGTAGGGAATGAGTGCGGTTTTGATTCGTTTCCACAGTATCACCCGCCCGGAGAGAGCGGTCAGATATCCGGACGCAAACAGGAAAATCGGCACGCAGGGGCGCAACGCTGCATCGATTAGCTTGGCCCATGTGGTGTCCAGTGGTTGCTGGAGCGAATGGATGCCGATTACCATCAGAATAGCGATCCCGCGCATGGTATCGATTCCGGAGTCGCGACCAGCCACATGCTCACGCCTGTCCTGATGCGCAATCCAGCTCTCTGGCATGCGGGCTGCTATCGTCATCGCATTCGCTCCGACGAGGAGACCGCGGGAATGGTCGTTCGTGATGCAAACTGCCGGTCGAACACGTCGTTGAGGGCTCGCCGCAACGGTGTTTCAAAGAAGTGATAAGACAAGATGCTCGCCCCCGCGAGAGCCACTACTGCGACGGGCAACAGCGATAGTTTTCCGCCGGGTAAGTTAGTCAGAGCCCGCGCCCCGAAGGTCAACACGATTGTGGCAATCGGAATGTGCAGCATGTAACAGGAATAGGTGTAAGCCGAAGCGCGATCGAACCGCAGGCGTGTCAGCAGGGTCGTTGCGCCGGAATAGTCACATTGGATAGCAAGAATCGCGATCGCGTACACCGCGAGAAGCCCCGCCATTTCCGGAAGCAGCCAGCCAAGCAGGACGAATGCGGTTAAGGACGAGGACAACGCCCAAGGAGCTACGGGCCGCCGCGCGATCTGATCGCGAAAGAGATAACAGGCAACACCGAGATTGAACCCTGGAAGCGCCCTGAAAATGCCGCCCTTGTTGATCCACTCGGCCCACGGTTCGACCCCAGTCGCTGCCACATAGATGCTGTTTGCGAGTGCGGGGAGTATCACAAGTGCAACGACCGGTGCTCTGCGCCGCGTAGCAACGAGCGCAACGAACGGGAAGACGAGATAACAGAACATCTCCGCGGAGAGCGACCAACTTGGGAAATTGAAGGTCAGCCGTTGCCCGTCAAAAGCATGAAGCAGTAGAAGCTGTGCGGGAATATCTGACAACGGATAGCGTGCGTGGTTGTCGGTCTTTGCAAGCCCGAAATACAGCGCGAAGGCGATGACCAGGTAGAACATCAGCGTCGCCAGATGAAGCGGGTAGATCCGCGCCAGCCGGCGCCAAAGGAAGCGCCAAATCGAGGGGAAGTCATCAACTTTGCCGAGATACTGGCTGGCGATCACAAAACCGGATACGACGAAGAAGAGGTCGACGAACAAGTTGAAATGCAGCGTGTGCTCGACCATGAACCGCCCAGCGGAATGGTCTTTTACGTAGTCCGAATAGTGCAGGACCACGACAGCGCCGGCGGCGACGATTCGCAGCCCATCCAGATGACGTGTGCTGTCTTTCTTTTCCTGCAACAAACCTGTCCTCATCCATGTGCCTCAGCAGCGTGCTCAGTATTCAGAGCGTGATGCTTCGATCTTTCTGATTGAGCGGTGTCGGCGTGCTGGCAATCCGGGTTTGCCGATGAGCAAGCCGGGCGATCAGGTCGATGACAGCGTCGTGATCCGCTGAGGCAAGGGCATTCCAGCGAGCGAGGTTTTTGGCTCCACGTGCAGCATGCAATGCGCGCCATCCCGGAACAGAAATTGCAGCGATGATTCTCTCCGCAGCGGAAGCAGGGTCGCCAGGATCGACGAAGATGCCGGATTGATCCAGCACTTCACGGAAGACGGCCGCATTTGGCGCCACTATCGGAAGACCCGCATACTGCGCCTCGAGCAGGGGCAGACCCAGGCCTTCTTCGTGAGATGTGCAGATGAATACGTCTGCGTTCTGCAAAATCTGGTTGACCCGATCGCCGGGTTGATACCCATGCAGGATCACACCGGGACATTCTTCGAGCTTGTCCCAGTCATCGCCCCAGCCTTGCCGCCCGACGATCTCCAGCGTTGCATCGGGGAATCCGTGTTCGCGCAGAGCGGCGAGGATTTTTGCCGCTGCGGCGAAATTTTTGCGCGGTTCTACAGTTCCAAGCGTCACGAGTCGGAGCGCGGACGGAATTTCCTCTCGTTCACCACGGCCATCCGGATGTATGTTGAACACGTTCCGTACCGGCGGACGGTACAGCGTGATCTCGGCATCGCTTCGGCAGCATGTGGCGAGCTTGCGTTTGGTGTCAGCCGAGTTGACGAGAAAGCGGGGATAAGTTTGCACCGCGAGTTTGAAGGGTTCAGCCATATACAGCCGGGCGCGCAGGTTGAGATCGTCCCGGCGTGACAGCAAGAAGATGTCGTGAATGTAGGGAATGACACGTGCCGCGAACGGCCATAGCAGTGGACTTGGTGGAAAGCCGGGACAGAGCAGAATTGATGATGAGTCCAGTAAACGCGTCGGCAACCCGAACGTCTGTGCCGCCACCATTCGTCCGGTGCCTTGGGCCAACACTGGAATGACATCGAGCGGAGCGAGTGCCTCAGGCGAGAACAACTCAAGCGTAATCCGTTCGAGACCGGTGACGTGGCGTCCGACATGAGTATGGTCGACATAGATAGTCATATGAATCTCGATGTTATCCAGGATTCTGGATAGGCTTGTTGGAAGGTCCGCGCTGCGCCATCGTGATCCGAGCCGGGTCTCGTGGCAGCAGCAAGGTGATGAGAATGATGAATTGCGCGAACTGAATGTTCTTTGACGAAAAGCTGACCGAGCTGGCTGCAATCACCAGTATCAGCAGGACGATCGCCCAGGCAGCCGGATTCGCGCGTTTGAGAATTTCTACAAAGAGGCAGATCAGTCCGATTGTAAGCAATACTGTGTGAATGACGCCGAACTGGACGATGCAGGAAATCCAGAAATTCTCGATACCGTAGTTGAGACCAAGCTGCGCCTGAAGTGCATTCACACGGATGGGATTCGGACCCATCACCAGTTCGTACCAGTCGAAGTGGGACAGCAGATCGAACGTCGCGAAGCGCGCCAGCGCGCTGCCTTTGTCGGAGGAAAACCGCAGCAGCATCTTGTCGAAAATACCGAGATCGAATGCAGCGAAAATTCCCGCGCCCACGACGAACAACAGGCAGATGGTTCCGATGACCGTCGGAAGCGAGACTCGCTTGCCGCGCAAGATCAAAAATGCCTCCACCGCACCAAGAAAGCCCATCATTAGCAAAACCGTGACGAGGGAGGTTCGGCCACCAAATGCCATCAGCGATCCGAGGCAAAACGCGATGAGCGGAATCCGGACCATGACCAGGGGACAGAGAGCAGGGCGAAGAATTAGCGCCAGAACATAGGCGCCGACGATGCCAGATGCGGTGAGGGGGTGCCCGAGAAAGGCCGAGGAGCGCCACTCCCCCACGACCAGCACATCGCCGAGCGTCAGGGGTATGAGCCGATGGCCGGAGAAGTACTCATAATACCCAACGCAGACGTTCAGTAGGATGGTGAGGTGAACAGTCCACACCAGCGGCCTCCGCTGCGTTGGCGACAGTCGCCAGATCACAAGGCTGAGCACGATCGGCAGCAGGAAGGTGTCGATGATAACCGTGAACGGACGCGTCAACACGAACATCTGGACAAGCAGGAACGCCCAGCAAGCCAGATAGACAAGAATGAGTTTTGATTCGGAGAACATGCGATCGATCTCACCGACCGGATCGCCGTTACGTACCAGCAGAAGACCGAAGGCTAGGAACGAGGCATACGTTGCGGGGTGCAGCTTTTCGTAGAAATTACCGCCGGCTGTCACATAATGTATCTTCCAGTTGGTCAGCATTCCTGACGACAACAAGAATATTGCTGCCACCGCCAGCAACATCAGGCCGATGATCATCCGATCGATCATCCCGTTGGCTGTGGCCGGCGCTTGGCCTCGTGCGCGCGGCGGCTGGCGAAACCCAGTCGCGACGGGGCGCCGGCCGCGAAACGGCAGGAACGGGCCATTCACCGGAAACGCGCGCGTGGATTCATTCATCGGCCCACGCGCCTTCATTCCGCCGGCCTGGGCTTCAGTCCAGCGGTGCCATACGGCTTGAGATAGGCGGAGCTGCGATAATAATCATAGAACCGCAGACGGCTGAGATCGACGCGCGTCAGCACGGTTCCGAGAATCCGGTCATGAACCGGAGACAGCAGATTAATCGTGTGGGAGATAACCTCCTGAGGCGTCTGGTCCCATCCCATGGCGAGGATGATACGATCGGAAAGTTCGGCCAGCGCGCGGCCGTCAACCAATGGCACGAGGGGCGGGGAGTCAATAATGATCAACTCGTAGTGCTGGCGCAGATGATCGAGAATATCGACAATCCGCTCGGAGAACATCAGCTCGGTTATGAGATCGACATCCTTCGCCGCAGGTGACGGCAGGATCGAAAGCCCGGAACTCCGGTCCAGCAAGATCGCCCGATCCAGCGACGTCTGCCCCCTGGCGACTTCCATCAATCCAGCGTCGGCATGCGGGGCGAGCGCACGCGTTAGTTGGGGATTGCGGAGATCGCCATCGATCAGGAGCGTCTTGATGCCGAGCGTAGCGAGCGAGAGTGCGAGGTTCGCGGCAAGCGTCGTCTTTCCCTCGTTGTCGAGCGCGGACGTGACCAGCACGACCTTGAGCGGCTGGATACGCATGGTGCGTTGAAGCGCAAGGCGAACCGCACGGATTGCTTCCGCGAAAAAGGTGCCCGGCTCGTCGATCGCGTAACGCATCAGCGGAGGTTGTAATGAAGGTGGCAACAGCCTCATAGTCCGTGGATTATAACGGCTAAGCTCATCGCGCCCGCGCTTCGCCCGCACCGCAAGCTCGCGAGTGCCGATCAGTGGAACAGCCGCGAGCGCGGGCACTCCGGAAATCTCCTCTGCCTGTTCAAGCGTCTTCACGCGGCGGTCGAGATAATCGGCAAGAAACGCGAAAACGCATCCGCCGCCCAGTCCGAGCATCACCGCAAGGCCCAGAATAAGCATGGTCTTCGGAGAGGACGGCCGGATGGGAATGCTGGCTCGCGTGACAACGCGGGAATCCGGCATTTCGAGACTTTCCTGCGCCGACGTCTCCTTGTAGCGTGCCAGATAGCTTTCGTAGAGCGTGCGATTGGCTTCGGCTTCCCGCTGAAGCTCATGCAGGCGCACCAAAGCCTGACCGGACGAACTCGACACGCCCTGAACCTGATCGAGGCTCTGCTGCAATGACGACTCGCGGGAGCGGGCGACATCGTAGTCGTGCTGCGTGCTGTCAAGAATGCGGCGGATTTCCTCATTGATGAGGCGCTGGGTGTCTTTCAACTGGGCGCGGACGTTGGCGACGAGGGGATGGCGCGGGCCGTATTTGCTCGCGAGATCAGCTTCGTTCTTGGCGATATCCGCGTACTGCGTGCGCAGCTTGGTAATCATGTCCGACGTAATGGCCGCGTTGATGCCGCCGGGATCGCTGCCGGATTTGGATAGCTGCTGCACCTGATCGTATTTTGCGCGCGCTTCTGCAGTTTGAGCGCGGGCAGCGATCAGTTTGTTGTTAAGATCGGTGATCTGCTGGTCGTTCACCGTAACGCCCTGAGACACCGACAGATTGTTGCTTGCGCGAAAATCTTCGACAGCCTGCTCCGATGCAACGACGCGCGACTTCAGTCCCTCAATCTGGCCATTGAGCCAGCTCGCGGCAATCTTCGTGGCATCGTATTTGGCGCGAACCTGTTCCTCGAAATAGCTTTCCGCGATCGCATTGGCGATTGCGGCGGCTTTACGCGGTTCTATCGAGCTGACATTGATGTCGACGAGAAAGGTGGTTCCCTGCCGCGTCACCTTCATCCGCTTCTGAAGAATTTCGACTGACCTTGCTTTGGCTGCATCCTCCGGGCTTGCACCATCGGCCGAGCCGCTGCTGCTGAACAGCCGTTTGATCGGGTCGAGGAGGCCAGGTGTCGGCGTGAATTCCGGGTCCGCCGTGAGCTTGAGCTTTTCCACCACCCGCTGAAGGATCGCCACCGATTGAATCAGCAATGTCTGGCTCTCGATGGTGGCGTCATCGGTGCCGAAATTCGACAGCACAGTCTGGCTGGTATCCACCACGTTAGCTCGACGTGGATCGACCAGAACAGTGGACGTTGCAGTATAAAGAGTGCTGACCACCATCAGATGGATCAGCGCAAGAACGACCAGCGTCGCGGGTACTGCTGCAACCGTCCTCCAGCGCCGGCGCAAAATGCGCGCCATCTCCCGCAGGTCGACGGTCGGCTGCTGCCATCGCCCGGGTGACGCGCCCGCGGGCTCGTCGAGAGCTTGAAGATCGTAATCAGAACTGCGCTGTAACATTGATTCCGACCTGATGTTTGTCGAAACTGAAGGCGGGAATATCGCTGTTGCGCTCGGTGTATCGGTGGAAGACGGAAATGGCGCTGTATCGGTTCATCAAATATTTGACGCGCGCGTCGGACGTAATGACCTTGTCCCTGCGTTGCTGTCCGAAGAATCGATCGTTCTCGTAGCCGCCGGACAGCGAGGCAATCACGTTGCGGCGCAGTTCATAGTCGACGCCAAGCTGAAACGCGTTTGCCAGCACGCCGGTCGAACTGGTGTCGGATGTTTGCGTCACGATCTGTTCGGCCTTGAAACGAACATCGATCAGGCGGGTTGGACTCCAGGTCAGCATGGCGCGATAGGACGGACCTTCAATCGAGCCGATCGATGGATCGTCGAAGCGTTGCTGGACGTAACCCGCGCCGAATTCGCCGGTGAGAAGTTTGGTGAATCCGATCGTGAAGCCGGAGAGCGCGCGATAGCCTTGCGAGTCGAGGGTTTGCTGGGGAGTTCCGCGAATGTTGCGCTGGTTACCCTCGACACCGGCGAACCACCCAAGCACAGGGGAAAACGCATAGTCGACGCGCCCGTGGAGCGAATAGATCTGGCCATCGCGTCCGTCCTGATTGATGATTGATCCATCCTGGGCGCGCGTTCGGCCGAAGTCGTAAGAGTCCACACGCATGCCGACGGATGTGGTTGCGCGATTGAATTCCTTGCGAACCGTCAAATCGCCCGAAAAGAGGTCATAGGGCGTTGGCGAAATCGCGTTGACCGGTGAACTCAGCGTCCCTACGCCTTCGTTCAGATGAGCGATCTGGAAATTTGCAAGAACGGCAAGGTCGTGCGCAATATCGAACCAGCCGTTGCCTTTCAGGCTGGCATTGGTCTGATTGAGGCTGGAGTTCTCATTATATATTGTCGATTGCGCATCCAGCTTGAGGTCGAGGCCATGCCTCTCCCAAAGCGTGTGAGCACGCAACGAGGGTTCAAATACGGCAGCGATATCCGAGCGTTTCGCGGTGTTTGAAGAGAACACATTGCTGTCGTAGAGGCCGCCGGAAATCAGCTTGGGGCTGAACATCCACGAGCCAGCACGAATCCCGACAGGTTCGTATCCGGGCTGCTGTCGCTTTCTCACGGGCATATCCTCAGGCTGAATCTCATCGCGCATCTCCGGATCGGTCAAATCGGGCAGCGAGGACGGTTCGAAGACCCGCTGCGCGTTCCAGGGTGCAGCGATCTGTTCAGTGGTTGACGCTATCACCTGCGCATTCGAGGGCGACGCAAGACCGAGCATGAGTGCCGTCGCTGGCCATCGTGCTGCTTTCAAGCGAGCAATTTTCGGTCCACGACGGCGAGGCAGCTTGCCCAGTCGTTCGTGAGTCTCTGCTTCGTTCAACGCTGTCAACGCAACAACACACTTCATTCACTATCCCTTGCGGGCGGCATTCATCTCGAACGGAGGTGACGAAGGTTCGACTTTTCTTCTTCGCCCACACAATCATCGAGTCTTCGCTTATTAAGGCATCAGAGTGGATACAATTCATGCGCTCGACAGCGTCGAAAGATTTCTTTCTCAAACGCATGAAGAGCAAATTTTCATTCGTCCTCATGTCCGATGTGCACCGCGGAAAAATTGGCACTTCAAAGAGACGACACTATGGCAATGCAACAGATGCACCGTCGATCGATGCTGCGCTCGTGTCGAAATTTCTGAAGTGAGGGATGCGGAAGTATGAAGCAGTAATGACGCGTCAGAAGAAACGCTCGGGAACCCGGATGTTGTCGCCGGGATAAATCAGAACGGGCGCGTCGAGCGGATAAACTTCTTCACCTGCGCCGCCGGCGCGTCGCAAATAGACCTTATTTTCATTAGCGCGGTATGTGAATCCGCCGGCGCTTGCGATCGCATCCAGCACAGTCATGCCGACGCGATACGGATATTCGCCGCTCTTCTTTACTTCGCCGAGGATATAGAAGGGCCGATAGAGAGCGATCTCAACATTGACGCGAGGATCACGCACGATTCCCTTTGACAAGGCTGATGTAATCGATTGCTCAAGCTGACGTGTCGTCAGTCCGGCCGCCTTCACGCGGCCGGCAAGCGGAATCGAGACGTAGCCGCCGCTGTCTATTTCATACTCACCGGCGACGTCGGGCTCGCCATAAACCTTCACGCGAACCCTGTCGGTGGGGCCAAGCGCATATGTTCCAGAGATCGAACTAGTCGAAGGCGTTTTTTGCTGAGCGCCAGCTTCAGAATTGAATTGCACGGTGACGCCGCCGGTCACCACGATGACAACAAATAGAAATCGCGCGACGCGGACGAATGTTTGCGACATGATTCAACCCCACTCAACTTACAAAGCCGTACGTACTGTTCGGATAGATCAACCCCCAAGAGCGGCGTGTGATGATAGTCGAGCAAACAAGGCAAAAGAATGTGATAACTTGTTCCAATGTGTCTTCAGATTTGTCCCGTTCGCGGCGCATAAAATATCGGCATCGCTTTTGCGAACGTTTGAGCAATTCAAATGGGCAAATGCTGCCCCCTACAGCACGAGAACTGTGGAGCCTTCAATCGCGATGCAGGTGAGGGTTCCCGTTCGCCACGCGCCAGTGTCGATGTTGATCCGGTTGCTGCGAATATCCGGATGATCCACAGGTGTATGACCGTGCACGACAAGTTTGCCATGATTTTCCGTTGAGTTCAGAAACTCGTCGCGTATCCAGAACAAGTCTTCCGGGTCTTGCTGCTCCATGGGAATACCTGGACGTATTCCTGCATGCACGAAAAGAAAATCACCGCATACGAAGCTGTTGCGCAGACATTGCAGGAACAATTCATGTGTGCGCGGAAAGACATCGAGTAGCGATTGCCGAAGCTCGTACGGTGTCATTGCACCTGTGCGCGAGCGCGAAACAACGCCGTAAGATGCCAGCGTTTGAAAGGCGCCGAGTTGTATCCAGTGATGGATGGTTTCCGGATCATCCCAGAGGAACTTTTCGAGGATGGCTTCATGATTGCCGCGAAGGCAGATCGCGTGTTGCCGCACGAGCCGGACCGCGAGTTGATCCAACACTCCCTTCGAATCAGGTCCCCGATCGATGTAGTCGCCGAGATAGACCTCAACTGCATAGTTGATAGGCCTGCGTCGCAGATCGTCCTCAATGCGGCCGATCGTCTCGGCCAGCAAGTCTGCACGGCCGTGAACATCGCCAACGGCGTAGACTCGCATACCCGCGGGCACTGCAGCTGGGATAGTCCGTGGCTGATGGAGAGAACCGGATCGCATCGCCGGAGTTCGTCATGAAAAAGTTCCGCGGTCAAATCGCGTCACAATCTCAGTAGTTATGTGTCTCCGGGATGAGCATTAGGAGAAAATTAGTCGAACGACCCAGATGATGAGAGCCCAGGCAGCGATATTGGCGAGGATCAACCAGTTCCTCAGCCGGCGGTTGGCGCCCTTAGGCGGCAACGACGAGATATTCACATGCTCAGCGATCATCGATGGTTCCGCTGAATGTGCAGACGACACACGTGAGTCGTCGCCGACCATTGTCTTAATGTTCTGTAGCCGGACAACCATTTGCGGGCTCGCCAGGAGCTGAAACTCTTGTGCTCAGTGAATCTAATAAGTGTCTTTTAGTTTTTAGTGAATGCAGTTGCTCAAAGTATCGCCGCGTTTTGGCGCATCCTTCGGCGAATCAACAGTGCGCTCGTTTGATTCGATAATCGACTCCATTTTTCAAAGTTGTCCACGTCGGTGATTGTGCATGGCTGCGTCAACCAAACTGCAGCGTAAGAAATCAGCATATCGATCTAAGCGCTTCGCAGCGCGATAATATTTCGCGTCGCAAAATTCTAGCGAAAGATCGACGCGAGTCGTGCGCGCGAATTTTTCGTTTTGCCGCCCCATTTCGTACAAAACTTTAGGAAAACTTTAGCGGACGGAAGGTTGGGGCCTTCGTCATGCAGATCTTTCTTTCGCGATTGCGAGAGACTGCGCTGCTGGTGCAAGTGCCGCCGCTTTCTGTGCGCGTCGAGTTCCATTCCTGCGGACGTCCAATTGAGAGCAAGAGAAATGGCCGCGACAGTCACAACCCGCTTTGCCCAGGACAATTCGTCTACGCTATGGAAAGGACCGAGACTGATCTCGGTTCGGCCTGTAGAGTACGCGAGCAATAGCCCTTATCGCACCCGCAGCGCCTATCGCAGTCGTCATCCTGCGAGCGACACTCGCAGCGAGCCCGCATCCGCGCTCAGTAAGCGGATTTTCGATGCGACGGCGGCGAGCCTCGCGCTTCTTTTCTTCGCGCCGTTGTTCATAGCGATCGCGATTGCAATCAAGACGACATCGCGCGGGCCAGTGTTCTTTCAGCAGTATCGTTACGGATACCGCAATCGCCTGTTCAAAATTTACAAGTTCCGTTCAATGCATGTCGATCTCGGCGATGTTGCGGGCGTCAGGCAAACGGTGCAGAGCGATTCCAGGGTCACGCGTGTTGGGAAAATCCTGCGAAGCACAAGCCTCGACGAGATCCCGCAGCTTATCAACGTTATCAAGGGTGACATGTCCCTCGTCGGGCCGAGGCCCCATGTGCCAGGTATGCTCGCCGCCCACATGCCGTATGAGGATCTCGTTCCATACTATTTTCAGCGTCACACGGTGCGCCCGGGAATAACTGGCCTTGCTCAGGTGAGCGGTTGCAGAGGCAGTACGGTCGAGCCGAATCTGGCGGTTGCGCGGATCGATCATGATCTCGATTACATCGCGAAGTGGTCGCTGCGGATGGATATGACGATCATCGCGCAGACTGTCCGCAGAGAATTTCTGTCGGGAAGCGGCTTCTGAGTTGAGCTTCCGTCTAACTGTTGTGGCGCACACAAGGGGACAACGAGGATGACGCAGCGACAAGACCGTATTATTCCCGTTCTCCTGTCGGGCGGCACCGGTTCGCGATTGTGGCCGCTGTCTCGTGAGACCTATCCCAAGCAACTCCTCTCTCTTCTTGGTGAACAGACGCTGCTCCAGCAGACAGCGCTGCGGGTGAACGATTCGTCGATGTTCGGCCGGACGATGGTAATTGCGAATGCTGAACATCGTTTTGCGATCGCTGAGCAGCTGCGATCGCTCGGCATCGCCGAGCCGACCATGGTGCTCGAGCCGTTCGGGCGGAATACAGCACCGGCCATCGCGATTGCTGCGCTCGTTGCCAGCGAATCAGATCCCAACGCGATCATCCTCGCCATGCCCGTGGACCACTGGATTGGGGATGCGGCGGCGTTCCGTGCCGCAGTAACTGTAGGGCTGACTGCCGCCCAGGAAGGAAAGCTGGTTCTCTTTGGACTGCGTCCAACGGCCCCGACGACAGGCTTTGGCTATATTCGCGCAGCGAAGCAACTAACCAACGCATCTGGCGTTCACAACGTCGCCAGTTTCGTGGAAAAGCCCGATCTCGTCACAGCTGAACGGCTTTTAGCCGCCGGTGATTATCTCTGGAATAGCGGGATCTTTCTGCTGCCGGCCCGGATACTCATCGAGGAGATGGCGCGACTGATCCCGGACGCGCTTGCTGCGTGCAAGGCAGCGTTAGCGGGCGCCACGCGCGATCTGGATTTTCTGCGTCTCGATGAGAATGCTTTCAGGACCTCTCCGTCAGTGTCGCTCGATTATGCTGTGATGGCGAAGACAGATCGGACAGCCGTTGTCCCGGCGGAATTTGATTGGAGCGACATCGGAAGCTGGTCCGCTCTATGGAAGATGGGCGACAAGGATGATTCCGGCAATGTCGCGATTGGTGACGTGGTCATGGAAGACGCGGCCGGATGTTATGTTCGCGGCGAGGGGCCTCTGGTTGCTGCGCTCGGCGTCGAGGATCTCATTGTCACCGCAACACCCGATGTTGTTCTCGTCGCGTCCAAGGACCGCGATCAGGACGTTGCGAAGCTTGTGGGGCGGCTGAAAGCCAACGGTCATCGCTCGGCGACCCAAACACAATCCGTTCACCGGCCATGGGGATATTACCAATCGATTCATGCTGGCGATCGTTTTCAGGTCAAGCGCATCACAGTGAATCCCGGCGCGAAACTGTCGCTACAGAAGCATTTCCATCGCGCCGAACACTGGGTGATGGTCAACGGCACCGCCATCGTTACGCGGGATGATGAAGAGATTCTGTTGCGCGAGAATGAGTCGATCTTCGTTCCACTTGGGTGCATGCACCGTCTCGAAAACCCCGGAAAGGTGCCGCTTAATCTGATTGAGGTTCAGTCGGGTCCGTATCTTGGTGAGGACGATATTGTTCGCGTCGAAGACATCTACCATCGGGTTTAAAATCCAGACGATGTGCGTCACACCGGTGCTTAGAATCAAAAGGGGTCTGCGATGAATACCATGAGACAGGCAAAAAACGCGCTGAAGGAAGCATTTCCGTCGCTCTGGCTGCGTTGGCATTTCATGCATCGCCCCAAATCTGCGGAAGTCGAACTCGCATTCCTGAACAAAGTTGTCTCCCGTGATGCGATCACCGTCGACGTGGGTGCAAACAGCGGTCTCTACACACGCGAACTTGCGCGGATTTCGCGGCATGTCCATGCATTCGAGCCCTCGCATAAAATGGCTGATGTTCTTCGGCAAACCTCGGCACCGAATGTTGTGGTGCATGAAATCGCGTTGTCCGACCACGAGGGCAAAGCGGAATTACTGATACCGCAAGGCGAGCAAGGAGCGGTGCATGGTCTTGCATCCCTCGAGCCGCAAGTCGCGCTTTCCGCCAAATCCTGCGCGGTCCAGAGCGTTCCGACCGCGCGCCTCGACGAGGTCATCCGGGACGAGGTCACGTTCGTGAAAATCGATGTGGAAGGTCACGAATTGAACGTTCTACATGGAGCGGTCGGACTGCTTGAACGGAGCCAACCGGTTTTCCTTGTCGAAGCCGAAGACCGGCATCGGGCGTCAGCGACAGAATCAGTGTTCGAGTTCTTCCAGGAAAGAGACTACAGCGGCTTCTTTGTGGAGGACGGCGACGTCGTTCCGGTAGAGCAGTTCGATGCGGCCATCTTTCAGGATGTCAGTTCGTTGCTTCCCGATGGCGGGCGTAAGAGTGGCCGCGCCTACATCAACAATTTCTTCTTCTTCCCGCCCGGCCGGGATGGATGGGCAACCCTATCCAGCTAGAACAGTTTCTCCCGCCTCTGCTCACAACTTAAATGACGTGCGCTAAATGCGCCGCAAGACCGGTTTGGCCGGACAGGATGATCGATGCGTGTTGCCATGGTTGGAGCGGGGTATGTCGGGCTGGTTTCGGGTGCGTGTTTCGCGGATTTTGGACATCATGTGGTTTGCATCGACAATGATATGGAGAGGGTAGAGGCTCTTGGCCGCGGTGAAATCCCGATTTACGAGCCGGGCCTCGCCGAACTTGTGGGGAGCAACGTCAAGCAGCGTCGTCTGACCTTCGCTCATGACATGGCGCCGGCGATCGATGGAGCTGATGTTGTTTTCATCGCGGTCGGCACGCCATCGCGCCGCGGCGATGGCCATGCCGATCTTTCCTACGTCTACGCCGCCGCGCGTGAGATTGCTGATGCGCTTTCTGGCTTCACGGTCATCGTAACGAAATCGACTGTGCCGGTCGGCACCGGCGATGAAGTCGAGCGCATCATTCGCGAACAGAAGCCTGATGCGAAATTTGCTGTCGTATCGAATCCCGAGTTTCTTCGCGAAGGCGCGGCGATCCGCGACTTCAAGCACCCTGATCGCATTGTCATCGGTACTGATGATGCTCAGGCGCGGGATATTATGGCGCAGGTATATCGGCCGTTGTATCTCAATGCTGCGCCGATCGTTTATACTGATCGCCGCACTGCTGAGCTGACAAAGTACGCGGCGAATTCTTTTCTCGCGACCAAGGTTGCCTTCATTAATGAGATCGCCGATCTCGCCGAAAAAGTAGGCGCGAACGTGCAGGAAGTCGCCAGGGGAATTGGCCTCGATAACCGCATCGGCGCCAAGTTCCTGCATGCGGGTCCGGGATATGGCGGCTCATGTTTTCCGAAGGATACGTTGGCGCTGATCAAGACCGGACAGGATAACGAGGCGCCGCTACGCATTATCGAGACCGTCGTTGCGGTGAACGATCAGCGCAAGCGCGCGATGGCACGCAAGGTCGCAAATGCCTTCGGCGGAAATCTGCGTGGAAAATCTGTCGCTGTCCTGGGTGTCACATTCAAACCCAACACCGACGATATGCGTGATGCGCCGTCGATCCCGCTGATCACGGCTCTCCAGGACATGGGAGCCATCGTGAGCGTATTCGATCCGGTCGGCATGGAGCAGGCAAAGAAGGTGCTCGAAGGTGTAACTTTCTGCGACGACGCGTATACATGCGCAAAGGGCGCTCACGCGCTCGTCATTGTCACCGAGTGGGAGCAATTTCGGGCACTCGATCTGAAGGAAATGGCGGCGATCATGGCTACTCCCGTTATTGTGGATCTGCGCAATATCTATTCGCCGGACGAAGTTTCGCGAAACGGTTTTCTGTATTGCGGGGTAGGGCGACCGCAGCCGGTAGCATACTGATTTCTGATCGTTCGGAGATCGGCCAGCGGCGCTGATGCAGCGCAGCATCGGCGGTCCATGCTCCATTCTGGCCGCGAATTCCGCAGCCAATGCGCACCCAAATTGCTAATGTGCGGATGAAGAATCGCGGGCAGTCAGCTCTTGTGATTGTCACGTTGTCGCGTAGCCATCGGTGTGTCCCTCCTCAGCAGAAGTGGCTCTGCCTCTCATACAGGTACGAAATAGATGACGATCTATAGCGGTCCGGTTTTTGATATGGCGGTAAACCAGTTCGGTGTCATCGCGGACTATCTGGCGATTCCAACGGACGATCGTGACAGACTTCTCATGCCGAAGCGCGCGATCGTTATTTCGTGTCCTGTCCATCGTGACGACGGATCGACGGCGGTTTTCGAGGGATATCGCGTTCAGCATCATCTGACTCTCGGCCCCACCAAGGGAGGGACACGCTTCGCTGCAAGCGTCGATCTTGGCGAGGTTGCCGCGCTGGCAATCTGGATGAGTTGGAAGTGTGCGCTTGTTGGTTTGCCATACGGCGGCGCCAAGGGAGGTATCGGGGTGGATCCCTTGAGTTTGTCCGCACGCGAGCTGGAATCCCTGTCTCGCCGCTACATGCAGGAGATGATTCCATTCGTGGGGCCGCATGTCGACGTCATGGCGCCCGACATGGGAACGAACGAACAGGTGATGGCGTGGTTCATGGATACATATTCGATGTATCAGGGACGCACTGTCACGGAAATCGTAACCGGCAAGCCAGTCAGTGCGGGCGGGACCTTGGGGCGGCGGGAAGCGACGGGACGCGGGGTCGCTCATCTGGCCAAGCGGGTGATGCTTGAGCGTGCGATCACCTTGAACAATGCAACGGCCGTGGTTCAGGGTTTCGGAAACGTCGGGTCGATCGCGGCCGCAGAATTGCAAGCGATGGGTGTGACTGTCACCGCAGTCAGCGATCATACCTGCGCCCTGCATCGCTCCGCAGGTCTGGATGTAACTTCCTTGATCCGGCACGTTACAGAGCACGGGAGCCTTCAAGGTTACTCCAATGAATTGGCGTGCGATCCGTCCACCATCCTGACGTTGCCTTGCGATGTTCTTGTGCCGGCGGCCACCGAGCGCGTCATTGACGCGAATATCGCCGAAAGGCTGCAATGCAAGGTTCTCGCCGAGGGCGCGAACGGTCCCACCACACCCGACGCCGATCTCGTGCTCGAAAAGCGCCAGGACGAAATTTTCCTGATCCCGGACATTCTCTGCAATGCCGGTGGTGTCGTGGTCAGCTATTTTGAATGGGTTCAGGATCTGCAGCAACTGTTCTGGGAAGAAGAAGAGGTGATGCGGCGCGAGTATCAGATTCTCGACCGCGCGTTCGATCAGATGGCTGTACGCGCGAAACGCGATAAAATTTTCAATCGGACTGCGGCAATGGCTATCGGTGTGGAGCGCGTACGCGCCGCAAAGACGACGCGCGGGCTGTTTCCTTAAGGACAGGATTATACCGCCCCGCTGTTTCTAATAGCTCTAAATTGGCCTCTAATCCGTTGAGGACGTGGCGGAGGGGCTTCATAATGGCGGTTTAGAGCAATCCGCCACATGACAGATCTTTACAGCCTGATTGTTGACGATTACCGCATTCTCGATAGCGAGAATCGTCCTGTCGAAGACACGTTTTCCCAAAACATGATCTGGCTGGATAATCCCGGCTGTATTCTTCATCCAGGCGATCTCCATCTGCCGAATGATCTTCGCACACAGGGGACCATGAAGCCCGGGCTCTATATGACGATCGTGCTCGAAGGCACGGGCGAGAGTTGCGCGCGCGATGGTCCGGAAAAAATCCGCTATGCCGAGAACAAGTTGCTGGGAATGGCGATACGTGAGCCAACGCCGTGCACTGGCGAAGCTCCCAGCGGCGCCATCCGGGCTGTCGGTATTGCGTTTCCCCATTCCTCGATCACGGCGCTGGGTCTGGAGCAGGAGTTTCTCGATCTGTTCAAGGCAACAGAGCGGCCTGTTCTGGCGTTTTCGGTGCAAGCGCCGCCGCGAATTCAGGCCATCGCGTCGGAAATCCTGTCACCGGGTATCGACGGTCAGGCAGCAAAGTTGCTGATGAGCGCACAGGCGACGGAGATATTGGCGAGGGGAATGTTTGCGATACGCCACAATGTTGAACTGACAAATCCCGTCGACCAAAAGCGAGCGCGCCTTCAGGCAACGAAAGACATGATGGACGCGGACCTGCGTTATCCCTGGACGATTGCCGAACTGGCGCGCCGGGCGGGATCAAGCCGCCGATCCTTCAACCTGCGCTTTCGCGCAGCATACGGCGTCAGCGCCATCGACTATCTGAGAACGAGACGGCTTGAGGTCGCGCGCGAGGCGCTAGTGTATCAAAATCTGTCGGTAACCGAAGCCGCCGATCTCGTCGGCTACACGAATCCCGCGAATTTCGCGACGGCGTTCCGGAAGCACTTTGGTTCGGTTCCGAGGCTTTTCCGCAGCCAGGCATTGTCCTAGCAGAACCACAAAAATCGCTGCACAGACTGTCAGTGCGTCTTAAATGCCGCACTGATGTAGCAACGCGGCTACCTTTGAGAAGGTCAACGTACGATCAAAGGGTTTTTGCGCGTTCGCAAAGGCGACCCTGAACCAAATCTGCTTTCTCCATCAACGGGGGCTGAAAAGCCTAGCAAGATGGGGAGTTTGAGATGGGGCGGCTGCTTTCGAAGGATGTTCTGCGCGTGACGATGAGGAGCGCGCTGGGTGTGGCGATTCTGGGAGGTGCCTGTCAGGTCGCTCCCGCTTTCGCGCAATCTTCGGAACCGTCCTCGGAGAAACAATCGGCGACGACTCTTCCCGAAGTCCGGGTGGCGGGCCAGCGTGCGCAGCCGCGCCGTGCGGCGCGCGTAGCACCTGCGCCGGTTCAGCCTGTTCCGGCTCAGGTGGGCGAAAGTGGTACCGGTCCTGTGGTCGGCTATTCTGCCCGGCAAAGCGTCACAGCCACGAAGACAGATACGCCGTTGCTTGAAACCCCGCAGTCCATCTCGGTGGTAACGAAGGACCAAATCAAAGATCAGGGTGCGCAGACTGTTCAGGATGCACTGCGCTACACGCCGGGCGTGGCACTGCAAAGCTATGGCGCGAACGCCTTCTTCGACGGTTTCAAGATTCGTGGTTTCGATGCGCCGCGTTATCTTGATGGACTCCGACTCCCGACGGACAGCACAACGTTCGCCATGCCGAAAATCGAGCCTTATGGCCTTGAGCGGCTCGAAGTTCTGAAAGGACCATCCTCGGGCTTATACGGGCAATCGGATCCTGGCGGCCTGATCAACATGGTCAGCAAGCGCCCGACCGCGACGACGCACTACGACTTCGAAACGACGTTCGGAAACTTCAACTACAAGCAGGGCGCGTTCGACATCGGAGGCCCGATCGACAAGAACGGCGAGTTCTTGTACCGCCTCGTTGGTCTTGGCCGGCTGGCCGATACCCAGACTGACTACATGCAGGACAACAAGATTTTCATCGCGCCGAGCTTCACGTGGCGGCCGACGACGGACACGAGCTTCACGATTCTTTCGCAGTACCAGAAGATCGACAATAAGGGTTACCAGCAGTACGTGCCGGGGCAGGTATCGTTTCTGCCAAATCCAAACGGCTCGGTCCCTTACAGCCGCTACCTCGGCGAACCGTCGGTAGACGGCTACAAGCTAGAACAGAAAATGATCGGCTATGCTTTCGAGCATCGCTTCGATAACAACATCCAGTTCCGCCAGAACATGCGTTACACCGAGGTCAGCAACGATCTGCAGAGTACGCGATCGGAAGGAATGGATCCGGTTAATCCGACGAGGTTGGTTGGGCGCTCTTACAACTACGTGAAAGCCAATGCGCAGAATCTTGCCCTTGACAACCAGCTTCAAGCGGATTTCAGAACCGGCATTCTAACGCACAAGGTTCTGGTCGGAGCGGATTTTCTCCATCAAACAGGTCGCGTCGACTATCGCACCGCTGGCACGACCATATTCGGCGGCACTTTCCCGTCGATCGATGCCTACAACCCTGTGTATGGTGCTTCGATCCCGCCGTTCGCGTCATTGGGATCATTTATCTTGAACGACAACAAGATCGATCAGGTTGGCCTCTATGCCCAGGATCAGATCAAGCTTGATCGGTGGACGTTGTCGCTCACAGGCCGTCAGGACTTCGTCAATACGAATTTGAACAGTGCTGCTGGCGCGATTTATCCATCACCCGGTAGATATTCGCGTAGCGATCAGGGGCAGACCGGCCGCGTTGGCCTGAACTACCTGTTTGATTTCGGCCTGTCGCCTTACATCAATTATTCGACGTCCTTTGTGCCAAATACCGGTGCGGGCTTTGGTAGCACGACCCCGTTCAAGCCGACGACGGGCGATGGCAAGGAGATCGGCGTCAAGTTCATGCCTAATGGCACAAATCTGATGCTGACGGCCGCGCTGTTTGAAATCAATCAGAATGACATTCTCACCAGCGGCCCAGACTTCATAAGCAGCCTGCAGACCGACTCGGCCCGCTCGCGCGGTTTCGAATTCGAAGCGCGCGGAAACATCACGCGGGAACTGGAGGTCATCGCCGGTTACACCAAGCTGGACACAACGATCACGAAGAGCACAGCACCTGCTGCGACCAATAATCTCGGCAAGCATCTCCAGGCCGCCCCTGAAGATCAGGCGTCGCTGTGGGTGAAATACAACTGGTATGATGGTCAGCTCGCGGGGCTTGGCCTTGGCGGCGGCGTGCGTTATGTCGGAAGGAGCTGGGGCGACGGACAAAATACGTTCGTGATCCCGAGCTATACGCTGTTCGATGCTGTGGTCAGCTACGATTTCGCCTATGCGCGGCCGGATATGAAGGGCTGGAAGGCGCAAATCAACGCCACCAACCTAACTAATGAATACTATGTCGCGTCGTGTCTGACCGGCTTGGCCTATTGCGGCCTTGGAACGGCCCGCACGGTTCTCGGCACTCTGAAATATTCCTGGAACGAAGGGCGATAAAGTTGGCAGGCACCAGCAAATCGTTGCGCAGGTGGGGTTCGACCCACAAATGGTCCAGCATCATCTGCACCGTGTTCATGCTGATGCTTTGCATCACGGGCTTGCCATTGATCTTTCATCACGAGATAGACCATCTGCTGCATGACGAAGTGCAGGCCGCGCCGGTGCCGGAAGGAACACCGCTCGCCAGTCTCGATGTGGTGGTGAAGAACAGCCTGTCAAAAGATCCGGAAATGGTGCCGCATTTCCTGATCTGGGATCCGGATGACGCCAATGCGCTGATGATCAGCATCGGCAAATCGCTGGAGGCGAATCCTTCCGACAACCGGATCGTCCGTGTTGGTGCTTACACCGCAGCCTATCTGGATGCGCCGGATGTCACCGGGCGTTTTACTTACATCATGCTCAAGCTGCATACTGACATGTACGCCGGTTTGCCGGGCAAACTGTTCCTCGGGCTGATGGGCATCCTGTTCTGTGTCGCGATCATCTCCGGCATCGTCGTCTATGCGCCGTCGATGCGAAAGCTGAAATTCGGCACCTATCGGCGTGACAGGGTTCGCGTGGTCCGATGGCTCGACATTCACAATCTCTCCGGCATCGTGCTGGTGATGTGGATGCTGGTTGTCGGATTCACCGGTGTCATCAATACGTGGGCTGAACTCGTCATCAAAATCTGGCAATTCGGGCAGCTCGCGGAAATGACCGCGCAGTATAAAGACAAGCCGCTGCCGGCTCATCCATCTTCGATCGATGCAGCGGTACAAGTGGCTATCAAAGCTGAGCCGAACATGAAGCCGGCCTTCGTGGCATTCCCTGGCACCATCTTCAGCAGCAAGAGTCACTACGCGGTCTTCATGAAGGGAAATACACCTCTGACGGCGAAGCTGCTCAAACCTGCTTTGATCGATGCGGAGACCGGCGTGCTGACGTATAGCCGCGACCTGCCGTGGTATGTCTCAACGCTGCTGATTTCTCAGCCACTGCATTTCGGTGATTACGGTGGCATGCCGCTGAAAATCATCTGGGCGATCCTCGATATCATCACCATCGCCGTTCTCATAACCGGACTTTATTTATGGCTCAGGCGCCGCCAGTCCGGAGCAAGCATCGAACGGGTTGTCGTTGATGCATCGGCCTCGGATCATCGCCCGGTCTATACGTCATGATGCACATGCCAATTCAGCCGCGCCGGCAAACCAACGGTCAGATTTTCGCGATACCACTGGTGCTCGGTGTGCTGAGCATCGTCGGACTTGTATCGGCGCTGGTCGGGGATGGCCTTTGGGATGGTGTGTCGTGGCTAACGCTGACGATCCCGATCCTGTTGTGCGGGTATTTCTTTTTGAAGCGCCGATAAGTTTAGCGTCGGCACAAGTCTCAAAGGCCTTTGCCCGCCGGTATGAGCGGAACTCTCAGACTGGTCTTGACGCGGTTCATCGCGACAAACGTATTGAAGTGCTTCACGTTCGGATTTTCGAGAAACAGGCGGCGGCTGAGCTGCTCGTACTCTTCCATGGTTGATACCGTGAGAACGAGGATGAAGTCCGCGGCGCCTGTCACGTAGTAGCATTGCTGCACTTCAGGTGCGGCCGCGAACTCGCGGCGCGCCGAGTCCATTAGATCGGCCTGTTCGCTGTCGATCTGCACTTCCACGACAATCGTAATGGGACGCCCAACGCTAGCGGGGTCGACAATTGCCGCGTTGGATTGAATGACACGCGCGTCTTCCATCCGCCGGACTCGTCGCTGCACGGCTGCGGCCGACAGGTTGACAGACTTCCCGATCTCCTGAAGCGAGGTCCGGTTGTTGACCTGCAACTGGTCGAGAATGGCGAGGTCGAAGTCGTCCAGTTGGATGCTTTTTGAGGGTGTCATTGATTTCTTGCAAAATTATTGCGCTGAAAGCAACAAATCAGAGGATATTTGGCTCGTCAAGTAAGCTAATTTTGCGCCTGAAAGAGGTGCAGACATGATTGAACGCAACAAGAGCATGAGCCGCGGCAAGCCCCTGCTGCCCCTGGACCAGGAGATGTTTGGGCCGGCGGCCGCCGAAAAGGCGCTGGACATGCTGCGGCTGCATCCGAGTTATCGGCCGTCGCCGCTGCGTTCGCTGCGCGAAGTGGCGGCTACGGCGGGTGTGCAGTCGGTTCATATCAAGGACGAGAGCGGGCGGTTCGGGCTTGGAAGCTTCAAGTCGTTGGGCGGTGCCTACGCCGTGGTTTGTCTCGCGCTCGAGGAAGCTGGCCGCGTCCTCGGCCGTCCCGTGCACCCCGGCGAATTGCTCGATCCTGACGTGAGAGCTGTAGTCCGCAATATCGATGTCGGTTGTGCAACAGACGGCAATCATGGCCGCTCCGTTGCCGCCGGAGCAAATCTCGCCGGATGCCGGGCGAATATCTTCGTGCATGAAGGCGTCAGCCCGGAGCGCATCGCGGCGATTGCGCGCTTCGGCGCCAACGTCATCGAAGTTGACGGAAATTACGATGATGCGGTCGCGGAAGCAGAACGTGTCTGTCATGCCAATAACTGGATCATCGTGTCGGACACGTCGTGGCCCGGTTACGAGCGCATTCCCCGTCTTGTGATGCAGGGCTACACCGTGATGGTGTCCGAGATACTGGATGAAATGGCGGAGCCGCCGACGCATGTTTTCCTGCAGGCGGGTGTTGGCGGGTTTGCCGCCGCGATCGCTGCCAATCTCACGCTCCGCACCGGTGCTGCACGGCCTAAATTCATCATTGTCGAACCTGATCGCGCGGCATGTCTACTCGCGAGCAATGAAGCGGACGCACCGGTGAAGATCGCGCCGGTGGAGCCAACGGTTATGGCGATGCTTGAATGCTACGAACCATCGATGCTGGCGTGGGGCATTCTTTCCCGGCTGGCGGAAGCCTACATGACCGTGCGTGATGCCGATGCGATCGCGGCGATGAAGCAGTTGGCCCGTGCGGAAAATGGAAGAAGCCGTGTGATTGCGGGTGAAAGTGGCGGCGCCGGTCTGGCTGGTCTGCTCGCTGCGGCCGGTGATCCGCAGAGCCGCGCGTTGCTTGGACTGGACGCCAATTCGCGTGTGCTGCTGTTTAATACCGAGGGGGCTACCGATCCCTCGATCTACAAGAGCCTGACCGGCGTCGATCCGCGCGTTCTTGTCCCGGCCTGATCCGGAATTCCCGGTCAGGCTTTCGCGTCGACCAAGCCATCGATCAGGTTGCACGTATATAGCGCCTTGATATTGATGCCCTGCATCTCGCTCACGGGCCGGATGTCCTGAATCATGTTCAGGACATCCTGATGCTCGGCCCGGCGGATCGTTTCGGCTTCCTCGCGCGATACAGCCTTAAATTTTACAGTGCGACCCGCGCCGCGGACGCCGAGCAGCGGCAGGTCAGCAGAGATGACGGTAGCGATCTTTGGATAGCCGCCCGTCGTCTGCGCGTCGACCATCAGTACGATGGGCAGCTTTGAACCAGGCACCTGAATCGATCCGGCAACGATACCGTCCGAGACGATATTGTAATCGTTCTTGTGTGTGAGAGTGGAGCCATCCAGACGAAATCCCATCCGGTCGGATGCCGGCGTAATGGTGTAGACGCTCGACAGGAATTCGCGGATGGCATCTTCGATAAAGTAGTCATCCTGCGGGCCGAGCACGACGCGGATCGGTTGATCGAAACGAAGATTGCGCTGTTCGCTCAGAGTGACTTCTTCACGCGCAGCGACGTCCTCGGTTGATCCGTCCAGGATGTCGCCGCCTCGAAGTTGACGCCCGGACAGTCCACCGAATCCGGCGCGGGTATAGGTCGACCGACTGCCGAGGCACAATGGGACATCGAAGCCGCCCTCGATAGCCAGATAGGAGCAGAATGCGTCGCCACCCAGGCGCACACGTACGATCTCGCCCTTGGTCAGCCGGACTGACTGTCCTGAACGGACGAGGGGATCTTCGCGTCCGACGATATCGAGCCCGCCGCCGCTGCCAACCAGCGCAAGACGGACAGACGAACTGACGACCTCCAGTTCAGGACCGGAGCCGATGATTTCCAGGCACGATGCGTTTAACGTGTTTCCCACCAGCGCATTCGCCAGCGTGAAGCCGCTACGGTCGAGGGCGCCGGACACCGGCACGCCGACGTGCTGAAAGCCGCGCCGTCCTACGTCCTGCACGGTGGTGTGGAAGCCGGGCGCGATAACTTTGAGCACAGAAATCACGCTGCAAGCTCCGTGCTATGCGGAACATAGTCGTTGCGATCCACGGCTTTGCGAATGCGGTCGAATTCTTCGGGCGAGATCGGCTCGAACTTCACGCCGTCGCCGGGGCCGAGCAGCGAGCCTTTTGCCGATGCCGCGTCAAAGAAACGAACGGGCGAGGTTCCGATCAAATGCCAGCCTCCCGGGCTCTCATACGGGTAGACGGCGGTCATGCTGGTTGCGATCGCAAGTGAGCCGGGTGGAACGCGCAGGCGAGGATCCGACCTGCGCGGCAACTGCAGTTTTGCCGGCAAATCACCCATGTAGGGATAACCGGGGACAAATCCGATCATGTAGACATGATATTGCGTGCCGGCGTGGAGCGCTGCGACCTCCGCCACCGAAAGCCCCTTGGCCTTTGCGACATCCTCGATATCGGGTGCGAATTTCGGATCGTAGCAGGCGGGAATCGCCCATAGTCGCTTGTGATGGGCCGACTGGGCCGGTTGATCCACAAATGCTGTAATGGCTTGTTCAAGCTCGCCGCCGGTTGTCGTCAGCGGGTCGTAGTTCACGCTGAGCGATCGGAATGTTGCGATCGCTTCGGTTACGCCTGGCAATCTGGCTTGTTCCAGAGTTTCGGCCAGAGCCAGGACACGATCACTGGTCTTGCGGTCGATCGCCGATCCGAACTCAACCACTATGGCGCTGTCCGCCGCCTTCAAAATCCGGAAATCAGCCATGCGGTCCACATTCGTTCAATTGATATTATAGTACTAAAGATAGTATGACTTCGTCAAATCCTCCTTGAATATCTGCGCGGGCAGGATGAAAATCGAGTGGCATCCTTGCTCGGCGAAAGGCGGAAGGTTCACGCTTTGGTTCATCTCGCCCCTTCAGCTAGCGCATTGCTTTGATGTCGGCGTCAGTTATGATCTTCGCTGCGAGTCCCAGATTCCAGAAGAAGTGATAATGTGTCCAGACTGTTAAAGGCATACGACCGCAGCAGAGTGCCCCTGTATATTCAGGTCGCATCGGTGTTGAGAACGCGGATTCAGTCCGGGCAGTGGAGCGCTGGGGACAAGATTTCCACCCTCGAAGAGCTCGAACGCGAGTTTGAGGTGGCGCGCGTCACGGTGAGGCAGGCCGTGGATATCCTGCGCGAAGAAGGTCTGCTTCAGGCGCGCCAGGGGCTTGGTACGTTTGTCTCGAAAAAGACCCAGGACCGGCACTGGGTGAAGCTCGCGACCAGTTGGGCCACTTTGATCGAATCGCTCAAGGACAACGTGCCGCGGCGGCTGGCGATCGACGAAGGCGTCGCGCCGCCTGTTCTGGGCGAATCCGACGGCGATCTTGCCTCCAGTTACGTCAAGCTGCGCAGCGTTCAGTACCGCAACGAGGATCCTTATTCCGTCGTCAATCTTCTTCTGGCGCGGGAAATTTTCGATCTGAACCCCGTGCGGTTCAAGAATGCCGCGGCGTTAGTAGCCATCGACTCCATGGATGAAATTACGTTGTCGGAAGCGCATCAGACGCTTACCATCGGCAGCGCAGACCCCGAAATCGCCGATCTTCTCAAGATTTCGATCGGTGCGCCGACTGTCGAAGCCCATTGCGTCGTCATCGATGACGGCGGTATCGCGATCTATGTCGGCGATATCATTTACCGCAGCGAAAGCATCAAGCTGCAAATGGACCTTTTGGGGACCAAGCCGCTGCGCGAAAAGAAAGCCCGGAACGGGCATAAGGCCGTCAACCTGACGCGGCGAAAATCCGGAAAAGCCTAGTTCCGGTGCAGTGAGCAGTTTTTTTCATCAGCTTTACTTTGTTCCTTAATTCGCATGAACCAGGTCTTGCTATCATCCTAAAAATAGGATGAATTTAGCGAGGTGGTGTCCCGCCTTCCGTTGAAGGAAATTGGCATGGTTGAGCAAGGGGTAGGCGCGCGGCTTCTCCGCAAGGAAGATGACCGCCTGATGCGCGGGCGCGGCGAATTTGTCGGCGATATACGATTGCCCGGCATGCGCGATGTGGCCTTCGTTCGCAGTCCTCTGGCTCACGCGCGTATCAAGGGCATACGGATTCCGCCGCAATATCGTGACAGCGTTTTCGTTGCGGCTGATCTTGAGGGTGTGAAGCCGATCCGCGCGGTATCGGGCCTCCCGGGCTTCAAGGTCTCTGAACAGCCGATCCTCGCCTTCGAAAAGGTTCGCCAGGTCGGTGAACTGATCGCCATGTGCGTCGCGGACACGCGGGCGGAGGCGGAAGACATTGCTGCCGCCGTTGAGGTGGATTTCGAGGAATTGCCTGCCGTTCACGACATGCTGCTCGCGAAGCGCCCGGATTCGGCGCTGCTCCATGAGCACTGGGGAGACAACATCTTCCTGGAGACGTTCGTCGATGTGAACATGGAAGCGGCATACGATGCGCCGATCAAGATCACCCGCGAGATTTCTACGGCGCGCCAGAGTATGGCTCCGATGGAGGGGCGCGGCACTATTGCCATGTGGCACAAGCGCATGGACCAACTTGTTCTCTACACCGGAAACCAGCAGCCGCACATCGTGCGCAACGGTCTTTCGGAGTGTCTTGGGCTCGAACAGATTCAAGTCCGCATTGTTTCGCCCGACGTCGGCGGTGGCTTCGGCTACAAGGGCATCGTGCTGACAGAGGACGTCTGCCTTGGCTGGCTTGCTAAGCGCTGTGGCTATCCCGTGCGCTGGATCGAAGATCGCCGCGAACATCTCACTGCAGGCGCCAACTGCCGCGAACATCACTACAACATCACCGTCTATGCAGATCGCGACGGCAAGCTGCGCGGCGTGGAATGCGAGGCGACGGTCGATTCAGGAGCCTATTCGTCTTATCCGTTTTCGGCCTGTCTCGAGGCGGCGCAGGTCGCGAGCATTCTGCCGGGGCCTTACGATTTCCCGTCTTATCGCTGCCGTACGTGGTCGGTCGCGACCAACAAGTGTCCGATCCTGCCGTATCGTGGCGTTGCCCGCACGGGTGTCTGCTTCGCCATCGAACTGATGATGGACGCCATTGCGCGGGAGACCGGTATCGAACCTTACGAGGTTCGGCTGAAAAATCTCGTGCAACCGGAGCAGATGCCGTTCGACAACATCACCAAGAAGCATTTCGACAGCGGTGATTATCCGGAGTCGCTGCGGCAAGCGCTGGCCAAGATCGATTTGCCGGCGCTGCGCGAACGTCAGAAGATGCCCGAGGCAGATGGGCGGCTGATCGGTGTCGGACTGTCGGTCTATTGCGAGCAGGGTGCGCACGGAACGTCGGTTTACGCCGGTTGGGGCATTCCGATGGTGCCGGGCCATGAGCAGGCGACGGCGCGCATGACGCCGGATGGAGGGCTTGAACTGCGTGTCGGCGTCCACTCCCATGGGCAAAGCATGGAAACCACGCTGCCGCAGGTTGCGCACGAGATTCTCGGCATCGATACCGCCAAGATCAAACTGGTCCATGGCGACACCGAATATACGCCGTATTCGACCGGAAGCTGGGGATCGCGCTGTGCGGTGATGGCCGGCGGCGCGGTCGCGACGGCGTCGCGCGAACTCGGCAAGCTCGCACTCGGAATCGGCGCGCATCTGCTGCAGACCGATATCAGCAACGTAAAGCTCAGCGACGGCGCCGTGGTCGGACCGAACGGCAGCGTCACCCTGCAAGAAGTCGCCTACACCTGGTATCGCCGCCCGCAGGATCTTCCACCTTCGGTCGATCCGCGCGGCCTCGAAGTGACCATTGGATACAAACCGGTGCGTGACTCCGGCACGTTCAGCTACGCCTCCCACATTGCGGTCGTCGCGGTCGATCCGGAGATGGGCGATATCGAGCTTCTCGATTACGTCATCGTCGAAGATGGCGGCAAGCTGATCAATCCGATGGTGGTCGACGGCCAGATTTACGGCGGGCTCGCGCAGGGGATCGGCACGGCGCTGTATGAAGAGATGAATTTCGACACATCGGGTCAACCGCTTGCATCGACGTTTGCGGACTATCTGTTGCCCGGTCCGACCGAAGTGCCGGAGCCGAAGCTCGGCCACATGGAGACTCTGGCGCCGTATACCGAATTCGGTGTGAAGGGGCTCGGCGAAGGGGGTGCGATCGCGCCTCCGGGAGCTATCGGCAATGCGGTCAACGACGCGCTGAAGTCGCTTGGTGCCGAAATACGGCACTCGCCGATCACGCCGCGCAGGGTGCTGGAGGCAATCGAGGAAGCCAGGAGCACGCCACGCACGAAGGCCGATGAAGGAGTGCTTGCGTGAAGCCGGTCAATTTCGATTACGCGCGTCCCGGTGACGTCGGTGTGGCTCTCAAGCTGATCGCCGACGACGGCCTCACGGTCAAGATCATGGCGGGCAGCCAGTCGCTCGGGCCGATGCTCAACATGCGTCTGGTGCAGCCCGACTTGTTGGTGGACATCACCGGTATCGAAGAGCTTCGCAGCGTTGATCAGCGATCCGACGAGATTGTGCTTGGTGCGTGCATCACCCACGCGGACATCGAAGATCGGCGCGTGCCGGACGTAACCTGCGGTGCATTGCCGACGGTGGCGCGCGGCATTGCCTATCGCGCCGTGCGCAATCGTGGAACCATTGGCGGAAGCCTGACCCACGCCGATCCCTCGGCCGACTGGCATTCGATCATGGCGGCTGTGGGAGCCAAGGTCGTGCTGCGTGGTCCGGGCGGCGAGCGCACGATCCCGGTCGAGGATTACATGGTAGGCGCTCTGGAGGCCGATTTGCAGCCCGGTGAGATGCTGGTCAGCGTCAAGGTTCCCAAGCTCAGCAGTACGGCGCGATGGGGTTACTACAAGAGCTGCCGGAAGACCGGCGAGTTCGCGCACGCCATCGGCTCGTTCCTTTCCGATCCGGATCGCGGCGTCAGCCGTGTTGTCATCGGGGCGACGGAAAGCCGGCCGATCGTGATCACTGAAGCCAGTAACATCCTTGGCGATGGGCGCGCGGAGCGGCTTGGTGCCGCTTTCAGTAGTAAAGCAGTCGGCGACGTCATCGAAGCGGCGGGTATGACCGATCCGCTCGACAAGCAAACGCATATTGTCGCGTTGCGGCGCGCTATCGAACAGGCGCAATCGGCATGAATACAGTCAGCCTCACAGTTAACGGTAAACAGGTCAGCGCGAATGTTCAGCCGCGCACCCATCTCGCGGATTTCGTTCGCGAGACCCAGAACCTCACAGGCACGCACCTTGGCTGCGAGCACGGCGTCTGCGGCGCTTGCACGATCCTGGTCGATGGTGTGCCGACGCGCTCGTGCATTACCTTTGCGGTGGCCTGCCAGCAGGCCGAAGTGACGACGATCGAAGGTCTCGACAATGACGAGATCGCGACCGAACTGCGCACCGCGTTCACGCAGGAGCACGCGCTGCAATGCGGTTATTGCACGCCGGGAATGCTCGTATCCGCGCGCGATGTGGTGCTGCGGATGCAGACGCCGAGCGAGCATGACATCCGTGTCGCGATGAGCGGGAACCTTTGCCGGTGCACGGGCTATGTCGGCATCATTCGCGCGGTGCAGCGTGTCGTCGAAGCGCGTCGCAGCCGGGGGATAGCAGCGATTCCAAACGGAAACCGGACGCGGCTTGGCCCTTCGGGGTCGGGGCATTCAGTGCCGGTGGCAGCAGGTTCTGCGCCGCGCACAGTTTCGGCGCCGGGAACAGCGAAGAAAGCCAGCGCGCCGGCCGCACCAACCCCGCGCATGGATCCGGACTGGAAGCCGCAGACGACGTTCAACCAGAGCTTCGTCGTGGCGCATCCGGTTGATGTGGTGTGGGACTTCTTCGGCAACGTCGCCGGCGTCGCCTCGTGCCTCCCTGGCGCGTCGCTGGCGGGGGAGCCAGTGGACGGCCATGTCGAAGGCCAGATGAAGGTCAAGGTCGGCCCGATCTCGGCGGAATTCCAAGGCGTTGCCGACATCACGCGCGATGAAGCGACGCGAACCGGAACCATTATGGGTTCGGGCAAGGACAAGCGCAGCAACTCGGCGACGCGCGGCCTGGTCGGTTATGCAGTGAAGCAGGGTGATAACCCCAACGAGACCCAGGTGGACGTCAGCATCGGTTTCACGCTGACCGGCGCGCTGGCTCAGTTCAGCCGTTCCGGGCTCGTCCAGGACGTGGCCGGACGCCTGATCGCCATGTTTGTCAGGAATCTCGAGGCGAAGCTCTCCGGCAATACAGATGCAATACAGGGAGAAGCGCCGGGTCTTGATGCGGCTTCGCTGGTTCTCGACGTCCTGAAAGGCAGGCTCAAGCGCCTGTTCGGGCGGCTATTTGGATCCCGCTAAAGCGACGGGACCGATAAAAGATATTGTCTTACTAACAATAGTACCTTATGCTGAGCGAGACCTTAAAAATCAACGCTTCCGCCATTCGTGCTAAAATTCCGGAGTGAGCAATGACCATCAAGATCAACCTCAACGCAGACATGGCGGAAGGGTTCGGCGCCTACAATATCGGCGACGATAACGGCATTCTGAAAGTCATCGGATCGGCCAACATCGCCTGCGGCTTCCATGCCGGCGATCCACTCACAATGCGAAAGGTCGTTGCTGACGCCAAGCGCGAAGGCGTCACGGTCGGTGTTCATCCCGGTTTCAACGATCTCTGGGGCTTCGGCCGCCGCCGCATCGATATGCGGCCGGACGACCTCGAGGCCATGATCGCCTACCAGATCGGCGCATTGCAGGCGATGGCATCCTATTCCAACGTCAAGGTCACGCACCTGAAGCCGCATGGCGCATTGAACAACATGGCTGCTGAAAACAGCGAATACGCGATGGCGATCGGCCGCGCGATCAAAACCGTCGATCCCAGCATTATCTATCTGGCATTGGCTGGTTCCGAAATGGAGAAGGCCGGGCGCAGCCTCGGGCTCAAGGTTGCGCTGGAAGGCTTCTGCGACCGCCAGTACGAAGAAGACGGCAATCTCACCTCCCGCAAGATTCCGGGTTCGGTCATCAAGGATCCGGCGGTTGCGACCAAGCAGGTCGTCGATATGGTCGTGAACAACACCATTACCTCGCGCACCGGCAAGAAGATCCCCTGCAAGGTTCATTCGCTCTGCGTCCATGGCGACGAGCCAACCGCGGTCGCGCTCGCAAAGTCGGTGCGCGAAGGTCTCGAGAAGGCCGGTGTCAAGCTCGTGCCGCTGACGGAAATGGCGCTTGACTGAACATTCGCTGCTGACGTCGCATCTGAAGAAAGGCCGGTTACATGAGCGCTAAGCCAAGCATTGCTATTCTCGGAGGTACCGGTGACCTCGGTTCCGGCCTCGCAAAACGATGGCTTGCCGCGGGTTATGCCGTGGTCATTGGCTCGCGCTCGGCCGAGAAAGCCCAGGCCTTTGCAAAGGAACTAGGTGGCGGCGCGCGCGGTGACGACAATGTCGGTGCGGCGAAATCTGCCGACGTTGTGGTGCTGGCGGTGCCGTTCGGCAGCCACGAAGCGACCTTGCGCGAGGTAAAAGACGCGGTGCAGGGCAAGATCGTGATTGACGCCGCTGTGCCGCTGGTGCCGCCAAAGGTGTCGGTCGTGCAGCTTCCCCCCGAAGGCTCGGCGGCGCAGATCGCGCAGACACTGCTTGGCGAGGGTGTTAAAGTGGTTTCCGCGTTTCACAACGTCGGCGCCACCAAGCTGCATGCAGGCGGTCGCGCGGATTGCGACGTGCTGGTATTCGGCAATGACAAGGAATCGCGCGACATCGTGATCGGGCTGGCGAGCGAGGTTGCCAGTGCTGGCATTGACGGTGGCGTGCTGGCCAATTCGGCTGCCGCAGAGGCGCTGACGTCGGTTCTGATCGGAATCAATCGCCGCTACAAGGTTCCCGGCGCGGGTATCCGCATCACGGGGCTTTCCCCTCCCGTTCCACAATGATCGTGCGCGATGGCGAAGAGCGTCACATATCATGCTGTACCCGGTATCCCGCTGATTGCTCCGGGCGATGATCTTGCTGCGCTCATTGTTGAGTCTCTGAATAAGGCGAAACTCCCGCTGCTGTCCGGTGACATCGTTGTTGTTGCCCAGAAGATTGTCTCAAAGGCAGAGAACCGCTACGTCGCATTGAAGGACGTGGTTCCTTCGGACAAGGCGCGACTGCTTGCCGATCAGGTCGGCAAGGACGCCCGTTACATCGAGGTTGTCCTGTCGGAATCCGACGAGGTTGTGCGACATCGCCCCAACATCATGATCGTTGCGCATCGGCTTGGATTTGTGATGGCCAATGCAGGGATCGATCAATCGAACATCGAGCATGTTAACGGTGAAGAGCGCGTGCTGTTGTTGCCGCGTGACCCGGATGGCGCAGCGGTGCAGTTGAAGGCCAGGTTTGACGCAGCATTTGGCGCCAAGGTTGGCGTCATCATTAATGACAGTTTTGGACGCCCCTGGCGCAACGGCGTCGTGGGGGTTGCGCTCGGCGCTGCGGGTCTGCCGTCGTTGCTTGATATGATCGGTGAGCCGGACATGTTTGGCCGGAAGATGCAAATGACCGAGATCGCGGTGGCCGATGAGATTGCCGCCGGTGCGTCGCTGCTGATGGGGCAGGCAGCCGATGGTCTGCCGGTGGTAGTGGTTCGCGGTCTGACATTCGACGCAGCATCGCGTCCTGCATCGGCGCTGGTGCGTCCCCGCGAACGGGATATGTTCCGATGAGTGCCCAATCAACATCATCGCTTCGTGGACGGCCGGTCGTCGCGCTATGCGGCGGCGTAGGCGGCGCCAAGCTGGCGCTGGGACTGGAGCGTCTTGTCGGCGCCGATCTGGCAGTGATCGTCAACACCGGCGACGATTTCGAGCATCTCGGCCTCCATGTCTCGCCGGACATCGATACTGTTCTGTATACACTCGGCGGTCTCAGCGATGTCGAGCGCGGCTGGGGCAGGGCGGATGAGACCTGGAATTTTATGGAGTCGCTCGGCGGCTTGGGCGGCGAAACATGGTTCCGGCTCGGCGATCGTGATCTCGCCATGCATGTCGAGCGCACGCGTGCACTGCGCGGCGGAACATCACTCACGGATTTCACAACCGCGATGGCGCGCCGGCTCGGGATAGCGTCGCGCATCCTTCCCATGTCGGATGATCGCGTCGAGACCATGGTGATTACCGCGGATGGTCCGTTGCCGTTCCAGCGCTATTTCATCGGGCTGCAATGTGCGCCGGTGGTAAAGCGGCTTGAATTCAAGAATGCGGAACGGGCTGCGGCTTCTGATCAGGTTATGGTTGCCCTCAAAAACCCAAACCTTGCCGCCGTCATTGTTTGTCCGTCGAATCCGTATCTCAGCGTCGATCCCATACTGGCCGTTTCGGATATCCGCAAGGCCCTCGATCGCGTAACCGCGCCCATTGTCGCAATCTCTCCTTTGATCGGTGGACAGGCGGTGAAGGGGCCGACGGCAAAGATCATGGCGGAACTCGGTGTGCCGGCGGATTCCGTCGCGATCGCCCGGCACTATCGCTTCATCGACGGGTTGATCATTGACGAGACCGATCGTGGCGATGCCGACAAGATCGATATGCCCGTGCATGTGACATCCACCTGGATGCGAAGCTTAGAGGACCGTGACCGGCTGGCGGCCGATTGCCTGGATTTTGCCGCGCGGCTGGCGAGCGCTGAGAGAAGGAAAGTGACGTGATGGAAACGTTCGCTGACAACCCTTCAAACATCTGGGCCATTGTTCCTGTCAAGCGTCTGAGCCACGCCAAACAGCGGCTTGCGCCGGTTTTGTCGCGGAACGAGCGAGTCAAACTCGCGCGCACCATGTTGCACGAGGTGCTGACGACCCTGTGCGCTTCCGAACTTGCCGGCATTGTGGTCGTCACCAGCGATCCGATGGTGGCAAATCTTGCATCGTTGTTCGATGCGCGGGTCGTCCACGATGGCATCGAAGCCGGTGTTAACGCGGCGGTTCAGCAAGGACTGGAAGCCCTCGACGCAACGGCGGGTGCGCTGATTGTTCCAGCCGATGTGCCGTTTGCGACCGCAGGCGATCTGCGGGCGATCATCGATGAACTTCAACAGCATCCGGTGGTGCTGGCGCCGGCCTTGTCCGATGGCGGTACCAATGCTCTCGCTATGCGCGCGCCGGATATGATCGTACCGAAATTTGGCGAGGACAGTTATTTGCGCCATCAGATGCAGTCCCGGGCGAAGGGCTTTGCCTGCGGCGTCATCAGCTCGGACGGCATCGGGCGGGATATCGATCGCCCGCAAGACCTGGTCGCGCCGATCGCGACCAGAAAGTATTCGCTGACAGCGGCACTGCTCGCAGAACTGAATGTTTCAAGCCGCCTGGGCGTTGGTGCGCTGCCGCTTTGCGTGAGGCATATGTGATGACGGTCGTTTCTTTGTTGCAGGAAGTTCCGCTGGACTGCCGGTTGAGCCGCGAAGAGGCCTTCGAGCTCGTTCACACGGGCGGTCTGGATCAGCTTCTTGCCGCCGCTGCCGCACGGCGCGATGCTGCGCATGGGCAGCAGGTGTCGTATTCGCGCAAGGTCTTCATTCCACTGACGCAGCTTTGCCGCGATGTTTGCCATTACTGCACGTTCGCGCATGCGCCACGTAATGGTGAAAAGCCTTATCTTTCGATCGAGCAGATGGTGGCCATTGCGCAAGCGGGCAAGAAGGCGGGGTGCAGGGAGGCGCTATTCACGCTGGGGGACAAGCCCGAGTTGCGTTATCGCGTCGCTCGCGAAGAACTCGAGAGGCTGGGACATCCCACCACGCTGTCGTATCTCGCAGAAGCTGCGACTGCGGTGTTTCGTGAAACTGGTCTGCTGCCGCACATCAATCCCGGTCTGATGAGCGGAGAAGACATCGACGCCCTGCGGAAGGTTTCGGTATCTCAGGGCATTATGCTGGAGAGCATATCGGATCGTCTAGCCGAGAAAGGCGGTGCCCATCATGGCTCGCCGGACAAAATTCCTGCCGCCCGCCTCGAAACGATGCGATTGGCCGGTGAACGGAGCGTGCCATTCACGTCCGGCATTCTCATCGGTATCGGCGAGACGCGACAGGAACGTGTCGACTCGTTGCTGGCACTGCGTGAACTCAACGACCAGTACGGGCACATTCAGGAAATCATTGTCCAGAACTTCCGTCCGAAGGCTGGCACGCGCATGGCGAATGCTGCGTCACCGGATGTCGAGGACCACCTCTGGACGATTGCGATCGCGCGTTTGATTTTCGATCCCGAGATGAACATCCAGGCGCCGCCCAACTTGAGCCCCGGTGCATTGGGCAGACTTGTGGCTGCGGGTATTAATGACTGGGGTGGCGTGTCGCCGGTCACGCCGGATCACGTCAATCCTGAAGCTCCGTGGCCGCATCTGCGGCTTCTGGAAGCGGCAACCAAGGCGGCGGGCAAGGATCTCGTCGAGCGCCTTGCGATCTATCCGTCGTTCGCGCGCGATACGAGCCGGTGGGTTGATGCGGGTTTGCGGACGTCGGTGCTCAATCACATTGATGGCGATGGAGCTCCTCGCGTGGATGACTGGTGTCCCGGTCATGTCGGACAATTGCCATCACGTGAACTCGGGTGGATCCAAAGAGCGCCATCGGTCACGCCGTCCGCGAGCCTTGGCCAGGTTCTGGCGAAAGCGCAGCGAGGCGACGCGCTGGGCGAAGTGGAGATTGTCGATCTATTCAGGGCTCGCGGTGATGACTTTGCAGCGATCTGCCGCGCAGCCGACGAACTGCGCCGCGAGAAAAACGGCGATACGGTGAGCTACGTCGTCACCCGCAACATCAACTACACCAATATCTGCTCGTTCAAGTGTCAGTTCTGCGCCTTCTCCAAGGGCAAGATGAGCGAGAATCTGCGCGGCCGGCCTTACGATCTCGAGATGAGCGAAGTCGCAGGCCGCGTGATCGAAGCCTGGGAACGCGGCGCGTCCGAAGTCTGCATGCAGGGCGGCATTCATCCGTCTTATACCGGGCAGAAGTATCTCGATATCTGCCGGACGGTGAAAGAAGCTGTGCCGCAGATGCACATGCATGCGTTCTCGCCGTTGGAGATCCATCAGGGCGCCCGGACTCTGGGAATTCCGGTCATCGATTTTCTCCGCGAACTGAAAGCGGCGGGCCTTGGCACACTGCCGGGCACTGCGGCCGAAATTCTCGACGACGAAGTGCGCGCGGTGCTGTGCGCCGACAAGATCAACACCCAGCAGTGGCTCGATGTGATGCGCGCTGCGCATACGGTGGGCTTCCGTTCGACTGCCACCATCATGTTCGGCCACATCGAAGGTTATCGGCATTGGGCGCGCCATTTGCTGCGCATTCGCGATCTGCAAATCGACACCGGCGGGTTCACGGAGTTTGTGCCGCTTCCGTTCGTTCACATGGAGGCGCCGATCTATCTCAAGGGCCGCGCGAGGCCGGGCCCCACGTTCCGCGAAGCGATCCTGATGCATGCGGTCGCGCGGCTGGTACTCAATCCGCACATCCCTAACATCCAGGCATCCTGGGTGAAGCTCGGTGCCGAAGGCATTCGCCAATGTCTGGCGGCCGGCGTCAACGATCTCGGCGGCACTTTGATGGATGAGAGCATTTCGCGCTCGGCAGGTGCGTCCCATGGTCAGGAAATGACACCGCAAGACATGGAGGCGATCATCCTCTCGGCCGGGCGCATTCCGAGGCAGCGGACGACGCTTTATCGCAATGCGGAAGAGGACGTCCGGTTGCGTTCGTTTGACGCGGCCGCCGCGCCAATAGCGGGCAATAGTGACAAAAACGTGCATGCCGCAAGTATTTCATAGGATGGACCGCGTCAGTCTGGACATCCTATTTTACTAACGTTAGTATCTTTCAAATTGGCGTGAAGCTGAGAGAAATTTGACGATGTCTTCGGTCATCAATCCGGAAATAGTCGATAGCAAGCAGCGCGCGCGGGCGATCGCGCGGGTCCGCGAGCGCGGCGTGGTGATGCCGACGTTCTCGCAGCTTGCCAATCCGTCCAGCATTCCCGCCGCCGCTTCGAATGCGCTGGCGGATGTTGCGCCGGACGAACCGCACGCCGCGAACCTCTGGCGTGTCCATTGGTACAACGGAGCCGATCGCACCAGCCGGATCGATGTGCCGGGCTATCTTGTGCTCCCTGAATCGCTCACCGGTGTAAAAGCTCCTATTGTTGTGTTGCTTGGCCGGCGGTTTCCGATGATCGGCGCACACAAGGTGCTGCCTGCCTATTCGGCGCTGGCGGCGCAGCTTGTGACGGGGCGTTTCGATCCGGAGCATCAGAAGGCAATCTGGCCTTCGACGGGAAATTACTGCCGCGGCGGTGTGTCGGTGTCGCGTGTGCTTGGCTGCCGCGGTGTGGCCGTGCTGCCTGAGGGGATGAGCCGCGAGCGGTTTGAGTGGCTCGAAAAGTGGGTTGCGCATCCGGATGATATTGTGCGCACGCCCGGTACGGAGAGCAACGTCAAGGAAATCTACGACAAGTGCGCCGAACTTGCGCGCGATCCGCAGAACGTGATCCTCAACCAGTTCTCGGCATTCTCGAATTACATTATTCACTATGCCTGTACTGGTAGCGCTGCGGAGAAGGCGTTTCTCGCATTCAACGGTGACGGGCAGCGCCGTCTCGCCGCGTTCGTTTCGGCGACAGGTTCGGCTGGCACCATTGCGGCAGGCGACTATCTGAAGACGCGGCATGGGACGAAGATTGCCGCGGTCGAGGCGCTCGAGTGCCCCACGATGCTGAACAACGGCTACGGTGAGCACAATATCCAGGGCATTGGCGATAAGCATATTCCTTTCATCCATAACGTGATGAACACTGACGTCGTGATCGGCGTTTCGGATCGCGTCACCGATAGCCTCAATCTGCTGTTCGGTTCCGATGTGGGCCGCAAGTATCTTCAGGGTCGCCAGAAGCTCGATAGCAAGCTGGTTGCGGCGTTTGCGGATGTCGGCATTTCCGGTTTTGCCAACATCGTCGCATCGATCAAGCTGGCAAAGCAGCTTCACTACGGACCTGACGATGTCATCGTCACCGTCGCGACCGACAGCGCATCGCTCTACGACAGCGAGCGCGACAGTTATCGCGCGAAGCATTTCTCATCGTTTGACGAAGTCAATGCGGGCGAGATTTTTGGCTCCTGCCTCGCGTCGGTCGCAACCGACAATGTCGTGGAACTGACCGATCAGTTGCGGCGTCAGGTTTTCAATCTCGGCTACTACACCTGGGTGGAGCAGCAGGGAGTCAGTGTCGGGGATTTCGAGCGCCGCAGGCATCAGTCGTTCTGGAATGATCTCGCATCGAGTCTTCCGGAATGGGATCGGCTGATCCAGGACTTTAACGTCGAGGCCTTCGGGCCGCAGCACAAGGCCGAAATGGCAGGCAAGGCAAGGTCATGAGCGTAGGTCACGATACAGTCCAGCCATATCAGAAGTTGCGGGAGAATCTCTCGCGTCGCGACCGCAGTCTTCGCGAGAAAGTGGTGACGCTCGAGGAAGCGGCGTCCTTCGTTAGCGACGGCGCGTCAGTCGGCATCGGCGGTTCGACAATATCGCGCACGCCGATGGCCATGATCTGGCAATTGATCCGCGCGCGGAAGAAAGAACTTTCGTGCTCGCGCTGCATTATTTCGACCGACGGCGACTTGCTGCTTGGGTCGGGTGCAGCCAGTCACATCATTTCGAGTTGGTTCGCCCAGGGCATCCTGTGGGGCCTTTCGAAGGTGATGCGCCATCATGTTGAGGGCGGAACAGCGCGTTACGACGAATGGAGCCACATGGGTGTCGGCATGCGCTTCCGCGCCGGCGCCATGGGTGTTCCCTTCATGCCGATGCGTTCGATGCTTGGCTCCGATGTGGCCCGAATCCGGCCGGAAGCCAAAGAGTTCGATTGTCCCTTCACCGGCGAGAAGGTGCTGCTCGTCCCGGCATTGAATCCCGATGTTGCGGTGATCCACGTGCAGCGCTGCGACGCTTACGGCAACGCCCAGATCGATGGCTTGCAGTTCATGGATATCGATCTGGCAATGGCGGCCAACCGCGTGATCCTGACCACAGAGCGGATCGTTTCCAATGATCAGATCCGCCGCGCGCCCGACCAGACCAAGATTCCATTCTTCTGTGTCGATGCGGTGGTCGAAGTGCCTTACGGCTCCGCCCCACATGAATGTTACGGCGTCTACGAGCCGATGATGAATCATCTCAACGCTTACGTGGCGCAGGTGAATGGTGATCCCGTCGGTGGGATGGAGAAGTATCTAGACGAGTATGTCTACGGCCCGAAAACCTGGAACGATTTTCTTGCGAAGATCGGAATGGACGAAATCGTGACAGCGAGCCGCAGAGGCAGGAGCATTTTCGATGACTGAACAGAATCGTCATACAGCTTCGGAGATGCTGGCGATCCTGAGCGCGCGCCAGCTTAAGGAAGGTCAGGTTGTGTTCGCCGGCATCGGCGTTCCCTTGCTGGCAGCGACGCTTGCGCAACGTCTGCGTTGCCCCGGCCTGACAATCCTGTTTGAGGGCGGCGTGATCGGCGCTTTCGTCGAGCCCGGCAAATTACCGCCATCGACCAACGACCAGCGTTGTACCAAGCGCGCTAATATGGTGCTGGGCAGCGCGGAAGTTTTGCTGCTGTTGCAGCGCGGATACGTCGATGTCGGTTTCATGGGCGGCGCGCAGATCGACAAGTACGGAAATCTGAACTCGTCCTTCATAGGCGATTCCGAGAAGCCGAAGACGCGGCTTCCAGGCACGGGCGGCGGCAACGACATTTCCAGCCTGACCAACATGATCGTTGCGATGAAGCACGAGAAGCGCCGCTTCGTCGATCAGGTGGATTTCATCACCAGTCCTGGCTTCATTCGCGGTGGTAAGTCCCGCGCCGAGAGCGGATTGCCGGAAGGCGGCATGTTCCGCGTGATCACCGAGCTTGCGGTATTCGGTTTCGACGAGACCTCGCGCCGGATGAAGGTACTTGCCCTCAACCCCGGCATCACGCGTGAGCAGGTTCAGGATAACACCGGCTTCGATCTGATCTTTGACGATCAGATCAGCATCACAGAGCCACCCACCGAGCACGAACTCACCACCTTGCGAATGCTCGATCCCGATCGTCTCTTCATCGCATAAGAAAAAACGAGGAAGCAAACATGACCGTACTGTCGAACACGTTCGGTATCGCCGCACGCAATTTTACCGCCTACCCCGAAGTTCCGGACGCGAAAGCGCTCGTTGATTACGGCGTGCGCGTTGAAGAACTGGGCTATGATTCGCTCTGGGTCTGGGATCACATCCTTCTCGGCGTGGACCCGCACTTCCCGATCCTGGACTCTCTGACGACGCTGACCGCGATTGCGGCGCGCACCAGCAAGATCAAGCTCGGCACGGGTATCCTCGTCCTGCCGCTGCGCAACCCGGTTGCGCTGGCCAAGCAGTTGTCCAGCATGGATCAGTTCTCCGGCGGCCGCCTGCTGATGGGCATGGCGTCGGGCTGGTACAAGCGCGAGTTCGATGCCATGGGCATCCCGTTCGAAAAGCGCGGCAAGCTGATGGACGAGAATCTGGAGATCATGCGCCGTCTGTGGTCGGAGCCGATGGTCGATGGAAAGTATCTGGCGCACGATATCTCGGCTGCGGTCATGTACCCGAAGCCGGCCCAACAGCCCACCTTGCCGATCCTCATCGGCGGCTACGTCGACAGGGTTCTCCAGCGCGCAGCGACTGTCGGCGACGGTTGGCTGACCTACTTCTATTCGCCAGAGGCGTTCGCAAAATCGTGGGCCAAGCTTCGCAACTTTGCGAAGGAAGGCGGCAAGGATCCCGACAAGCTACTCAACGCTTCGCAGTTGCCGATCATGATCGGCCCGTCCAAGGCCGCAGTGCAGGACGAAATGAATGACTGGCTGAACAAGGAATGGGACTTCCCTGAGCACAGCGACTGCTCGCGCGAGAGCGCGATCATGGGCAACGTCGATGAGTGCGTTGAACAGTTGAAGGCTCACCAGGCTGTCGGCGTCCAGAAGATCATCTTCGTGCCCTACAAGTATCGCATGGATCAGGTTGAGACGATCGCGAAGGAAATCATTCCAAGGCTGAGGGCGAAGTAACAACCAAAACTGGAGCGGGCGATGCCCGATCACCTGTCATGATCAGTGCTTTTGATCTGTTCAAGATCGGGATCGGGCCATCATCCTCTCACACGGTTGGTCCGATGAAGGCCGCGGCGGCCTTCATGTTGGCTCTCGACGAATCTCAGCGCTCACGCCTGAGACGATTGCAAGTCACGTTGCTCGGATCACTTGCGTGGACCGGGCGTGGTCATGGAACGGACAAGGCCGTGATGCTCGGGCTTTCTGGTTTCTCGCCGGAAACTGTTGATCCCGACGATGCGGAGCGGCGGATCGGCGTCATTGCGACCGCAACCGAACTGGTACTGAAGGATAGAATGACGATCCATTTCGACCCAGTGCAGGATATCGTTTTCAATTTTGATGAACCGACACCGGTTCATCCGAATACGCTCCGATTTGCGGCACTCGATCAGGATGGCCACGAGTTACGGGCGGAGACCTGGTACTCGCTCGGTGGCGGATTTGTTCAGCGGGAAGGCGAGACGAGTTCTGCGGCGGAATCCTCAACTGAGATTCCATTCGACTACCGCAGTGCGGCTGAATTGATCGAGATGTGCGACCGTTCCGGTCTTTCGATCGCGCAGGTGGTGCTCGCGAACGAAACCGCATTTGCGGATGAAGCGTCAGTCTACGATCGGCTCGATCGTCTCGTCGCGGTGATGTTCGACTGTATCGATCGCGGAATACGAACCGATGGCCAGTTGCCGGGCGGCTTGAAGGTCAAGCGTCGCGCTCGCTCGCTGCATGCCCGGCTGCAAGCGTCGGAAAGCCGCAACGTGCGGCATTCCATCGCAGCAATGGATTATGCAAGCCTGTACGCGATCGCTGTGAACGAGGAAAATGCGGCAGGCGGACGCGTTGTCACTGCGCCGACCAACGGCGCCGCAGGCGTCATTCCTGCCGTGCTGAGGTACTACACCGATCATTGCGAGGGGTCCTCCCAGGACGGAGTCAGGATTTTTCTCCTGACCAGTGCCGCGGTTGGCGGGCTCTGCAAGATGAACGCCTCGATCTCGGGCGCTGAAGTCGGGTGTCAGGGGGAGGTAGGTGTGGCATGCTCCATGGCCGCGGCCGGCCTGACAGCGGCACTGGGCGGCAGCAGCCGGCAGATTGAAAATGCCGCGGAGATCGGGATGGAGCACCATCTCGGGATGACCTGCGATCCGATCGGCGGGCTGGTGCAAATTCCCTGCATCGAACGCAATGCATTTGGCGCGATTAAGGCCATTAATGCGGCGTCGCTGGCGCTAAGCGGCGATGGGTCGCATCACGTTACTTTGGATCAGGTTATCCGTACGATGCGGGATACCGGGGCCGATATGCAGACGAAATACAAGGAAACGTCGCGCGGAGGGCTTGCGGTCAGTGTGCCGGATTGCTGAAAAAACTTGACGGCGCGCGGCCTTTGCACATGATACTAAGATACTAAAAATAGGACTATCTGCGTTAGGGACGACAGTTAGATAAAAACATGCGGACAACTGGCACAAGCTTTGCTTGAAAAGACCTGATTTCCGCACTCAAACGGAGGAAATGGAAGATGGCGAAACATACCAAACTACTTGCGACAATCGCGTTGCTATCGGCAGGCGTTGCCGGACAGGCTGCGGCCCAGACGATCAAAATTGGAGTCAACGAACCGCTGACGGGGCCGTTTGCCGCGTCGGGCACCTATGTCGTCAACGGCGCCAAGATCGCCGCTGATGAAATCAATGCCAAGGGTGGCGTTCTCGGCAAGAAGATCGAGCTTGTCGTCGAAGACAACAAGAGCAACCCGACCGAAGCTGCGGCTGTCGCCGAGAAGCTGATTACGGCGGACAAAGTGCCGGTCATCATGGGCGCCTGGGGATCGAGCCTGACGCTGGCTGTGATGCCGAAGCTGATGGAATACAAGGTTCCGATGGTGGTTGAGACGTCTTCATCGGGCAAGATCACGACGACCGGCAATCCCTACATCTTCCGCATCTCTCCGCCGTCGTCGGTCGAAGCCGCGGCGTTCAAGCCAATTCTTCCGAAGCTGTCGATCAAGAAGGCGGACTTCCTTGTCATCAACAATGACTGGGGCCGCGGGGCCGCTGAAGATTTCGGAAAAGTTCTGAAGGCCGACAACATTCAGGTCGGCCTTGTTGAAACGATGGATCAGTCCGCTCAAGATATGAGCGCTCAGCTGTCGAAAATTAAGGCAACTGACTCCGACACGATCATGGTGACGACTGCTGTCGAACAGCTCACCCTGGTGTTGAAGCAGGCAACTGCGCTTGGCATCAAGAAGCAGATCGTGACGACCGGTGGCTCGCAAAATCCCGATCAGTTGATCGATCAGGCTGGCGTTGCTGCTAACGGAACGTTCCACCTGACCACGTTCGCTCCGTGGTACCCGGACGAGACGCCGAATCCGCCGGCAACCAAGTACTTCCTTGGCGAGTGGAAAAAGCGCGGCTTCAACTTCGCCGGTGCGACCGAGAGCTTCCGCGGATACGACGGCATTCGCACGATCGCGGCTGCAATCGAGAAGGCGGGCAAGGCGGAGCCGGAGGCGATTGCCGCTGCGTTGTGGCAGACGGAGTTGCTCGGCCTGAACGGCAAGATCAAGTTCGAGAAGCAGGGGCCATCCGGCAAGGAGAGCGGGCAGAGCATGCCTAACGTCTACCTGATCAAGATCGACAACTCGAAGGTCTTTCTTCCCAAGCTGTAAGTGTGGAGAAGGCGCGAGCATCGACTCGATGCCCGCGCCTTTCTACTCCAAAGGCACGGCGGCCCTCGCCGAACGATGAGTTTTGACCTGGATAAGGCTCGATGACTGAATTTCTGCAACATATGATCAACATGCTGATCCTCGGCAGCACTTATGCGCTGCTCGGAATCGGTCTGACCTTGATCTTTGGCATCATGCGTGTGGTGAATTTCGCGCACGGCGAGCTTTATGCATTTGGCGCGTACTTCGTGTACTTCGTCGCCGTGCTGCTTGGGTTCAATTTCTTTCTCGCGCTGCTCTTTGCAATCGTGGCCGGGTGCCTTGTCGGCGCCTTGATCGAATTTGTACTGCTGCGGCCGATGCGTGGTGCCGATATCGACACGACGATGCTGATCATGATCGGCGCAATGATCGTGATGCAAAACGCGGAGCAGTATGTCTGGGGCGGCGTTGCGAAGGCGGTAAATACACCGTTCCCGGAGACGCCGTTGACGATCGGTCCGTTCTCGGTGTCTTGGTTGAGGCTTTTTGTGTTCTTCGCGGCTCTGGCGTTGATTGCCATCTCGTATTTCCTGATCAACCGCACCAAACTTGGAAAAGCGATGCGCGCGACCTTCCAGGACCGCGATACCGCATCCCTGATGGGCGTCAACATTCAGGCGATCTACATGGCGACGTTTGCCATCGGTTCTGCGCTGGCCGCCGCCGCAGGCGCGCTGCTCGGGCCGGTCTATGTGATCTCGCCGCAGATGGGTAACATCGCATCGCTCAAGGCGTTTGCGATCGTGATCCTCGGCGGTCTTGGCAGCATCGGCGGCGCAACCATCGGTGGCTTCATCCTCGCGTTCGCTGAGGAGATGGGTGCGGGATACATCTCGTCGGGTTACCGCGACGCTATGGGCTTTATAATCATCATCGCGGTCTTGCTGTTCAAACCGACCGGCCTCTTTGCACGATCGGAGCGAATTGGATGAAACGGCTTCTCCCCTGGATCGCGATTGTCGTATTCGCATCAGTTCCGTTGTGGCTCAAGGATCCCTATCTCCTGAACGCCTTTATTACGACGGGCATCTTCATCGTCGCGGCGATGAGCCTCAATCTGCTGCTGGGCTACACTGGCCAGTTGAGTCTCGGTCACGTCGCCTTTTTTGGAATCGGCGCTTACACCAGCGCGCTGACGGCGCTCGGGTTCGACGTGGAATTGATCGGCGGCATCCGCGTCGTTCATGAGCCATGGCCGGTTTGGCTCGGCTTTATCATCGCCATCCTTGTGTCCGGCCTTTGCGGGTACATCGTCGGTAAGCTGTCGTTCCGGGTTCGCGGCGCCTACTTCGTCATTGTTACCATCAGCTTCGCGGAAGTCGTTCGGTTGGTGGCGCTAAACTGGGTGGAGCTCACTCAAGGTCCGCTGGCTCTGACCGCTATTCCGCCCATGACGCTCGGACTTCCGGGGCTCGGCTATTTCGATTTCTTCAGCAAGCAGTCGAACTACTATCTGGTCCTCGGCGTCGTGATCATTTCCTACATCGTCATCAGCCGCCTGGTGAATTCGCGGGTCGGGCGCGCGATGGTGGCGTTGAAGGAGAATGAATCGCTGGCAGTTTCCGTCGGCATCGACGTGACACGCTATCTGGTGCTGGCGGCCGTTGTATCTGCCGGCATCGCCGGCGCGGCGGGAAGCCTGTACGCGCATTATCTGAAGATTATCGATCCCGACGTCTTCCTCTTTCTCTACACCGTTACGATGGTGATCATGGTGATTACCGGCGGCAAGGGAACGCTGGCAGGTCCGCTCGTCGGCGGATTGATTTTCGGTTTCATCCCGGTTGTTGCACGCTCGTTCGCCGCTCCGGAAATCCAGTGGATTCTCTATGGGCTGTTCATGATCCTGATCGTGTTCGTGCTCCCGCAGGGGATCGTTCCGGCTATCGAGAAATGGTTCGGGGTCGATGAAGCAAGGGCTCCTGCCGTTGCGCCGGAAGCCAAGATGCAGGATGCGCCATGATGCACGCACAAGCAGCTAAGACGCTACCAGCGCTCTCGATTGAACATATTGCCGTTCACTTTGGTGGCCTCGTCGCGATCTCGGATATGAACTTCGTCGTCAACGAAGGCGAAGTCGTCAGTCTGATCGGGCCGAATGGCGCAGGCAAGACGACGGCGTTCAATGTCATCACGGGTTTTCTGCGGCCGACAAAGGGCGAAGTTATCTATCGCGGCACGTCGTTGAACAACCTGAAGCCGCATGAGGTTACCGCGTTGGGTCTGGTACGGACCTTCCAGCGAACCAGCGTGTTCCAGAGTGTCGGCGTGTTCGAAAATGTCATGATCGGCTTGCATCGCCGCGGCCGCTCGCGATTGTGGGATACCTTGCTGGCGCTGCCGCGGGAGCGTGAGTCCGAGAAGGAGCTGCGGACACGGGCCGCAGAAATCCTGGCACTGGTCGGTATTGAACGCCGCTCGCGCGAAATGGCAGGCTCACTCGCCTATGGCGATCAGCGCCTTCTGGGTGTTGCGCTGGCGCTGGCTGCGGACCCTTCGATGCTGCTGCTCGACGAGCCGGTCTCGGGCATGAACGCGACGGAGACGGCGCGGTTTATGCAACTCCTGGATAAGTTGCGCGGTCTCGGTGTCACGATCCTGCTCGTGGAGCATGACATGCCAATGGTGATGGGCGTGTCGGATCGTATTGTCGTTTTGAACTACGGCCGGATCATTGCCGAAGGCCCACCGTCGGAAATTCAGGGCAATCCTGAAGTCATTCGTGCTTATCTCGGGCAAGGAGCGAAGAAACGTGCTAGAGATTAGCGATCTCGTTTGCCGCTACGGCAAGGTTGAAGCGATCAAGGGTATCTCTCTCTCGATCAAGCAGGGGCAGCTTGTCGCGCTGATTGGCGCGAACGGGGCCGGGAAGAGCACGACGTTGCGCTCGATTTCCGGAATTTTGCCCTCCGCGTCCGGCCGCATGATCTTCGAAGGAGAAGACATTACGCGGTGTTCGGCGCGGGAGATTCTGGCGCGAGGTATCGCCCATTGCCCCGAGGGGCGCCGGGTGTTCCCGGACATGACGGTCGAGGAGAATCTCGACATGGGCGCGTATCTGAGGCGCGATGCCGATGGTGTTGCCGAGGATCGCGATCGGGTTCTCACGCAGTTTCCCCGGCTTGCAGAGCGCCGTAGTCAGGTCGCAGGAACACTGTCGGGCGGTGAGCAGCAGATGCTTGCGATCGGCCGCGCGATCATGTCCAAGCCGAAACTGATGATGTTCGACGAGCCGTCTTTGGGACTGGCACCGAATATTGTGGAGCAGGTGTTCGAGATCATCGACGGAATCCGCAAGTCTGGCACGACAGTGCTGATGGTCGAGCAGAATGCCTACTCCGCGCTGGACATGTGCGACTATGCTTATCTGATGGAAGCCGGATCGATCGTGCTGTCGGGTCGCGGAGAAGAACTGATCGACGACAAGCACATTCGCGAGGCTTATCTCGGCGGCTGACGATCTGACGGCGCAACCGTCTGCGCCGACACCCTGCGCACAGCAAAACCCCGCGCCCCTTCATTGAGGCGCGGCGAAAACTTTAGCGGGTGTCTTAGCTGATGCGATTTTGGGTCGGTTCCCGGTGAATGCCGCCGGCCGTTTCCTCGCGTTTCACTTCCGGGAACAGCCACATCGCGAACACCATGAAGAACCCGAGGAACGCCACAAGATACTGAACGCGATCATGGCCGAGCGCGTGTTGCATGTAGAACGCGACAGCCGCGACAATGACAACGACCAAAGACAGCGCCAGTTTGATTTTTACGGGCATCGATAGCTCCTTTGGCTGTATGGATAGAAAATCAGGACAGGATCGCGAGCGCTGAACCGCCGACCGTGGCGAGGACAACCAGCGCCAGGATCTGAATGCCCACCAATACGGACAGCTCGACTGTCGTGCTGCGCAGCGGCCATCGCCATTCCTCGAACAGTGATGGCGTGAACAGGAAAATAAGCCCGCTGACGACGATCAGCGTGCTCCACCGCAACTCGACATATCCATAGAGGCCGGTGCCGGCCAACAGCATCGCGAGCAGTACGACGTTCCCGAGGACGAGTAAGGTCGTGGGGAGCGACCTTGCCGCGCCGGGCCGGGTATCGAGCGGAAATTTCCCGGCGACAACGAGAAATGCAATGCCACATACGGTTGCCAGTCCCGCGAACCAGATCAGCGACAACCAGTTCGGCTCGATATTGCTCATGTCGAGTCTCCGCGCTTTTAACCGAGCTATTCGGCAGGTGTGGCAAAGCCCGAGCGCTGGCCGGCGATATCGGGTTTCGGCGTGCGCGAGGTTTTACGCATGTTTTTGCGAATGTAACGGGTGTCGTAGCCGTTGAAGATGTGGCCGATCAATCCGCGATCGAGATCCGACGTGCCGAACAACCAGTCCATCACGGGAAAGGTCAGGTTCATGTTCCGCTCCATCATGATTGACTGATTGTGATGGGCCGCATGATGACGCCGGATCGTGTTGACGAACGGCATGTTGCGAACAAACCAGTTTTCTTCGACGTGGCAGCAGAAGTGCATGAATTCGTAGATAAGATACATCGACGTCGTGGTGTAGATCAGCAGCCAGCCGACGTTTGGTGACACGAGCCAGCCCAGAACCAATGCCGGCGGAATGGACATCAGCGTGAAGGTGACCAGGGCGTAGGGCGGAAAGAACGTAACGCGCCAGTCGTTATGGTCCGCGAAGCGCATCTCCTCTTCGGTGAAGAACTGGTGATGCATCAAGGTGTGCCGGTTGTAGATCGCGCGGAAGGCCTTGATCTGCGACGGACGGTGCATGACGAAACGGTGAATCCACCATTCGAAGAAGTTCGCCGCCAGGAAGGTAATGGGTACGATCAACCATTCCCACCAGCGAACATTGCCGATGTTGGCGATGTAGACCGAGAGGGCGGTGAACCCGATCACATAGATAACGAAGGCGTGGAGCCAGCCATTATACCAGCCGGCGATGCGATCTCTGTAGGTGGCCCGGTATTTCCGCTGCCGGTCGGTCATTGGGCTGGATGTGAGTTCCATGGCGCAATCTCCATCATTTTCTGAGCGGCCGGCGACGTCGTCCAGCCTTTCCACATCTGACATATCACCAATCTATTAGATCGGCAACCGGCGCTGCGACACCGCTGCCCGTAAAAAGTGCTTGCTGAAATCTGTCTGATATATTTATGATATGGCAATAGCGCACGCCAGATGCGCGTAGTTCACATGGGAGGATATCAATGACGCTCACCCGTCGCGCCTTTTCGAAACTCGCAGGTGCTGGCGTTGCCGCCGCCGCGGCGCCGCAACTATTTGCCCCAGCCATCGCGCAGGACAAGCCATTCAAGATCGGCATCATTGCACCGCGGTCCGGTGTAGCCGGCACCGCCGGCGAATGCGGCATCCGCGCCGTACAATGGGCGGCGGAACGTATGAACAAAGAGGGTGGCATTGCCGGGCGCAAGTTCGAGCTTGTCATTGAGGAAGAGACCAACCCCAAGGACACGATCGAGCGTTTCCGGCGCCTGGTGCTACAGGAGAAGGTCGAAAGCGTTCACGGGCTGATTTCGACCGGCGTAAGCCTTGGTGTCGCTCCAGTCGCGGAAGAGGAGCAGTCGCTTCTGGTGATGTGGGACGGCACCACGCAGGACGGCGTCAAGGAAGTGATGCCGAAGTCGCGTTACGTGTTTCGTTCGACCGACAACGAATGTGAGGCCGTGATGGCGTCGCTGCTCGCGGTCAAGCACTTCAAGGGCAAGTTCAAGCGTGTAGCCGGCATCAATCCGGATTACTCCTACGGCCGTAACAACTGGGAAGCCTTCCGGCAGATTCTCGCACGCTATGGCGTGGAAGCTGAGTTTGTTGCCGAGCAATGGCCAAAGGTCGGCACGCTGGACCTGACCTCGCATATTGCCGCACTCAAGGCTGCCAAGCCGGATCTGATCTTCTCATCGATGCTGTTTGCCGATCTGCCGGTGTTCATGAAGCAGGGTGCCGCAGCCGGTCTGTTCGAGGGCGTGAAGGTTGTGTTGCCGGCGGCGGGTTGGCAACTCAATCAGCTCAAGAAGGAGTTCATGCCGGAAGGCGTGATCTTCGGACACAACACGCTTTACTTCGATCACCCGCAGGCGTCGCCGCTGCAGAAGGCGTTCGTTCAGGACTATATGGACCGCTACAAGGAGGCGCCGCACTGGGAGGCGGATCGGGCATACTTCGCACTCGCGAGTTACAAGGCGGGCGTCGAAGCCGCGCAGAAGGCCGCGAAGAAATGGCCGACGCCGGATATGGTCGCGGAAGCGATGCCCGGCCTCGAGGTGGAAAGCCTCGGCGGCAAGGGCCGATTCCGCAAGGACAAGATTGCTGAGCAGGTGTTCTATCAGGGGCCGTCGACAAACACGAACAAGTACGACTTCCCGACGCTGGCTTCGATCGACACATTCCAGGCCGAGCAGTTACAGAAGCCGCCGGGTGCGGATTTCTGGGAATGGATCAAGACCGCCAAGATGCCTGTCTGAGCCATGACGGCGATCGTCGATATCATTCTCGGTGGGACATTCCACGCCGCCATCCTGTTCCTAGTGGCGGCGGGGCTTCAGCTTGTGTTCGGCGTGCAGCAGATCGTCAATCTCGCCTGCGGCTCCTTTTATGCCTTGGGGGCCTATTTCGGGATCACGGCGGTTGCCATCGCGATGAAATTCGGGCTGCCGCCGCTCATGTTCTTCCCTGTGCTCATTCTCGCGGGGCTTGTGATCGGTCTCGTCGGGCTGCCGATCGAGCGTGTGTTGCGTACGGTCTATCGCCGGGATGAGAGCTACCAGTTGTTGCTTACATTCGGCTTGCTCCTGATGTTCCAGGATGTCTTTCGCTTCACGTGGGGCGCGACGCCGCGCACCATGGATAACGCCTACATGATCTATGGCACGACGCACGTCATGGGCGTGCAGGTGCCCACCTATAATCTGCTGGTGATCGCGGCGAGTATCGGCATCGCCGTCGCGCTTGGGTTGTTCCTGCAACGCACGAAAACCGGGCGCATCGTGCGGGCGACGGCGGAAAACCGCGATATGGCCGAAGGCCTCGGCGTCAACGCTTCGAAAATCTTTGCACTGGTCTTCACTGTGGGCTGCATGCTCGGCACGGTCGGCGGCGCACTCGTGGTGCCATCCAGTGCTGCTTCGCTCGATATGGCTGTTGAGCTTGTGGTGGAGGCGTTCGCCGTCGTTGTCATCGGTGGACTGGGCAGCATGCGCGGTGCGCTCGTCGGTGCGCTGATCGTTGGACTGATGCGCGCGGCAGCGATCTCGATCATGCCGGAAATGGAGCTTCTGTCAGTCTATCTCGTTGTTGTCGCGGCGCTTATTCTTAGACCCGCGGGATTGTTTGGCAAGGTGACGGCATGAGTGAACAATCCATCGATCTCTCGCTGGCTACGCCGCGGCGGCACGCGTTGCCCCGTATCAAGGGCCTCTGGGTCTTTTTCGCCCTGATCGCGGTGATGGCTCTGTTGCCGTTCGTGGCATCGCCCTATGCGCTTCTCCTGTTGGTCCCGTTCTTTGCCTATGCCATTGCGCTGTTCGGATTCAATCTTCTGTTCGGTACCACGGGGCTCCTGTCGTTCGGACACGCCCTTTTCCTTGGTGTCGGCGCGTATACCGCTTCGACACTCACCTCCAAATTCGGCGTGCTGAGTTTCGAGCTGATCGTTTTGACCAGTGCGGTGGTTTCAGCGCTGGTTGCGCTTGTCATCGGCATGCTCTGCGTGCGTTACACCCGAATTTTCTTCGGCATGCTGACGCTTGCCTTCGGCATGCTGTTCCATTCCTTCCTGTTCAAATTCTACAGCGTCACCGGCGGCGATCAGGGGATGCGTGTGCTGCGCCCGCTGCTGTTCGGTATGGAATGGGGCGGCGGAAAGACTGCGTTTCTCACCGGGCCGTTCTATTACTATGTGCTGGTGTTACTGGCTTTGCTTGGAGCGATCATGTGGCGCATCACCCAATCGCCATTTGGCCTCCATCTGAAAGCAATCCGCGAAAATGCCGGCAAGGCGGCTTATGTAGGCGTGCAGATCTTCCGCATGCGGCTCGCGGCGTTTGTGATCTCCGCGGTTTACGGCGGCATAGGTGGCACAATCCTCGCGGTCACCACGGGCCTAGCTGATCCGGAGCTCGCATACTGGACCCACTCCGGCAACCTCGTCTTCATGGCGGTCCTCGGCGGCAGCGGGACCTTCGTCGGCCCGGCCATCGGCGCGCTTGCCTTTGTGTTGTTACAGGATTTCGTGATGGCTATTACGCAATACTGGCGCTTTGTGATGGGGAGCGTCTTGGTGTTGCTCGTCATCTTCCTGCCGCAAGGTCTGTCAGGTGCGGTCGAAATGCTCGTCTCCCGCAAAACGGGGGGCAGATGATGCATCAGACCAGTACATCGCCGGACGTCCGAGCGCCGCTGTTCGAGACCATCGGCGTTTCCAAACATTACGGGGCTTACAGAGCGCTACAGGACGTGTCTTTCCACGTCGCCGACGGCGAGTTCGTTTCGATCGTCGGACCAAACGGCGCCGGCAAGACCACGCTTGTCAATGTTGTCACCGGCCTGTTGCGGCCGACCATTGGCGAGGTTCGCTTTCTCGGCAACGACATTGCCGGGGTAGGACCTGTTGAACTGGCCAGGCGCGGAATGTCGCGGGCTTTCCAGCTTGTGAATGTATTTCCCGCGCTGACGGTACGCGAAACCCTTGCGGTTGCTGTTGCTTCGCGGCTGCGGCGCGTAGCCAATCCATTCCGCTCGCTGTCGAAAGACAGCGAGCTTCAGATAGATGTGGAGCGCGTGGCAGAGGTTCTCGGCCTTCGCGCCAAGTTGGATACGGTGGCATCCACCCTTTCGCAGGGAGAGAAGAAGCTACTGGATATCGCCAGCGCTTTTGCTCTCAATCCGACGGTTATCCTGCTGGACGAGCCGACCAGCGGCGTATCTACGGGCGACAAGCATTCCATCATGGAGGTGCTTGTGTCGGCGGCGAAGGCGGCAGGCGTGCGCGCCATCGTTCAGGTCGAGCACGATATGGATCTTGTCGCGCGCTACTCGCACCGGATTGTCGCTCTGCAAGAGGGCCGGGTATTGGCCGACATGCCGCCCGACCGGTTCTTTGCCGATCCGGCGATGATCTCAGCCGTTGTGGGAACCCGGCCGCCGACCTTGAGGAGGGCGTCGTAATGCTCGAACTCTCCAACGTAAAAGTCGACATTCAGGGCAGCCGCATTCTCAACGGCATCAGCCTCTCGGTTGCAGCGGGTGAACTCGTCTGTCTCGTCGGCCGTAACGGCGCCGGCAAGACCACGACGTTTCGCAGCATCATGGGTTATCGCCGTCCGCTGTCCGGGGAAATCACCTTTGACAGTGCCGATCTGACAAAGCTTCCGACGTGGCGGATCGCGCAGAGCGGCATCGGGTTCTCGCCCGAAGAATCGGAGGTTTACGCCGACCTTACCGTGGCCGAGAACATCGAGCTTTCGACATGGACGCGGCCGACCGGCCGGCCCGCTCACGAGCGTATCGAAGAAGCCTATGCAGTCTTCCCGAAGCTGCGGCAGTATCTTGCGCGCGGCGGTGCGCAGCTTTCAGGCGGCGAACGCAAGATGGTGTCCATTGCGCGTGCGCTGACCCTCGACCCGAAACTTCTGCTGCTCGACGAGCCGTTCGAGGGATTGTCGCCAGCCATCATTCCGCTGATCGCAGAGGGCGTAGCCTCGATCCGGGCGATGGGGAAAGGCGTGCTGATGGCAGAATCGAATGTCCACCATATCCCCGATTATGTCGATCGACTTTATGTGCTGGAGCGCGGCGAACTGATGTTTTCCGGATCACTGGCAGAGGCGCACTGCGATCGCGATGTCATGCGCGTGATCGCCGGCGAAGTGGAAGTGGCGCACTAGCCTGATGCCGACCGGGGCGTGAGTGAGTGGAGAGAAAAATGAAGCATTATGTTGGCGACCGGACGATCGATGGCGTGAAAGTGACTGTCGACGGTGCACCGTTGAATCCCCGGACCGAGGTGATGGAGTACAGCAAGAACGGCTTCGAGTGGAGCTACGAGGGGCCGGAGCCGCGCCAGCTCGCGCTGGCCTTGCTTGCCGACCATCTTGGCGATCCGGCTTCCGCGAAAGCGGCAGTCGATCCGTTCATGCGTGCCGTGGTGGCGAATTTCGGCAACGAGTGGGAAATGACATCGTCCGATATCGATCTGGCGCTCAAAGCGCTGGGTGGGTCTGGTAAGGCAGTCGCATAGATGCCGCTTCAGTACCGCGCGGCAGTGCTTCACGCCGCGAAAACACCGCTGGTTATCGAGACTGTCACTGCAGCTGCATTGAAGCCCACGGACGTTCTGGTGCGGGTTCGTGCGGCCGGATTGTGTCACACCGATCTCGAAGTGATTGAGGGATCGTTGCGCTTTCCGATGCCGATTGTGCTCGGCCACGAAGCCGCAGGCATCGTCGAGGAGGTCGGCTCAGCCGCGCGCGGCGTAAAGAAGGGCGATCACGTCGTATTGTCGTGGAATCCGCATTGCGGCCACTGCTTCTATTGCGATCGCGACTTGCCGATCCTTTGCGAGGAATATCTCGGCGAAGGTCCGAAGGCGCGGTCGTTCGACGGCGAGAGCCGCGCGAAGCTTGCCGATGGCCGTGACCTTCAGCAACTGATGTTTCTTGGATCGTTTGGTGAGTACTGCATCGTGCCCGATCAGCAGGCGATTGCTGTGCCCAAGGAGATCCCGTTCGACCGTGCCTGCCTGATTGGCTGCGGCGTGATGACCGGCGTCGGGGCTGCACTGAATCTGGATGCAATCAAATATGGCGACACGGTCATGGTAATCGGCTGTGGCGCTGTGGGTTTGGCGGCGGTGCAGGGTGCACGGCTGGCAGGCGCGGGCGCGATCATTGCTGCGGATCTCGATCCCGCAAAGCTAGCATTGGCGCTAACCATGGGCGCAACCCACGCCGTCAATGCATCAAATGACGATCCTGTCGCGGCCGCAAAGAACGAGACCGGCGGTCGCGGTGTCGATGCCGTGATTGAGTCCGCCGGCAGTCCCGCGGCGTTCCGCGTCACCGCTGAGGCTGTTCGCCCGGGCGGTAATGTGATCTGGCTTGGCAAGGTCGACGTGCAGCAGGACGTATCGTTTCGCTGGGGTTCATTGATGCAGGAAAAACGCATCCGGCGCGTCAGCTACGGCAATGCGCGGCCGCGCCGTGATTTTCCGATGTTGGCACGCGCCAATCTTGACGGATCGTTAATGCTGGATGATCTGATTTCGCGCCGTATCTCTCTCAATGAGATCAATGCGGGATTCGACGCACTGAAATGCGGTGAAACTATTCGCAGCGTTGTGATGTTTGATTGAGGCCGGATCAGGTATCGAGCGTCTTGCGAGCAAAATCCTCGATATAGTCGATCAACTTGTCGGACGCGGCAGCCGCCATTTTCGGCTTCCTCCCGGCGACGGCTTCCGCGACCGCCGCATGCAGCTTGGCAGCCAGCGGCAGATCTGCAACTTCCTGATAGTGCTGATACCAGAAGCGGCGGGAGAGGGCGTTCATCAGCCCCATCGACCGCCTGGCAAATTCATTGCGAGCCGTTGTCGCGATCAGCAGATTGAATTTCTGATCGAGGCGCATGAATTCGATGTCGTCCGCCTGAGCTGCCGCCTTGAGCATTCCACGAGCGACTTCCGCGAATTCCTGACGTTCTTCAGGCGTGGCGCGTTCGGCTGCCAGTCTCGCCATCAGCCGCTCAAGCTCGCGGCGCACTTCGAGCAGCCGCAGTTGCAGCCTGAGATTGATCTCCGAGACCATGATGCCGCGCCTCGGCATGATCACCACGAGACCGTCGCGCGCGAGACGTTGCAGCGCTTCGCGAATCGGAGTTCGGCCGATCTTCAGTTTCAGTGCAAGGGTATGTTCGGATAGTATGGTGCCGGGAGTTAGCTGAAGGGTGACGATCATCTCTTCGAGTTCTCGATAAGCACGATCTGTCAGCGTTCCGTCATCGGCTCCCGGATTTTGCGGCGTGCGCTTTGTAACCTTTCTAGACTTCAATACGCTCCCCATGCGGCATGAACCGATCCGATCAGCCCAAGCATATATTCGTAGTATATCAATGACAAGAACTCGTATTCAGGTTGGATAGGACGGGTCTTTTAAGAGGACGACGTCACGTCACGATGCTGTCGCGCATCTGAAGGCGGAGCGAGGCGACAAGTTCGTCCGCCGGACGGCTTTCCGCAGGTTTGGAAAGACCGATTAGCTCGTCAGGTCAGATATGCGTTTGGCCCGTATAGCGCAGGGCAGGAAAATTCTTCTTGTACCGAAACGGCTGGTCGCGGCTAAATCCCCGAGGCTTGCGTGGTGCTGGCGATCTTCATAAATGCGCGGTAACGTACGCGTTCGACAGAAATGAAAAGACTGATCGAATGCTTGGACAACGATGTCGGGAGCTTTGCGATGAGATCGAAAGTGTTGGCTGATGGTTTCTGGCGCTCCGGACGCAACAAGTTACTCCTGGCGATTGTCGCGGCTGCAATGGGGGTAGGGCTGGCTGGCTGCGAGAAGCCGGCTCAGGCGCCCGCTGCCAGCGCCCCCCCGGTCACGGTCGCCAATCCAACCAAAAGAACGGTAACGGACTGGGACGAGTTCACCGGGCGCTTTGATGCGATCGAGCAGGTTCAGGTCCGCGCCCGCGTGACGGGCTTTGTTATGAGCGTCGACTTCAAGGATGGCGCCATCGTCAAGGCCGGAGATCTTCTTTATGTCATCGATCCACGGTAGTACGAGGCTGCGGCGGAGCAGGCTCGTGGTCAGCTTGCGGACGCCAAGGCCAAGGTCGACCTGGCCGAGCGCGAGTTAACGCGAGCTGAAACGCTGGTGAAGACTTCAGCCGTCTCCGAGAGCGTTGTCGATCAGCGGCGCCAGACGCTGTTTGCGGCGCAGGCCGCCATCATGCAGGCGGAGGGTGCTCTGAAGCGCGCGCTTCTCGATGTTGAATATACCAGGGTGGTCGCCCCGATCGATGGCCGCGTGAGCCGTCACCTGGTGACGGTAGGCAATCTTGTGCAGGGAAGCGAAAGCGGTGCGACGCTGCTGACTTCCATTGTCTCGCTTGATCCAATCCACGTCTATTTCGACATGGATGAATCGATTTACATCAAGAACAGCAGGCTGTGGTTTGAGGGAAAACGGCCGAGTTCGCGCGACACAGCCAACCCGGTTGAGGTGCTCCTCTCCGGCGAGACCAAGCCCTCGCACGAAGGCGCTGTGGATTTCCTCGACAACCGGCTCGACGTCGGTACAGGTACATTGCGCGGCCGGGGTCTGGTCAAGAATCAGGATCTGTCGATCCTTCCCGGCCAGTTCGCGCGTGTTCGGGTGCTGGGCAGCTCCCCTTATGAAGCGTTGCTGTTGCCTGACACCGCTATCGCAACGGACCAGTCGCGCAAGATCGTCTTTGTCGTCAACGCCGATAATACAGTTGAGGCGAAACCAGTGGTCCTCGGTCCCCTCGACGATGGTCTGAGGGTTATCCGTGAAGGGCTGAAAGCGGACGATCGGGTTATTGTCGACGGTCTTCAGCGTGCGCGGGTCGGCGCAAAAGTTACGCCGCATTCGCCGGCTGCAAGCGGCGGTGCTAAGCCATGAATCTCGGGCGTCTTTCCATCAACCAGCCCATTTTAGCGATGGTTTTGTCGATCGTGCTGCTTATCGTCGGCGTGATTGCATATACGACTTTGCCGGTGGCTGAATATCCGCAGGTGGCGCCGCCAACGGTCGTCATCACCACGCAATACCTGGGCGCCTCCGCGCAAACCGTTTCGGATACAGTTGCGACGCCGATCGAGCAGGAGATCAACGGCGTCGAGGACATGGAGTATCTCTACAGTCAGGCGACATCCAACGGCCAGTTGAACATCACCGTCACGTTCAAGCTCGGTACCGATCTCGATAAGGCTCAGGTGCTGGTTCAGAATCGGGTGGCGATAGCACAGCCTCGTTTGCCCGAAGAGGTTCAGCGCAACGGTGTCGTCACTCGTAAGAATAGTCCCGACCTCATGATGGTCGTGTTCATGTTGTCGCCCGACGACACTTACGACCAGCTCTATATCTCTAACTATGCGTTGCGGCAGGTGCGCGACCAGTTGTTGCGGCTCGACGGCATCGGTGACATCCAGATCTTTGGAGCGCGCGACTATTCGATGCGGTTGTGGCTCGACCCGGACAAAATTTCTACGCTGGGCATGACGGCGGGCGATGTGATTGCTGCCATTCGCGCGCAGAATCTGCAGATCGCGGGCGGTCAGATCGCCGAACCACCCATTACCGATCGCGCTTTTCAGCCGAATCTTACTTTCACCGGCCGCCTGAAAGATCCTCAGCAGTTCGAGAATATTGTGATCAAGGCTGGAGCTGACGGTCGCATCGTCCGGCTGCGCGACGTCGCGCGGATTGAGCTTGGTGCATTGAGCTCAACGACCAACGGTTTCTTGCTCCGGAAATCAGCTGTCGCGATGCTGGTTTTCCAGCGTCCCGGTTCGAACGCACTTGCTACCGCGAAAAATATCTCTGACGAGATGGCGCGGCTCAAAACCGAGTTTCCGAGAGGGCTGGAATACAACATCGGTTATAATCCGACCGAGTTCATTGCCGAGTCGGTTCACGAACTGATCAAGACCATCTACGAGGCCATGGTGCTGGTGGTCATTGTCGTGCTTGTATTCTTGCAAGGCTGGCGTCCGGCGATCATCCCCATCATCGCGATTCCGATATCGCTGGTCGGCACCTTTGCGGTGATGGCGGCGCTCGGCTTCTCGATCAACAATCTCACGCTCTTCGGGTTCGTGCTCGCGGTCGGCATCGTGGTGGATGATGCGATCGTTGTGGTTGAAAATGTTGAACGGCATCTGGTTGCGGGTTTGAGCAGGCGCGAGGCCTCGCTCCTCACAATGCAAGAAGTTGGTGGGGCACTGGTGTCGATCGCACTGGTGTTGTGTGCGGTGTTCGTGCCCACCGCTTTCCTGGGCGGTATCTCCGGTCAGTTCTTTCAGCAGTTCGCTGTCACCATAGCGGTCGCCACTGCGATTTCATGCTTCTGTTCATTGACGCTGTCGCCGGCGCTGGCTTCATTGATCTTGCAACCGCATCACGAGAAGAAACCACCAGCCGCCTGGAATTTGGTCGCACGGGGTTGGGGAGCCGCGATCGGCGTATTTAATCGCGGATTCGACCGGCTGTCGCACAGCTACGGACATCTTGCCGACTTCGTCATTCGGCATTCCGTTGTGATGCTGCTTGTGTATGTTGCCTTGATTGCCTCGGCAGGATGGCTGCTTGTCAGCACACCGCAAGGTTTTATCCCGGCGCAGGATCGTGGCTACGTGATTGTCGCTGTGCAACTCCCGGGGGCCGCTTCATTGGCTCGCACAACAGAAGTGGTCCGTCAGATTGAAAAAATCGCGCTCGATACGCCCGGCGTCGTTCGTGTGCCGGCTCTCGCTGGTCTGTCAGGGGCGACGCGAACTCAATCGAGCAATGCTGCGGCGCTGTTTCCCGTTTTCGAAGAGCCCGAGATTCGGCTGAAGAAGGGACTTACGGCGGACGTCATCACTGCTGAGTTGCGCAAACGGCTGTCCGGTATTCAGAGCGCTTTTATCATCGTCGTTCCCCCGCCTGCCGTTCCGGGCATTGGCACCGGCGGCGGATTTGCCATGCGCGTGCAGGATATTCAGGGGCGGGGACCGGAATTGCTGGCGGCGGCAACCGATGAACTCGTGGCAGCTGCACGCAAGGAGCATGGGCTGACGGCGGTGTTCTCACCGTTCACCGCAAACACACCGCAGGTCTTCGTCGAGATCGACCGTCAGAAGGCGCAGATGCTTGGTGTGCCTATCCAGAATGTAACGGAAGCGATTGAGGTCTATTTCGGCTCGTCCTACGTGAACGACTTCAATATCCTTGGACGGACCTATCACGTCACCGCACAGGCGGATTTGCCATTCCGCAAGGAGACGTCCGATCTTGCCCGCCTGAAAACAAGAAATTCGGCGGGCGACATGGTGCTGCTTGGAAGCGTCGTGAACTTCAAGGATACCGCCGGCCCTGATCGGGTCGCGCGCTACAATCTGTATCCGGCGGCCGAACTCCAGGGTGATACGGTACGGGGAACGAGTTCGACGACCGCGATCAACGTCATGCAGAAGCTTGCGAAAGAGACGCTGCCGAGTGGTTTCGCGTTTGAGTGGACGGACCTTTCTTATCAGCAGGTGAAGGGTGGAAATACAGGTCTCTACGTATTTCCAATCTGCGTGCTGTTTGTGTATCTCGTGCTTGCTGCGCAATACGGCAGTTGGACCCTTCCATTTGCCGTGATCCTGATTGTGCCGATGTGCTTGCTCGCCGCGACCATCGGGGTGCGCATCATGGGACAGGACATCAACATCCTGACCCAGATCGGTTTCGTTGTGTTGGTAGGTCTAGCGGCCAAGAACGCCATTTTGATTGTGGAGTTTGCGCGCGACATCGAGCGCGAGGGACGCAATCAGCTCGACGCCGTTATCGAGGCGTGCCGGCTGCGATTGCGGCCGATCCTGATGACTTCGTTCGCGTTCATTCTCGGTGTCCTCCCGCTGGTGATTTCATCGGGATCGGGATCGGAAATGCGTCAGGCGGTCGGCGTCGCCGTGTTCTTCGGCATGCTTGGTGTCACGTTGTTCGGTCTGGTTTTCACGCCAATATTCTACATATTGGTGCGCAGGCTGTTCCCGGGCAGTGTTGTAATGGAGCCGAGGACCACGGAAAGCGTTCCAGGCTAGTCCGTCTGCTCTTTCATTCTGTCGACAAGCAGCTCCGCGACGCGGAGACTGGATGGGGTGGTGTTGCGTGCTGCGAGTTGCACCAGCGTCACCTGCGTTGCTTCGAGTCGCTTGTCGCGCAGCGGGATCGCAACCAACGTGCCCGCGACCAGTTCGGGCATCGTCGCGTTCTGCGGCAGGAGCGCGACATGGATCATACCCGCGGTGCTCCGAACCACCCCCAGACCCAGGGCAAAATCGAGCGTTGGCATCAGACGCTGAAGAACCGCATCCTGCTCGAGAACTACTTCCTGCCGGATGATCTCGAACGGTAGGTAGCCGCCTTCGTCGAGCGCTACAACCATCGTCGCGCTATCATGAGAGCCTCGACAATCTCACTCCCGCCGACGTCTACTTCGGACGCGGCCAAACCATCCTGTTGCAGAGAGAAAGGATCAAACGAAAGACCATCGAACACCGGCCCTTGCAGCATCGCAAAGCCGCAGCCTAAAATGCCAACCCAGATGGACCAGAGCCTCCGCTAAATCAGCCCGCCATCTGTCTCAAAAACTCTGACGACGGACAGACATCCTCGATCATTGCCGCGGGCATCTGTCGTCGTACAAGGTTCCGTTTTCGGTTCATTTCGTGGACGAGATTCCACGCACGGGATCGGGTAAGATTATTCGGTTCAAATTGCGTGAAACGCTGGTTACTCCAGTTAACAAGGCATCATAACAATGACTTCGAAACTGACACTGAAAGATCCTTCTCTTCTGCGTAATGCCTGCTTTGTCGGCGGGGAGTGGGTTGCTGCCGACAGCGGTGGTACGATCAAGGTCGAAAATCCGGCGAACGGTGAACGGGTCGGCAGCGTACCCAATATGGGTGCCGGCGAAACCAGGCGCGCGATCGAGCTTGCAAATGCCGCGTTTCCAGCTTGGCGCGCGAAGACCGCCAAGGAGCGTTCTGCAATTCTGCGCAAGTGGTTCGACCTGATGATCGCCAATCAGGATGACCTCGCGGCCATCATGACGGCAGAGCAAGGCAAGCCGCTCGCGGAGAGCAAGGGTGAGATCGCGTATGCGGCGAGCTTCATCGAATGGTTTGCGGAGGAGGGCAAACGCGTCTACGGGGACACGATTCCGCCGTTCACGTCGGACCGCCGCATCGTGGTTCTGAAGCAACCCATCGGCGTATGCGCTGCGATTACGCCGTGGAATTTCCCGGCCGCGATGATTACCCGCAAGGTCGGACCGGCGCTTGCCGCCGGTTGCACGATGGTGGTGAAGCCGGCCAGCCAGACACCGCTGTCCGCACTTGCTTTGGCTGTGTTGGCCGAAAGGGCTGGCGTGCCGAAGGGCGTGTTCTCCGTGGTAACGGGATCGGCCTCTGCGATCGGTGGTGAGATGACGTCCAATCCGATCGTACGCAAGGTCACGTTCACCGGCTCGACCGAAATCGGCAAGAAACTGATGGAGCAGAGTGCTTCCACGGTGAAGCGGACATCAATGGAGCTTGGTGGAAATGCTCCGTTCATTGTATTCGATGACGCCGATATCGATGCTGCCGTAAAGGGTGCGATGGCCTCCAAGTACCGCAATGCCGGGCAGACCTGCGTCTGCGTCAATCGCATCTTCGCGCAGGACAAGATTTACGACGCGTTTGTCGAAAAGTTGTCACAGGCAGTGCGAGGCCTGAAGGTTGGCGATGGTTTCGGCGAGGGCGTCACCATCGGCCCGCTGATCAACATGGCCGCGGTCGAGAAAGTCGAAGAGCATATCGCCGACGCGACCCGCAAGGGCGCCAAGATTGCGGTAGGCGGCAAGCGTCATGCCCTCGGCCGGACCTTTTACGAGCCGACGGTGCTGACTGGCACCACGCCGGACATGCTGATCTTCCGGGAGGAGACGTTTGGTCCCGTCGCACCAGTGTTCAGGTTCAAGACGGAAGACGAGGCTATCCGCCTTGCCAACGACACGGAATTCGGGCTCGCGGCCTATTTTTATGGCCGCGATATCGGCCGCGTATGGCGTGTCGCCGAGGCGCTTGAGTACGGCATGGTCGGCATCAACGAGGGCATTATCTCAACTGAGGTCGCGCCGTTCGGCGGTGTCAAGGAAAGCGGCAATGGCCGCGAGGGCTCAAAGTACGGCATCGAAGACTATCTTGAGATTAAGTACCTCTGTATGGGCGGAATCTAAGAGCCGCCCATCGAATCGAGACGCTTCCAAGGCCGCTGAGTACGGCCTTGGTCATCCTGCATGGCGGCGTCGACAGCAGCCATGCCGCAGGTTAACAATTTCCCATAAGTAAAGATAACGAGGCCTGTTTGGGCCGTGGGGAGTTGTATGCCAGTTGTTCTTGATCCCGATGCCGCTGCGGTTCTCAATGCCTTCCGTGAAGCTGGGCGTCCGCCGTATGAAACGGTCTCTCCCGCGGAGGCTCGCCAGATGTATCTGGCCAGCCGCGTTGTATCGAATCCCGAACCACCCAGGATTGCGTCAGCTGAATCGGTGATGATACCGGGGCCGGCCGGATCGATCCCGGCCCGCCTCTATAGGCCATTGACCTTAAGACAGGCGGAGGGGCTATCGCCGTGTCTGGTCTTTTTTCACGGCGGAGGCTGGGTCATCGGCAATCTCGATTCCCACGACGTGGTTTGCCGCACGATTGCCGATGAAGGCCAGCTCATCGTCATTTCGATCGATTATCGGCTTGCGCCAGAGCACAAGTTTCCCGCGGCAGTCGACGATGCCATCGCTGCGACGGATTGGATTTCAAAGAACGCTCGTGAGTTGAAGATAGATAAAGACCGGCTGGCAGTGGGAGGCGACAGCGCCGGCGGAAACCTCGCTGCAATCGTATCCATCAATGCACGGACCGCGGGACCGAAAATTTCCGGTCAGGTCCTGATCTACCCTGCGACCGATTTTTCAATGCGCCATCCTTCGCACAGTGAACCCGAGACCGATGCCCTGTTGACGCATTCCGTGATCCGCTGGTTTCGTGATCACTATTTCAGCAGCGCGGCCGATGCCGAAGATTGGCGGGCTTCTCCGGCGCGAGTGGAGCAGCTTTCAGGTTTGCCGCCTGCGATTGTCCTGACGGCCGGGGCTGATCCTTTGCGCGACGAAGGCGATGAATTCGCAAAGCGCCTCAGCGATGCAGGCGTGCCGGTCGTGCACCGGACTTATCCCGGTCAATTCCACGGCTTTATCACCATGGGCAAACTGCTCCCCAAGGCGAATGACGCGCTGCGCGAAATTGGTAATTGGCTGAAGGCCTTGGGGTAGCGCACGACGGCTTTCGCCGAACTCCGCATAGCTGCTCTTCCGCACGATTCTGCAAACGATCTCGCTGCGGATACTACGAATGGTCTCAAATAGATGCGCGGCGGAAGACCATTGCATTTCTAGCTTTAGGGAGAGGTGAGGTCCTCTGTGGCGATGCTTCGCAGGTATAATGACTTGCGAAATGAAAGTCATGATCTATCCTGCGAGAAGTGGGGTGGAAAATTCCGGCTCCAAGCATCAAAAACAAAGGGAGAAATCGGTGAAGCTTGCAACATGCCGTCTGAATGACAAGGAGCGCGTCGCGATCGTCCATAATGGCGATACGAGCTTGTTTGATCTTGCTGCGGCTTCTTCGCGCGCAGGAAATGCCAATCCAGCATTCAGTTCCATGATCGCGCTGATCGATGGCGACGATGCTGCGCTCGATCAGGCTCGATCGCTGTTCGATCGCTATGGCCGCGACGCGGATCTGTCAGCGGCTGTCTCAGGTGCGGAAATCCTGGCGCCTCTTCCAGAACCGCGTCAGATGCGGGACGGTATGTCGTTTCCACTGCATATCCGCCAGTCGCCTCGCGGCCAATTGAAACTGAAGGCCCGTACGGAGGGCAATAAGGCCGAATTGGCGCGCCTTGAGGCTGAGCCGTTACCCGAGCTTCCTGAAATTTACCGCAAGCAGCCGATCTACTACATCACCAATCGCTTCAGCGTGAAGGGCACCAACACGACCGTCAAATGGCCGCGGTACAGCAAGGTCATGGACTATGAGCTTGAATTCGGTGTCGTTACCAAAGGCAAGGGTGCGAACATCTCGGCCGCGAAGGCGCGGGATCATATTTTTGGCTATACGATCTTCAACGACTTTTCGGCGCGCGATGCCCAGCGCATCGAAATGGAAGGCCGGCTCGGCCCTGCAAAGGGCAAAAGCTTCGATGGCGGCAATGTACTCGGACCGTGGATCGTCACACCCGACGAAATCGGCGATCCGTACAAGCTGAACATGGAAGTTCGCGTCAACGGCGAAGTTCGCTCGAAAGGTGTGAGCGACGGTATGCTGTTTTCGTTTGAAGAGATCATCCAACATGTCACGCAGGACGAGACCTTGATGCCGGGCGAATTCATCGGTTCCGGTACGGTCGGCAATGGCTGCGGCCTTGAGCTGGGATGGTTTCTCGATCACGGGGACGAGATCGAACTCGAAGTCCAGAAGATCGGCGTGCTGAAGAATCGCGTCGAGCGGCAGGATAGCTGATCTGCGTGAAACTTAACTTGCAAATTGCAAGTCGTGAGCTAGGCTTAATTCCTTAAAGACATCGGCGCGGATCAGTGCGCCTGCAAACGGGAGGCGCACCTTGTCCGAGGATGCATTGGTTACGCGCGAGCAGCGCGGCAATATCTCAATATTGACCATGGTTTACCGGCCCTACAATCTGTTGGGTCCGAAGCTGATCAATGCCATCGTGGAGAAAGTTGAAGAAGCGCAGAAGGACGGCAGCCGTGCGATCGTGATCCGCAGCGGCTTGCGGCATTTCTCGGCTGGCGCCGATCTCGATATCTTCGACAAGCGTGTTTCGGAAGGCAGTGGCGATCAGGCGAACGAGAACCGTCGCCTCACTGGCGTTGAATTCCTTCGCTTCATGGAATTGCTGCCGATCCCACTGATCGCCAGCGTGCACGGCGTCTGCCTTGGCGGCGGCCTCGAGCTCGCTTTGTCGTGCGATTACATCATTGCGGCGTCGTCGGCGAAGATCGGTTCGGTGGAAGCTACGCTTGGTCTTCATCCGCTGCTCGGTGGCATCCAGCGCCAGGTCCAGCGCATCGGCGCGCAGCGCGCCAAGGAAATGTCCATGCTGGCGCGGCGCTACGATGCGCCGACCTTGGAAAAGTGGGGCCTGATCAATCTCACCGTGCCTGAGGAGTCACTGGAGAGCGCGACGATGTCGGTTGCGGAAGAGTTTGCGCAAGGACCGACGCTGGCTCACGCGGCTACCAAGCAGCTTGTGCATATTGCTGTCAATGAAGGCGTCGACGCTGCTGATGAGGCCATGGCCCGTATTCAGGCGCCGATCTGGTCATCCGAGGATCTCAAGACCGGTCTCGCATCGTTCCGCAAGAACGGCCCGGGTCTTGCCAAATTCGCGGGGCGCTGACATGAGCGGTCCTCTCAGCGGAATTCGCATTGTCGATTTTTCCCGCGTACTGGCAGGCCCGCTGTGCGCGCGCACATTGCAGGACCTCGGGGCCGAGGTCATCAAGATCGAACCGCCGAGCCCGGATGTGTCGCGCTTCGCGTTTCCATCGACGGACGGCATGTCGGGCTATTACGCGCAGCAGAATGCCGGCAAGCGCAACGTCAGCATCAATCTGAATCTACCGGGCGCCTACGAGCTGGCGCTGAAACTGTGCGACACGGCCGACATCGTGGTGGAGAATTTCCGCGCGGGAACGCTCGGCTTCTTCGGCCTCGATTATGAGACGTTGTCCAAGCGCAATCCGCGGCTGATCTATGCGTCCATCACGGGATACGGCCAGAGCGGTCCGTGGCGCAGCCGAATGGCCTACGCGCCGACGGTGCAGGCCGAGGCGGGGTTCACGCACAACAGCGTCCGCCATTACGGCGAAGTGCTCGCGGAGCCGCGCACCGATAGCCTGTCGCATGCTGACGTCTATACCGGCCTGCAAGCAGTGATCGCCATTCTTGCCGCGCTCAACAGCCGTCAGAAGAACGGTAAGGGCCAGTATATCGATGTGGCCATGGCAGCGACGCTGCTGGCAATCAACGAGCGTGCCCACCTCGATATGTCCGATGACGACATCGGCGCGGAGCCGGCGATTCTCGGCGCTACCGACTGCTCCTTCTTCATCGGCCCGAACGGCGAGCATTTTACGGTGGCGACCAGCATTGTTGGCAGTCGCACGTTCCCGTCATGGCTGCGCGCCATGCGCCGTGTAGATCTGATGGACGATCCTCGTTTCTCGTCGGCAGCGGCTCGCCGTCTGAATTTCGGCGCGCTGCATCAAATCATCCAGTCCTGGATGCTGACATTCCCGGACATGGCGACGCTCGACGCCCAGTTCGATGAGGCCAAGATCGCGATGGGCGAGATTCGCTCGACCAAGGAACTCATCAAGTCGGAGTGGAGCGAATACTGGGGTGCGGTTCAGCATGTGTCGGATCGTAGCGGCGGCGAATATCGTCTACCGGGTCGGCCGTGGCACTTCTCCGGTGACGAACTGACGCCGATAGGAACACCTGCTTTCCAGGGCGAGCATAACTATGCGGTGTTCAGCGAACTCGGCGTCAGCGAGGCAGAGTTGAAACGATTGGCAGAGGCCGGTGTGCTCGTTTCACATCCTCGCGCGTCGCAAGCGGAGTCATCTGTGAAAGCGAAGGTATCTGGCCAGGCGGCCTGATTAATCCCGTTTCTGGGTCGAGATCGTCGGCGGCGCATCACGCGCGGCTGAGACGAACAATTATGTCCGGAGGACGCCGAGATGCGAGCGGTGGCAGCCATTCGGCACGGTTATAGATGCTGCCTCCGATCCTTGAACGGACAGTGAAGGCTTGAAAAGGACGAGGGAGGTTTGAAAAACCCTACTAAAAGCGGGCGGAAGGGCGCTGGACAGACGAACATCGGCCTCCGATATTGTGGGCAGCAAGATTCAAAGTTTGAAAGACTGCAATGGCCGATGTGAAGCGAAGCCGTATTGCCAACAAGGAATGCTCGGTGGCTCGCGCCATGGAAGCTGTGGGGGACAGGTGGTCGATCCTGCTGCTGCGCGAGGCCTATTACGGCGTCAAACGCTTCGATGAATTCCAGTACTACGTCGGAATAGCCCCGAATATTCTCAGTACCCGCCTGAAGAAACTCGTTGATGCAGGGATCATGACCCGTGTTCCTCTGCCTGAACATGCCGGCCGGTATGAGTATGTATTGACGGAAAAAGGTCGGGATTTCTTCCCGACGTATCTGGCGCTCAAAAAGTGGGGTGACGACTGGCTGGCTGAGCCTGCCGGGCCGCAGGTCGTTTTCCATGACCGGTCCAGCGGGCAGGAGGTCCTGTATCCCAAATTGCTGACCGCGCGCGGCAAACCGCTCCGTCTTGAAGATATCGAGATTGTCGCCGGCGCTGGAGCCGTCCCGTTTAACCGGAAGAGATTTGGCGGGTCCGACGCTGGCCGGGACAAGGCGGGCGCAAAGCCCCGTGCCCTATCTTCGAGACGGAAGACCAAATAGATCGCCCGTGCGATCGGGCTGCGGGTCGCCCACATCTGCGATCATGTGGCCCCGACCAGCGACGCCAGCGCTCTCGCGACCTCCGTCCTGATGAGGTGTTGGCGATATTCCGCAGAAGCATAGTGATCGGACAGGCATGGGGCTTGCTCGCTCGCGAGCCGTGCGGCTCGTTCGATGGTCTCGCGGCCGAGGGATTTTCCGATCAGATAATCGGTTGCCGCGTCGGCCGCAAAAGCATGACCGGCGGCGCCTGTGATCCCGATGGTGACATTCGAGACGACGCCATCCTTCATGGATGCCCCGACAGCTACGCCGACAACGGCATAGCCACTCGCGGGGTGCCGGATCTTGCGGTACCTGAACTGAGTCCCCGCATCAGGGCGGGGAATATGGATCGCGACAAGGACTTCGTCGATTTCCAGCGCGGTCGTGAAAATATCAACGAAGAAGTCCGTTGCCCCGATGCGCCGGGAGCCGCTGGGACCTGCTATCTCCAGTTCAGCCTTCAGCGCGATAATGACGGCTGGCCAGTCGGCCGCCGGATCCGCGTTGGCCAGCGAGCCGCCGATGGTGCCGCGATTGCGCACCTGGGGATCGGCGATGATGTCCGCGGCCTGATGGAAGATCGGCAGCATATCGTGTAGCTCCTTGGACGCGAGGAGTTCAGCATGCTTTGTCAGCGCGCCGATCCTGATCCGGTCGCCAATCTCGATCCCCTTCAGTTCTCCTATGCCGCCGATATCGATTAGCAACGCAGGCGACGCCAGCCGCAGCTTTAATGTCGGGATCAGCGTATGGCCACCGGCCACGAGCTTGGTGTTGTCGGGATCTTTCTGCAACAGGCCGATTACCTCGGAGAGCGAAGTCGCCCGAACGTACTCGAATGATGCCGGGATCATTGGCTTACTCCTGCACGTACGCTTTGAACCGCGGACCAAACGCGCGGCGGCGTCATCGGCATGTCCAAATGCAGGATTCCGAACGGCGACAGTGCGTCGAGCACAGCGTGAACCATGCAGGGCGGAGCCGCGATAGATCCGCTTTCGCCAATACCTTTGACGCCGATCGGATTGGTGGGAGACGGCGTCTCCTGAAACGACGATCGTATGTTGGGAACATGCTCCGCGCGCGGAACTGCGTAGTCCAGCAATGAGCCGGTCATCAATTGCCCTGTATCGGGATCGTAGCTGACCTCTTCATAAAGAGCCTGAGCGATGCCCTGCACGACGCCGCCATGAATTTGTCCGGCGGCGAGCAGGGGATTGATGATCGTGCCGACATCGTCCACCGCCACGTAGTCGAGAATATCGACAATGCCGGTTTCAGGATCGACTTCGATATAGGCCATATGGATGCCGGAAGGCGAACCCATGCCCGTCGGGTCGTAGAACATCGTTTCGTCGAGACCGGGCTCCATGCCGTCGGGTAGCTTATGTCCGACATAGGCCATACGGGCGACCTTGCCGAAGGTCAATGGTGCGATGTCCGTACCAGGCACGCTGAATTGTCCAGCCCGATATGAAACGTCCTTTTCGTCCACCTCCAGCATGCTTGCTGCGATCTTCTTGGCCTTCGCCACGATCCGTTGCGATGTAACGTGAACGCTCGACCCGCCGACTGCCATAGAGCGTGAGTTGAAAGTGCCGTGGCCGGCCTGAACCTGCCGCGTATCGCCCTGCACGATGTCGATGTTCTCGATCGGGATCTGAAGAACGTCGGCCGCGATCTGGGCCAGTGATGTGTTGTGACCGTGCCCCTGGCTCATGGAGCCGGAAAAGATCGTCGCGCGGCCGCTCGAGTCGATGCTCACTCGGGCGCTTTCCCAGCCTCCGCGATTGAATCCCATCAACGACAAACGACGAGATGGCGCCATGCCGCACATATGGGTATAGGCGGCGACACCGATGCCGCGGTAACGGCCTTGACTGCGTAACTGATCGCGTTCGGCGATCCGTTCGTCGTATTTGAATGCCTCCAGAGCTTTTGCCAGCAAGCCTTCGTAGTTGCCACTGTCGTAGATCACTGCCGGACCGTTATAGGGGCGGTGCGGGAAGTCGGCACGCTGAATGAAATTCCGCCGGCGCACCTCGACCTGATCGAGCTTGAGATGGCGAGCGACCGCGTCGATGGCACGCTCCGCGATGTATCCGCCTTCGGGACGGCCATATCCGCGGTAGGCATCGACCGGAACGGTGTTGGTTACAACTACTCTTGAGAATGCCTCGTAGTTGTCGATTTTGTAGGTCCCGGTTCCGAAGTTGACGGTGTTCACCGTCGGTCCGCCGGACGCCATGTTCGACAGATAGGCCCCGACGTTGCCGAGTGTTTCAACTCTCATTCCGAGAATCTTTCCATCGTTGCGGAATGCAACTTCGATGGTCTCAGTATGAGCCCGGCCATGGCTGGTGGATTGATGGCTCTCCGAGCGGGATTCCCACCATTTAACCGGCACGCCAAGCTGGCGGGCGAGATAAGGGCAGAGCAGTTCCTCGGGATAAAGATGCATCTTTGCACCAAATCCACCGCCAATGTCGGGTGCGACGATCCGGAGCTGGTGTTCGGGAATACCGACCGTCTCGGCAATCCAGCGCCGATGCATGTGAGGAACCTGACTCTGGATGTTGACGGTCAGTGTGCCGTCAACATTCGGCTCGGCAAGGATGGAGCGCGTCTCCATGCAGGTCGGAATCAGCCGGTTGTTGACGACGCGAAGCTTGATGACATGGTCCGCTTCGCTGGCGGCCTTCTTGTAGTCGCCGCCACCGATCTTGTAGAGCGTCGTAATGTTCTTCGGCACATTGTCGTGAAGTTGTGGCGCACCTTCGCGGATTGCTGCCTCCTCATCGACGACGGCGGGCAGCGTCTCGTAATCGACTTCGATTAGTCCGATGGCATCGTGAGCCAAAGCCTGCGTCTCGGCGACGACGACCGCAACGCATTCGCCAACGAAGCGGACACGATTCACCGCCACCACCGGTCGGTCCGGGACCTTGGTTCCGGGGATGACCCAGTTGGGTTCTATCGAACCTATCTTGCCGACGAAGTCAGCACCGGACAAAGCAAGGTGAACGCCTGGCGCGCTCTGAGCCGCGGACAGATCGACGTGCTTGATGATGGCGTGGGCATGCGGCGACCGCAGAACCGCCATATGAAGCATGCCCGGCGATTTCATGTCGTCCGTGTAGTGCCCCTTGCCTGTGATGAACTTGAAGTCTTCGCGCCGCCGCAACGGTTGACCCATATACTTGATGGTGGCTGCTTCAGTCATGACCATGTGCCCTCGCTGCGAGCGATTCAACCGCGCGCACGATGTTGTGGTAGCCGGTGCAACGGCAGATGTTGCCGGTGAGGTTGTGGCGGATTTCGTCTTCGGTGGGATTCGGATGCTGCTTGAGCAACTGGCGGACGCTCATGATCATTCCCGGCGTGCAGAAACCGCACTGCAAAGCATGATGCTCGTGGAACGCTGCCTGAATTGGATGAAGCGCGCCGCCCGCCGGCGCTAGACCCTCGATCGTCGTGATGGATGATCCATCGGCCATGACAGCGAGCACCGTGCAGGATTTGACCGCCTGTCCGTCGATATCGACAGTGCATGCGCCGCACTGCGAGGTATCGCAACCGACATGCGTACCGGTCAGATTCAAATCGTCCCGGAGCAAATGGACCAGCAGCTTGCGCGCTTCCACTGAAGCGGTCTGGCGTATGCCGTTAACGGTCACTGTCACCACGTGACGTTTTTCATCGGTATCGACCACTTGTTCCTCCGATATACGTTGTTGCCGTCTTCAACGGCTGCTTGATTTGCGGATACGACAACTGCCTCAGGAGAAGCTGATGTTTGCTATCTCGATGTTGACGGCGACGGGTGCAGGCACCGCGGTGCCATCTGGATTGCGGCGAAGCGCGCGCCGTTTGGTTGCGATCTTGATGCCGTCGAACGTCTTGTAGTCCTCGACATAGTGAGCTGTGGGAATGTTGCCTGTGACAACTGCGCCGTAGTCCAGGCGGCAGACCAGACCATCAACATTGATATGAAAGATCTGTTCGGGGCAGTGGGTGGCGATAGTGTCGGGGAAAGTCACCTTGAGCCGGCGGCGGCATTCGCCCTGCTCGTCCCACGGTTCGATTTCTTCGGTCTTGAACCCCGGCAACGCGAACATGAAGGGCGTGCAGAGATAATTCCACATTGCGTAGCCGCTGAAGTACGCGAGATGGAGTGCGTCCCATGGTGTTTCCGGCTTGTGGCTTTCGAATGCGGAACGCGGATTGCGTCGTTCCTCCAGCACTTGCCCGTCAAGGGTTTCAACGATTGTATGGTTTGGCAGATAGACGCTGCGTTTGTTCGGGTCTGTGAAACGGCGATAGCTGGTCGATTGAGCCTTTGTGTCGACGGTGACGTGGACGTCCTTCAGGGCGTCGGGCCAGCCCTTTCTTGCCCAAAGAAGGCCGGTGATGGACATATCGCCATCGATGGCTTTCACTTTATTCCAGCGATCGATGCCTCCGTGTGCATCGATCACAAGATCGCGAAGGTCGCTCATGTTCACCGTCCCTAAACCGCTGATTTTTGCGATGTCGTTATTTCGCGCCGTTTCGTTCCAGCCCTGAGAAGACTGGACGGCTAGTTACTCTAGTGATAAGAGTTAATAGGAGGCAAGTACTTTATGCGGTCAAAAGGCTTTGAGGGGATGGCGTGTTCGATCGCCGGCGTATTGGCCGCGATCGGCGATCGATGGGCTGTGCTGATCTTGCGGGACCTGTCATTTGGGTTGAGCAAATACGAAGATCTGCGCCGCTCGACCGGCGTGACCAACGCGACGCTGTCCGACCGGCTCAAGCATCTTGAAGAGAATGAGCTGATTGAGCGGCGGCGCTATCAGGTGAATCCCGAACGCTACGAGTACGTTCTGACTCGAAAGGGCAGGGACACGATCCTGTTGACGCAGGCGCTCGTTCAGGTGGGGGACAAGTGGGCGGTGTCTGGAACGGCTGGACCGCCGCTCAAGTTCACCAATCGAAAGACCGGTGGTGCCGTGAAGCTTGCGATGGTCGATCAGGACACGGGCGAACCCGTCCGGTTGAACGACTTGGAGCCGCAAGCAGGCCCTGGCGCGGATGATCTTGTCCGGTGGCGTTTGACGTATCTACGCAGCTAGGTTCGCACCGCGTCGATAGCGCGGGCAAAATCTGTGCATTGCGCAGATGAGCACAAAAATGATGCATATCACCATCTTTGTATGCAATCCGATTGCGTTGCAAATAGCCAGCTGAGCTTCTCGATTTTAAAATCTAGTTTTAGTTCAGAAGCTTAGCCACATTTTAATACCTACTTAAGATCTGGCATGAAGCTTGCGAAGTCGTCTCCAGCGAAATCTCAACGCGTTGGAGAACATCATGAAGCGTCGCGATTTTCTGAAGACGGTCACCGGGGCCGCGGCAGGTGCGGCGCTACCAGGGCCGGCGATCTGGTCGGCTGCCAAGGCGGACGCGCGGTCTGAAACGCTGCTGATCGTTTCCGAAAGTGGACCCAACAATCTGGATATTCATGGCGTCGGCACGAACGTGCCCGGATATGAGGTGTCCTGGAATTGCTACGACCGCCTCATCACCCACGAAATGAAAACCGGCGCCAACGGCGTTCCGTATTACGACCGCGACAAGTTCAAGCCCGAACTGGCCGAGGACATGAATGTCGGCGATATGTCGGTGACATTCAAACTGAAGAAGAAGGCGACGTTTCACGACGGCGCACCGGTGACGGCGAAGGATGTGAAATGGTCGCTCGACCGTGCCGTCAGCGTCGGTGGCTTCCCGACTTTCCAGATGAGCGCGGGTTCGCTCACCAAGCCGGAGCAATTCGTCATCGTTGACGACAACACCGTACGCGTGGATTTCGCCAAGAAGGATCGTCTCACGATTCCCGATCTCGCCGTGATCGTTCCCTGTATCGTGAATTCGGAACTGGTGAAGAAAAGCGCGACCGAGAAGGACCCTTGGGGTCTCGAATACACCAAGCAGAATACCGCGGGCTCCGGCGCCTATCAGGTGAAGAGCTGGACCGCCGGCACCGAAGTGGTGATGGAGCGGAACGAGAACTGGGCCGGCGGCCCCATGCCGAAGATCAAACGCGTCATCTGGCGCATGGTGCCGCAGTCCGGCAACCGGCGGGCGCTGCTGGAACGCGGCGATGCCGATATCTCCTACGATCTGCCCAACAAGGACTTCGTCGAGCTGAAGGATTCCGGCAAGCTCAACATTGTCTCGACGCCGTATTCCAATGGCGTCCAGTACATCGGCATGAACGTCACACAGCCGCCGTTCGACAATCCGAAGGTACGCCAGGCCGTCGCTTATGCGTTGCCTTACCAGAAAATCATGGATGCGGTGCTGTTCGGCCTCGCCAAGCCGATGTTCGGCGGCACCGGCGGAACGGAGGTGGCTTGGCCGCAGCCGCACAAGTTCAACACGGACATCGCAAAAGCCAAGGCGCTTCTCGCAGAGGCAGGTTATCCCAATGGCTTTGAGACCACGCTGTCGTTCGATCTCGGGTTTGCCGGCGTCAACGAGCCACTGTGCATTTTGGTGCAGGAAAGCCTCGGCCAGATTGGCATCAAGACCACCATCAACAAGATCCCCGGCGCGAACTGGCGCACGGAACTGAATAAGAAGACGCTTCCGCTTTACACCAACGTGTTTTCCGGCTGGCTCGATTATCCCGAGTACTTCTTCATCTGGTGCTACAGCGGCAAGAATTCGATCTTCAACACGATGAGCTACAAGTCGCCGGAGATGGATAAGTACATCAACAGCGCAGTCGATGCGGCCGCGATCGGCGACACGGCGACTTACGACAAGGACGTGAAGGGTTTCGTCGATCTCGCTTATGCCGACATTCCGCGCATCCCGCTGTATCAGCCATACGTCAACGTCGCGATGCAGAAGAATGTCTCGGGTTATCAGTACTGGTTCCACCGCCGTCTCGACTATCGCGCACTGGTGAAGGCGTAACGATCAGGGGCGGGGGCATTCAATGCTCGGCATGATTGGAAAAAGGCTGGCGTTTGCGATCCCGAGTCTGATCGGGGTCGTGATTGTCACGTTTCTTCTGACCCGAGCGCTGCCGGGAGATCCGGCGGCTTACTTCGCGGGACCCGCTGCAACCAAGGAAGCCATCGAGCAAATTCGCAAGAAACTTGGTCTCGACAAACCGCTGATCGAGCAGTTCGTGCGCTACACGGTGGATTTGTCGAAGGGCGATTTCGGTAACTCGCTTACCACCGGTCAGCCGGTCGCAACGGAAATCCGCAATCGTTTGCCGGCATCCGCCGAACTGACCCTCATCGGACTGCTGATTGCTGTCTCGATTGCGATTCCACTGGGTATTCTCGCCGCCACGCGGCCGGGCTCATGGATCGATCATCTTTGCCGCGTGCTGACGACCGCTGGGGTATCGTTGCCGGTGTTCTTTACGGGTCTCGTGCTGGTCTACGTCTTCTATTTCAAGGTTGGCTGGTCGCCGGCGCCGCTCGGGCGTCTGGATGTATTTGCAAGCGCACCGCCTGCTGTCACCGGGTTCTACCTGATCGATAGCTTGATCGCGCGAAACTTTGAGACATTCCGGTCGGCGCTGAGCCAATTGATCCTGCCGGCGGCAACGCTTGCGATCTTCTCACTGGCACCGATTGCGCGCATGACCCGGGCGTCGATGCTGGCCGTTCTGGCATCGGACTTCGTGCGTACAGCACGCGCAAGCGGATTGTCGCCGTCCAAGGTCATCGTCACTTACGCGTTTCGCAACGCGATGCTGCCCGTGATCACCACCCTGAGCATGGTTTTCTCGTTCCTGCTTGGCGCCAATGTGTTGGTGGAAAAAGTTTTCGCATGGCCCGGTATCGGCTCCTATGCGGTCGAAGCGTTGATTTCGTCTGACTTCGCGCCCGTGCAGGGCTTCGTGCTGACGATGGCGGTCATGTACGTGCTGCTTAACCTGGTCATCGACATTCTTTATGGCGTCATCGATCCGCGTGTGAGGTTGGAAGGATGAGCACTGTTGCACCCGTTGCGGAAATCGCATCAACGACCCAGGCTTCAGGCTTCAAAGCCACGCTCCAGCACGCGCGATACATTCTGGGTGAGAACCTTGTCACGGCATTTGCCTTCGGGCTGCTGATCCTCATTATTTTTCTGGCAATCTTCGGGCCGTGGATCGTGCCTTATGATCCGCTGGCCAGCAATACGGCACAGGCGCTAAAGCCGCCTTCGGCAGCTCATTGGTTCGGCACCGATCAGCTCGGGCGTGACATCCTGAGCCGGGTGGTCGTCGCGACCCGGCTGGACTTTTTCATCGCAGCCGCCTCGGTCGTGCTGGTGTTCCTTATGGGAGGCATTGCCGGTATTGCGGCCGGTTACTTCAGTGGCTGGACCGACCGCATCGTGGGGCGTATCGCCGACACCATCATGGCGTTTCCGCTATTCGTGCTGGCGATGGGTATCGTCGCTGCGCTTGGCAACACTGTGCAGAACATCATCATTGCCACGGCCATCGTGAATTTCCCGCTCTACGTTCGCGTGGCGCGCGCCGAGGCCAACGTCCGCCGCGACGCCGGTTTCGTGCAGGCGGCCAGATTGTCCGGCAATGGAGAGTACCGCATCCTGCTCGGGCACATCCTGCCCAACATCATGCCGATCATGATCGTCCAGATGTCGCTGACCATGGGATACGCGATCCTGAACGCCGCTGGTTTGTCCTTCATCGGTCTTGGTGTCAGGCCGCCGACGGCGGAGTGGGGGATCATGGTCGCGGAAGGCGCGACGTTCATGGTCTCGGGGGAATGGTGGATCGCATTCTTTCCGGGGCTTGCGCTGATGATCGCGGTGTTCTGCTTCAACCTGCTCGGCGACGGACTGCGCGACATCGTCGATCCGCAGCGGAGGACATAACGCATGACTGCGACCCCGCTGCTCGACGTCAACGATCTCACTGTGGAGTTTGCGACCCGCCGCGGCATTGTGCGGGCGATTCAGCATGTCAATGTCAGTGTAGCCAAGGGCGAGACGCTCGGTATTGTCGGCGAATCCGGTTCGGGCAAGTCGGTGACGTCTTATGCCGTGATGCGGATTCTCGACCGCGCCGGCAAGATTGCCGACGGCTCCATCATGTTTTCCGGGATCGACGTCAAGAACGCGTCAGAGACGGAAATGCGCGATCTGCGTGGCCGCGAGATCTCCATGATCTTCCAGAACCCGCGGGCCGCACTCAATCCGATCCGAAAGGTCGGTGACCAGATCGAGGATGTGTTGCGTCAGCACGTTCAATCGACGTCCAACGATCGTGGCGAGAAGGCGATTGAAGCGTTGGAACAGGTGAAAATCGCTCGCCCGCGCGAACGCTACCATGCCTATCCGTTCGAACTGTCCGGCGGCATGTGCCAGCGCGTCGTCATTGCTCTTGCGTTGGCATGCAATCCTCAGCTTCTGATCGCGGACGAACCAACGACTGGCCTCGATGTCACCACCCAAAAGGCGGTGATGGATCTGATCGTGGAACTGACCAAGAGCCGCGGAATGTCCACTATCCTCATCACGCACGATCTCGGGCTTGCGGCGGCATACTGCGACCGCGTTGTGGTGATGGAGAAGGGCAACGTCGTTGAGACAGCGCTCTCAAAGGATATTTTTGCCAAACCTGAGCATCCTTATACGCGCAAGCTGATGCGGGCGACGCCGAGGCTTGGCGCCTCGCTGCGAGATTTGCTGTCTGATGAGGACAGGGCGGCATTGCCAGCTCCCGCAGCAATGACGGTGTCGGCGGAGACGACCATCGCGCCGCTTCTGGTCGTCGAAAAGCTCGTCAAGGAATATCCGCGTCAAGGTGTATCGAAGACGTTGTCTTCACTGTTTGGGCGCAAGCCGCCGGTCGAACCGGAACAGTTTCGGGCCGTGGACGGTATCAGCTTCTCCGTCAACCGCGGTGAGAGCGTCGGTCTGGTCGGCGAATCCGGTTGCGGGAAGTCCACGACGTCGATGATGGTGATGCGCCTGCTCGACCAGACGTCAGGACGCATCGTGTTCGACGGCGAGGACATCGGCGCCATTCTCCCCAATTCGTTTGCGCGATTGCCGCTGCGCAAGCGGATCCAGATGGTGTTTCAGGATCCCACCGACAGCCTCAATCCGCGGTTCACGGCAGCGCGAGCCATTGCCGATCCGATCGTGCAACTCGGCGATATCAAGGGTGCCGCCGCGTTACGCGCACGTTGCGAGGAACTGGCGCGTCAGGTCGGCTTACCGTTATCGCTACTGGATCGTTTTCCGCACCAGATGTCTGGCGGCCAGAAAGCGCGTGTCGGCATCGCTCGCGCTATCGCTCTAAATCCTGACCTGATCATACTCGACGAGCCAACCGCTGCGCTCGATGTATCGGTGCAGGCGGTGGTGTTGAACCTGTTGCAGGATCTCAAGCAGTCGATGGGCATGAGCTATCTGTTCGTGTCGCACGATCTGAACGTAGTACGGCTCTTGTGCGATCGTGTCATCGTGATGCGAAGCGGGCGCATCGTCGAACAGGGAGCGACCGATACTGTGCTTGACGCACCGCAGGATGCTTATACGCGGGAATTGTTGTCGGCGATCCCGCATCCGCCGCTTCCCGTGCATTGAAAACCGCCGAGATAGGCATGCTATCGACTGATCCCTTGGACGCTTACATTGACGCTGCTGCTGCTGTCCTTGGCCTGCCGATTGACCTTGCCTGGAAGCCTGCTGTTCGCGCGAATCTGGACGTCTCATTGAAGATGGCGCGCATGGTTCAGGAATTTCCGCTGCCCGATGAAATCGAGCCGGCAAGCATCTATGAAACCTGACACCGCTTTGATCCCTGATATGGACTGGGCATCGGCATCGAAGATTGCCGATGCGGTTTCGTCGCGCAGAATGTCAGCCATCGATGTCATCAACGGAGCGCTGTCGCGCATTGCAGCGCACGACTCTCGGCTGAATTCATTTACCGACGTGATTTCCGCGCGCGCGCGAGCCACCGCGGGAAGGGTAGACGCGACGATCGCTGCCGGCGGCAAAGTCGGCCCGCTCGCGGGCGTACCATTCGCGGTGAAGAACCTCTTCGATATCGAAGGCCTGCCGACCCGCGCCGGATCGAAGATCAATCGTGACCGAGCGGCCTCTAGCCGCGATGCAACGCTGATCGAACGGCTGGAGGCTGTGGGCGCGGTTTTGGTCGGCGCGCTCAACATGGGCGAGTATGCCTACGATTTCACCGGAGAGAACGTCCACGACGGTCCTTCGCGCAATCCGCATGATCTTACGCGGATGGCCGGTGGTTCGTCCGGTGGCTCCGGCAGCGCGGTTGGCGGCGGACTCGTACCGCTGGCACTTGGCTCCGACACCAATGGATCGATCCGCGTACCATCTTCATTCTGCGGCATCTTTGGCTTAAAGCCGACTTACGGCAGACTGTCGCGCGCGCGATCATTTCCGTTTGTTGCGAGCTTCGATCATCTCGGCCCGTTCGCGCGAACGACCAGAGATCTGGCGATCGCTTACGATGCAATGCAGGGGCCTGATGCGGACGATGCCGCGTGTGTGGACCGCCCGATCGAGCCGGTGACCCCGTTGTTGGCACAGGGCATTGGCAATCTGCGTATCGCCGTTGCGGGGGGATATTTCAAGACCTCTCTATCATCCGAAGCACGGGAAGCAATGGCGTGCGTCGCAAAGGCTTTGTCGGTGACGCGGGAGATCGAAATTCCGGAAGCCGCGCGGGCGCGCGCAGCGGCCTTCGTGATCACAACAACCGAGGGAGCGTCGTTGCATCTCGACAGGTTGCGGAGCCGTCCGCGCGATTTCGATCCCGCGGTGAGGGACCGGCTTTTCGCGGGCGCTATGATCCCTTCAGTATACGTGGATCGCGCGCAGAAATTTCGCCGTTGGTACCGGGCGAAAGTCGTGGAATTGTTCAAGACTGTCGATGTGATTCTGGCGCCGTCGACACCTTGCGTCGCGCCGAAGATCGGTCAGGCGACCTTCGTTCTGGATGGAGTTGAAATGCCGGTTCGGCCAAACATCGGAATTCATACCCAGCCGATTTCGTTCATCGGTCTCCCGGTCGCGGCTGTGCCGGTTCCGCTTGAGCCGATGCCGATCGGTGTTCAGATCATTGCAGCGCCCTGGCGTGAGGATGTTGCCCTGCGCGTGGCTTATGCCCTCGAGCAGGCCGGTGTCGTTCAGGCGCCACGTCCTGGGGAATTTTGAGAATGGCGATTGAAGTCAACTTATCGGACGTTGTTGCCGAGGTGACAGAGGCTTTCGCGCGCTATGAGAAAGCGCTGACGTCCAACGACGTTGCAACGCTCGACTCGCTGTTCCGCAAGGATTCCAATACCATTCGCTACGGCATCGGCGAAAACCTTTACGGCTATGAGGCCATCGCGGCGTTTCGTGCCGCGCGAAATCCAGCGGGCCTGATGCGTGACCTGTCAAAGACCGTGATCACGGCCTATGGCCGCGACACTGCGGTCGCCTCAACCCTGTTTTATCGCGCGTCCGCGCCGGGCAGGGTCGGGCGGCAGATGCAGACGTGGGTGCGTTTCGCGGAAGGCTGGCGGATCGTCGCTGCCCATGTAAGCCTGATCGATACGCCGGATGAGAAGCCATGATCTTTGAACCGGCAATGTCGCAAGGTTCGACCGGTGAAACGCCGGGAGTTGGTGAATCGGGCTCGCTTTTCACCCGCGCAGCGGCAACCGCAGGAAAACGCACGCTCGCCGAAGAACTGCGGTTGCAACTGGCCGACGACATCGTACGCGGGGCGCTGGAGCCGGGATCATCGCTTGACGAATCCGAAATTGCGAGGCGCTTCAATGTTTCGCGCACACCAGTTCGCGAGGCGCTTCGGCAGTTGGTGGCCAGCGGTCTGGTCAATTCGCGCGCCCACCGCGGCGCGGTGGTAGCGAGGCCGACCATCGAGCAGCTCAACAGCATGTTCGAAGCGATGGCTGAACTTGAAGCCCTGTGTGCCGGGCTAGCAGCCGAGCGTATGCCGATCGTTCAGCGTAATGAACTGGAAGCACTGCACGAGCGGTTGCGGCATTTGAGTTATGACGGCAATCCGCAGTTGTTTCATGACGCGAACGAGGCGTTTCATAACGCGATCTATGCAGGCTCCCAGAATGGGTATGTCGCCGAAATGACTTTGGCGACGCGGGTTCGCGTTCAGCCATTCAGGCGGGCGCAGTTCCGCAATCTCGGCCGCCTTGCGAAATCCTATGTCGAGCACGACAGGGTCGTCGTCGCCATCATGCGCGGCGATAAGGCGGGAGCGGCGAACGCAATGCGCGATCACATTGAGACCGTTCGCGAGGAATACGAAGTTTACGCGGTGTCGCTATGAATCGCGCGGCCTCGTTGCGTTTTACTTCTTGGAGCCTCCAAGGCCGCCAAACATTTTAAACATTTCGCCGAACTGCTCAGGATTGAAGGACATCCAGTTTTTGAGGATTGCATCGGGTGACATTGCGGATATTCCCGAGAGCAACTTCTCCTCGAATTTCTTCATCGCTTTTTCCTGCATAGGCTGAACATTCGGGAGCCCAAGAAATTCGCGAGCTTCCTGTGGTGTACAATCAACGTTGACGGTGAATTTCATCAAATCGTTCCTATGCTCGGGATAGCGTGAAGAGGATGTCAGGAGAAAATCGTTAGACGTGGACCGCGCTGCGGACGCGGCCCGCATTGCCGAAGACGCGCAAATAGCGGGCGATCTCGGATGGATTGCCGGTCGCCTTTTCCGGGTTGTCTGAAAGCTTTACCGCCGGCCGGCCGTTGACGGCCGTCACCTTGCAAACCAGCGAGATTGGATCGAGATCGGCGGTGCCGTCCGGCGCGCATCCGACGAAGTCGTTGGTGAGGTTTGTGCCCCAGCCAAAGCTGGTCCTGACGCGCCCGGCAAAATACCGATGCGTTTCCTCGATCGATCCGACATCCATCCCGTCGGAGAAGATGAGAAGCTTTTCTTTCGGGTCGCGACCCTTTTCCTTCCACCATTTGATGATCTCTTCGCCCGCAGCGATCGGTGGAGCGCTGTCGGGACGAAAGCCGGTCCAGTCCGCCACCCATTCCGGAGCGTCGCGGAGAAATGCTTTTGTGCCAAATGCGTCGGGCAGGGCGATCAGAAGATTTCCATCGTAGGTGTGGCGCCATTGATCCAGGATCAGATAAGGCGCCCATCGCAGTTCGTCGTCGTCCTTCGCCAGCGCCGCCGCCACCATCGGCAGTTCGTGTGCATTCGTACCGATAGCTTCGAGGTCATTGTCCATCGCCAGCAGCACATTGGATGTTCCGGTGAACGCCGGCCCCAATCCTTCCTTGACGGCTTCGACGCACCAGCGCTGCCAAAGGAAGCCGTGCCGCCGCCGCGTTCCGAAATCCGACAGCCGCAAGCCATCCAGTTTGCGCAGCCGCTCAACCTTGGTCCAGAGTTTCGCTTTGGCGCGCGCATAGAGCACGTCGAGAACGAAGCGGCCTTGACCCTTCATAGCTTGCCGCGACCGCAATTCATTGATGATGGCGAGTGCGGGAATTTCCCACATCGTGGTGTGTGTCCACGGTCCGTGGAAATGCAGCTCGTACTGTCCGTCGACCGTATGGAGTTCATATTCCGGAAGCTGGAAGGCAGCGAGCCAGTTGATGAAGTCCGGCGAGAACATCTGGGTCTTGCCGTAGAAGGTGTTACCAGCGAGCCAGATCAGTTCTTTCTTGGCAAAGCGAACTGTACGGGCATGGTCGAGTTGGGCGCGAAGTTCTCCCTCGTCGATCACTTCGCCGAGGCGGACATGGTGGGTACGGTTGATCACCGAAAACGTCACATGCTCGTCCGGATAGAACTCCCGGATCATCTGAAGCATCAGGAGCTTGTAGAAGTCGGTGTCGAGCAGGCTGCGCACGATCGGGTCTAGCCGCCAGCCGTGATTGTAGGTTCGTGAAGCGATATCTGTAATAGCCATGCCGGGATCATATCCGGCTCCCTCGCGGGCAGCCAGCCACCGGCCGCTATTTTATGGCCTGCTTCCATGGCGAGCTCGGCCTATCGCCGCCGCGACGTCGGTCCAGGGAGCCTTGTCCGGGGCGAACTGCTGCCTCAGGTATGAGACCAACTCCATGATCTGTTGGTCATTCAGGCTGTTTTTGAACGCGGGCATGTAGCCGAGATCGCTGGAAACCGGCTGTTCGATGCCATGCAGAATGACCTGAATGAGATTGTCAGGCGAGGCGCTGTGCAGGTTGGTGTTCAGTGCCAGCGAGGGTCTGCTGCCAAACAACACGGGCCCGCCCACTTGATGACATACAGCGCACGCGCCGTCATAGATGCGCGCGCCCGCTGCGGATGCGGAAATCGCTTTCACGCTTGTCGACGTTTCCAGCCGCGCTGCCAGGGCTTCTTGAACCGATGGGGCAACCGCCGTGTCGTTGAAAGAGGCGAGATAGACCGCCATGGCGCGAATGTCGCTGTCGGGCACGGATGCAAGGTCTCTTACGATCGGCGCCATCGGTCCGGCGGCCACGCCATGGAAACGGGATATGCCAGTTCGCAAATAAGCAAAGAGTTCGTCTTCGCTCCAGCGTATCGGTGCATGCGAGAGAGAGGTTAGCGGCGGCGCTTCCCAGCCCTCGGCAACTCCGCCGGCCAGATAGGCTTTGGCGTTTCTCTCTGCGCCCAATGCGTTGCGCGGGGTATGGCAGGCGCCGCAGTGGCCCAGGCTTTCGACCAGATAGGCTCCGCGATTCCACACTGGGGATTGGACGGGATCCGGCTCGAAGACGGCCGGCTTGTGAAACAGCGCATTCCAGCCCGCCAGCAGAGGGCGGAGATTAAAGGGAAACGCCAGCGCGTTCTCCCGATTGATTGCGCGCATCGGCTCCTGCGCCATCAAGTAGGCGTAGAGCGCCTGCAAGTCGGCGTCGGTTGTTTTGGCGAAGTGATTGTAGGGAAACGCGGGATAGAGCTGTCGGCCATCGCGATGGATGCCTTCGCGCATCGATCGTTCGAAGGCCGGATAGGACCACGCGCCGATTCCGGTTTCTGGGTCGGGGGTGATGTTGGTGCTGTAGATGACGCCGAATGGCGTCTCGAGCGCGCGGCCACCGGCATTGACGACACCATTGGCCTCGGTGTGGCACGCCGCGCAGTTACCGAGCGCGGCGAGTTGCTGACCCCGGGCGATGGTCGCCGCCGAATAGATCGATGCATCCGGCCGGGCAATTGGCGCGATTGACCGCCACGGCAGCACCGCAGTGGCGACACCGACAACCGCGGCGCATGCTGCGACGACACCAGCAAACACGTTGCGGCGTTTGAGAAATGGATCGCTTTGAGGCTGCGTCGGCCGCTCTTGTTGTTTGAGCCGTGGTTCAGGCAGTGCGCCCTGCGATGGTTTCTGGCCGCGCAATCCGGCGAGGATGCGATCCGGAGTGAACGGCAGTTCGCGAAACCGCACACCGGTTGCGTCGAAGATGGCGTTGGCAATGGCTGCGGCGCTGGGGACGGAGGCGGATTCGCCGACACCAAGAGGCGGCTGATCCTGACGCGGCAGCATCAGCACGTCGATCTTCGGGACGTCCGGAAACTTTATGATCGGGTAAGCGCCCCATTCACGGCTCGCCACCGTAGCCCGCTCAAACGAGACTTCTTCCATCAGCGCCCGGCTGGTCGATTGGATGACGTTGCCGTGGATCTGGTGGCGCACACCGTCCGGATTGATCATCAGCCCGGAATCCTGCCCTGCTACCACGCGCGTCACACTGACGTCACCGGTCGATTTGTTGACTGCGACATCAGCGACCCAGGCCGACCATGCCGCGCCGTAGCCCGGGAACTTGCTGTGAACATAAAGCGCGTAAGCGAAGCCGCGTCCGCGGACAACGTCGCCTTCGGACTCGGGTTCTTTCCAGATCGGGCGGGGAGTCCAGCCAGCGCGTTCCGCAACAGCGTTGACCAGATCGACGGCGCGTGGGTCCTTCAGATAGCGTAATCGATACTCAATGGGATCGACGCCGGCTTCGGTGGCGAGTTCGTCAATGTAGGATTCATGCGCGAAAGTGTTCGGCAATGCCGATACGCCGCGAAACCATGACGCGCGCACGATCGGCGGCATATCATGCGCGATCACGCGCATCGCGTCGTAATCGTAGGGCGGGATTGCGGTCCGGTCGCCCATTTCAAAGACAGCCGGCACCGGAGGAACTGCTCCGGTCAACAGCAGCGCCAGCGTCGGCGCGCCGTTCGATGGATAGCGCGTGGTGAAGTCGTAAGCCGCGACGCTGCCGTCCGCACGCAAGCCGCCGTTAACGTCCATCAGTTGCGCGGTGCCTTTGGGCTCCCACGCATGCTCCTGTTCACGCGTCAGTTGCACGCGCACCGGGCGGCCCACGGCGCGCGACAGCAACACAGCGTCTGCGGACACGTCGTCGGCACAGTTGCGGCCATAACAGCCAGCGGCCTCCATGCGGATCACATCAATTCGGGATTCCGGTAGCGCAAGAAGCAGCGCAAGATCAGACCGCAAGATGTGAGGATTTTGCGTGCCGGACCACACCCGTACGACGTCATCCTGAAACTCCGCGACCGAGCAGGATGGTCCAATCGATCCGTGCATCTGATACGGCCAGACATAGGTTCGCTTGATCGGTTTGTCGGCAGACGCGATGGCTGCATCGACGTCGCCCTTGTCGATCAAGGTGCGCGGTGTGCTGGGATTGGCACGGAGCGCGGTTTCGATGTCCTGGAGATACGGCAGTGTTGGCGTCGGCTTCCAGGTGACTTTTAGCTGAGAAGCCGCCTTGATCGCGTTTTCTTCCCGCTCGGCGACAACCCCGACGAAGTCGCCAATCTGCACCACCGATACAATTCCAGAAATGTCGCGGACTGATGATTCATCGACGGCAATCAGGCTGGTACCGACAAAATTTCCGGCATCGACCCCGGCATAGGGCGGACGGACCACGCGGCCATGCAGCATGCCCGGCACGCGTACGTCATGCACATAGACCAGTTCTCCCGTCGCCTTGGCCAGCAGGTCAACGCGCGGTGTTGACTGTCCGACAATCCTGTAGGCATCCACCGCCTTGACCGGGACATCGTCGGCGAGTTCGAGCCGGATGCTTTCACCTGCGATGAGTTCGCCGTAGCTGACGCTGCGGTTGTCGTGGCCACGGATCAGGCCATCCTCCACCGACAAATCGTTGACCGGCAGATCGAGCTTCTTCGCAGCCCGCGTCATCAGGAAATGACGTGCCTGCGCGGCCGCCTTGCGCAGCGGAATGGCGGTGATCTGAATGGTTTCGCTGGCGATGGTGGCGCCCTGATTGGGCACAACCGACGTGTCGCCCAGCACAACGACCACACGCGCGAACGAGACGTCGAGTTCCTCCGCGACGATTTGACCAAGGGCAGTGCGGATTCCGGTTCCAAGATCGACGTGGCCATTGAATGCTGTAACGGACCCGTTGGCCGCGATTTTGATAAAGGTCTCGAAAGCTGGTTCATTCCCGCTGGAAGATGCCGGGTGAACAACGGACAGCGATCCCGAAAGCGATGGCTGATGGTCCATCTGCGAAGCGGCCGCCATTACTTGTGTCCCACAACAACATGGCCCGCAGCACGCATCACCGCACGCAGGATTTCGACATGTGCACCGCACCGGCACAGGTTGTATTGCAATGTATTGAGTACTTCGGATTCGGAGGGGTGTGGGTTCTGCATCAGCAGAGCCTTCGTCGTCATGATCATGCCATTGAGGCAGTAGCCGCACTGCGCTGCCTGTTCTTCGATGAAGGCCTTCTGCACCGGATCAAGATGATCGCGCGATCCAAGACCTTCGAGTGTGAGGATGTCTCGCTGCACGCAGCCGCTAATAGGAATGACGCATGAGCGCGCCGCTATACCGTCGATAATCACGGTGCAGGCGCCACATTCCCCGAGACCGCAGCCGTATTTGGGGCCGTTCAGTTCGAGATCGTTGCGCAGTACGTAGAGAAGGGCGGTGTCTGGCGCGGCATCGACATCGTGAATTCTGCCGTTGACGGTCAGACGGATCGTTGTTTGCATCATGCTCATCGTCACGGTCCGGTCTGCTGCGCTGCAAACTCCGGCAACGCCTATCCCAACGATACCGTTTGTATACAAACGTGCAAGCGAAGCGATGGAACGGAAAATGCTGCGCTCCCTGCGGCATGATGCATTGCACGATTTGTGAACACGAACGGTAGGCAATTGAGTTTTTATTTGGCAGTTCGGGATTTCGTGCGCGGCGGCGCTTGACAGCTTTCAGGTCCGCGCGCAACATCATTCGTATACGAACAAAGTGCCGAATGTGGACGGACGGAATTTTATCCTCGCGGCATCAGCGCCGCTCGTCAGTTCAGTTTGGCTCGGACTCGAGTTTGGTCATGCTGACTGAAACAAATGTCACCACTGCTGGCAGCTCAGACAAGATCCGCTGCGATGCATGTCCGGTGATGTGTTACATCAAGCCGGGCGCCGCGGGCGCCTGCGATCGCTATGCCAACAACAATGGTGAGCTTGTCCGCGTCGATCCGCATGTCGTGCTGGAGCGCACGGTGTCCCATGGCGGCCGGCTCGTTCCGTTTCAGGCCGGCGGCGATTGGGATGGCAAAATCGTCCGCGAGCCGAGCGTCTTCGTGACCGCTATCGGCGCCGGCACGACCTATCCGGACTACAAGCCCGCGCCGTTTATCGTTTCTTCCGAGGTCGACGGTGTCGATATGGTCACGGTGGTGACCGAGGGCATCTTCAGCTATTGCGGCGTCAAGGTGAAAATCGACACCGACCGTTATCTCGGTCCTGAAACCGCGACGGTGCGTGTTCAGGGCGAAGCGATCGGCCATGTCACCACCGGCGAGTACGGCTCGCAGATGCTGTCGATTGGAGGCGTGCATCACCTGACTGGCGGCTCCAAGAAGGAAGGCCGTGTCACATGCGACGCGCTGATGGATCTGTCCAACGGCAAGCCTGTCGAGATGACGATCGATGGCGGTGCGACTGTTGTGGTGCAAGCCGGTTATCCGCCGATCGTCAATGGCGTGCCGGAAGAGCGGATGCGGGTGGGTTGCGGCTCGGCAACTATCGGCATGTTTGCGAAGCAGTGGCACGGCAAAGTCGATGAGGTCGTGGTGGTGGATGATCACATCACCGGCGTTCTGTCAGAGCATCAAGCCGGGAAATTGCTTGATGTTCCCGATACCGGAATCAAGCTGAAGGGCCGGCGCTCGACCCCCGGGCGCTATTTCCAGGTTGCCGAGCCCGGTATCGGTTGGGGCGGCACGAACATTTCCGATCCGTTGTCGGTGCTCGGTCCGTTTGATCCCAAGATCGCGCGGCCCGGTCTGCGGATGATGATGGTCAGCACGACCGGTGAACACGCTGCCTATTTCGAACTCGACGAGGCGCTGAAGCCGATCGAGAAGGAAATGCCGGCCGATCTCAAGCTGTCCGTCGAACGCATTCAGGAAAATTGCGAGCCTGCCCTGTGCACCGTGCTGTTCATGGGCGGGGCGGGCGGATCGCTCCGAGCGGGTGTCACCGATAATCCAGTGCGGCTGACGCGCTCGGTCAAGGACGCACTGACGTCGGTGACTTGCGGTGGAGCGCCGGTCTATGTGTGGCCGGGTGGCGGTATCACTTTCATGGTCGATGTGACGCAGGTGCCGGAAGGAGCTTTTGGCTATGTGCCGACACCGGCGCTGGTCGCGCCGATCGAGTTCACCCTGCGATTATCGGATTACGCGGCGCTTGGCGGCCACATGGATCATGTGCGGCCATTGGCGTCATTGAAGACCAACACGGAAGTTCGTCAGCTCCCGAAACAACTTTCCGAGCCGAGATCGCGCAAATGAAACGCCTCCCACAGATCGGATGGCTCGCGGACGGCAGGCGGATTCACCTGCATGACGGTCCGATCGATCTGATTGTGGAGGCGCGTGGAACCGGAGCGAACGTTCGTGCAGCATACGATGCTGCCGTTGTGCGTTTCACCGGTCTTCTCGATGAGCTTTGTGACGAGTTATCGGAACTGCGTAAACCGGCCCGGCCTGCGACCTCCTCGCTAAAGGGAGGAGTTGCGCGCCGGATGTACCATGCAGTCGCTCCATTTGCCGCGGATCATTTTATCACGCCGATGGCGGCCGTTGCTGGCGCGGTCGCTGAAGAAATTCTCGGCGCGATGGTCCAGGCATCCGATCTCGATCGCGCTTACGTCAACAACGGTGGCGACATTGCGCTGCATCTTGCTGACGGCGGATGTTTTGCAGTCGGCCTGATTGATCGTCCCGATATGCCTGGCCTGATTGGAAAGACTATCGTTGAATCGAAGGATCCGACCCGCGGTATCGCGACAAGTGGATGGCGCGGCCGCAGTTTTTCGCTTGGAATAGCCGACGCAGTGACGGTTCTGGCGCGAACTGCCGCGCAAGCTGATGCTGCGGCGACCATTATCGCCAACGCGGTCGATCTGCCGGAACATCCTGCTATCGTCCGCTACCCGGCGAATGACCTTCAGCCGGACAGCGATCTGGGAGCGCATCTGGTCACGCGCGGTGTCGGTGAGCTGTCATTGCACGACATTACTACAGCACTCGATGCGGGAACTGATGCCGCCCGTTCGCTTCTCGGATCCGGATTGATCGATGGCGCAGCGCTACATCTGCAAGGCGAAACCCGCGTTGTCGCGCTGAAGAACAGCGATGGTATTGCCTGGCGGCCTTTGCCGCATGGAGCCGCCCAAACCCGAGCGGAAAGTTTATTGCATGTCTGAGATCGTTATCCGGAAGCGCGTCACCTTGCTCGAGGAGATTTTCCACGAAGGCGGGAAACCGGCGGCGCAGCCGCTACGCCGCGGGGCGATTCTGTGTGCGATCCGCAATCCGTTCGCCGGACGTTATGTGGAAGACATCGCGGGGTTCATGGATGATCTGACGCCGCTCGGGGTTGCCATGGCGGGCGCGCTACTGAAGGTGCTTGGCGGTGACCCGAGAACGATACAGGGTTATGGCAAGGGGGCCGTGATTGGCGCATCCGGTGAACTCGAGCACGGCGCGTTGTGGCATGTGCCCGGCGGCTACGCGATGCGCGAAATTCTCGGCGAGGCCAAGGCAATTGTGCCATCCGCCAAGAAGGTCGGCGGTCCGGGTGCGCGGCTTGATGTTCCGGTCACTCACATCAACGCGTCATATGTGCGTTCGCACTTCGACGCCATGGAAGTCGGTATTCCCGACGCACCGCGCGCAGACGAATTGCTTCTTGCGCTTGTCATGACCACGGGCTCGCGAATCCACGCCCGGGTAGGCGGCCTCAAAGCCAGCGAGATCAAGGGGGAGGATGGGCTGCGATGAGCGCTGTCATTCGCAAGATCGTCACGGTGGTCGAGGAGACGCTCATGGAGGGCGGGCGGAATGTTTCGCCGCCGACCCGCCGCGCGGCAGCTATCGCGGTGATCGACAATCCGTTTGCCGGCAAGTTCGTCGATGACCTGTCGCCATTGATCGCAATTGGCGAGGAACTTGGCGAACTGCTCGCTTCGAAGGCGGTTGCGGCACTCGGTATCGAAGGCAGCAAGGCGCAGAGCTACGGCAAGGCGGCGGCGGTCGGTGAGAATGGCGAACTGGAGCACGCGGCAGCAATCTTGCATCCGAAGATGGGAGCGCCGGTACGTAAGGTGTTGAGCAAGGGCGCGGCGCTGATCCCGTCTTCCAAAAAGCGCGGCGGACTGGGAACAGTGCTCGATATTCCGCTTGGTCACAAGGATGCGGCATTCGTACGGAGTCATTTCGACGGGATGGAAGTGCAGATTAACGATGCACCGCGTGCGAACGAAATCATGGTGGCGGTTGCCGTCACCGACAGCGGGCGGCCGTTGCCGCGTGTCGGCGGTTTGACAGTTGGCGAGATCAAAGGTGAGGACGGATTGCGCTAGCGGTCTATTTGCGTTTGATGCGAGAGAAAAGCCGAACCGTTCCACCGGGATAAGCAACGGACGGGAAGTGAACGGGACATAGGTCCCCGGTAACAAATGGAGGTTGGGATGCAACGAAGAAAACGTCTTTTCGGCAGTCTGTGCGGGCTTGCGCTTGCCGCGGGCTTTAGTCTGGCTGGCACGGCCCTGGCGACAACGGCCATGGCGCAGAGCGGCGAAATCAAGATCGGCGAAATCAACAGCTACTCGCTGTTGCCAGCCTTCACCGAGCCTTATCGCAAGGGTTGGCAGCTCGCGGTTGAAGAGGTCAACGCCGCGGGCGGCATCAATGGCAAAAAGCTCGTCGTCGTGTCCAAGGACGACAGCGGAAAGCCCGCCGATGCGCAAACCGCTGCCAACGAACTGGTTTCGAATGAAAACGTGGTGATGCTGACCGGCACGTTCCTGTCGAACATCGGTCTTGCGGTGAGCGACTTCGCGAAGCAGAAGAAAGTATTTTTCCTTGCGGCGGAGCCTCTAACCGACGCGATCACCTGGTCGAAGGGCAATCGCTACACGTTCCGTCTGCGTCCGTCGAACTACATGCAGGCGGCGATGCTGGTGGAAGAAGCTGCAAAGCTGCCCGCCAAGCGCTGGGCGACCATCGCACCGAATTATGAGTACGGTCAGTCCGCGGTCGCGGTTTTCAAGAAGCTGCTGTCCGAGAAACGGCCGGACATCCAGTGGGTCGATGAACAGTGGCCGCCTCAGGGCAAAATCGATGCAGGCCCGATCGTGCAGGCGCTTGCGAACTCCAATCCGGAAGCCATCCTGAATGTGACCTTCGGAGCGGATCTCGTGAAATTCGTCCGCGAGGGCAACACGCGTGGTCTGTTCAAGGATCGTGCGGTGGTAAGCTTCCTCACCGGCGAGCCGGAATATCTCGACCCGCTGAAGGAGGAAACGCCATCGGGCTGGATCGTCACCGGTTATCCTTGGTACAGCATCAAGACACCGGAGCACGATGCGTTCCTGAAAGCCTATCAGGGCAAGTTCAATGATTATCCGAGACTGGGCTCCATCGTTGGCTATCAGACGATCAAGGCGGCGGCTGCTATTCTCATCAAGGCCAATTCGACCGATCCGGAAAAGATGATTGTTGCGGCTGAGGGCCTGTCGATGCCGTCGCCGTTCGGTCAGATCACCTTCCGCAAGATCGATCATCAATCAACGCTCGGCGCGTTCGTGGGCAAGACCGCGCTCAAGGACGGCAAGGGCGTGATGGTCGATTCCGTCTATCGCAAGGGGGAGGATTTCCTGCCGAGCGATGCGGAAGTCGAGAAGTTACGTCCGAAAGACTGAGTTTGGCGACCGCGGGCGCACGATGCGCCCGCGGCATTCACCAGCCGTGGATCGCATATGAGCTTCTACTTTGTTCAATTTCTGACCGGTCTTGCGAGCGCGGCATCGCTGTTTCTGGTTGCCTCGGGTCTGTCGATTATCTTCGGCGTCACGCGGATTGTGAATTTTGCGCATGGCGCATTCTACATGCTGGGCGCCTACGTCGCATTCACGCTGACTGAGCGGCTGTCCGGCACGCTGGGTTTCTGGGGCGGCATTGTCGTTGCGGCGCTTGTTGTTGCCGTGCTTGGCGTGCTGGTCGAAATGGTATTGCTGCGGCGGATCTATAAGTCGCCGGAACTGTTTCAGCTTCTTGCCACCTTCGGTCTGACGCTAATGGTCGAGGATCTCGTGGTGCTGATCTGGGGGCCGGACGATCTGGTGGGCCGCCGTGCCCCAGGATTCCGCGGCGCGGTCGATTTCTTCGGCCAGAGCATTCCCACCTATGATCTCTTTCTGATTGTGCTCAGCCCTGTGGTGCTGGGTGCGTTGTGGCTGCTGTTCCGGCGCACGCGCTGGGGCATTCTGGTTCGTGCGGCGACGCAGGATCGCGACATGGTGGCGGCGCTGGGCGTCAACCAGAAATGGCTGTTCACCAGTGTATTCGCGGTTGGCGTGTTTCTCGCCGCGCTCGGCGGCGCGCTGCAAATTCCGCGCGATGCCGTCCATCATGCGATGGATCTGCGCATCATCGTCGACGTCTTCGTCGTGGTCGTGATCGGTGGTCTCGGCAGCATCACCGGTGCGTTCGTTGCGGCGGTTCTGGTCTCTGAACTGAACGCATTCGGCATTCTGATATTTCCGAAGATTTCGATCATTCTCGTGTTCCTCGTGATGGCCGCCGTGCTGATCGTTCGGCCGTGGGGGCTGTTCGGAAAGCCGGAGGCTGTTGCGCGCAAGACGCCGGGCCTCACAGTACGCCCGTGGCGGCCGCTGACCATGAACGAACGTTTCGCGGTGCTGGCTGTGCTTATCGTTGCGGCAGCCTTGCCGCTGTTCGGTGGGAACTACGCGCTCACGGTCGGTGCGGAGATAGCGATCTTCGTGATCTTCGCGGCGAGCCTGCACTTCCTGATGTCCGTTGGCGGGCTCGCATCGTTCGGGCATGCGGCCTATTTCGGCCTCGGTGCCTACGGTGTCGCGTTTTTTGCGAAGGCCGCAGGCCTGCCGATGATCGCGTGTCTGTTGCTTGGGCCGCTGCTTGGATTGGTCGGCGCTGCAATCTTTGGATTCTTCGCGGTTCAGCTTTCAGGCGTGTACTTCGCGATGCTGACACTGGCTTTCGCCCAGATCGTCTGGTCGGTCGCATTCCAGTGGGTTGGGGTGACGGGTGGTGACAACGGAATTCTGGGCGTCTGGCCTGACGCCTGGGCGGCGGGCCCGGTTCATTTTTACTGGCTGTCGCTCGGCATCGCGACGATCGCAGCGGTATTGCTTCGCGTCATCGTGTTTTCGCCGTTCGGTTACGCGCTGCGCGCGACTCGGGATTCCGGATTGCGCAGCGAGGCCATCGGAATCGACGGCAAGCGGATTCAGTGGACCGCGTTTGTGATCGCGGGCACCGTTGCGGGTGTGGCCGGAGCGCTGTTTGCATATCTCAAGGGCAGTGTGTTTCCCGACAGCCTTGGCATTTCACTCTCTGTCGACGCACTTGTGATGGTGCTGCTGGGCGGTGTCGAGACGGTATCAGGCGCTGTGGTTGGTGCGATCGTCTTCAAGGCGCTTAACATCTGGCTGGTGAGTCAGACCGACTTGTCGAAACTGGTGCTTGGCGCGATTATCGTGCTGATCGTGGTTGCCTTCCCGAAGGGCATCGTCGGGATGATCGAAACGATCCGCACACGGCGCCAATCGCAATCGTCGAAGTCTGCCATTCTGGCATCACGGATCGAGAGCGCGGAATGAGTGCTGCACCTACACTTCTTTCAGTCGAAGGCCTGACCAAATCCTATGGCGGCGTCCATGCGGTGCGCGGCGTGTCGTTTTCCCTTGTGGCGGGTGAAATTCTCGCACTTATCGGACCCAACGGAGCCGGCAAAAGCACATGTTTCGACATGCTCAACGGCCAGAATGTCCCGGACAGCGGCCGCATCAATCTGTTAGGCAAGGACACTGCCGGAAAGAAGCCGCGTGCGATCTGGCGGCTCGGCGTCGGGCGCACATTCCAGATCACTGCGACGTTTCCCACCATGACTGTGCGCGAGAACGTGCAGGTTCCTCTGATCTCCTACAATGCGCAGCTCTTCAACATGTGGCGCTCGACGCCGGGCTTTGAGCGCGACGAAGCGAACCGGCTGCTCGATCTGGTCGGCATGAGCGGCTATGCGGAACGTCCGTGCGGCGAGCTTGCCTATGGTGATCTCAAACGCCTCGAACTTGCAATCGCGCTCGCAAATCAGCCAAAATTGCTTTTGATGGATGAGCCGACGGCCGGCATGGCGCCGCGCGAGCGTGTCGAACTGATGCGCCTGACCGCGCGCATCGCGAGGGAGAAATCGATCGGTGTTCTTTTCACCGAACACGACATGGACGTGGTGTTCGAGCATGCCGACCGCATTCTTGTGCTCAATCGCGGCACGCTGATCGCGGAGGGGACACCCGAGGAGGTCCGGCGGAATCCGCAGGTCCGCGCGATCTACCTCGGCGAAGGTTTGGTCTATGACGCGCGCCACCGGGAGGGAGCATCCGCATGAAGCTCTCGGTTCAAGGACTCAACAGCTACTACGGTCCGGCTCACATCTTGTTCGATGTTGCGCTCGAGGTCGGAGATGGCGAAGTTGTTGCGCTGCTGGGCCGCAACGGAGCAGGAAAGTCGACGACGTTCCGATCGATCGTCGGTCTGGTCGAACAACGCGAAGGCCAGATCGTGTTCGAGGGCAATGACGTTTCCACTCAGCCAACGCATGCCATCGTGCGCGGCGGGCTCGGTTATGTGCCGGAGGAGCGCCGCATCTTTACAGATCTCACGGTGGAGGAAAATCTGGAAGTCGGCCGTCAGCCGCCGCGCCGGAACGCTCCGCTGTGGACCCGCGAAAAACTGTTCACGCTGTTTCCGAACCTCGGCGAAATGCGCGGCCGGATGGGCGGGCGCATGAGTGGCGGAGAACAGCAGATGCTGACCATTGCCCGGACCTTGATGGGCAATCCGTCGCTGGTGCTGCTAGACGAACCCTCAGAAGGACTGTCGCCGAAGATTGTCGAGCAGATGGTAGGTGCCATCCTCGCCATGAAGAAGGAAGGCGTCAGCATTGTTGTGTCCGAGCAGAATCTTCACTTCGCGAATCTCATTTCAGACCGCGCCTATATCATTGAGCGCGGCCGTATCTGCTTCAGTGGCACCATGAGCGAACTTGAGGCGCGTCCGGACATTCGCGACGCCCATCTGGCGGTGTGATCAATCGCTACTGTCCGCACGATGTCCGCAGGACGAAGACAAGATGTTAGGGGAACGGGAATGGCCAAGGCCGCTCAGAACAAGGTCGCCGCACTAACCAAGGGTATTCCTCCGAAGAGAAGTCCGAAAAAGCAGCCCTATGTGCTTGAGGACCAAATCGGTTTCGTGTTGCGCCAGGTCTGGCAGCGCCATGCAGCGATTTTTGCAAGGGAAATCGGGATCAACCTCACGCCGACGCAGTGGGCGGCACTGGCGAAGTTGACCGAGACCGGGCCGTGTTCGCAGAACCAGCTCGGGCGTCTCACCGCGATGGACGTTGCAACCATCAAGGGCGTGATCGACCGGTTGACAGCACGCGGACTGACGGAAACCAGTTCGGATCCGCAGGACGGTCGCCGGCTTCTTGTCAGCCTGACTCGCGCGGGGCAGGCGATGGCGGAGAAAGCTGCCCCAAACGCGCTGGCGATCTCGAAAGAGACGCTAGCGCCACTCGATGCAAAGGAGCGCGAGACCTTCGTCGCGCTCCTGAACAAGCTGCGCTGATGTATCGCGATTATTGCGCGACGATCTCCGGCACCTTGGTTGCGGGCGGAGTATTGCGGCTGCGATGCGTGCGGACGATGCCGTCAATGATCGTCATGCCGATGCCGGGCAGATCGCCGAGTTGAACGCTCTCCAGAATGTTTTTTCCGGCTGAGTGCTGCGCCTTGTCCATGATGACGAAGTCCGCCGCGCGTCCGACTTCGATAATGCCGCAGTCAAGCGCACGCATCCGCGCGGTGTTGCCGGTGGCAAAGCAGAATGCGATTTCCGCCGGCACATCGCCGAGCGCCGACAGCAGAGACACCATCCGCAGGATGCCGAGTGGCTGCACGCCTGAACCTGCTGGCGCGTCGGTGCCGAGAATGACGCGGTTCAGCTCTTTCATCTCGCGGGCTATGCGCAATGTGTAAAGTGCCGAGCGTTCATTACCGTTGTGAACCAGCTCCAAGCCCCGCTTGCAGCCTTCGCAGATACATCGGATCTGTCCATCGGGGAGGGCGGTGTGGCCGCCGTTGATGTGACCGACAACATCGGTGTCGGCTTCCAGCACCACGTCCGCATCAATCAGGCCGGATCCGGGAATCGATGGGCCGCCGGTGTGGATCGTGCTCTGGATGCCGTATTTGCGCGCCCACGCGACCATCTTGCGCGCGGTCGGGCCGTCCTTGACGCCGCCGAGACCGACTTCGCCGAGCAGCCTGACGCCTGCTGCCGCAAGCTCCTTGAAATCCTCTTCCGTCATCCCTGGTTCGATCACCGGCGCGCCGGCATGAACCTTGACGCCGCCGGGGCGCAGATTGTCGAACGCGCGCTGAGCAAAAATCGCCATCGCCTTGACCCCGACCACGTCGCGCGGACGGCCGGGCATGTGGACCTCGCCCGCTGAAATCATGGTGGTGACGCCACCGTTCAGGAAGCTGTCGATCCAGCCGATCTGGTTCTGCCGCGGGGTCCAGTCGCCGGCGACAGGATGGACGTGGCTGTCGATCAGGCCGGGGGTGACCGTCGTTCCGTTGGCATCGATGACCGTGGTCGCGCCCTCAGCATCGATATCCTTGGCCCGCCCGATGGCGGTGATCTTGCCGTTCTCCGCGACGATGGTGTCGGCGTCCAGGATCGGCTTCTCCATGGCCCCGCTCAGGATCAGACCGATATTCCGGATCACCAGCTTGGTCGGGCCGGTGGTGCCCTGGGGCGTATCGTTGGCCATGGATTTTTCCTTCCGTGCAATGCCTTTTCAGCGGGTCGGCTCCAACTTGAGCGCGGGTTGACGGTGGTATCAAGCTGGATTATTCATTAGTACACAAATGAATTGGCGAGGCAATCTGTCTCCGCGTTTCTGATTTTGCCCCGTCGTTGGCCCTGCACACCGGATCGAGCGAGATGAGCAATTTCAATCAGGAAAGCGTCCTCAGCGTTCATCACTGGACCGATACGCTGTTCAGTTTCACGACGACGCGCGATCCGTCATTCCGCTTCCGCAACGGCGAATTCACAATGATCGGCCTGAAGGTCGGTGAGAAGCCGCTGCTGCGTGCCTACAGCGTGGCGAGCGCCAATTACGAAGACCGGCTGGAATTCTTCTCGATCAAGGTGCCGGACGGTCCATTGACCTCGCGGCTTCAGCATTTGAAGGAAGGCGATGAGATCATCGTGGGGCGCAAGGCCACCGGCACTCTGGTCATCGACAATCTGAAGAATGGCCGGAATCTCTATCTGATCGGCACCGGGACCGGACTTGCGCCATTCCTCAGCGTCATCAAGGACCCGGAAACCTATGACCGCTTCGAGAGGGTGGTACTGCTGCACGGCTGCCGCCGTGTCGCCGAGCTTGCTTATGGCGAGATGATCACCGAACGGCTGCCGAAAGACGATCTGATCGGCGAACTGGTCCGCAACCAGTTGATCTATTATCCCACCGTGACGCGCGATCCGTTCCGCAATCGCGGCCGGATCACCGACCTGATGACGTCAGGAAAGTTGTTCGTAGACGCGGGCCTCGCTCCGCTGGAGGCCGCGCGCGACCGCGTCATGATCTGCGGCAGCCCGGCGTTGCTTCTGGATACGCGCGCGCTGCTGCTCGACAAGGGGTTCACCGAAGGCAACCACGGCGAGCCCGGCGAGTTTGTCGTCGAAAAGGCGTTCGTCGAACGCTAGCAGGTGACCATTTTTTGCGCCGTTTAGGCGGGCATTGGCCTCGCCACGGGTGCCGATTTGTCGGATTATCTGGTCCCAAGACGCGTAGCGTAGGGACGTTGGCATGGCGATTTCCGACAACGACAGGCGCGATGCGTACCTGTCCCGGATTCAAGTACCTGCCCTGGATGTGGAAGGTGTCGCAGCGGTGTTGCTCCGCCGGGCGGCGTTTATCGCTGCGGTAACCGCGCTCTGCGCCGCTCTCAGCCTCGTCTGGATATTGCTGTCGGCTCCCAAGTATGTCGCATCCGGTCAAATTCTGCTTGATCTGCCTGCTCAAGTCACAGCCGATGCCGGTAAACCGGAAGCCAGCGCGGCTGGTATCGACAACCAGATCAGCGCCCTGACGTTGCGCAGCGTTCTCGACAAGGTTATCGCAAGAGAGAAACTCGACACCGATCCGCTCTTTGGCGGAAAATCGAAGGGGATTCTCTTCACGCTTCTTGCTGGTGTCGGGCTTGTCCCTGTAACCGAGCCGCACGCCGTGGCATTGCGCCAGTTGAACCGCGCGATCAGCATCGCTCGCAATCCTGACTCTAACACGGTGAACGTCGACGTCGTCACGCCGGATCGCGAAACGTCGGCGCGCGTCGCCAACGCGGTGATGGATAGCTATGTAGAGGAACAGGGTCGCGCTGGCGCGGAGGCAGCACCAGGCGCTATGGCACCTCTCACCGCTCGGCTGGAAACACTCCGGACGCGCCTGCGAGAAGCCGAACAGCGTTATGAAAAATATCGCAGCGATAGCCGAGCGCTGATGGCTGGTGTCGAACCCGGCGCCGAGAAACATGTGAGCGAAATTTCGGATCAGATCGCCGCCGCCGAGACCAAGGCCAGCGGTTTGCGTTCGACGCTGAATCAGATCCAGCGCGCCAGAAGAACCCTGGATAGCGGCGGAATACCGGACGCGATCCGGGGAGGAACAATCGGGACGTTCAGAACCCGCTATGCCGCCGCAAGGCAACTGGAAATTGATCTGTCTGAAACGCTGGGGCCGCGTCACCCCGACCGTGTGATTGCAAGGATGCGGGCAGCCGAAGCCAAGCGGCTGCTTGAGCAGTCAATTCAGGATGTGACTCAGTCCGTTACAGCCGAACTGGAACGCAGCCGCGGAGTGGTGACTCAACTCAAGAGCCGCCTCGAAGCATCGAAACAAGACCTCATCAAAACGAACGAAGCGACCGCCCGCCTCAAGGAACTGGAGCACGACGTCGAGGCAAGCCGTGCCGCGTATCAGGTTATCCTGGCCCGATCTCAGCAACAGCGGCCGGACAACGCGAGCGCCCGAATATTGAGCCGCGCAACGGTGCCGCTGGAGTCCGGCCGCACATTCCCCGTCGGGGTTCTGCTCATCAGCGTGTTGCTCGGTCTCGGTCTGGGCATCAGCCTGGCCTGGCTACTTGAATTGATGGACGAGCAAAAGCGAATGGACGCATTGCGTTAGTTCACTGCATTTTCCGAACAACTACAGGACTTTCGCGCGGCATCCCGTCAGCAGGCTTCAAAAACCGCGGAATGGCATGGGTGTCATCGGGCACAGTTCCACCGGAATCGCAGTTCGTCGTGTGCCGATATGAAAGGTGTCATCCGACCTTCAAGTTAACCGGTCAAAAAGAACCCCTGAGTTTCATAAGGGGTATGAGATGAGCGACATTACATTGAATTCAGGGATTGCCGACGGGCAAACCATCGAGCCGGCCTCACGGCCTAATCTCGATAAGGGTTTCAACCCGCTAACAATGATCCTGTTTTTTGGCATCCTCGCCGCGGGTGCAATATTCGTTGCCTACAGCATTTACGTCGACATCGACGCCACCGGCACCAAGGTCACGACCTATCTTCCCTATATCCTGCTGTTTGTCGCGCTGCTGATCGCGCTCGGTTTCGAATTCGTCAACGGCTTCCACGACACGGCAAACGCCGTTGCGACCGTGATCTACACCCATTCGCTTCCGGCAGAATTCGCCGTGATGTGGTCGGGCTTCTTCAACTTTCTCGGCGTGCTGCTGTCGAGCGGCGCGGTTGCCTTCGGCATCGTCTCGCTGCTGCCGGTCGAACTGATCCTTCAGGTCGGAAGCAGCGCCGGTTTCGCAATGGTGTTCGCGCTCCTGATCGCAGCCATCGTCTGGAACCTGGGGACCTGGTACTTCGGTCTTCCGGCGTCGAGCTCGCACACGCTGATCGGCTCGATCATCGGCGTCGGCATCGCCAATGCGGTGATGCGCGGCCGCGACGGCACCTCGGGCGTTGACTGGACCAAGGCCACGGAAATCGGCTACGCGCTTTTGCTTTCGCCGCTGTTCGGCTTCTGCATGGCGGCGCTTCTGCTGCTCGTGTTGAAATTCGTTGTCCGCAATCCTGCGCTTTACGCTGCTCCGGAAGGCAACAAGCCGCCGCCGCTGTGGATTCGCGGCATCCTCATTGCAACTTGCACCGGCGTCAGCTTCGCACACGGCTCAAACGACGGTCAGAAAGGCATGGGCCTTATCATGCTGATTCTGATCGGCACCGTGCCGACGGCCTATGCGCTGAACCGCGCTTTGCCAGAATCGCAGGTCGTCAAATTCCAGCAGACTTCAGCAGCAGCGTCCAAGGTCATCGCAGCGAAGGGCGCCGGTCACAGCATTATCGGTGATCCCCGTCCGGCGGTGACTCAGTATGTCTCGCTGCACAAGATCAACGAAGGCACCTATCCGTCGCTGGCGGTTCTCGTGAAGGAGGTCGGCGATCAGGTGCAGAAGTACAGCACGCTCAATAAGGTTCCTGCCGAGGCAGTGGGTAACACCCGCAACGACATGTACCTGACCTCGGAAGCCATCCGCTTCATGATGAAGGACAAGGAAAACGATCTCAGCAAGGAAGAGGTTGCGACGCTTAACGCCTACAAAGGCTCGCTCGACAGTGCCACGAAGTTCATCCCGACCTGGGTGAAAATCGCGGTGGCGATCGCGCTGGGCCTTGGCACCATGATCGGCTGGAAGCGTATCGTCATCACCGTTGGCGAGAAGATCGGCAAGACACACCTGACCTACGCGCAGGGTGCATCCGCCGAGCTCGTTGCAGCGGGAACGATTGGCGCGGCCGACATTTTCGGCCTTCCTGTCTCGACAACCCACGTGTTGTCGTCCGGTGTCGCGGGAACCATGGCGGCCAACGGATCGGGATTGCAGATGGCGACCATCCGCAACCTGCTGATGGCCTGGGTGCTGACCCTGCCGGCGGCGATCTGCCTGTCCGCTGGCCTCTATGTGCTGTTCTCGCATCTGTTCTGATCTACTGCCGCAATAGCGGCAACAAACAACGAAAAGCCCGCGCTAAGCGCGGGCTTTTTTAACGACGCAGTTGCGAAAGTAAGGCTTGCTGCCAGAACAGTCCAGCGCTCAGTAATCCTTCTCCCGGTGCACGTCATGAACGACGATGCCCATGCCGGCCTCCGGCATGGCCAGCCATTCGCGCCGCTTCAGCGTGCGGCGAGTGTCCTCAAGGCCGCTCAGCCAGTGCTCGCGCATGGAGGTGGCGGAGAACTCGTGGTCCTTGGAATCGCCTTCATAGTCCTTCTGCTGATAGATTATCTGGAGAATGGTGATTTCCGGAAGATCCGCAAAGCGATCGCCCAGCGCACGCTCGTGATCGGTCTGCTTGTCCTCCGGGATCTTCAGCAATGCTTTATAGAAGTCTGTCTTCAGATTGTTCATGCGCTTATAGACCGTTCAGCCCGTTTTCCAGTACGTCTTTCATCCGGGGGGGCGTCGATCCCAACAATCCGACCCAGACAAGGCGTTGCTGCGGTGGTTGGCCTGCGCAGCACCTTCAACTACTAAAAGGGCAAACTATCATCGCCCCTTGAAATTGCCTGCGCGACGCTCGGCAGTGGCCTTGATACCTTCCTGGAAGTCTTCGGTTTCGCGCAGCCAGGTCTGTTCGGCGAGTTCGTGGTCGGTTTGTGCCTTGACGCGGTCCGCAAGTCCCGCGCGCATCGTCGCGCGCGTCGACATCAATCCTAGCGGGGAGTTCTCGGCGATCTCATTTGCCAGCTTGAATGCTTCGGAACGCACCTGATCCTGCGGCACCAAAACGTTGGCGAGGCCCATCTTGAACGCTTCTTCGCCGGTCACGCGGCGGCTGGTGTAGAACATCAGCGCTGCGTTGTTCTTTCCGATCACCTCAGGCAGCGTCACGGTCAGCCCGAAGCCGGGATGAAATCCAAGCTTGGTAAAATTTGCAGCGAAGCGCGCCTCGGGGCAGGTGACGCGGAAATCGGCCGATACCGCAAGTCCCAATCCGCCGCCGATGGCTGCGCCCTGAACTGCCGCAACGATCGGCTTCTTGTTGCTGAAAACGCGGACGGCTTCGCGATAGAGGTCGCCGGTGGTTCCGTCGCCCGACGCTGCATCGCCGTCAAAACCCGCTGGCCGATTGAAATTTGCGCCGGCGCAGAAGGCTTTTCCTTGCGAGGCGAGCACCACGGCACGGGTGTCGATGTCCTGGTCGATCTCTCCGAGAGCGTCGGCGATCTGACGGATCAGGGACAGGTCGAAGAAATTCAGCGGCGGCCGGCGAATCTCGATCAGCGTGACGTGCCCATGTTTCTCGACGCCAATATCGGTAAAGCCGCTCATGAATTTTCCTCGTTCGATGTCGATTTGTTAACGCAGGCCAAGCCCGCGCGCGATGATGCCACGCAAGACTTCGGTGGTGCCGCCCTGAATCGTGAGTTTCGGTGCTGTCTTGATCGCGAATGCGAGCTGATCTTCCAGCGTCTGGTGATTGGAGGCATCAAAGTCGATGAAAGCGGCGAGGTCGCGCACGCGATGCGGAAGCTGCTGCTCCCAGATCGTGCCGATGTCCTTGACAATCGATGCTTCGACGACGGGTTCCTTGCCCGCCTGGAGCATGCCTGCGACAGAGACTGACATGCGGCGCATGGTGTGAAGCTGCGCGACCAGCCGGCCGATGCCTTCTGCGCCGCGCGTGTCAGGTGTTGGTCCTAGCGCACGCACCAGTTCGGTCAGCACATAGTAGGTTTCAAGAAAGCGTTCCGGCCCGCTGCGCTCATAGGCCAATTCGCTTGTGGCCTGTTTCCAGGCGCCGTCGATTTCGCCGAGGACGTGATCGTCCGGCATGAAGGCGTCCTGAAAGACGACTTCGTTGAATTCCTTCAGCCCGCTGATCTGCTCGATCGGATTGACCGCGATGCCGGGCGTCTTCATGTCGACGAGGAATTGCGTCAGGCCGTGACGCCGGTTCTCCTTGGTGGGCGGCGAGGTGCGGAAGATCGCGAGCATGTAGTCGGCCATATGCGCCGAGGTGGTCCAGATCTTGGTGCCGTTGATCAGCCAGCCGCCGTCGGTCTTGGTGGCCTTTGTTTTCGCTGCGAACAGATCGGAGCCGGAGTTCGGCTCGCTCATGCCGATGGCGAAACAGACTTCGCCGTGGCAGATGCGCGGGACGATGTCCATCTTGATCCGCTCGTTGGCGTATTTGAGCAGCACCGGACCGCTCTGGCGATCGGCGACGAAGAAGCGGCGGGTCGGAGCGTTGGCGATACGCATCTCTTCGGTAACGACATATCGTTCGAGAAATGTGCGTTCGTGGCCGCCGTACTTCTTTGGCCATGTCATGCCGATCCAGCCGCGCTGGCCGACCCGGCGGCTGAATTCCGGAACGTCGGTGTCTTCGCGCTGCGGCTCGTGTGGATTGAAGGTGCCGGCGGCGATTTCCTCAGCGAGAAAGGCGCGCACCTCGTGCCGGAGCGTTTCGCATTCCTCGGGCAAACGAATTTGGTCAAAACGAAGCGCTGCGGTCATGATCAGTTCCTTTGTCAGCGCGATGCGACCAGCGGCCACAGTTCGTCCGCGCCGCGCGCGGCAACGAATTTTCCAAGCTCGGTTGCCCAGTAACTTTCATGGCCGAAATCGTCGCGCCATCCCAGCGCGCGAAGCGTGTAGCGGTGCAGGATATGCTCCATCGAGAAGCCGATGGCGCCATGCACTTGATGCGCGATTGCCGTGCCTTTCTCGGCGGCTTCCGCGCAGCGGACCTTTGCCGAGGCCGCTTCCAGAAATACCGCGTCATCGAACGACAAACCGTTCGCGATCGCGTCAGCGGCCGATCCGGCTGCCGCGACGGCGGCAGCGACTTCGCCCGCGAGCCGCGCGAGATTGTGCTGCACCGCCTGGAATTTCGAGATCTGTTTTTCGAATGCGACACGCTCGTTCGAATAGCGCACGGTGATGTCGAGCATGGTCTCCAGTGCGCCAGCGATTTGCAGGCTGCGCACAGTCGCGCCCATTAACATCAGCGACGCGGGCGTCGTGCCGGGCGATGCCGGCTTGGACGAAAGAGGCCTGACGTTATCGAACGTGACGGTATTCGACGCGTCGCTGCCGAGACTCTCTCCAGCTTCAATACGGCATGCGGGGATTTCCACCAGCGCAATGGAATATCCCTTCGCGCCTTGTGCGATCACTGCGATATGCGCGGCCTCGGATGCAAACGGCACGCCGCGAACCCGTCCGCTGAGCGAGCCATCCGCATTGATCGCGACCCGATCCTGTGGTCGCGCCGGAGCAACGGTCATTTTGCCGGCGGGTGAGGGAAGTCCGGCCTGCGCCAGCAGCCAGCCCGCGAGCATTGTTTCGACTAGCGGAACAGGTACCGCAAATCGGCCCGCTGAACCCGCAACGCTGAATCCGTCCGCGAGGCTCGCTCCGGAGCCATCGCAGTCTTCCGGTACCCATGACAGCGGTAGCCCTGCGTCGGCGAGCGCAGCCCAGAGCGGTGTTTTCCAGCCGTCGTTTGTCGCGTTGTTGAGGTTCTGAGCGTCGGCGAGGTCGGAAAAGATCCGTTCGGCGGTTTCCGCAACGATGTTTTCGGTCACGCTAGGATGCCTTTACTGCCAGCTCTGAAGACCTGCGCCATTTGACTGTCAGTCATCAAAGTCCTGCACATCTTCTTGCCCAGCAGTCGAGCCGGGATATGGTTTTTTGCAACGCAACTAGCGTCGGATGGGGTGCCAGCCAGCGGCTGAAAGCAATGAAATGACGTTGTCAGGAACGGTATCCCTTCGCTCCGAATGGTGTCAAATCAGGTCAGGTTTTCGGAAATGGTACGGCGGAGGCCGTTCACCCGCTCCGGGGCGTTCGTTGAAGCTCTGCTATCTCGCGTCTCAGCGCGAGCTTCTCCGCGAAATTCCGGGTGACGTCGCGTAGAACGGCAACCGTTCCGTCAGGCAGACCGCGTTCGTCGCGTAGCATCACGATCGTAAATTCAACGGAGATGCGCTGACCGCTTTTGGTTAGTGCCGGAACCGAGAGCAGATCGCCAGTGCCATAGCGGCTTACGCCGGTCTCCATCGTGTGCCGATAACCGGCCCAGTGGCGCGCTCTGAGATTCTCGGGGATGATGAAATCGAGCGGCTGCCGCATTGCTTCATCGGACGAGAACCCGAAAATTCGCTCGGCTCCGGGATTCCAGAACGTAACGGCGCCGTCACGGTCGGTTGCGATGATGGCGTCTGATGCGGATGCCAGTAACGCATCGGCGAGACAGGCTGGAGAGACGATCATGTGTTCTCTTGTATCAGGAATTCCGGGTATTAATGGCCTATTATGAGCAGTTGTCAAAAGAGGTCAAAGCCCGGCGAAAGGCCGTTTAAGGTGGCTTCGCCGCAGACCTGCACCTCACAAAACCCCGTTTACCCGGAATGCAGCGCATGCCTCGCATGCGCTAAAATGGTAGCCTCGCCAAACGGCTAAGGATGGTCTTTCGCTCCTGCCACAACAAAGATACGATCAAGGAATATCGGCGATGGCCGGTAGATGAATTCACCGATCGTATAATCGATTCCATCCATTTCTACGCAAGAACGCGCCAGCCAAGGGAAACGTCATGACCAATCGTATGCAGTTCTATATCGACGGTAGCTGGGTCGACCCCGCCGTCAAGAAGTCCATTCCTGTCGTGAATCCGGCGACGGAAGAGGCGATTTATGAGATTGCAGTTGGATCGAAAGCCGACGTCGATAAGGCTGTCGCCGCCGCTCGCCGCGCATTCGAGACCTTCTCGCAGACCAGCCGCGAGGAGCGCGTCGCGCTGCTCGAGAAGATTATCGCGGTCTACAAGACCCGCATGAAGGACATCGGCGCTGCGGTGTCCGACGAAATGGGCGCGCCGCTGCCGATGGCTGAGAAGATGCAGGCCGGCGCCGGCCTTGGCCATCTCGCATCGACGCTCGAAGTTCTCAAGAACTACGAGTTCGAGGAGCCGATCGGCTCCGCCGTCGTGGTGCGCGAACCGGTCGGTGTGATCGGTATGATCACGCCATGGAACTGGCCGCTCAATCAGATCGCCTGCAAGGTCGCGCCTGCGATCGCGGCTGGCTGCACCATGATCCTGAAGCCGTCGGAATACACGCCGTCGTCGGCGTTGATCTTCGCGGAAATCCTGCATGAAGCGGGCGTGCCGAAGGGTGTCTTCAATCTGATCAACGGCCTCGGCCCGGATGTCGGCGTTGCCATGAGCGAACATCCCGGGATCGACATGATCTCGTTCACCGGCTCGACCCGCGCCGGTATCGATGTCGCGAAGCGCGCGGCTAACACCGTGAAGCGCGTCAGCCAGGAACTGGGCGGCAAGTCGCCGAATATCATTCTCGATGACGCTGATTTCACGAAGGCCGTGACCGGCGGCGTTGCGCACATGTTCAACAACTCCGGCCAATCCTGCAACGCGCCTTCGCGCATGATCGTGCCGCAGGCGAAGATCAAGGAGATCGCGGCGATCGCCAAGGCCGTCGCCGACAAGACCAAGGCGGGCGATCCGCGCGCCGAGGGGACCACGATCGGTCCCGTTGTCAACCGCATCCAGTGGGACAAGATTCAAGGTCTGATCCAGAAGGGCATCGACGAGGGGGCCACGCTGGTCGCCGGTGGTCCCGGTTTGCCGGAAGGTGTCAACAAGGGCTTCTACGTTCGCCCGACCATCTTCTCGGATGTCACCAGTGACATGACGATTGCCAACGAGGAAATCTTCGGACCGGTTCTCGTGATCATGGGTGCGAAGGACGAGGCGGAAGCCGTGAAGATCGGCAACGACACGCCATACGGACTTGCAGGTTACGTCTCTGCCGGCACCGTCGAGCGTGCACGCAAGGTCGGCCGTCAGCTCCGTGCCGGAAACGTCAACCTCAACGGCGTGCCGAACGAGCGCACTGCTCCGTTTGGCGGCTACAAGCAGTCGGGCAACGGCCGCGAGTGGGGCAAGTTCGGCCTCGAGGAGTATCTCGAAGCGAAGGCGATCGCTGGCTTCAACGCCGCCTGAGGTCGTTCGTATGATGATGCCGGCGCGGGTTTACTCGCGCCGGCATAATTATTCCATGACCAGTACGGATCGATGAGCGCCATGGCGACACCCGACACTGTTGTCTTTGTAGGTCTGGGTCAGATGGGTCTGCCCATGGCGAAGCGTTGCATCGCTGCCGGTTTCAAGGTTCGCGGTGCCGACCCGTCATTACCCGCGCGCGATGCGCTTGCGGCTGCGGGCGGAGAAGTCTTCGCGAGCGGACGCGAAGCCGCAAAGGATGCATCGATTGTCATCACCATGCTGCCGGACAGCAAAATCGTGCGCGAGGCTGTGCTTGGTGAGCAGGGCGTAGCCGACGTCCTTGCGAAGAATGCGCTGATCATCGACATGAGTTCATCGGTGCCGGTCGATACGCAGTCGCTCGGTAAGGATCTCGCCGCGCGCGGGATCGCGCTGATCGATGCACCGGTGTCCGGCGGCGTCAAGCGCGCCATCGACGGCACGCTGTCGATCATGGCCGGAGGTGACGCTGCGCTTGTCGAGCGAGCGAAACCGGTGCTGCAAGCCATGGCGAAATCCGTGTTCGCGACCGGGCCGCTTGGATCGGGCCATGCGATGAAAGCGTTGAACAACTATGTCTCCGCCGCCGGACTCGTCGCAGCCTGCGAAGCATTGCTGATTGGCCGCCGTTTCGGTCTGCAACCGGACACGGTTATTGACGTACTCAATGCTTCGACCGGCAAGAACAACTCCACCGACGTCAAGATGAAGCAGTTCGTGATCTCGGAGACGTTCGCGTCAGGTTTTTCGCTGGCCCTGATGGCCAAGGATTTGCGCATAGCCGCCGATTTGTCGAAACTCGTCGGGCTCGATCCGTCGAATGCAGAAACCATCGCGGCGTTCTGGGAGAACGCCAAGGCTGCGCTCGACAAGAACGCCGATCACACCGACATCTATCGCTTCATCGCGTCGGCGGTTCGATATCGCTGACGTGCAGCCCGGCGCCTATTTCAAGGCGCTTTGAACGGCCGCATCGATGGCCGCGAGGCCGTTCGCCACATCGCCCGTGATGTGAAGCCGCAGCGCGCGCCGGCCGCGTTCCGCCAGCACATCGAAGTCGCCGCGCGCCTGCGCCGCCTCGATGACGCCGAAACTTATTTTCTGTCCGGGCACATCGAGATCGGCGGCGTTGTCCGACGTGATCTGCAAGAACACGCCGTTGTTCGGTCCACCCTTGTAGGCCTGTCCGGTGGAATGCAGAAAGCGTGGCCCGAAGCCGACACATGTCGCGGCCTGTTTGCTGTCGCGGATCGCCATGCGAATGCTCTGTATCGCGGCGATGTTGGCGTCGCTACGGTCGAGATACGCGAGGGTGGCCACATAGTCACCAGCCTTGATGCGGGCAAGATGCGCCTTGAGCCATGACGCCAGATCGCTGCCAGCGCCTGCCTTGCGCAATGCGTCTGCGTTTGCCGCATCGGTGTAAATTGCAATCGCGCCGCCGGTTGCGACAGATGTTTCAGCAGGCAATGCGCCTGATGTCTCGAACGCGGACGTCAGTTCCCGCGTCTTAACCTTCGCAGCTTCGACGTCTGGCTGATCGAACGGATTGACGCCCATCACCGCGCCGGCCACTGCGGTCGCGATCTCGAAGCGGAAGAACTCCTGTCCGATATGCGCGGGGCTCGTCATGGCGATGCGGACGACAGGATGTCCTGCCGCCTCCAGCGCGGCCAGCGCCGTTTCACGCGCGTTATCGCTATCGTCCTTCAGCCGCAGGTCGATGAACACGCGATCCTTGCCGTAAATCTCCGGCTTGCCGAGAGGCTCGCCTTCAAGCGGGATCAGCGCCTTGCCGTTCTTGCCGGTGGATTCGGCGATCAACTGCTCAGCCCACGCGCCGAAATCCGCGATGCGCTTCGATCCGGTCAGGGTGAGCTTGTCGCGGCCATGCTTGGCGGCAGCAGCGAGTGCCAGCCCCAGTTGAACGCCCGGATTTTCCGCAGGCGGCACATCGGGACCGCAGGAGCGCACCATCGCGCTCGCAAGACCGAGAAACTCCGGGATATCGATTCCAGCCGCAGCGGCCGATACAAGGCCGAACGGCGAGAGCACCGAGTAACGCCCGCCAATAGTCGGCTCGCCGTGGAATATCTGCGCAAAGCCGCGTGCGGTGGCCACCTTTTCAAGCGAAGAGCCCGGATCGGTTACGGCAATAAAACGCTCGGCGGCCTTTGCGCCTGCGCGAACAAAGAAATATTCCATCAGCGCGTTTGGCTCGGTAGTGCCGCCGGATTTGCTCGACACGATGAACAGCGTCTTGTCGAGATCGATCGCGGCTTCGGTCCGCCGGACCTGCGCGGGATCGGTCGAGTCCAGAATGCGCAGCTTCGGAAAGCCGTCGATCTGCCCATAGGTTTCGGCGAGCACTTCCGGGCCGAGACTCGAACCGCCCATGCCGAGCACGATGACGTCGGTGAAATTCTTGCTCTTCACCCATCCTGAGAACGCGATATAGCGCTCGATCTCGTTCTGCTCGCGCGCCACGACATCGAGCCAGCCGAGCCATTTGGCTTCGTCGCCACCGGTCCACACCTTCGCATCGCGTTGCCACAACGCGCGGATGGTGCCGCTTGCACGCCAGCGCTCCAACAGCGCCTTGGCATCCTTCTCGATCTCTACCGGCAGTTTGATGGTCTGCGCATCGATGCGCGAACCGAGGATCGCCGCACGCTTCTGCGCAACAGCGCCAAGCAGCTTGTCAAAAGCCTCGGCGAACAACTGCACGCCATCGTCGACCAGCACGTCGGTAATCGCGTCCAGCGAAATGCCGCTTTTCGCGAGCTCCGCGAGAATACGCTCGGCCTCAGGGACGTTTTGTTCAAGACTGTCGCGCGGCTTGCCGTGGTCGCGGAAGGCATCGAGGGTTGCGGGCGGCACGGTGTTCACCGTATCGCGTCCGATCAGTTCCTCGACATACAGAACGTCGCTGTACGCCTTGTTCTTGGTGCCGGTCGACGCCCACAGCAGGCGCTGGACCTGCGCGCCTTTTGCCGCGAGCTTCTTCCAGCGCTCGCTTCCGATCACTTTCAGATAGTGTTGATGCGCCAGCTTGGCGTTGGCGATAGCGACCTTGCCTTTGAGAGCTTCGAGTCGTGCTTTTTCATCGCCATTTGCAGCGGCAATCTTGCCATCGAGCTGATTGTCGACGGTCGTGTCGATACGGCTGACGAAAAAGCTGGCCACGCTGGCGATGCGCTTCGGATCGCCGCCGCCTGCGATGAAGGCTTCGAGGCCGGAGATATAGGCTTCGAGAACTTCCGCATACATTTTCTGCGAGAACAGCAGCGTGACGTTGATGCTGATACCCTGCGAAATCAGCGCGCGGATCGCGGGCACGCCTTCGCGTGTTCCGGGCACCTTCACCATCAGGTTGTCGCGGCCGACGTCTTTCCAGAGCCGCTGTGCCTCGGCGATGGTGCCGTCGGTATCGCGCGCGAGATAAGGCGAGACTTCGAGACTGACATAGCCGTCAGCGCCCTTCAGTTCGTCATAGACCGAATGCAGCGCATCCGCTGCGCGCTGAATGTCTTCCACGGCGAGGGCTTCATAAAGATCACCCACCGGACGGTCGCGTTCTTTCAGGAGCGCAGAGACGGCCTCGTCATACTCGTTGCTGCCACCGATCGCCTTTTCAAAGATCGAGGGATTGGATGTGACGCCGCGCACCCCATCGCTTTCGACCAGCGCCTTGAGTTCGCCATTGGCGATGAAACCGCGTGCAAGGAAATCGAGCCAGATCGCCTGGCCGTGAGTCGTGAGAGCTTTAACTGGGTTCATACCGTCTCTGGGGGATTTGGCGGGGGCGGGAAGGGGGACGTTCGATCTCATTCAGCCAGCATAGACCGCCTATAGGGCAGGATTATAGAGAGTGCCACCGGCAGCCGGATTTTTTGCTGAAACATGGGAGAAGGATTTCCGCCTGGCGCCTCTCAGAATAGGAAGACTCTCTCCATTTTTCGCCGTGCGGGCAAGAATATCCTTAGTTTTTCAACGATATGGACCCCCTGCAACAGGGCGAATAGATATTTGTTCTCCAGACCTTATCGATTGTAGGCAAGGAAACTCCGTTATGCCCGGTATCCCGGTCTCCGCTGGTTTTGCGATTGGTCTCGCATTCGGCGTCGTCGGTCTTCTCAGCGGCTTCTGCCTGATGAGCAGCCTTCGCGACTGGTGGACCGTGAACGATGGCCGCAAGGTCCGCAGCTACGCGCTGGCGCTGGCCGTGGCGATCCTGGGAACCCAGTTGGTTGCGGGCGTGGGCCTCGTCGATATCGCCAAGTCGATCTATCTCCAGCCTTCATTCTCTGCCCCGCTGATCTTCGCGGGTGGCTTGCTGTTCGGCTTCGGCATGGTTCTGTCCAACGGTTGCGCTTCGCGCGCGCTCGTCCTGCTCGGCAAGGGCAATCTTCGCTCGCTGGTCGTGATCGCCATCATCGGCATCGCTGCGCAGATGACCCTGAAGGGATTGATCGCGCCCGCGCGTCTCGCCTTCCTCCAGGCCACGCAGACCACGCCCGCCGCCGTCTCGGCGCCGGCGCTGCTCGCCACTTTCGGCATCGACGAGTTTGTGGCCCGTATCGCCGTGACGTTGATTGTGGTCGGCGGGTTGTTGATCTTCGCTTTCTCCGATCGCCAGTTCCGCCGCGCCTATGGTCAGATCGCCGCTGGTCTTGCGGTCGGTCTTCTGGTCACCGCCGGCTGGCTCGCGACCGGCTGGCTCGGCGCCGATGACTTCAATCCAATTCCGGTGACGTCGCTCTCCTTCGTCTCGCCGATCGCCGATACGTTGCAGTACACGATGCTCTCGACCGGCCTGACGCTGAACTTCGGCGTCGCGCTGGTGGTTGGCGTGCTCTCCGGCAGCGTCCTGACGGCAGTTCTGACCGGGCGCTTCAAGCTTGAGGGCTATACGTCTCCGAGCCACATGGTGCGCTCGATTTCCGGCGCGGCGTTGATGGGTATCGGTGGCGCGATGGCTTATGGCTGCTCGATCGGGCAGGGACTGACCGGCTTGTCGACGCTGGGAATGCCGTCGTTCATCGCGGTTGCCGGAATCGTGTCGGGCGCTGCGCTCGGCATTCGCGGCGCGGTCGTCATTCCGGCGCTGGCAACGCGCTAACGGCAATATCCGTTTCCCGCACGTTCACTGGAACGTTTCTGGCAAATGGCTTGTTCTCTTAACAGCGCTCCGGCATCCTCCGGCGCGTTGTCGCCAGAGGCAAGCCATTATGAATCGCCGTGAACTTTTTGTCGCCGCTACAGGCCTTGCGTTGATCTCGGCCATGTCGCGTCCTGCGCAGGCGCAGACAAAGGCCAAGCCTCCCGAGGACAAGCCGTTCGCAGAGCATTTCATTGCGCTGCAACTGTCCGACTCCGATCCGAAAAAGCAGCGGCTGGTGCTGAGCGTCGCCAGCAATCTTCAGAAAGCCTACGGGCAAGACAAGATTGCGATCGAGGTGGTGACGTTCGGACCGGGCATCGATCTCTTGCGTGACTCCAGCGAGAATCGTCAATTGGTGGACAGTCTCGTCACGCAGGGTGTCCGCTTCGATGTCTGCGGCAACACGCTTGACACCATTGAACATGAGACAGGGCAGCGGCCGAAAATCAATCCGCATGCCGTTGAGGTGCAGGTCGGCGTCGGGCAACTGCTGATCCTGAGCGAGAACGGCTACACCGTCATTCGTCCCTGATCCAATATCTATTCCGCAGGACCGCTTTTGCCGAGCAGATTAGCCCAGCGGCGCTGAATGATGTCGCGCGGCGAGCCGTCGACCAGAATGGCGATACCAAGCCGCGCGCCGACAATCATGCCGCCAATCGCGAGCGGCGCGGATAACGCGAGCATCGATCCGGCGGTCAGTCCCTGACCGATGGTGCAGCCGCCGGCGAGAATGCCGCCGATGCCCATCAGCAGGCCGCCGCCGAGATGACGCCGCATCTCGTGATCGTCGTCGAACGCCTCCCAGCGCAATTCGGCTGAACGCCATGCGGCAAGCCATGATCCAGCGATGACGCCGAAAACGCTGGCGACGCCGAAGTCGGCGAAATTCGCAACATTCAGCAGGCCCGCGTACAGCGCCTTGCCGACGGTGGACACGAACGTCAGGCTTTGCGGACGCGCCGGGCCTGCGAACTCATCCACGAGCGACACCGTGACGATCCATCCAGCGACGATCAGGATGCCGAGTACAACTCCGGCCGAGAGCAGCCGGGGCGCGCGTCTCAGCCGTGGATCACGCAATGCGAGCCAGCACAATCCGGCCCCTGCGATTGTTGCAAGGATCATGCGCGTATCGATGCCGACAAGCTGCGACGACAGCGATGCGATGTCGGCGCGCGTGCCAGCGGGCATGGGCAGTGACAGCGATTCCAGAAACTCGATCCGGAATCCGGCAAAGATTCCGCGCAGCGTGGCGTAGGCCGCAGCGCCCAGGATCAGAACTACAACAAGGCTGCGCAGGTCGCCGGTGCCGAGCCGTACCAGCGAGCCGAAGCCGCAGGTGCCGACCATCGCCATGCCGATGCCGAACATCACGCTGCCGATCACGATGGCAACCAGCGGCAAGGCGGCGGGTGTGTAAGTCACGAGGTCAGGATCAAGGATACCGCCGACGACAAGCGCCTGCGTTCCGAGAATGGCGATGCCGAGCGCCAGCCCGAACACGCGCAGCCGCCGGCTGTCGCCGCCCATCAGCGCATCTTCGATGGCGCCGAAGGTGCACAGCCGCGCGTGGCGCACGGCAAAGCCTGCGGCCGCGCCGATGGCGAAGCCGCCGAGTGCTTGCATCCAGGCAGACATATTCTGCATGGCGTTTCTCCCGGACCGGCGCGACGTAAAGGCCTTGCGGGCCGTGTAGCGTCCGCCTGCCGTTGCGGCAGGTTTATTTCTTGTCTGCGGTCTCCACCGGCGCGCAGAAAATATCGTAGACCACCGAGATCACCCGGCGGACGTCCTCGTTAGCGAGGCTGTAGTAGATCGTCTTGCCGTTGCGCCGCGTATCGACCATGCCATCGTAACGCAGCCGCGCGAGTTGCTGAGACACCGCCGACTGCCGCAGCGACAGGATATTCTCAAGCTCGGTGACCGACCGTTCGCGTTCGGCCAGCAGGCAAAGCAGCAGCAGGCGATTCTCGTGCGAGAGCGCCTTGAGAAAATTGCTAGCCTTGCGCGCCTTGCGCATCAACTGGTCGAGTTCGGGCGAATACTCCGCGCCGTCGCGGAGTTCGGTTTCCAGTTCGGATGAAAGGATCGATGTCATAGGCGTAGCTTTCAAACGGTGGATCAGATTCGGTTCGGTTCGCGCGTCGCGGTCTGTAACTTCGCCGCAAGCGCGTCGAGCAGTCCCCAGAACGCATTGTCGTTGCTGTAGCCGGTGATGCGCCCGATCTCGCGGCCTTGATCCACCACCACAAACGTCGGTGTGAAGCGCACCGGCGAGGCGAGGGCAACGCCGCTCATTTTCTGGTTCTGGATATCGACCCGCCGCAGCGGAAGCGCCTTGGCTTCGTCGGTCCGGTCATACAGCGCACCGACATCGCGCTCCCATCGCTGGCAGTAGATGCATCCGGCCTGCTCGAACATCACAAGCTCGGACGCACTCGCCAATGCGGGCCAAAGTCCGCCCGCCGCAAACGCGATAGCTGCCATACCTGAGGTTTTTGCGCGCAATCCTGCAAACATGTGATACATATACACGAATTCGCATGTATCTGCCAGAGCCGGGAAATCCGTGGTTTCTTCAATTTCTTTCGTGGGGGCGCTGGGGGCGGGGGTGCTGTCGTTCCTCTCACCCTGCGTTTTGCCGCTGGTGCCGCCGTATCTGTGTTTCCTGGCGGGTATCAGCCTCGATGACCTGACGCACGAGGACAAGGCACGCGGCTGGCGGCCGGACTGGCGCGTGGTCGCGCTGTCGTTCGCATTCGTGCTCGGCTTCGCGACGGTGTTCGTCGCGCTCGGCGCGTCGGCTTCGGCGCTGGGTAAAACCATCACCGCGTATTTCGACACGCTCGCGATCATCGCAGGTGTGATCATCATTATCCTCGGTCTACATTTCCTTGGGCTGTTTCGGATCGGGCTTCTGTTTCGCGAAGCGCGGTTTCAGACCGTGGCAAAGCCGGCGGGATTTCTCGGCGCCTACATCGTCGGTCTTGCTTTCGCGTTCGGCTGGACCCCGTGCGTCGGGCCGGTGCTGGCCGCGATCCTTGTGGTCGCGGGGATCGAGGGATCGGCGGCACGCGGCGCGTTGCTGCTCGGGGCCTATGCGCTCGGGATCGGCATTCCGTTCATGCTGGCGTCGCTGTTCTCGGGACCGTTCATGCGGATGATGGCGCGGCTGCGCGGCCGCATGGGGACTATCGAAAAGGTGATCGGCGGCGCTCTTGTGCTGACCGGTGTGCTGTTTTTGACTGGCGGCATGCCGCGTATCGCCGGTTGGCTGCTGGAAACATTTCCGGTGTTTGGATCAGTCGGGTGACGCGACAGAGGGAGGCTCTTGTGCCCAACAACAAAAAACTTCTGACCCGGCGGCATGCCATGGCCGCGCTTGGCGTCGCGGCTTTGAGCCTGCGCGCTGCGCCGACGCTTGCAAAGGCGACGCTCGGCGATGACGGCATCTACCACATGGACTGGTATCTCGACAGTTTCCTCGATGTGTCCGAGGATCTGACCGGGGCGGCCGCGAAGGGCAAGCGCTTTGCGATCATGTGGGGCCTGAAGGGCTGTCCGGCCTGCAAGCGGATGCACGAGGTGCATATGCAGGACCCGAAGATCGAGGGTTACATCCGCGACAATTTCGAAATCCTTCATCTCAACCATATCGGCGCGCGTGAGGTCACCGACTTCGACGGACGCAAGCGCAGCGAGAAGGCCTTCGGTGAGGCCTATGGCGTCCGTTTCACGCCGACCATTCAGTTTTTTCCCGAGAAGACCGACGGACTTGCCGCACGTAGCGGCCAGGCGCGAGAAGTCGCCCGCATGCCGGGACTGCTGGAGCCGAACGAGTTTCTCGCGATGTTTCGCTATGTGCGCGAGAAGGGTTACGAGTCGTCACCGTTCCCGGAGTGGCTCAAGCGGCAGGCGTGAGGTTTTCTTTTCCCCACAGAGGGGAGATAAACGAGCATCGCGCAATCTCTCTCCACGTCGTCCCCGCGAAAGCGGGGACCCATTGCTCCTCGAAACGTAATTGATGTTGCGTCATCCTGAGGTGCGAGCCGCGCTTGCGGCGAGCCTCGAAGGATGCGCGGCCGCATGTCGCCGTCGTCCTTCGAGGCTCGCAAGTGCTCGCACCTCAGGATGACGGCGATCTGCGCTCTCGTTCGGTGGTTATGGGTCCCCGCTTTCGCGGGGACGACATCGCGTATTTGGCGCGCACTCTACCTAACTCACAGGTTGTCATCACCGGGCTTGTCCCGGTGATCCCGATCAGGTGAGCACGGTGCCCTCGTTATCGGGATGGCCGGAACAAGTCCGGCCATGACAACAGTTTTATGATCCGCGACCTGTTGTCGTCATTCCAGATTCTATTTTCAAACAGCCACGCGTATTTGCTCTCGCGCCATGTGCGAGGTGTGAGCTTTTAGTCGCGCCCCTCAAGCGCGCGCGAGGCCTGCCTCGTTCGCGCCCTCAATATGAGGGGCATGGAGCGCCGCAAGGCGCACCTTTTGTTGTCTCGCTTCCGGCATCGCATGCGAAGCGATGGTCTCCGGAAAGCGCATCGCCTTGCGGCGCTCCATTGCGGGATTTTGGGCGAGGGGACCGTACTTCCGGGTGCGGACGGGAGAGCTAATCATCCCTGATCCGGACGGCTTTCGCCGCCTTCATCCGCGCCGCGTCCAGCCGCGAACGGCAGAGCCACATAGTTGGCCCGGACGGTGACCCCAGCCTCCCGGACAGCGTGTGTGCGTCACACGCGCGCGGGCGCCGCATCCTGCTCCGCTTCATGAGCGCCCTCGAGAAGCGCCCCTCACGAACAGGACATGGCGAACATAAGAGAGGCTCAGAGTGCGGGGATGCGTATCCCCATCACGAAATGTTGCAGGAGGGGTTTCGCCTGTGGAGCGATATCTCACAGTTGTCATCACCGGGCTTGTCCCGGTGATCCCGGTCAGGTGAGCACGGTGCCTTGGTTATCGGGATGGCCGGAACAAGTCCGGCCATGACAATCGCGTAGGTCTTATCTTTATGAGGCAATATCTATTGGTGCTGCGTTTCAAAAATCCAGCTTGTCGCTGATCGCGGCGATGCCGGCCTTGGCGCAGGCCTCGTCCGCGTCGCCGCCCGGTGCGCCGGAGACGCCGATGCCGCCGAGCATGGTGCCGCCGGATTCGATCACCACGCCGCCGCCGATCACCACGACGTTGGGAAGATTGCGCAGGCCCTGCATCGCAGGGGCTTGCGTGGCCGTATTGAGGTCGTTGGTGCTGCTCTTGAAGCTGACCGCGGTCCACGCCTTGCCGGTCGCGGTGGGCGGCGTGTGTGCGCCCGCGAAGCGGTCGCGCAACATCACCTGCGGCACGCCGAAACGATCGACCACGGCGACTGCGACCTGATAGCCGCGCTTGCGGCAATCAGCGAGCGCGGCCTTCGCCGCGTCCAGCGCGATCTCCGGGCTGAGCGATTTGTAGGTGACGGTCGCATCCTGCGCGCGCGCCGGAGCCGAGGCGAGGGCGCAGACAGCCGCCATCGCGAGCAGATAGTGCACCTTCATCTCGTTATCTCCGCCTTGCTTCCAGCCGGTTACTTGTTGACCGGCGATTCCGGATCGAACAGCAGCGCGACGAGATCCTTGATCTGCTGCTCGCTGAGCACCTTGTTGGCCCCAAAGCGCGGCATGTTGGAGCATGCGAACACGGCCTGCGAGTCGTAGATCTTGGTGAAGGCGTTCTTGATCTCATCGGGCGCGTATTTGCGGTCCTTGCCGTAGTTGGTCAGGCTCGGGCCGAGCGTGCCGAAGGAGACTTCGGACTTTTCCAACTGATGGCAGGCGTAGCAGTTGCCGCCCGCGACCGTATCCGGCGGATCGGAGAACTGTCCGCCGCGGCCGTTGTTGGCGACCTTGCGGCCTTCCTTCCAGTCGCCGAGGAATTTTCCATCGGCGGGATAGACAACCTTCGCAAGTTCGCGCTGCACGATCTTGTCGGCTTCCGCCGACGGCACGTTGTTGTGATAGGCGTTGCAGGCCTTCAGCGTCTCGTCCGGAACGATGCGGTCCTGCCATTCTTGCGGCGCCTTGCCGAACGTCGCCTTCACATAGGCATCGACGATCGCCGGGTCCACGGCCTTCGGCGCGGTCTGCGCGGACGCCGCGAAGGGAAGGGCGGTGACAATGCCTGCGGCGAGAGCCAGCGCTGCGATTTTCAAAGATGTTGTCATGATGCGCTCCTCTCTCAACGCTTGATCGACGGGACGTTGATTTCGCCGCCCGCGGCCTGCTTCTGCAGGAACACGGTCAGCGCGGTGAGCGCGTCGGAGGCATATTCAGGCACCGGCCAGCGCTGCTGCCGGTAACAGTCCCACAGGCGATGCTGCATGGTGCGCAGCGCGCCCTGCGACACGCGATAGGTCGGCCAGCTCGCCATGGTTTCCTGCGGCAGCTTGCCGGGCTTCGACAGGTCCGGCAGGCCCTGAAGCCGGATGCGCTTGCCGTCCTCGGAGTGACAGGTGGCGCAGGAGAAATCGTTCACGCCGCCGCGCCGATAGAACAGCGCTTCGCCGACGGCGGCCATTTCCTGCTCTTTCGGATGGCTGAGCGGAACGTCGATCTTCATGCCGCTCGATTTGTTGGCGATGAAGGCAGTGAGATCTTCCATGTCGGACGCGCGGCCGGGGCCGGAAAACCGGCGGGCGATCACGTCCTTGGTGTCGAGGCCCTGAACATTCGTCATGCACCACAGCAGGCGCTGCTCAAGATCCATGACCTTGTCGGCATCCTTGAAATAACGCGGCAGCTTGGCGAACGCGCCTTCCAGCTTGCCCGGGCCTTCGCCGAGATCGCAGGTCTCAAGCGAAACCTCCTTGGTCCCGCGCTTCTGGCCCCAGAGAACCTCGCCGCGATCGACCGCCAGAAAACCGGGGTTGGACATCGGATCGGAAATCATCGCGCGATAGCGCTCGATTTCCTTTTCGCTCGCGTCCTGTGCGTAAACGGGCGCGCTCGATGCGCACATCAAAATGGCAAAGGCGATTGCCGACCGAATCGTGGTCCGTCTCATTCTTGGTCCTCCCCTCCGTCAGGCCGTCTGCGCGGCCCTTTCGGTTCCTTGTCCAGTTCAGCACTGTGAACCGAATACTAGTGTCCCGAATCCGAAGTTCGTTTTACTTCGCAGCACTTTTCGAACGAACTTCGGATTCGAAGGACACTAGATGTTATGAATTCCAGTGTGGTTTTGGTTCGCAAGTCCGCAAAAGTGTGCGCTGCAGAAAAATGCGGACTTGCGAACCACCACACTGGTACATCTTTACATTCAAGAAAAAGAATATAATGATGTGAGCGGATCATGATAGATCAGGCTTGGCATCGTCAAGCGATACTATCGTCAAGGGATGCAAAAGACTCCCGCAGGAGGAATCGTCGATGAATTTGGAGTTCACTGAACCAACGCGCCGTGAAGCGCTGACGCTTGCGGCGATCGCCGGGCTGACCGCTGTGCTCGCGCCGAAAATGGTGTTCGCGGATGAAGCCGCGGTCGCGGCCGAGATCAAGAAGCTTTACGGCGACAAGAAACTCGACAGCGGCAAGATCAAGCTCGACGTCCCCGAGATCGCCGAGAACGGCCTCGTGGTGCCGGTCAATGTCGACGTCGAAAGCCCGATGACCGATTCGGACTACGTGAAGGCGGTGCATGTGTTCGCCGACGGCAATCCGCTGCCCGGCGTCGTCACCTACAAGTTCACGCCGGCCTGCGGCAAGGCCTCCGCATCGACGCGCATGCGCCTCGCGCAGACCCAGAACATCGTCTGCGTTGCGGAGATGTCGAACGGCAGCCTCTACATGACGAAAGCCAATGTGAAGGTCACCATCGGCGGCTGCGGCGGCTGATCGGCGGCTCACAAGAACAACAATCAGGCGAGGAATTTTCCCATGGCAGCACCCACCCCGCGCGTTCGCGTTCCAGCCACGGCGAAGGCCGGCGAACTGATCGAAATCAAGACCCTCATTTCGCACGAAATGGAATCGGGCCAGCGCAAGGACTCGGCCGGCAAGGTCGTGCCGCGCAAGATCATCAACAAGTTCTCGGCGACGTTCAACGGCAAGCCGGTGTTCGAGGCGGACTGGAATCCGGCGATCTCGGCGAATCCGTATCAGTCGTTTTTCTACAAGGCGTCCGAGACCGGCGAGTTCACCTTCACCTGGAAGGATGACGACGGTTCGGAATACACGACCAAGAACAAGCTGACGGTCGGCTGATTTTTTAGCGCGAGTTTCTCGCGCGAGCGCAAAGTTTCTAAAAAACATTCCCTTCGCGAGAAGGGATCAAGGGTGGACCATGATATCGAGGCGGGATTTCCTGCAGGCGACCGCGGCTGCGTCCGCGCTGACGATCGGGAGCGGGCTCGGCTCGCTCGGACGGGTGGCCGCGCAGCAGCGCCTGACGCAGGCCGACATCACGCGGTTCGATCCGCTGGGCACGGTGACCATCCTCTACGTCGCCGACAATCATGCGCAATTGATGCCGCTGTATTTCCGCGAGCCGTCGGTCAATCTCGGCGTCGGCGCGGACAAGGGTTTGCCGCCGCATCTCACCGACGCGGAGTTCCGGAAGTATTTCAACATCGCCGCCGGATCGGCGGATGCCTATGCGCTGACCGCCGATGATTTCGTCTCGCTGGCGCGCAACTACGGCCGCATGGGCGGCATGGACCGCGTTGCGACGCTGATCAATGCGGTGCGCGCCGAGCGCGGCGAGGACAAGGTGCTGCTGCTCGACGGCGGCGACACCTGGCAGGGAAGCTGGACCTCGTTGCAGACCAAGGCGCAGGACATGGTCGATGTCATGTCGGCGCTGAAGGTCGACGCCATGGTCGGGCATTGGGAATTCACCTACGGCGCTGAGCGCGTCAAGGAGATCGCCGAGAAGGCGCCGTTCGCATTTCTCGCGCAGAACATCCGCGACAACGAATGGCAGGAGCCAGTGTTCGAGGCGCGCAAGATGTTCGAGAAGGGCGGCGCGAAGATTGCCGTGATCGGACAGGCGCTGCCGCGCACGGCGGTCGCCAATCCGCGCTGGATGTTCCCGAAATGGGAATTCGGTATCCGCGAAGAGGACATGCAGAAGCAGGTCGACGAGGCGCGCGCCGAGGGCGCGCAGATCGTCGTTCTTCTGTCGCACGACGGCTTCGATGTCGACCGCAAGCTCGCGGGCCGGGTCAAGGGCCTCGACGTGATTCTGACCGCGCATACCCATGATGCGATGCCGGGTCTGGTACGTGTCGGCGATACGGTGCTGGTCGCGACCGGCTCGCATGGCAAGTTCGTCTCGCGTCTCGATATCGAGGTGAAGGACAAGAAGATCGCGGGTGTCCGCTTCAAGCTGATGCCGGTGTTCACCGACGCGATCAAGCCGGATGGCGCAATGACCGCGCTGGTCGAGAAGGTGAGAGCCCCGTTCGCCAAGGATCTGGCGCGTGTGGTGGGCAAAACCGACTCGCTCTTGTATCGCCGCGGTAATTTCAACGGCACCTTCGACGATCTGATCTGCGACGCGATGCTGTCGGAGCGGGATGCCGAGATCGCGTTGTCGCCAGGGTTCCGCTGGGGCGGCACGCTGATTCCGGACAGCCCGATCACATGGGAAGACGTGACCAACGCCACTGCGATCACCTATCCGAACTGCTATCGCAACCAGATGACCGGCGCGCAGCTCAAGGAAATCCTCGAAGACGTCGCCGACAACATCTTCCACCCCGATCCGTACTTCCAGGGCGGCGGCGACATGGTCCGCATCGGCGGCATGGGTTACTCGATCGATGTTTCGAAGCCGATGGGCTCGCGCATCTCCGAATTGACGCATCTGAAATCCGGCAAGCCGATCGAGGCCGCGAAGAGCTACAGCGTCGCGGGCTGGGCCAGTGTCAACGAAGGCACGCAGGGTCCGCCGATCTGGGACGTCGTGTCGGCGCACATCTCGAAGCGCGGCACCGTGAAGGTCGAACCGAACACCGCCGTCAAAGTCTCAGGCGTCTGATGCAGGACATTTCTATGCGCCATCACGCTCAACACATTCACGTATCGAGATAAATAGAAAGGATGCCGCATGAGTGACAAATCATCTGCGGATATTCTCAACCGCCGGAAATTCCTCGGCGCAGCGGGTCTCGCCGGTGCAGGCGCTGCACTCGGCGCGATGCCCGCGATGGCGGAAGGCGCCAAGCCTGATCCGTTGATCACGGACGTACAGGACTGGAATCGCTATCTCGGCGACGGCGTCGACAAGAAGCCTTACGGCGTGCCGTCGAAGTTCGAGAAGAACGTGATCCGCCGCGATGTGCCGTGGCTGACGGCGTCGCCGGAATCCTCCGTCAACTTCACGCCGCTGCACGAACTCGACGGCATCATCACGCCGTCGGGCCTGTGCTTCGAGCGGCATCACTCCGGCGTCGCGGAGATCAATCCCGCCGACCATCGTCTGATGATCAACGGCCTCGTGGACAAGCCTTTGGTGTTCACAATGGACGACATCAAGCGCATGCCGCGCATGAACAAGGTCTACTTCCTCGAATGCGCGGCGAATTCCGGCATGGAGTGGCGCGGCGCGCAGCTCAACGGCTGCCAGTTCACCCACGGCATGGTGCACAACGTGATGTACACCGGCGTCTCGCTGAAGACGATGCTGGATGAAGCGGGCCTGAAGCCGAATGCGAAGTGGCTGATGCTCGAAGGCGCGGACGCCGCCGGCATGAACCGTTCGCTGCCGGTCGAGAAGGCGCTGAACGATTGCATGCTCGCGTTTGCGATGAACGGCGAGGCGCTGCGGCCCGAGCAGGGCTATCCGCTGCGCGCGGTGATCCCTGGCTGGGAAGGCAATCTCTGGGTGAAGTGGCTGCGCCGCATCGAGGTTGGCGACCAGCCGTGGCAGACCCGCGAGGAAACGTCGAAATACACCGACCTGCTGGCTGACGGCCGCTCGCGCAAGCACACCTTCATCATGGATGCGAAGTCGGTGGTGACCAATCCGTCGCCGCAGGCGCCGCTGAAACACAAGGGCCGCAACGTTCTGAGCGGGCTCGCATGGTCCGGCCGCGGCACGGTCAAGCGCGTCGACGTCACGATGGATGGCGGCCGCAACTGGCAGACCGCGCGCATCGACGGGCCGGTGCTGGATAAGTCGCTGGTGCGTTTCTATGTCGACTTCGACTGGAACGGTCAGGAGTTGATGATCCAGTCCCGCGCGATGGATTCGACCGGCTACGTGCAGCCGACCAAGGACGAACTGCGCAAGGTGCGCGGCGTCAATTCGATCTACCACAACAACGGCATTCAGACCTGGCTGGTGCGTTCAGGCGGGGAGACTGAAAATGTCGAGATTGGCTAAGCTCGCCGCATTCGCTTTGTTGTGTGGCGCGGCGCTCGCAGTTGCGAACTCGCCAATCGGAGCGCAGCAAATTGCCGCACAGGCCGCCGTGAAGACCTCGCCTAAGCTCGGGCTTGGACGTCCGGCGCTGCCGGACGAAATCAAGGCGTGGGACACCGCCGTGCGGCCGGACGGCAAGGGCCTTCCGCCGGGCAAGGGCACGGTGAAGCAGGGAGACGTGATTTTTCAGGCGCAGTGCGCGTCCTGTCATGGCGAATTCGGCGAGGGCGTAGGGCGCTGGCCGGTGCTCGCCGGGGGCGCGGGGACGCTGAAGGCGGATCGTCCGGACAAGACCATCGGTTCGTTCTGGCCGGACCTGTCCACGGTGTTCGATTACATCCAGCGCGCCATGCCGTATGGCAACGCCCGGTCGCTCTCGAATGATGACGTTTATGCTCTCACAGCCTACCTTCTCAGCATGAATGACGTCATCAAGAACGAAAATTTCGAATTGAATGACAAGAACTTTACGTCCATCAAGATGCCGAATGCGTCAGCCTTTTATGACGACGATCGCGAGACCGCTGAAAAGCAGTTCTGGAAAAAAGACCCGTGCATGAAGGATTGCCGCAGCGCACCGAAGGTGACCGGCCGGGCGATTTCGGTCGATGTGACACCCGACAGCAAGGCCGGACCGAAGGTCGATTGATGAGGCAGCCGTCGGCGAAAGCGCTGCTTTTCGTTCTGACGGCGGGGCTTGCGCTGGACAATGCCGCTGCTGCCGGTGACCGCGAACTGGGACAATATCTGTCGTCGGAATGCGTGACCTGCCATCGTGCCTCGGGCCAGAACGCGCAGGGCATTCCGAAGATCAATGGATGGCCGGAAGACCAGTTCGTCGCGGTGATGAACGCCTACAAGGACAAGCAGCGGGACAATCCGGTGATGCAAACCATCGCAGGGCGTCTCGGGACTGATGACATCGCGGCTCTGGCGGCTTATTTCAGTATGCAGAAATAACGTTTCAACATCGGAGGTTGTCATGACAGACCAAAAGGGTTCGGCGACGCGGCGCAGCGTCATCATCGGAGCCGCCGGCGGTCTGGTTGCGGCAACGGCGCAGGCCGCGCCGCAGTCTGTGTCCATGGCGGACCTGAAGAAGGAAGGCGATGTCGCCTGCCTCTATCATTGCGACTACGGCGACAACGCGCGCTTCGCCCAGACGCTGAACAACATCTCCAATCATTATTCGGTCTACGGCTCCGATCCGTTCGGGCTGCAACTGGTCATCGTCGCGCACAGCGTTTCGGTGAAGTATTTCCTGAGCACACTGGAAGGTACGCCCTGGAAGGACGAGACCATCGATCCGGCGCTGTTCGAGCGCGTCACCGCGCTCGCCAAGAACGGCCTCAAGGTCCTCCTGTGCGAGATCACCTTCCAACGGCTGAAGCTCGACAAGGCCAAGGTGAAGGACGCGCCGTTCATCAGCTTCGTGCCGTCGGGTGTCGCCACGGTCGCGGCGCTGCAATCGAAAGGCTTTGCGTACCTCAAGGTCGGCTGATCCGGCCGGCCTGCTGAATCGGACTTTTCATAAAACATACTGGAGAGACATCATGAGCATCAGTCGTCGGCAGTTGATTTCAGGATCGGCATCGTTCGCGGGCGTCATGATGTTCGGTGCGCCCGCGGTACTCGGGCAGGCCAAGCCGCGTGTCGTGGTAATCGGCGGTGGCGCGGGCGGCGTCACCGCGGCGAAATACATCGCCAAGGACAGCGGCGGCGCGATTGCCGTCACGCTGATTGAGCCCAATGCGAAGTACCAGACCTGCTTCCACAGCAATCTCTATCTCGGCGGCGTGCGGGACTATCCTTCCATCACCCACGGCTACGGCGCGGTGAAGAAGCACGGCGTCACTGTCGTTGCAGACCGGGCGATGAAGATTGATCGCGACAAGAAAGAAGTCATTCTCGCCAACGGCAAGAAGCTGCCCTACGACCGCCTCGTGGTCTCGCCGGGCATCGACCTCAAATACGATTCCGTTCCGGGCTGGTCGCAGGCCGCGGAAGAAAAGATGCCGCACGCCTGGAAGCCGGGCGCGCAGACGCTGCTCTTGAAGAAACGCCTCGATGCGGTGCCCAACGGCGGCGTCATTGTGATGATCGCTCCGCCCAATCCCTACCGCTGCCCGCCGGGTCCCTACGAGCGCGTCTCGATGATGGCTCATGCGCTGAAGAAGGCGCGCAAGGACCGCTCCAAGATCATCGTGATCGATCCGAAGGAAAGCTTCTCCAAGCAGGCGCTGTTTCAGGAGGGCTGGGAGAAGCACTACAAGGGCATGGTCGAATGGCTCGGCCCCAAGGTCCATGATGGATTGAAGTCGGTCGATCCCAAGACCAACACGGTGGTAACCGGGTTCGAGACCTACAAGAACGCGGCGCTGGTCAATGTCATTCCGGCGCAGATGGCCGGGGCGATCGCGCGGGATGCCGGCCTCGCCAACACCACCGGTTACTGCGCCATCGATCCCACCAATATGAAGTCGTCGGCCGATCCCAATATCTACATTCTCGGAGATGCTTGCATCGCCGGCGACATGCCGAAGTCCGCGTTCTCCGCCAACAGCCAGGCCAAGGTCGCCGCCATGATGATCCGGGGCGAACTGGTGTCGGCGCGCACATTCCCGGCGCGCTACACCAATACCTGCTGGAGCATGATCGACACTGACGATTGCGTGAAGATCGGCGGCGCCTACGAGCCCAAGGACGGCAAGATCACCGCATCGTCGACGTTCGTCTCGAAGACCGGCGAGGATGCCGAGTTGCGCAAACAAACGCAGGTGGAAAACATGGGCTGGTATGCCGGAATTACAGCCGATATGTTTTCCTGATATGTTCATCATCGACGGAACCCGCCGCGTCGTGGCGGGTTCCGGTTACGTCTCCCGCCTCACGTTCCCCACCAGCCAGCCTTCCTGCCCGCTCCAAAGGTCAAAACAGATGATTGCTCGTTCGCTTGCCGCCGCCTTCGCTCTTGCCGCCGTCAGCTTCGCCGGCACCGCCAACGCACAGGACGTTGCCGCGGGTGAGAAGTCCTTCAACAAGTGCCGCGCCTGCCATCAGGTCGGCGAGATCGCCAAGAACAGCGTCGGTCCCGAGTTGAACGGATTGTTCGGCCGCAAGTCCGGAAGTGTTGCCGCCTACAATTATTCCGACGCCAACAAGAATTCCGGCATCACCTGGGACGATGCGGTGTTCGCCGACTACATCAAGGACCCGAAGGCCAAGATTCCGGGCACCAAGATGGCGTTTGCCGGCATCAAGAAGGAAGATGAGATCAAGGATCTCACCGCTTACCTCAAGCAGTTCGGTGCCGACGGGAAGAAGAAGTAAGCGTCCCTTCAGGCGACTGGCCTTTCAACACATTCAATCGTCATCACCGGGCTTGACCCGGTGATCCACGTTTTGCCTGTAACAGAAGTGAAGACGTGGATGGCCGGGTCAAGCCCGGCCATGACGATCTGTGATAATGTTGTCTGCTACGCCCCGCGCGCCTGCCTTGCCGCCTCGACCATGTTGGTCAGCGCCGACCTGACCTCGGGCCAGCCACGCGTCTTGAGCCCGCAATCCGGATTGATCCAGATCTGCTCCGGCGACAGGTTGCGGCGCGCCTTGGCGATCAGCTCCATCATTTCCGGCACCTCCGGCACGCGCGGCGAGTGGATGTCGTAGACGCCGGGTCCGATTTCGTTCGGATACTTGTAGGTCACGAAGGCGTCGAGCAACTCCATCTTCGAGCGTGAGGTCTCGATCGAGATCACGTCGGCGTCCATCGCGCCGATGGCATCGATGATGTCGTTGAACTCGGCGTAGCACATGTGGGTGTGGATCTGGGTTTCGTCCTTCACGCCGGCTTGCGAAATCTTGAAGCACTCCACCGCCCAGTCGAGATAGGCTTTCCAGTCGCCCTTGCGCAGCGGCAGGCCCTCGCGCAACGCCGGCTCGTCGATCTGGATCACGCCGATGCCGGCCTTTTCGAGATCGGTCACCTCGTCGCGCAGCGCGAACGCGATCTGGCGGCAGACCTGATCGCGGCCGAGATCGTCGCGCACGAATGACCATTGCAGCATGGTGACCGGGCCGGTGAGCATGCCCTTCATCGGCAGCGTGGTGAGCGACTGCGCGTAGGACGACCAGCCCACCGTCATGGGCTTCGGACGCGAGACGTCGCCGAAGATGATCGGCGGGCGGACGTAGCGCGAGCCGTAACTCTGCACCCAGCCGTGCTTGGTGAAGGCATAGCCCGACAGTTGCTCGCCGAAATACTGCACCATGTCGTTGCGCTCGAATTCGCCGTGCACCAGCACGTCGATGCCGATGTCCTCCTGCCAGCGCACGGCTTTCTCGGTTTCCGTGCGCAGAAACGCATCGTAGTCGGTATCGCTGAGCAGGCCCTTGGCGTGGGCGGCACGCGCCTTGCGCACCTGCTCGGTCTGCGGGAACGAGCCGATGGTTGTGGTGGGGAACGAGGGCAGGCCGAGCACCTTGCTCTGGAGCTTCTGCCGCGCGCTGAACGGGCTCGTGCGTTGCGACAGAGCGGGCGAGGTATCAGCCGCGCGGGACGTCACCGCCGGATTGTGAATTTTCGGTGAGGAGACGCGCTTTTTCGCGGCATCATCGGAGGCCGCAAGCTCATTCTTGATGGCATCACGTCCCAACGACAGCCCGCGGCTGAGCGCCGCCAGTTCGCCCATCTTCTGCACCGAGAAGGCAAGCCAGCTTTCCAGATCCGCATCGAGATCAGTTTCCTGGTTGAGATCAATCGGCACGTGCAGCATCGAGCACGACGGCGCAATCTGGATCCGGTCCACGCCGCTGCGCGCGGCGATGGCCTTTCCGGCGAGATCGAGAACCTTTGTAAGGTCGGCGCGCCAGATGTTGCGGCCGTCGATCACACCGAGCGACAGCACGAGATCGGCTGGCACCTTCTTCAGCACCGTTTCGATCTGGCCTTTGCCGCGCACCAGATCGAGATGCACGCCGGCGACAGGCTGGCTCAAGGCCAGGCCCTCGTTATCGCCCAGCGCGCCGAAATAGCTTGCGAGCATGATCTTGATCTTCGGAGCCTTCTGCGCGAACTCGGCAAAGGTCTTGATAATCGCGGTCTTTTCCTCCGCGTCGAGATCAAGCACCAGACACGGCTCGTCGATCTGCACCCAGTCCGCGCCTTCGGCGGCGAGCTTGTTGAGCACCTCGATGTAGACCGGCAGCAGCTTCGGCAACAGCGACAGCCGGTTCTCGCCCTTGCCGAGCTTGAGGAAGGTGACGGGGCCGACCAGCACCGGCCGGGTCTGGATGCCGAGCGCTTTTGCCTCGCGGTATTCGTCGATCGCCTTGGTGGAGGCGAGGGCGAAGGTCTGATCCCTGGCGAATTCCGGCACCATGTAGTGATAGTTGGTGTCGAACCACTTGGTCATTTCCTGCGCGGGCACGCCATGGCCATGGCTATGGCCATGGGTGCAGCCGTCGTCGTGGCCCACATCTTTCTGGCTGCCGCGCGCCATCGCGAAATAGGTCTCGAACGACACCGGCCCGCCGGTCCAGCCGTAGATTTTCGGAATCGCGCCGACCATGGCGCTGGTGTCGAGCACCTGGTCGTAGAGCGAGAAATCGTTCGACGGGATCACGGTGACGCCGAGATCGCGCTGACGCGTCCAGTTGTCGGCGCGGATTTTCGCAGCGGCCTCGCGCAGCGCGGCCTCATCGATCTTGCCGGACCAGAATTTCTCAAGCGCGATTTTCAGTTCGCGGCGTGGGCCGATACGCGGCACGCCGAGCGTGGCGACAGGAATGGAAGCAGTGGAAACAGAACCCGACATTGCAAAACCCCGTGATGTTGGGGCAGGGCCGGACATGCGCGAACAACAGAGACGGCCGGGCCGTTCTCTCGCAAGCGACACACCGGGGCACCCCGCCCGTGGACGTTATGTGATCGCGGCAGGTCTCCTGGCTCACGGGTCGATGCCAGTGTCCGGCCTTCCCGAGGCTTTCGCCTCAGTGGCATCGATGGACGAGGCTCACCGTTTACAGTTGCGGGGGCAGCTCCGGAATTGCGCGATCCAACTGGACCCCGCGCACCGCATTCCCTCTTGGCTCCGGACCACCGATCCGCAGAACCGCGATGGTCAAGTTATGGGAAGCGGCTTGAGCCGGGTCAAAGGGAAAGCTTCCCACTGCGATGACGAGGAGCGACGGGGCGAGGTGCGTGGGCAGAAATGTGATGGCGTCGCCGCCGCTGATTCTTGTCCGTGCGTCTCGGCGGAGGCGTCACGAAACGCCTTGGCCTCTGAAACAGAATCGACGCACTCTGCTCGCGTGCTGAGAAACGCCGATTTCTCGGAGCTTCGGGGATAACGGGGACGCTTGTTGATCTCTTGTTGACTCTTTCGGCCTTATATCACCACATGTAGATGTCACGGTCCGCTGGATGTCAAAATCTAGTGGCTAAGAGGGAAGCCGGTGAACTGCGCTCTGATGCAGCAATTCCGGCGCTGCCCCCGCAACTGTAAGCAGTGAGTTGATTCCGAACGAAGTCACTGATGCCTGATCCGCATCGGGAAGACCGGACTCAGCGACGACCTGCGAGCCAGGAGACCTGCCGCGACACCAAAGAACGTCCACGGGCGGGGTGTCCGGCGGTCGCGTGCTTCGGTGCGTCCGCGCGCCGCGACAACGCGCCTTTCGGCCCAAGCCCCCAAAAAATTGCAACACGCACGGGGTCTGCCGATGTCACTCTCTCTTGAACGCGAAGCCGCCAAATCCGCTCCTCTCATTCAGTTGCGTTCCGAGTCACTGGCCGTCCCTGCCGCCACACCGCCGTTGCAGGTCATTCGCCGCAACGGCACGGTCTCGCCGTTCGACGCGAGCAAGATCTCGATCGCGATGACCAAGGCGTTCCTCGCGGTCGAAGGGCACACCGCAGCGGCGTCGCGCCGTATTCACGAGGTGATCGAGCAACTGACCAACGAAGTGGTGAACGCGCTGACCCGCCGGATCGGCGAGGGACGCACCTTCCATATCGAGGATGTGCAGGATCAGGTCGAACTGGCGCTGATGCGCAGCGAACACCACAAGGTCGCCCGCGCCTATGTGCTCTACCGCGATGAACGTCAGCGCCAGCGTGCCGAAGAGGCGGCCGCCAAACCGGTCAAGACTTCGTCCGAGCCGCAGCTGCATGTGACATTGGGCAACGGCACGCGCGTGCCGCTCGACGTCGATCGCCTGACGCTGATCATTCAGGAAGCTTGCGCAAATCTCGACGGTGTCGATGCCGCGCCGGTTCTGGCCGAGACCCGCCGCAATCTCTATGACGGCATCAGCCAGGACGAACTGGCGCTCGCGGGCATCATGGCAGCGCGCACGCTCGTGGAGCAGGAGCCAAACTACGCTTATGTCAGCGCGCGCCTGCTGCTCGACAAGCTGCGCACCGAAGTGCTCTCGTTTGTCCACGGCACGCCGATCAACGCCACACAGGCGGATATGACGGTACGCTACGTCGAGTATTTCCCGGTCTATGTCAAAAAGGGCATCGAAGCCGAACTGCTCGATCCTGAACTGGCGCGTTATGACCTGAAGCGGATTGCAGCGGCGCTGAAGCCGGAGCGCGATCTCTCGTTCCAGTTTCTCGGTTTGCAGACGCTGTACGATCGCTATTTCCTGCACGAGAACGGCAACCGGATCGAGCTGCCGCAGGCGTTCTTCATGCGCGTCGCCATGGGTCTTGCGATCCGTGAGATCGACCGCGAAGCGCGGGCCATCGAGTTCTACAACCTGCTGTCGTCGTTCGACTTCATGGCGTCGACGCCGACGCTGTTCAACTCCGGCACGCTGCGTCCTCAATTGTCGTCCTGCTTCCTGACCACGGTGGCCGACGATCTCGACGGCATCTTCAAGTCGGTGAAGGACAATGCGCTGCTGGCGAAATATTCCGGCGGTCTCGGCAACGACTGGACCCGCGTGCGCGGCCTCGGCGCCCACATCAAGGGCACCAACGGCGAAAGCCAGGGCGTGGTGCCGTTCCTGAAAGTCGCCAACGACACCGCGATTGCGGTCAATCAGGGCGGCAAGCGCAAGGGCGCGGTCTGCGCCTATCTCGAGACCTGGCATGTCGACATCGAGGAATTCCTCGATCTTCGCAAGAACACCGGCGACGACCGCCGCCGCACCCACGACATGAACACCGCGAACTGGGTGCCGGATCTGTTCATGCAGCGCGTCGAAGCGGACGGCGAATGGACGCTGTTCTCGCCCGACGAGACGCCGGACCTGCACGATCTTTACGGCAAGGCGTTCGCTGCGCGTTACGCGTTCTATGAGGACAAGGCCGCACGCGGCGAGATGCGTGTGTTCAAGAAGCTGCGCGCCACAGACCTGTGGCGCCGCATGCTGACCATGCTGTTCGAGACCGGACATCCGTGGATCACCTTCAAGGACCCCTGCAACCTGCGCTCGCCGCAGCAGCATGTCGGTGTCATCCACTCATCGAATCTCTGCACCGAGATCACGCTGAACACGTCGGACGACGAGGTTGCGGTGTGCAATCTCGGCTCAGTGAACCTGCTCAACCATGTGGGCGAGGGCGGCATCGATCATGCACGGCTGAAGCGGACGATTTCGACCGCGATGCGGATGCTCGACAATGTCATCGACATCAATTTCTACACCATTCCGGAAGCACGCCGCTCGAACCTGCAACATCGTCCGGTCGGTCTTGGCCTGATGGGCTTCCAGGACGCGCTGCATGCGCTGCGGATTCCGATGGCGTCGGACGCCGCTGTCGCTTTCGCCGACACCAGCATGGAAGCGATTTCGTTCCACGCCATTACGGCGTCGGTCGATCTTGCCGCCGAGCGCGGACAGTATCCGTCGTTCAAGGGGTCGCTGTGGAGCCGGGGCATCCTGCCGATCGACTCCATCGAGCTTCTGGCCGATGCACGCGGCGGTCTTGACGTCGATTGGTCGGCAACGCTGGACTGGACGGCGCTGCGCGCGCGGGTGCAGTCGGTCGGCATGCGCAACTCAAACGTGATGGCGATTGCGCCGACCGCGACCATCTCCAACATCTGCGGCGTGGCGCAGTCGATCGAGCCCGCCTACCAGAACCTTTATGTCAAATCGAACATGTCCGGCGACTTCACCGAAGTGAACGAATTTCTCGTTCGCGACCTGAAGGCGCGCGGCCTGTGGGACGAGGTGATGGTCTCCGACCTGAAATACTTCGACGGCAGCGTCGGCTCGATCGATCGCATCCCTGACGATCTGAAGCTGCTCTACGCCACGGCGTTCGAGATCGACAGCACGTGGCTGATCGAAGCGGCGGCGCGGCGGCAGAAGTGGATCGATCAGGCGCAGTCGCTCAATCTCTACATCGCCAATCCGTCGGGCAAGAAGCTCGATCAACTGTATCGGCTGGCGTGGGCGCGCGGCCTGAAGACCACCTATTACCTGCGCTCGCGCAGCGCCACCCATGTGGAGAAATCGACGCTGAAGGGCACCGACGGAAAGCTCAATGCGGTGTCGTCATCGTCGCTGGCTTCGATGCCGGTGAACAAGCCGATCGTCGTGCCGCAGGCCTCGACCGCGCCGGATCTGTCCGATGCGGTGGCGTGCTCGATCGACAATCCCGATTGTGAGGCGTGCCAGTAGTACCGTGTCGTCCCCGCGAAAGCGGGGACCCACACTTCTAATGTGGGTCTGAGTTCAACGAGCCCGCGCCGCCAACACACTTAACTTCAAGTCGATGTTTGCAAAGCACTGGGTCCCCGCTTTCGCGGGGACGACATCGAGATAATACTAGGAACACCCCATGCTCGACTGGTCCGAAACCTCACCGAACAAAGCCATCAATTCGCTTCCGCCCATCCTCACCGGCCAATCTGCCGTAATCGATCAGACCGGCCTTGATCCAACAGGGCTCGGAACCATCGACCGCAAGGGCGGCCGCGTGTCGGTCGACGACAAGGCGATGATCAACTGCCGCGCCGACGTCAATCAGTTGCTGCCGTTGAAATACAAGTGGGCATGGGAGAAGTATCTCGCCGGCTGCAACAACCACTGGATGCCGACCGAAGTCTCGATGCAGGCCGACATCGCGCTGTGGAAATCACGCGATGGCCTGACCGACGACGAGCGCCGCGCCATCAAGCGCAATCTGGGTTTCTTTGCAGCTTCGGAAAGCCTCGTCGCCAACAACATCGTGCTGGCGATCTATCGCCATCTGACCAACCCGGAATGCCGCCAGTACCTGCTGCGGCAGGCATTCGAGGAGGCGGTGCACACCCACACCTTCCAGTACATCGTCGAAAGCCTCGGCCTTGATGAGGGCGAACTGTTCAACATGTACCGTGAGGTGCCATCGATTACCGACAAGGCGGCGTGGGCGCTGAAGCACACGCAGAATCTCGACAACCCGGATTTCAAGACCGGCACTCCGGAGTCGGATCAGGCGTTCCTGCGTGATCTGGTCGCGTTCTACGTGATCTTCGAGGGGATGTGGTTCTACACCGGCTTCGCGCAGATCCTGTCGCTCGGCCGCCGCAACAAGATGGTCGGCATCGCCGAGCAGTACCAGTACATCCTGCGCGATGAGTCCATTCACCTGAATTTCGGCATCGACGTCATCAACCAGATCAAGATGGAAAATCCGCATCTGTGGACGCCAAAGTTCCAGGACGAGGTGCGCGGCATGATCCGCGAGGCGGCCGAACTGGAAGCGGCCTACAGCCGGGACACCATGCCGCGCGGATTCCTCGGCCTCAACGCGGCGCTGTGCGAGCAGTACATGCACTTCATCGCCAACCGCCGCTGCGCCCAGCTTGGACTGACCCGCGTGTTCGACGAGACCGACAATCCGTTCCCGTGGATGTCGGAGGCGATGGACCTGAAGAAGGAGAAGAATTTCTTCGAGACCCGCGTGATCGAGTACCAGAACGGCGGCGCGCTGAGTTGGGAATGAATTGTTAATCTTTGCCGCCGCGCGGTGCCGAAAGCGCGTGCAACCCTCGCAACTGCGCACAATCTTTGCAGGAAACGCCCGTTAAGCGGGCGTTTTTTGCTGCGTGAGGTAGCAATTTACGGGGTGTTATTCAATTTTGTTTACCTTGAGGCACTTTACGCCGGTTGGTGGCCGGCACGTTTGGCATGCAAAGAGAATTTTTGGGGGTTGGGAATGGGCTGGTTCAAAAGCACTCCGGCAAAGCAGAAGACCAATGTCAGCTTTCTCTCCAACCTGCGATTCCGAACCAAGATCATGCTCGGTTTCATCACCGTGCTGGGCATCTCCGCGATCAACATGGGCGTCGCCTATTTCGGCTTTGAGCGCATCGCCGAGGGCGTTCAGTCCTATCAAGGCATCGTCGCCGAGACCGACAGCGCCCGTGACATCGACCGCGAACTCGCGGCGTATCAGCTTCTCGCACGTTATTATGTGACGACCGGCCTTCCCGCCGACGAGGAGGCTGCGCGCGCCGCCGAGAAGAGTCTCGGCGATGCGATCGAGCGCGCGGCCCGGGTCGCCAGCGCCGGAAACCGGAAGAGCGTTCTCAACCTTTCCGCCAGCTACAGCGAATTCGCCGGGCTGTTCGGCGAGGTCATCAAGCTCAAGACCGAGAACGCCGCGATCGCGTCGAACCAGTTGCTCCGGATGGGCAACGTGATCCGCTACAAGTTTGACGATCTGGCGGATACCGCAATTCTCGCCGGTCTGACGTCGATCCAGCAGAACGCGAAGGAACTGGCGACCCACTCGGCGTCCATCACGTCCAACATCAGCAACTACGTCCTGCGTCCCGACGCCGCCGTCGCCAACAGCGTCAATGCCCGCATGCAGCTTCTGAAGAACAGCTTCAGCACGCTGACGGCCGACGACGCGAAGCTCGCCTCGAAGATTGCGGAGATCACCCAGGAACTCGATGCCTACAAGGTGGCATTTACAAAATTCGTGGAGAACACCGCGAAGATCGCAGCACTGTCGACGAAGATGAACGAGGCCGCCTCCGCGGTGACGCAGGAGGCCAAGACCATCAAGGACGGTTTGCTCGCACAGCAAAGCCGGCTTGCGAAGGAATCCGCCGAGGCTGCGCACACCACCGGCACATTCGTGACCATTCTCGGCGGTGGCGGCATCGCGCTCGGCGCGTTCCTCGCATGGATGCTGGGCCGCGGAATTTCGCGGCCGATGATCGGTATGTGCGATGCGATGCGTCAGCTCGCCGGCGGCAATTTCGATGTCGTCCTGCCGGGTCTCGGCCGCAGGGATGAAATCGGCGAGATGGCGGGCGCGGTCGAGGAATTCAAGATGCGCGCCGTCGCCAAGGCGCAGAGCGAGGCGGCGGAACGCGAGGAACATGGCAAGTCCGCCACCGCAGCGCGTAGCGCCGAGCTTCATCGCTTCGCCGACAATTTCGAAACCGCCGTCGGCGGCATCGTGTCGAGCGTGTCGGCGTCGGCAAGCCAGCTCGAATCGTCCGCGACCACCCTGACGCGCACCGTCGAGGCGACCCAGATGCTGTCGGGCAAGGTCGCAGGCGCCTCCGAGGAAGCCTCGTCCAACGTGCAGTCAGTGGCGGCGGCGACGGAAGAGCTCTCGGCGTCCGTCGTCGAGATCGGCCGTCAGGTTCAGGAGTCGAGCCGCATCGCCGCCGCGGCGGTGTCGCAGGCCGAAGCAACCGACGCGCGCATCGCCAAGCTGTCGCGCGCGGCGCAGGAAATCGGCGACGTGGTCAAGCTGATTACGGCGATTGCCGAGCAGACCAACCTGCTGGCGCTGAACGCCACCATCGAGGCGGCGCGGGCGGGCGAGGCGGGACGCGGCTTTGCCGTCGTCGCATCCGAAGTGAAATCGCTGGCAAGCCAGACCGCAAAGGCGACCGACGAGATTTCGTCGCACATCGCCGGGATGCAGAGCGCCACGCAGGAATCGGTTTTCGCCATCAAGGAAATCGGCCAGACCATCGGCCAGATTTCAAAGATCGCCGGCAACATCGCCGCCGCCATCGAGCAACAAAGCAACGCGACAACCGAGATCGCCCGCAACGTCCAGAGCGCCGCAGGCGGCACGCTGGAGATCGCGGAGGGCATCTCCGAGGTCAACCGCGGCGCAAGCGAGACCGGCACGGCGTCGGGCGAAGTGCTGAATTCGGCGCAGACGCTGGCGGTCGAAAGCACGCGCCTGCGTCAGGAGCTCGATCGCTTCATGGCGAATATCCGCGCGGCGTGATGTCTTCCCCAACCTCGCCCCGTTCTTACGGGGAGAGGTCGGATTGCAAAGCAATCCGGGTGAGGGGCTTTCTTAGCGAGTAAAAATGCCCCTCACCCCACCCCTCCCCCCGCAAGCGGGGAGAGGGAGCAAATCGCGGTAATCATTCAAATCCATAGCGCGCAGGCACGCGCATATGAAACTCTAATACGCATCCTTCTTGGCGCGTGCGTCTTTCGCGGTCTGCACGAGATTGAGCTGCTGCTCGATCTTGCCGAGCGCGTTTGCGAACTCCTTCCGCTCGGCCGCCGTGAGGCATGACAGGATGTCCTGTTCCTTGCGGAGCAGGCGGGGAATAAGCTCCTCATAGAGCGCGTGGCCCTTGCGGGTGAGCTGCAAGGCAAGCTCGCGGCGGTCATCGACATTCTCGACGCGTTCGATCAGTTGCTGTTCCAGCAGGTGGGCGACGGCGCGGCTGATGGTCGATTTATGCGTCCGCGTGCAATAGGCGATATATTGCGCCGTGCAGGCGTCATCGCGGAAACCGAGCGTCGCCATCACCCGCCATTCGGGAATATCGAGGCCGTAGCGCTCGCTATACTCGCTGGAGAGTTCCGCGCTGACCTCCGCGGCCAGCCGGTTCAGCCGGAACGGCACGAATTTGAAAAGATCGAGCTTGGTCAAGGAAAACGTCCATTTTGGCCAGGGGCGGGTCTGGTCCAGTTGGTTGCAGTTGCAACGATAATAGCCTTGGTCTATCCTGATGGCCAGAGCTTCGTTCAAGAAGCCCGCAACGGGTGAATTAGCCAAATCAGGGACGAGACGTGCCGGTATCACGGATTATTCAGTTCGGCTATCGCCGCCATTCCGATCAGGACCGGACGGCGGCGGATGCTGCGCGTCACCCGGTGGTGGTGGTCGGGGCCGGCCCGGTCGGGCTGACGCTGGCGATCGATCTGGCGCAGCGGGGACACAGCGTTGTGCTGCTCGACGACGCGGATCGCATCGGCGACGGCTCCCGCGCCATCTGCTTCTCGAAACGTTCGCTGGAACTGTGGGACCGTCTCGGGGTCGGCGAGCGCATGGTGGAGAAGGGCGTGGTCTGGAAGGTCGGCAAGATCTTCCTGAACGACGACATGCTCTACCGGTTCGATCTGTTGCCGGAAGACGGCCACAAGATGCCGGCCTTCATCAATCTCCAGCAGTATTATGCCGAAGCCTTTCTGGTCGATCGCGTTCAGGAATTGCCGCAGGTCGACCTGCGCTGGCGAAACAAGGTCGTCGGCCTCGACCAGCGCAACGATCATGTGGTGCTGGCGATCGACACGCCGGACGGGCGCTATCACCTCAAGGCAGATTATGTTGTCGCCTGTGACGGCGCGCGCTCGGCGCTGCGCGGCTTTGTCGGCGCGGAATTCACCGGTGAGGTGTTCGAGGATCAGTTTCTGATCGCCGACGTCAAGATGACCGCGGAATTTCCGACCGAGCGCTGGTTCTGGTTCGATCCGCCGTTCCATTCCGGCCAGTCCGCGCTGCTGCATCGTCAGCCGGATGACGTCTGGCGGATCGATCTGCAACTCGGGCCGGATGCCGATCCCGCCGTCGAGCGGCTGCCGGAGAATGTGCGGCCACGGATCGAGCGCATGCTGGGCCATGCGAAGTTCGATTTCGAATGGATTTCGATCTACAAGTTCCAGTGCCGCCGCATGCAGCGCTTCGTCCATGAGCGCGTGATCTTCGCCGGCGATTCGGCGCATCAGGTGTCGCCGTTCGGTGCGCGCGGCGCGAATTCCGGGCTTGAGGACGCGGAAAATGTCGCGTGGAAGCTGTCGCTGATCCTGCGCGGCGATGCGCCGGTGTCGCTGCTGGGTAGCTACGAGATCGAGCGCAGTGCCGCTGCGGACGAAAATATCCGTGCCTCGACCCGCTCGACCGATTTCATTGCGCCACACTCGAAGCAGGAGCGCCGGATGCGGCAGGCGGTATTGAGGCTTGCGAAGGAAACCGAATTCGCCAAGCGCATGGTCAACGGCGGTCGTTTGTCGACGCCGTCGATTTATAACTCCCCGCTGTCGACACCGGACACTGACGTCTGGGCCGCGGGTCCGCGTCCGGGCGCGCAGATGATCGACGCGCCGCTGGCGGCCGCAAGCGGCGAGCCGATCTATCTCACTGAGGCTTTCAGGCGGGGCGGCGGGGGCTTTGTCCTGCTGCAATCGGGAACCAATGGCGGCGACCGGCCGGGTTGTCATTCCATCCATATTGGCGAAAGCGCTCCGCTGCGCGATGCGTCGGGACTGTTTGCGAAGCGGTACGATGCATCCGAGGGCGCAGCCTATCTGCTGCGGCCGGATGGTTATGTCGCGGCGCGCTTCCGGAAGCCGACGCAAGAGGCTGTGGGAGCCGCCATCGCACGCGCCAGCGCGCAACCAAGGGCCGTGCCATGACACTCTCGACGCAATCGAATTTCACCGATCCCGACACCGCCTATCGGCTGGTGGTGGAGGCGCATCGCGGCCTCCGCGATGAGGACAGCGTATCGCTGGATACGGCGCTGGTTTTGATTCTGGCCAATCATATCGGTGATGTTGAGGTGCTGCGCGAAGCGATTGCGCTGGCGAAGCGCCAGCTCGGCCAAAGCGGCAAAACGAATTCAGAAAAGGACGCAAAATGAGCGCAAAGGGTTTCGCCTCGACCGGAGACATGACGGAGAAGAAAATCACTTTCTCCGAAATCGGCCCGGACATCTATGCCTTCACCGCGGAGGGCGATCCCAATACGGCGGTGATCGTCGGCGACGATGGCTGCATCGTGTTCGACGCGCAGGCGACGCCGGCGATGGCCAAGAGCGTGATCGAGCGCGTCAAGACCGTAACTGACAAGCCGATCAAATATGTCGTGCTGTCGCATTATCATGCCGTGCGTGTACTCGGCGCGTCGGCCTACAAGGCGCAGGGAATCGTGGCTTCGTCCGAAACCCAGCGGCTGATCGTCGAGCGCGGCAAGCAGGACTGGGACTCCGAGTACGGCCGGTTTCCACGTCTGTTCCAGGATGCCGAAAGCATTCCCGGACTGACCTGGCCGACAATCACCTTCGATACCGGCATGACGCTCTATCTCGGCAAGCGCGAGGTGCAACTGATGCATCTCGGCGCGGGTCACACGTCGGGCGATATCGTGGCCTGGGTGCCTGATGCGCAGGTGATGTGCTCCGGCGACCTGATTGAGTTTCATTCAGCCTGCTATTGCGGCGATGCGCTGCTGCGCGAGTGGCCGCTGACCCTGAACGAAATCCGCGAGTTCAATCCGAAGGCGGTCGCGCCCGGACGTGGCGACGCGCTGAAGGGCACAGCGACGGTGAACGAGGCTATCGCCATGACGCGCGACTTCGTCGGCTCCCTGTACGGTGCGGCGGAACTGGCGGTGGCGAAGGGGCGTTCACTCAAGGAGACCATGGCCGCGACCCGCGAGGTGATGGACCCGAAGTTCTCCTCCTTCGCGATCTACGAACACTGCCTGCCGTTCAATGTCTCGCGCGCCTACGACGAGGCATCCGGGATCGACGATCCGGTGATCTGGACCGACAAGCGCGACCGCGAAATGTGGGCTGCTCTGCAAGGAGGATAGTGCGATGAACGTCAACACCGCTCCTGGCGCTGTGAATCGCAACGCCGTCAATGTCACGCCGGGCTATATGTCCGGCTTCGGCAACAGCTTCGAGACCGAGGCGCTGGCCGGCGCCTTGCCCATCGGCCGCAACTCGCCGCAGCGCTGCGCCTACGGGCTCTATGCCGAGCAACTCTCGGGCTCGCCGTTCACTGCGCCGCGCGGCACCAACGAACGCTCGTGGCTGTATCGCATCCGCCCGTCGGTGAAGCACTCGGGTCGCTTTACCAAAGTGGATGCGAAGCACTGGCGCACCGCGCCGTGCACCGAATACGACATGCCGATCGCGCAACTGCGCTGGGACCCGGTGCCGATGCCGAAGGAAGATCAGACCTTCCTGCAAGGCGTCTACACCATGACCACGGCGGGCGACGCCAACACCCAGGCCGGCATGGCGGCGCACATCTATCTCATCACCAAATCGATGGTGGATCAGCATTTCTACAATGCCGACGGCGAACTGATGTTCGTTCCGCAGGACGGCAACCTGCGCATTGTCACCGAGTTCGGCATTATCGACATTGAGCCCGGTGAGATCGCCGTGATCCCGCGCGGCGTCAAATTCCGCGTTGAAATTCCGGGTGGTCCGGCGCGCGGTTATCTCTGCGAGAATTATGGTGGCGCGTTCACGCTGCCGGAGCGCGGACCGATTGGTGCGAACTGTCTGGCGAACTCTCGCGATTTCCTGACTCCGGTGGCGGCCTATGAGGACAAGGAGACGCCGACCGAGTTGTTCGTGAAGTGGGGCGGCTCGCTGTTCGTGACCAAGCTGCCGTATTCGCCCATCGACGTGGTGGCGTGGCACGGCAACTATGCACCGTACAAGTATGACCTGCGCACGTTCTCGCCGGTCGGCGCCATTGGTTTCGATCATCCCGATCCGTCGATCTTCACCGTGCTGACCTCGCCGTCGGAAACGGCGGGCACCGCGAATATCGACTTCGTGATCTTCCCGGAGCGCTGGGCCGTGGCGGAGAACACCTTCCGTCCGCCGTGGTATCACATGAACATCATGTCGGAGTTCATGGGGCTGATCTACGGCGTCTACGATGCAAAGCCGCAGGGCTTCGTGCCGGGCGGCATCAGCCTGCACAACATGATGCTGCCGCACGGGCCGGACCGCGAGGCGTTCGATCACGCCAGCAACGGCGAGCTGAAGCCTGTGAAGCTCACAGGTACCATGGCCTTCATGTTCGAGACGCGGTTTCCGCAGCGCGTGACCGAATATGCCGCGACCACCAGCGCGCTGCAGGATGACTACGCCGATTGCTGGCAGGGGCTGGAGCGCCGCTTCGACCCGTCGAAGCCTTGAGCGGTTTCGCATGAGTGACGCTGTTCTTTACGGTTACTTCCGCTCGACGGCGGCCTATCGCGTGCGCATTGCGCTCGGTCTCAAGGGACTGAGCGCGGATCACCGCTTCGTCCATCTGCGCAAGGGCGAGCAGACGCAGCCCGCTTATCGCAAGATCAATCCGGCCGGCCTCGTGCCGTACTGGATCGACGACGATCTCGAACTGGCGCAGTCGATTGCGATCATCGAATACCTCGATGAGATGCATCCGCAGCCGCCGCTGCTGCCGCCGGACGCGAAGGGGCGGGCGATTGCCCGCGAGATTGCGCTGGTGGTCGCGAGCGATATTCATCCCATCGGCAACTTACGCGTGCTGAACCGACTGATCGACATGGGCGTCGATGAGGCAACGCGCGCGGCGTGGTCGAAGCACTGGATCGAGACCGGCTTCGATGCGGTTGAAGCGCGGCTGGCGCATCTGCCGGGACCGTTCGCGCTTGGCGACAAGCCGACGCTGGCGGATATCTGCCTTGTGCCGCAGGTCTTCAACGCGCGCCGTTTCGGCGTCGATCTGACACCTTACAAGCGTATCGTGGCGCTGGATGCCGCCGCTGCAAAACTCGACGCCTTTGCCGCCGCCGAACCGGGCCGCCAGCCCGACGCCGAATAACGGATGGATACAATGCACCCCAACGATCCCAAGCTGCGCTCTTTCATCCAGGTCGATCCCTCGTCGGATTTTCCGATCCAGAACCTGCCCTATGGCGTGTTCTTCACACCGGAGCAGCCGGATCTGCGCGTCGGCGTGGCCATCGGCGATTTCGTTCTTGATCTTGCGGTGCTGGAAGCGGCGGGCCTGCTGCGCGTGCATGGTGCGACGAATGTCTTCAACAGTCCGTCGCTCAATGCCTTCATGGCGCTCGGTCCGAAGGTGTGGACCAAGACCCGCGCCCGTATCAGCGAACTGCTGCGGCATGACAATCCGGAACTGCGCGACAATGCGGATCTGTGCAAACGCGCGCTGGTTCCGCAGAATTTCGCGGACATGCACATGCCGATCGCCGTGCAGGGTTTCACCGACTTCTATTCGTCGAAGGAACACGCCACCAATGTCGGCATCATGTTCCGCGGCAAGGACAATGCCTTGATGCCCAACTGGCTGTCGATTCCGATCGGCTACAACGGCCGTGCATCGACCGTCGTGGTGAGCGGCACGCCGATCCGCCGCCCGCGCGGACAGCTCAAGCCGCCGACGGCGGAGCAACCGACCTTCGGCCCCTGCAAGCGGCTCGATTTCGAACTGGAGATGGGCGTTGTCATCGGGCAGGCGTCCGCCATGGGCGAGATGCTCACCGAGAAGCAGGCCGAGGAGATGATCTTCGGATTCACGCTGCTGAACGACTGGAGCGCGCGCGATATCCAGGCGTGGGAGTATGTGCCGCTCGGGCCGTTTCAGGCAAAAGCCTTCGGCACCTCGATCAGCCCGTGGATTGTGACCCGCGAAGCGCTGGAGCCGTTTCGTGTCAATGGTCCGGCGCAGGACCCAAAGCCGCTGCCGTATTTGCAGCAGAAGGGCGCACACAACTACGATCTGCAACTCGCGGTCGATCTCAAGACTGAAGCAATGCAAGAGTCAGCCGCCATCTGCCGCACCAACTTCAAATACATGTACTGGTCGTCGGTGCAGCAGCTCGTTCATCACGCCTCATCAGGCTGCGCGATGAATGTCGGCGATCTTTTGGGCTCAGGGACGATCAGCGGCCCCGAGAAGAGCGAGCGCGGCAGCATGCTCGAATTGAGCTGGGGCGGTACCGAGCCGCTCGATCTCGGCAATGGCGTGCAGCGCTCGTTCCTCGAAGACGGCGACTCGCTGACCATGCGTGGCTGGTGTCAGGGCAACGGCTATCGCATCGGCTTCGGTCAGGTCGAGGGGACGATCCTTCCGTCGCTGTAGACGTTCGATCCGTTTTCAGATTTATCCGCCGTCATGCCCGGGCTTGTCCCGGGCATCCACGTTCTGGGGATGCTTCTGTTAGACGTGGATGGCCGCGACAAGCCCGGCCATGACGAGATTGGAAATCGCATTATGAATTTGTGAGCTTCCGTATCGGCAGCTTGCGCGTGGTCTTCAGGCGGTCGAGCACGATCGACGAGCGCACATGCGCGACGCTCTCATGCGGCATCAGCACATTGTTGACAATGTCGGACAGGCTCTTGAGATCGCTCAGCACCACTTTCAGCAGATAGTCAGCGTCGCCGGTCAGCGAATAGGCTTCCTGGATTTCATCCACGCGCCGCATCAGGTCGCGAAAGCGCTTGGCGTTGTTCGGCGAGTGCGTCGCCAGCGTGATCTGGATGAAGGCCAGCACGTTGAAGCCGAGCGCTTCGCTGGCAAGGTCGGCGTGATAGCCGGCGATCACCTTCTCGTCTTCCAGCCGCGTGCGGCGGCGTGAGCATTGCGACGCCGACAGACCCGCGAGATCGGCGAGTTGCTGATTGGTCAGGCGGCCGTCATCCTGAAGCGCGGCGAGGATTTTGAGGTCGAAACCATCCAGCGAAGTCATGCGCGAAAGCCCTCTCATATGCACGATATGTGCACAATTTTGGCATATCGCGCCTCATTATGCACGCCTGTTGCATCAAAAGCGGCTCATGATCGCCTCAAGATCAGCAGGAATCGCCAGCGAAGAAGACTGGCAAGAGGAGATCGCCATGGGTCCGTTTCCGCACGATGCACCGGCCGCCGTTATTTCCGAACACAACCCGATGGGTACCGACGGCTTCGAGTTCGTCGAATACGCCCATCCCGAGCCGGAAAAGCTGCACGCGCTGTTCCGCCTGATGGGGTTCACGGCGGTCGCCCGCCACAAGACCAAGGCGATCACGGTCTATCGCCAGGGCGACGTGAACTATCTCGTTAACGAGCAGCCCGGCACCCATGGCTACGATTTTGTCGCCGCGCATGGTCCGTGCGCGCCGTCGATGGCGTTCCGCGTGGTCGATGCCAAGCGCGCCTATGAGCGCGCGCTCTCGCTCGGCGCGGAGTCGGCGGATGAGACGACCGCGCGCAAGACGCTGGACGTTCCGGCGATCAAGGGCATCGGCGGCAGCCTGTTGTATTTCGTCGATCGCTATGGCGCGAAAGGCTCGGCCTACGACACCGAATTCGACTGGCTCGGGCTGAAGGACATTCGTCCCGACGGCGCGGGGCTGTTCTATATCGATCATCTGACCCACAACGTGCATCGCGGCCGCATGGATGTGTGGACCGGCTTCTACGAGAAGCTGTTCAACTTCCGCCAGATCCGCTTCTTCGACATCGAGGGCAGGGCGTCCGGTCTGTTTTCGCGCGCGCTGACCAGTCCCGACGGCAAGATCCGGATTCCGATCAACGAGGACGCCGGCGATTCCGGGCAGATCGAGGAATATCTCAACACCTATCGCGGCGAAGGCATCCAGCACATCGCATGCGGTGTGAAGGACATCCATCACACCATCGAGAAGCTTCGCGCGGACGGGCTGCCGTTCATGCCCGCGCCGCCGGAAACCTATTTCGAGAAGATCGATACGCGCCTGCCCAAGCACGGCGAGGATGTCGCGCGGCTTCAGAAGAACGGCATCCTGATCGACGGCGAGGGCGTGGTCGATGGCGGCCACACCAAGGTGCTGCTGCAGATCTTCTCGGCCAACGCGATTGGCCCGATCTTCTTCGAGTTCATCCAGCGCAAGGGCGACGACGGCTTCGGCGAAGGCAACTTCAAGGCGCTGTTCGAGTCGATCGAGGAAGACCAGATCCGGCGCGGCGTGCTGTCGGTGGACAAGAAAAGCGCGGCGTGAATTTTCTCCCTCTCCCCGTTTACGGGGAGAGGGTTGGGGTGAGGGGGAATATGATCTGCACCATAAGCCCCTTACCCGGATTGCCATAGCGCGTCGAAGACGCGCTATGGCAATCCGACCTCTCCCCGCCTGCGGGGAGAGGTGAAGGCACGCTCGTAATGACGATCGATACTGGCGGGCTTAAGTCTTGGCTTGTGCCGGTGCCGCCGTTCCCGAGCGCTTCAGGTTGAGCAGGTTGCCGGTCAGGATCAGCGCCGCGCCGACGACGGTCGCGGCGTCGAGACGCTCCGAATAGAGCAGCCAGCCAAGCGTCGCCGAGAGCGGCACGCGAAGAAAGTCCATCGGCACCACCACCGTTGCGTCGGCATAGCGCATCGCCTGCGCGAAGCAGTAGTGCGAATACGTTCCGCAGAACGCGATCACAAGAATCCACGGCCAGACATGAGCCGATGGCCAGTGCCAGGTGTAGACCGCCGGGACCAGCCCGATGGCTGATTGGATCACCAGCATCCAGAAGATGATGACGAGGACCGTATCGGTGCGGGTGAGGGATTTCACCATCACGATTGCGGCGCCAAAACCCATCGCGGCCAGCACCATGATCAACTGGCCCGGACTGATCTGCGCGGCGCCGGGCTGCACGATGACGACCACGCCGATCAGTCCCAGTACGATCGCGAGCACTTTCCAGACGTTCAGGCGCTCGCCGATGAAACTGACGGCCAGCAGCGCGGTCCAGATCGGCATGGTGAATTCGATGGCGACCACCTGCGCGAGCGGGATCAGCGTCAGCGCCAGAAACCAGCCATACTGCGCGGCGTAGTGGACGATGTTGCGGACGATATGCGTGAGCGGCCGCGATGTTTTCATGCGCGCGAGGCCGCCGCTCACGTGGATCAGCGGGTAGAGCATCAGCAGGCCGATGACCGAACGCATTTCCATGATCTGAAACACGTTGAGTTCACGGGTGGCTTCGCGCCCGGCGACCAGCAGCACCAGCATCAGGGTCAGCCAGCCGGCCATCCAGCCGGCGGCCTTCGCATTGGAAGGCTGCATCGCAACGACCGATTGCGTCACATGCGCCCCCGTGCTGCACCGCAAATCAACATCGCAGGTCCCCCGATCTGGTGTGGTGGTTCGCAAGTCCGCATCACTTTCGCAGCACGTTCTGTTTTGCGGACTTGCGAGCCAAAACCACACCAGAATTATAGGTTTCTGGTGTCCTTTCGAATCCGAAGTTCGCCTAAGTGGGCGCTGCAAAATGAAGCGAACATCGGATTCGGGACACCAGTGGATGGCCTGCTTACGCAATCTCTTTTCAGCCCGCAACATCGCGAAACTCGCAGCAGGCCCGTCAAGTTTGCATTGTGAATCGGCCACTGAGTCTGCAACCATCGGGGCGAGCGGGGCGTCAGTTCCTGCCGTAAAACAAGCAAAACGAGAGGACACGCCTTGATCGATCCCGCCTCATTGCCGTTCGATACCGAGACCATGCTGACGGGCCTGCGCCCGTGGATCGAATGCGAAAGCCCGACCTGGGATGCCACCGCGGTCAACCGCATGCTTGAACTTGCCGCGCGTGACATGGCGATCAGCGGCGCCACGATTGAGACCATTGCCGGACGGCAGGGCTTTGGCGGCTGCATCCGCGCGCGGTTTCCTCACCCAAAGCAGGGGCAGCCGGGCATCCTGATCGCCGGGCATATGGACACGGTTCATCCGATCGGGACGCTGGAAAAACTGCCGTGGCGGCGCGAGGGCAGCAAATGCTACGGCCCCGGAATTCTTGATATGAAGGGCGGCAACTACGCCTCGCTCGAAGCGATCCGGCAACTGGCCAAAGCGTCGATCACCACACCGCTGCCAGTGACGGTTCTGTTCACGCCTGACGAGGAAGTCGGAACGCCGAGCACGCGCGACATCATTGAAGCCGAAGCTGCGCGCAACAAATACGTGCTGGTGCCGGAGCCGGCGTTCAAGAATGCCGGCGTCATCACCGGCCGCTACGCGATTGCGCGGTTCAATCTGGAAGCGGCTGGCAAGCCGAGCCACGCCGGCGCAACGCTCGCGGCGGGCCGCTCGGCGATCCGTGAGATGGCCCGGCAGATCATCGCCATCGACGGCATGACCGGCGATGACTGCACTTTCAGCGTCGGCGTGGTGCATGGCGGGCAGTGGGTCAACTGCGTGGCCTCGAGTTGCCGCGGCGAAGCGCTGAGCATGGCGAAACGTCAGGCCGATCTCGACCGCGGTGTCGAGCGAATGCTGGCGCTGAACGGCACATCAAACGATGTCACATTCAAGGTGACGCGCGGCGTGACGCGGCCGGTCTGGGAGCCGAATGCCGGCACCATGGCGCTTTATGAACAGGCGCGCGCGGTGGGCGCGAAACTCGGCCTCGATCTGATCCAGGGCAGTTCGGGCGGCGGTTCCGATGGAAACTTCACCGGGGCAATGGGCCTGCCGACGCTCGATGGTCTCGGTGTTCGCGGTGCGGACTACCACACGCTGAACGAGCATATCGAAGTCGATAGCCTGGTCGAACGCGGAAGGTTGATGGCCGGTCTCTTGGCCAGCCTGCAATGATTTGCCAAGATGAGCCGCGCGCTCAGGCTTTGTCATAATTATCATACGAACGGGATGACGCCGCATGTCCAATATCGAGCTGATCGAAAGCTATACTGACGAACTCATTGCCATCCGCCGCGATCTTCATGCTCATCCCGAAATCGGCTTCGAGGAGCATCGCACGTCCGGCATCGTCGCGGAGAAACTTGCTAGCTGGGGCATCGAGGTGCATCGCGGTCTCGGCGGCACCGGCGTCGTCGGTCTCTTGAAAGGCAAGGGCAACGGCAAAAAGCGGATCGGCTTGCGCGCCGACATGGACGCGCTGCCGATGGAAGAAAAGACCAATCTGAGCTGGCGCTCGACCATTACCGATCGCTTCCACGGCTGCGGCCATGACGGCCACACCACCATTCTGCTCGGCACCGCGCGTTATCTGGCCGAGACGCGCAACTTCGACGGCACCGTGGCTTTTATTTTCCAACCCGCCGAAGAGGGACTTGGCGGTGCGCGTGCGATGATCAAGGACGGCCTATTCGAGAAGTTTCCGCTCGATGAGGTTTATGGGCTGCACAACGCGCCGCAGCTCAATCCGGGTCAGGTCGCGGTCTTTCCGGGGCCGAGCATGGCCTGCGCGGATTTCTTCGACATCACCATCACCGGTTATGGCAGCCACGGCGCGATGCCGGAAATGTCGCGCGATCCCGTGGTGATCGCAATGACGCTGGGTCAGGCGTTGCAGACCATCGTCAGCCGCAATGTCGATCCGCTCAAATCCGCGGTGCTGTCGATCACGCAGATTCATGCGGGCTCGGCCTACAACGTCATTCCGGGCGAGGCGACACTAGCCGGCACCGTGCGCACCTTTTCCGAGAAGGTCCGCGAACAGATCCGCGACCGGATGCGCACCATCGCGGCGGGCATGGCCGCGGCGTTTCAGGTCGAGATCAAGGTCGAGATTCGCGACATCTTCTCGGTGCTGATCAATCACGAGGCGCAGGCGCATTTCGTGGCGGATGTGGCGCGGGATGTTGTCGGCAACGACAATGTGCTGACGACGCCGACGCCGAAAATGGGCAGCGAGGATTTCGCCGACATGTTGTTGAAGGTGCCGGGCGCCTATTTCTGGCTGGGCCACGAGGGATCGGTGCCGCTGCACAATCCGGGTTTCATCCTTGACGACGGAATCCTGCCTGTTGGCGCAAGCCTGTTCTCGCGCATCATCGAGCAGCGGATGCCGATGGTGGCGTGAAGATTGGATCCGTCATCCTGAGGTGTGCGCTCTCGCGCGCCTCGAAGGATGACGGTGCAATGGAAATGCCGCCGCCCTTCGAGGCCTCCGCTTCGCTACGGCTCCTCAGGGTGACGGCATCCTAGCTGTCGGAAGTTTGCGCGAATAGCTGCCGGACCAGCGTCGTCAGCCGGCCCGTGGGGGAAGCCAGTTCATCCATCATGGTGAAATGGTTCGCCTTCGGGATTTCCTCATAGATCACCGGCAAGCCATACGTCGCGCGATGTGCGGCGTAGTCGGCGGACTGCTTGCGCAGCAACGGTAATTCTCCGCTTCCCGCCACGATGACGAGCGGCTTGTTCACGCCGCCGGGATTTCGCATCGGCGAGTTGCGCTGGATCGTTGCGTCATCGAGATTGAGTTTGGCATTCAGATAGCTGTGGCTGATCGGCTCCAGATCATAAATGCCGCTGATCAGAAGCCCGGCCTTGATATGGGGATGGCCGAGCGACATCGATGACAGGTGCCCGCCGGCCGACCAGCCCGATACGATCATCTTGTTCGGGTCGCCGCCTAACGTGGGCAGTTCGGTCACAAGGTAATCGATGCCGGTGCGAACCTCGTCCACGATCTGATCGAGGGTGGCATCGGGCGCGAGCGTATAGCCGATCAGGGCGACGTTGATGCCATGAGCCATCGGGCCCGCCGCGCAGAAGGTGAAGTTCTCCTTCGCGCGCGTCTGCCAGTAGCCGCCGTGAATGAAGACCAGCGTTGGGCCGCCGTCTCTTGCTTTCAGGAAATCGATCCGGTTGCGGTCGCGCGGTCCGTAGCGAAGATCGAGGGATTGCGGATGCCGGGCCCGCATCTCTGCGGAAAGACGATCCCACTCCGCAATAATGGACGCGGTCTCGGACACATGAAGCGTGTTGTTGAAGCCGAGATCGAGCTGTTCCTGCGTCAGCTTGCGCCAATCCGGTGCATCGATGGGCGCGCTCATGAGAACATCTCCGGTTTCATCGTTTCGTGATGATCGCAACTGCCAGGCATCGGCGCAACCCGCTTGTTTATTGTCGGAGCGCAGGGACGACGAGAAACGGGATCATGCCGAGGATCACGCTGATCAGGGCAAACAGCAGCAGCGCATCGTAATTTCCCGTCATGTCGTGGATCAGGCCGCCGGCCCATGAGCCGAACGCCGAGCCAAGACCACTGCCGATGACAATCGTTCCATAGATCGTGCCGACGCGCTCGCCGCGGAAAATCTTCATCGCGGTTGCCGTGATCAGCGGGCCGCGCGAGCCGATCATGCTGCCGAATATCACGACGAACGCGGTCAGAAGCCAGAAATTAGGATACGATTTCAGCAGCCAGAGCAGGCCGATGCCGATGATCGACAGGGCATAACTGAACAGCACCGAGCGGCGGCGGCCGATAACTCCGTCGAGCCAGGTAACGCCGAGCATGCCGAACAGCAGCACCACGCCGCTGAATCCCCATGCGGTCGCGGCCTGCAGCGGCGGGAATCCGGCGTCGACCAGATAGGCGACGATCTGGGCCGAGAGCGCGAACATGCCGACAGCGGTGAAGAAGAATGTGCAGAACAGCGCCCAGAACGCGTGATGACGCATGGCGCTGAGCAACGTCCAGCCTTCGTCAAGGACTTCGGCGGCCGTGCTCCTGGCCAGCGTGACCGAACCCGACGCGAACAATTTCCACGGCAGCAACAGCAGCGGCACTAGCAGGATCAGCGCGGTCCCGCCGAAGATCTGATACGCGCCGCGCCAGCCCACGCGGTCGATCAGAACCTGCGACAGCGGCAACAGGATCAGCACGCCGGCGCCGGTCGCGGAGTAGACCACGGCCATCGCGGTCGGCAGTTTCGGGCCGAACCACCGGCCCAGCAGGATCGAATTCGGGACGTTGCCGATACAGGCGATGCCGAAACCGGCGCACAGGCCGAGACTCACCTGAAACTGCCAGAGCTGCTGCGCATAGGCGGCGGCGAGAAATGCGCTGCCGAGCAACAGCAACCCCAATGAGTAGACGACGCGGGGGCCCGATCGGTCGAACAGCCGGCCGATGACGGGGGCGGACAGGCCGCCGGCGAGGGCTGCCAGCGAGTAGATCGAGATGATTTCCGCCCGGTCCCAGCCGAAGCTCTGGGAAATCGGCAGCAAGAAGACGGTGAAGCTTTCGCCGAGCCCGCGGCCGAGCACCGACAGGGCGAAACACAGCGCCAGCACATTGAGGGCGATGTGCACCGGCTTCATGCCCGGTTTGATGGGCTTCATCGGGCAGGCCCGGAGAGCGGATCGCGATTCATATCTCTATGAACCGCAATTCGGCGGCCGGGAGCAGGTGCAGTTTGCGAATGCGCCTATGCAATCGCGCGCGGCGCGGTCAGAGATGCTTCATCCCGAACTGGTCCAGCAGCGGCAGGAGTTCGCTGCGCGCGCGCCGCCGGTGATTTTGGGCTTCGCTGCACGACAGCATCGCATCGCCGCTCTTGATGGCGGCAATGAGCGCCTGATGCTCCTTGAGCGATTTGGTTGGCTTGGCGCGCAGGCGGAGGGTCATCATCCGTGCGCGGTGCGATTGATCCATGATGGTGTTGGCGAGGCGGGCGAGGCGCGTATTGCCGCTGCCGTCGATCAGGGCGCGATGAAAGCGATCGTCTGCGCGCGCCCATGCGTCGAGTTCGTCGCGCTGCAACGCGGCTTTCATTTCGGCGTTGATGTCCTCCAGCGCCGCGACGATAGGGCGGCGGTCCTTCGGGCTCATGGCGGCGATCAGTTCAGCGGCCATGCCCTCGAGGGCGATGATCACGTCATAGACCTCGCGCATATCGTCCGGCGACAGCGCCAGAACGGTAACGCCGCGTTTGGGCAGAACCCGCACCAGGCCTTCTTCCTGAAGCCGGATCAGCGCCTCATGAACGGGGGTCCGGCTCATGCCGAGCCGGAGCGCGATTTCCTGCTCCGAGCCCTGGTAACCGGGCGCGAAGGCGTTGTCGCGAATGGCGTTCTTCAGCGCCTGATAGGCGTCGGCGACAAGCGAGGGTGCCTTGGCAAGCGGCTCTGCGGTGGGCGTTTTGAGGCGACTCATGTCCGTTCCTGGCTGCAAGTTCCTTATAGCGGCTAGCCTGTGGCCGGCGCGAGGTCTCTTGACATCCATACCATCTTCCATGGAAGATGACATCCATAACGTGCGGCCGGTGACAGGCGGCTGGAGGGCCTGCCGGCCCGTTCAGCCACGGCGGCTCGCGTCTGCGATTCAACCAAACGAACGGATTCAGCGTGAAGACTTATCGAATTGCGGCCATACCGGGCGACGGCATCGGCTCCGAAGTGATCTCCGCCGGCGTGGAAGCGCTGAATGCCTGCGCCAAGCGCGATGGCGGATTTGCTTTCGCGTTCGATCATTTCGACTGGGGATCGGAGCGCTACAAAAAGACCGGCGCATTCATGCCGGACAACGGACGCGACCTGATCAGGAAGCATGATGCGATCCTGTTCGGCTCGGCCGGTGTGCCGGACGTGCCCGATCACGTCACACTTTGGGGGCTGCGGCTCGCGATCTGCCAGCCGTTCGATCAGTACGCCAACGTCCGGCCGACCCGCATTCTGCCGGGCATCGTCAGCCCGCTGCGCAATGTATCCGGACCGGAACTGGACTGGGTGATCGTGCGCGAGAACTCCGAAGGCGAGTATGCCGGTGTCGGCGGCCGGGTGCATCGCGGGTTGCCCGAGGAAGCCGCCACCGATGTGTCGATGTTCACCCGCGCGGGCGTGGCGCGCATCATGCGCTTTGCGTTCGCGCTGGCGCGGTCACGGCCGCGCAAATTTCTGACCGTCGTGACTAAATCGAATGCCCAGCGTCACGCGATGGTGATGTGGGACGAGATTGCTGCCGAGGTCGCCCGCGAATTTCCCGATGTCACATGGGACAAGATGCTGGTCGACGCCATGACCATGCGGATGACACTCAAGCCCGAAACCCTCGACACCATCGTTGCGACCAATCTGCATGCCGATATTCTCTCGGATCTGGCCGCAGCACTGGCGGGCTCGCTCGGCATCGCGCCGACGGCCAATCTGAATCCCGAGCGGACATTCCCGTCGATGTTCGAGCCGATCCATGGCTCGGCCTTCGACATCATCGGCAAAGGGATCGCGAATCCGATCGGCACATTCTGGTCCAGCGTCATGATGCTGGAGCATCTCGGCGAACCCTCCGCCGCGGCGCGGCTGATGCGGGCCATCGAAAAAGTGACCGCGGACAAATCGCTGCACACGCCGGACCTCGGCGGAAAGGCAAGAACCGCCGACGTCACCAAGGCGGTGTGCGATGCGTTGGCCGGAGATAATCAGGCCAACTAGACAAAACAAGCGGAACCGGCCGCAGAGCCGGACCAGCAAGCCAAAGAAGAAAAGAAGGCAAGGAAACAAACCAAGGGGAGAACGCGATGCGGAAGCTGTTCGTCGGGTTTGCAGGTTCGGTTGCGGCGGCGTTGCTGTCGATGTCGGCAATGGGACCCGCCGCAGCGCAAGGCTTTCCGTCGCGTCCGATCACTCTGATCGTCCCGGCCGCAGCGGGTGGACCGACCGATGCGGTGTCCCGCCTTGTTGCGGAGTCGATGGGACGAACGCTCGGCCAGCAAATCGTGGTGGAGAATGTCGGCGGTGCCGGCGGCACCATCGGCATGACCCGCGTGGCGAAGTCTCTCGCCGACGGCTACATGGTGACGGTCTGGCATATCGCGCAGGCGACCGCGCCGTCGCTCTACGATAACCTCCGCTACAACGTGATCGACGATTTCGATTCCATCGGCCGCATCGCGGACGTGCCGATGACGATTGTCGGCAAGAGCGGTCTTGAACCGAAGACCGCCAAGGAACTGATCGACTGGATCAAGCAGAAGAAAACCGCGGTGACCTACGCCCACGCGGGAATCGGTTCGGCCTCGCATCTGTGCGCGATCATGTTCATGAGCGCCATCGACACCCAGATGACGGCCTTGTCTTACCGCGGAACCGGGCCGGCGATGTCGGACTTGCTCGGCGGCCAGTTCGACATGATGTGCGACCAGACCACGACCACCACGGCGCAGATCAAGGATTCCAAGATCAAGGGGTATGCTGCGACCACCAAGGAGCGGCTGAAGATTCTCCCTGATCTCCCGACGCTCGACGAAGCCGGGCTGAAGAATTTCGAAGTGGCCGCATGGCATGCGATGTGGGCGCCGAAGGGATTGCCGGCCGACGTCCAGAAGAAACTGAGCGATGCTTTGCAGACCGCGCTGAAAGATCCGAAAGTCATCGAGCGCCTGGCGGCGCTCGGCATCGAGCCGGTGAAGCCGGAGCAGGCGACGCCGCAGGCGCTGTCCGCCCATCTCAAGGCTGAAGTCGCGAAATGGTCGCCGGTGATTCAGGCGTCGGGCGCGAAGGGAAACTAACCCTCGGATGTGTCATAGCGGCGCGGCAGAACCGGCAATTGTCGGATCGGCACGCAGCCGCTAAAGCCTGTTGCATTATCCCATCATCAATCGAAGTCTTGGAGAGCGTCATGAGCGGTGAAAGCGAACAATTCAAAAAGGGTCTGGCCGTCCGTCGCGACGTTCTGGGCAAGGATTACGTCGACGGCAGCATCGCCAAGGCCGACGACTTCATGATGGCGTTCCAGAACATCACCACCGAATGGTGCTGGGGCTATGCCTGGACCCGTCCGGGCCTCGACCGCAAGACCCGCAGCATGCTCAACCTCGCCATGCTGACGGCGCTGAAGGCGCCCAATGAGATCAAGCTCCATGTCAAAGGCGCGCTGACCAACGGCGTGAGCGTCGAGGAGATCAAGGAAGTCCTGCTGCACGCCACCGTGTACAGCGGCATTCCCGCTGGCCTCGAGGCCTTCAAGGCCGCGCACGAAGTGCTCAAGGCCGAAGGCGCGCTGGACAAGAAGTAGGGGGGCTTCTTTCACCTCTCCCCGTTTACGGGGAGAGGTCGGATCGCGCAGCGATCCGGGTGAGGGAGCGCATCGGCTCGTTGCGTGAAACGCAATGAGGATTTTGTTGTGCGAGGCTACGCCCGTCACACGCCCAGATAAACCTGCTGGATGTACTTATCGCTCGCGATCTCTTTCGCGGTGCCCTCGCGGATGGTGCGGCCGTGCTCAAGCACATAGACGCGGTCGGTGATCTTGAGTGTCGAGGTCGCGTCCTGTTCGACGATCAGGATCGCGGTGCCGTCTTTGCGGATCTGCTGGATCGAGTCGAAGATCAGGCCTTTCAGCCGCGGCGCGATGCCGACCGACGGTTCGTCGAGCAGCAGCAGTTCCGGCCGCCCCATCAGCGCACGGCCGATGGCTACCATCTGCTGCTCGCCGCCGGACAGCGTGCTGGATTGCTGCCATTGCCGCTCGCGCAGTACGGGAAACAGCGTGAACACGCGCTCAAGGTCGGCATTGATCTCGGCCTTGTTGCTGCGCAGATAGGCGCCGAGCTGAAGATTTTTCAGCACCGACAATTCCGAAAACAGCTTGCGGCCCTCGGGGCAATGGCAGATGCCGCGCGCAACCACGTCGTAGGGCGCGACGCCGTCCAATGACTTGTCCTTGAACTTCAGCGTGCCTTGGGAGCCGATGGAGCGCGAGATCGCTTTCAGCAGCGTGGTCTTGCCGGCGCCGTTGGGACCGAGCACGCCGACCAGTTCGCCCTTTTCGACCTTGATCGAAACGGATTCGATGGCGAGCGCCTTGCCGTAGCTGACGCGCAGATCGGAGACTTCAAGCAGAGGCATGAGCGTCCTCCGTCTTGCCGATATAGGCTTCGATCACTTTCGGATTCTTCACGATTTCCTCGGGCGGTCCGACGGCGATGATCTCGCCGAAATTCATCGCGATCACCCGCGACACCAGCGCCATGAATTCGCGCAGCTTGTGTTCGATCAGCAGGATGGTCAGGTTTTCTTCGCGGTGCAGGCGCCTGATGAGTTGCGCCAGCGGCTCGATCTCGCTGGAGCCGAGGCCTGCGAACGGCTCATCCAGCAGCAGCAAGTCCGGCCGGGTCGCCAGCGCGCGGGCAATTTCAAGCCGCCGCAAGTCGCCGTAAGGAAGCGTTTCGACCGGCTCTGCGCCGCGCCCGCCGAGGCCGACCTGTTCAAGCAGATGGCGCGCGCGTTCTTCCTTGTCATGATCCTGATGTGCGCGGGGCGACATGCAGGCGACGAGAACATTCTCCAGCAGGTTCATGCCCACAAAAGGACGGCAGAGCTGGAAGGTCCGCGCCATGCCGCGGTTGACGACCTTGTAGGGCGCGAGTCCTTGCACAGCTTCACCGTTGAATGTGACAGCTCCGGATGTGGGCGCCATAAAGCCGGTGAGCATATTGAACAGGGTGGTCTTCCCGGCGCCGTTCGGCCCGAGGATGCCGGTCAGTTCGCCCTTTTGCAGCGTGAAGGTCGCGTTCTTGACGGCGGTGAGGCCGCCGAAGCGCTTGGTGACATCGTTGACTTCGAGCAGCACCGTCATCGGAAACGCTCCGTCAGCCGGCGCCAGAGCGGCGCGATCATGCCGTTCGGCAGGAAGAACAGGATCAGCATCAGGGTGAGAGTGTAGATCCACAGGCGATACTCGCCGAACCCGCGCAGCATTTCGGTGAGCAGCGTGAGCAGGATCGCGGCGATCGCTGCGCCATAGATCGAGCCGATGCCGCCGACGTAGCACATGATGATGACGGTGATGGACACCACCACCGAGAACAGCGGCGGGGAGACCTGAAGCTGGTAGTGCGCATAGAGCGCGCCGCCGAGCCCGGCGAACGCCGCGCTGATGGCCAGCGATGCGATCTTGTAGAACGTCACGTTGATGCCTGCCGCCTGGCAGGTCGCCTCATCGCCGCGAATGGCGCGCAGCAGCAGGCCCCAGTGGGATTGCGCCAGAAGCACCAGCACGATCACGGTGACCACAAGAATCGCCAGCACGAGCCAGTAGTAGTGAAGCGGATTGCGCATCAGCGGTTCGAGACCGTACAGGCCTTCTTCGCCGCCGGTCTGTTCCCAGAAGATCAGGCACAGCCGTTGCAGGATCGCGGAGGCCGACAGCATCGCCAGTGCGAAGTAGGGACCACGCAGGCGCAATGTCGGGAAGCCGACAATCAGGCTGAAGGCGACCGCGATCACGACCGCCGCCGGCAGGCTGTACCACGGGTTGGTGAACCAGATCGTGGCCATGAAGCCCGCGGTATAGGCGCCTGCGCCGATGAACAGCGAGTGGCCGAAATTTTCGCGGCCGGTGAGACCCGACATGAAATCCCAGCTCGAAGCCCAGATGCCGTAGATGACGCAGACGGTCAGCACGCCGGTGAGATAGTTGCTGGAGATCAGAACAGGCGCAAGGGCGAGGATGGCGATGACGGCAATTCCGCCGGCGATGTCGATCGGTGAAATCTGCCGCATGTCAGAACGCCGCCCGCCGTCCGAGAATTCCGGACGGTCTGATCATGAGGGTGATGACGACCGCGACCAGCGAGACCAGTTCGGTCCAGGATGTCGATATCAGATAGGCCACGATGGTTTCCGAATAACCGAGGATCAGCGAAGCGATGATGCTGCCGGGGATCGAGCCCAGTCCGCCGACGATGACGATAGCGAACGCCTTCACCATCGGCAGCAGGCCCATGGTCGGCTGCACCGTGAGAAACGGCGAGACCAGTACGCCCGCGAACGCCGCGGTGCCTGCCGAGATTGCCATCACAATGGAGAAGATGCGGTTGGTCGGTATGCCCATGTACTGGGCTGCTTCCGGGTCCTGCGACACCGCGAGAATGGCCGCGCCGAGCCGCGTGCGCTGAATGAACAGCCAGAGCAGCAGCAGCACCAGCACGCTCATGACCAGTGCGAGCAGCCGCTGTCCGCCGATGTCGACGCCGCCGATCGAGATCTTGTCGGCCACGAAAGAGGGGACGTTGCGGTATTCGGAGCCGAAGGTGATGAACAGCGCCTGTTCCACAGCGAGCGAGACCGCCAGCGTGATCATCAGCACGGCGAGTTGCGACGCGCGCAGCGGCCGGACCAGAAACCGTTCCATCAGCACGCCGAAGCCCGCGACGAGCAGAACGGCCAGCGGCGCTGCGATAATCAGCGGAAAGTTCAGCAGCGATGTGAAGACGTAGGCGGCGTAGGCGCCGAGCGCGTAGAACGAGCCGTGAGCCAGATTGAGGATGCGGGCCACGCCGAAGATGAGCGTGAAGCCCACCGCGAGCAGCGCATAGATTGCGCTGGACACAGCGCCGTAGATCAGGATTTCGAGCATAACCGCCTGCTACTTTTTGGACGTAAGTTGAAGGCGGAGCCTCCGGTGACTGCGGCCGGTAAGTTCGTTACCGGCCGCCGTTCTCACGACATCAAGTGCAGTTCAGTTCATCCAGGGCGGCGGGATCATCTTTCCCGTTTCGGAGGCCTTCGGCCACACGACGATGCGTGCGCCATCCTTCTGCCATTGCGCGAACAGCAGGTTCTGCAGGCCGGGGCCAGTCTTCACATCATGAACTTCGTCGAACTGGATCTTGCCGGCGATGCCGACATAGTCCGTCTTCTCGAGTTCCTTGATCACCGCATTCGGCTCGACCGAGTTGGCGCGCTTCACGGCTTCCGCGTAGACATAGATCGCATCGTAAGCGCCGACACCGGTGTAGACAGGTGCGGTTCCGAAGCGTTTGACGAACTCATCCCAGAACGGGATGGTCTTGGGCGTCAGCTCGGCGCGGGTTGCGAACAGGCCGACAGTCTCGGACAGCGCCTTGCCGCTGACGCGGGTGAAGAAGTCCGCGTCCTGGCTCTTCACGTCGATGCCGCCGATCGGAATCGGCACCTGCGCGTCATGCCACTGCTTGACGAAGATGTCCGAGGAGGCGTGCGACAGGATAACGATCAGATACTGCGCGCCGCTCGATTTGACCTTCGCAAACAGCGGCGAGAAGTCCGACGTCGAGGTGTCGAAGAACTCGGCCATCGGCACTTCAGTGCCGGCCTCGACCGCGCCCTTCTTCAGGATCGGCACCAGATCCTGCACCCACTTGGCGTTCTCGCCGACGATGGCTATCTTCTTCAGGCCCATCTCGCCCTTCAGCTTGCCGCTGATGAAGTCCACCAGCGCGCGAGCCTGATGGCCGGCATGGATCGGGGACACGCGGAAGATGTACTTGTAGTTTTCGTAGTCGGCCTTCACCTTTGCGGTGATCGCGGGAGATGCCGCGCCGACCCCGAGATAGATTGTCTTCGCATTGGAAATGTGCGGCAACTGGGCCAGCGTGACGCCGCTGGTGTAACCGCCGATCAGCACATCGACCTTGTCGTCGGCTGTGAGTTTCTTGATCGCAGCGATACCCTGTTCGGGATTCTCGGTTTCGTCAGCGGCAACCATTTCGAGCTTCCGGCCGACGAGTCCGCCTTTGCTGTTGATGTCCTCGATCGCCATCTTGATGGCGTTCTGCGTGTCGCGGCCGACCTGAAGCTGGACCGAGGTCGGAACGCCGATCTTGATGGACTGCTGGGCCGAGGCCGGGGTTGGAGTGAGAAGGGCGCCGGCGCTGACGATGCTCGCACTTGCGAGCAGGCTGAGAAATGACTTCATGCGTTTCTCCCTGATGCATCTGAATTCGAGTTCGATGCTTTTTATTGCGGCGACAGACTGCTGGCCGGACAAGTTCAAGTCAAGCAAAGATCGGATGAATGCAGCGCAGGTCTGTTTGAAACGGATTTTGCTTCGGCGCAGCAGGAACAATTGCTGGCACGCGTTAATGTTGCGATGCCAAAAATCACGATGCCTGCAAATTCATCGCAGGCTATTTGATTTTTCGCGCGGCCGCTCGGCGATGTACCCGGTAAAAAGCCGTTACGGATTGCGATGCTCGGCCATGAAGCTTTCAAATCGCGGATCGCCGACATGCGCGATATTGACGCGCATCGCGGGGCGGGCAGGTGAAGCGTCCGGATTGAAGGCCGAACCGGGCGCCAGCAAAATGCTCCGTTCCGCGGCGACACGCGACAACTGCTTGTCATCGATGTGCGCCGGCAATGCGCACCACATGTAAAATCCGCCGCGCGGCTGGCCGAACACCGGCAAGCCGAGCCGCGCCAGGCTGTCGTTCGCCTGGCGGGTGGCGGCTTCGATGCGGCCGGTCAAGCGCTTGAGATGGCCGCGATAACGTCCGCTCGTGATCAGATCGTAAATGATCTGCTCGATGTAGCCCGAACTGTTGGCGCGCGTGATCATCTTGAGATCGGCGAGCCGCGCGACGGTATCGGCATCAGCGGCGATGTATCCCGACCGAAGACTGGCGGAGAGCGTCTTGGCGAAGGTGCCGACATAGATCACGCGGTCGAGCTGATCGAGCGCGGCGAGGCGGGGGCTGTTGTTCGGCAACACATCGGCGAACGGATCTGAGTCCACGATCCGCAGATTGTGCTCCGTCGCGGTGCGCAGCAGACGATAGGCGACCGGCAGTGTAATCGAACATCCGGTCGGGTTGTGCGCGAGCGATTGCGTGAAGAACATCCGCGCGCCGGTGCTCGCGGCTTTGGCGGCAAGATCGTCAGGGTCCGGTCCATCTACTGTCCGCCGCACGCCGATCAGCCGCGCCTTGGCCAGCCGCAATTTCCCGAACAGCGGATAGTAACCGGGATTGTCGACAAGGACGGGATCGCCGGGCTCGACATACTGACGCACGATCATGTCGAGCGCGTCGTTCGCGCCTTGAGTCAAAAGAACCTGCGTCGGCTCCGCGCCGATCGATCGTTCTGCGAGAAGACCGGCGATGCGCTGGCGCAGCGGCAGCAGGCCGTAGGGACTGCCGTAACTTTCCGGGAGATTGCGCTGGCCGGGCCGGCTGACCGGCCGCAGATAAGGACCGACTTCCGAACCTTCCATCCAGGCCGCGGGCGGGCGTCCGTCGCCGACGCGGACCTCGTAGCGTTTCTCGAGTTGCTCGCGCAGCAGCCAGACGCTGTCGACGGCTTCGACCTTCGCCGGCTCGATGGCCTCCGCGCGTTTGGGACGATGAAGCGAGACATAAAAGCCTGAGCCCGGCTTGCTCTCGATCTGGCCCGACGCCACCAGCCGCTCATACGCATCGACGATGGTATTCTTTGACGCCCCGAACAATTCCGATGCGCCACGGATCGACGGCAGCCGTTCGCCGGGCCGGATCGCGCCGCGTTCAATCCGCGCAATGATCGCATCGACGATGGTTTCGATGCGCGATCGCGCGGGACCTCCGCCGGAAATGGAAACTGTACCCATGCCGCGAATGGTACGGACCTTCCTGAAATTGTGCAAAGCGTTCCTTGTGGTGTACCCCCATCACCATACAGTTTCCGCAGCCGAAAATCCCCTCAAGAGGACCTCGGTTCGGGAGACGCTGAATGACTGTTGCAAGGCACGGGGCAAACCGCAGTTCGCGGATTGCAGGATTTCACCGCAAGTCGCCGCAGGAGCGGCTCGATCTGGTGTCGTCGTTTGCGGGCCTCGATCCCGCGACCGCCGCTCATCTCGCCGACATGGGAAATCTGTCGCCGCAACTCGCCGACAAGATGATCGAGAACGTCATCGCCACCATGAATGTGCCGATCGGCATCGCGACCAATGTGAAGGTCGATGGCGAGGATGTGCTGATTCCGATGGCGACCGAGGAATCCTCCGTCGTCGCCGCAGTCTGCAATGCATCGCGCCAGACCTACGATGCAGGCTTCACGACCTCGGTCTCCGGTACGCTGATGATCGCGCAGGTGCAGGCCGTCGATGTGCCCGATCCTTATGCCGCGCGGCTTCGGCTTCTGGAAAAGCGCGACGAGATCAAGGCGATCTGCGACGCCTGCGATCCGCTGCTGGTCAAGCTCGGCGGCGGCTTCCGCGATGTCGAGGTGCGGATTCTCGATACGCTCGGCGGGCCGATGGTCATCACGCATCTGATTGTCGATACCCGAGATGCGATGGGCGCCAACGCCGTCAACACCATGGCGGAGAAAATCGCGCCGCATATCGCGACATGGAGCGGAGGGCGGGTGTTCCTGCGGATTCTCTCCAATCTCGCCGACCGTCGGCTGGCGCGCGCCCATGCGGTGTGGAAGCTGGCCGATATCGGCGGGGAGAGCGTGCGCGATGGCATCATCAGCGCGTATCAGTTCGCTGAAGCCGATCCGTATCGCGCCGCCACCCACAACAAGGGCATCATGAACGGCATCAGTGCGGTCATTCTCGCGACCGGCAACGATACGCGCGCGGTGGAAGCCGGCGCACATGCCTACGCCGCACGCGGCGGACGCTACACCAGCCTGACGCGCTACGAGATCAACAAGGACGGCGATTTGAGCGGCTCGATCGAATTGCCGCTCGCGGTTGGTCTGATCGGCGGCGCGACGAAAATCCATCCGACCGCGCAGGCGTGTCTGAAGATTCTCGGCGTCACCACCGCTGAACGGCTGGCGCGCATCATCGCGGCTGTGGGGCTGGCGCAGAATTTCTCGGCACTCAAGGCGCTTGCCACGGTGGGCATCCAGTCCGGCCACATGGCGCTGCATGCGCAGAACATTGCGATCATGGCCGGTGCTGTCGGCGACGAGGTCGAAGCTGTGGCGAAAGTGCTGGTCGAGCGCAAAGCCGTGCGCATCGATACTGCACAGGAGGTATTGGAAGTCATTCGGCGCTAAGACATTCCGGCGAAGCCCGGACAAACACATAAGAAAGTCAAACGGGAGGATAACAATGATGAAATCAAAATCGGCTCTTCTGGCAGGCGCCGCGATGTTTCTGTCGCTTGTGGCTCCGGCGCAGGCGCAGATCGCCAACAACACCATCAAGCTCGGCGTGCTGACGGATCTCACCGGCATCGCGACCGATTCCACAGGCTCAGGTTCGGTTGCAGCCGCGAAACTCGCGATCGAGGACTTCAAGGCTGAGAAGCCGGACATCAAGGTCGAACTCGTTCAGGCGGATCACCAGAACAAGGCGGACATCGGCGGTGCGATTGCGCGCCGCTGGATGGACATCGACAAGATCGATGCGATCCTCGATGTGCCGTTCTCGTCGGTGGCGCTGGCGGTGCAGGAAGCCACGCGCGGATCGAAAACCGCGTTCATTGCATCGGGCCCCGGCTCGTCGCTGCTGACCGGAGAAAAGTGTTCGCCGAACACCGTGCACTGGACCTACGACACCTGGGCGTTGGCGCACGGCACCGCGCTGGCATTGCTGAAGGCAAGAAAGGATTCATGGTTCTTCGTCACGGCGGATTACGCTTTCGGCCATTCGCTCGAGAAGGATGCGTCCGATGTCGTGAAGGCGGAAAACGGAAAGTTGCTGGGGAGCGTGCGGCATCCGCCCGGCGCGTCGGACTTCTCGTCGTTCCTGCTGCAGGCACAGGCCAGCAAGGCCAAGATCGTTGCGCTCGCCAACGCGGTCGGCGACACCGTCAACTCCGTGAAGCAGGCCTCCGAGTTCGGCATTCAGGCTGGCGGGCAGGAGCTTGCGGCGCTTCTGATGCAGGTCACGGACGTCAACGCCATCGGATTGCAGGGTGCGAAGGGCCTCTATCTGACGGAAGGCTTCTATTGGGACACCAACGAGGGCACGCGCAAGTTCGCCGATCGCTTCACAGCGGCGGTGGGCGGTGGACGGCGTCCGACGGCCATTCAGGCGGGCGTCTATGCCGGCACGCTGCACTACCTCCGCGCCGCCGTCGCTGCGAACACGACGGACGGGCAAAAAGTCGTTGCCAAGATGAAGGAGATGCCATCGAACGATCCACTGTTCGGCGAAGGCACCATCCGCGAGGACGGCCGTCACATCCACAATATGTATCTGTTCCAGGTGAAGACTCCCGCCGAGTCCAAAGCGCCGTGGGACTTCTACAAGCTGGTGGAGACGATCCCGGCGAAGGACGCATTCCGGCCGATCGCCGAGGGCAACTGCCCGATGGTGAAGAAGTAAGGCCGGTTTCCAAGGCCGCGCGCAGTTGCGGCCGTGGTTATCGGGGCGTTTAGATTGAGTGTAAATCTCCTCCCGGCGGGCTCCGTACGGGAGGAAATTTCTCCTGCGGATCATGATCTTAGAATGCAAGGCCGGTCTGCCTTCGGGGCATGACGCAGGCGCGGTATCTAATTGACCAAAAACGCAAATTCGGCTATTTCACCGGCGTCGTGAATGCTGCCGCCGTCTTCGCCTGCGAGGCAGGCCATCCAGCAAAATTCATGGACGAGAAGTTCTGCGTGAGGCGTGATCGCCCGCAAGTCCGGCGATTGTGCGCTCACCGATTGCAAGAGCATGGGTCCGGTTATGAGCAACTTCAATCAGGAAACGGTTCTCAGCGTCCATCACTGGACCGACAACCTTTTCAGCTTCACGACCACGCGTGATTCCTCGTTCCGTTTCCGGAACGGCGAGTTCACCATGATCGGATTGAAGGTGAACGAGAAGCCGCTGCTGCGCGCCTACAGCGTCGCGAGCGCGAACTACGAAGAGAACCTCGAATTCTTTTCGATCAAGGTGCCGGACGGCCCGCTGACCTCGCGCCTCCAGCATCTCAAGGAAGGCGACCAGATCATCGTCAGCCGCAAGGCGACCGGCACGCTGGTGATCGACAACCTGACCGACGGCCGCAACCTCTATCTGATCGGCACCGGTACCGGCCTCGCGCCGTTCCTGAGCGTCATCAAGGACCCCGAGACCTACGAGCGTTTCGAGAAGGTCGTACTGCTGCACGGCTGCCGTCATGTCAGGGAACTGGCTTACGGCGAGCTGATCACCGAAAAGCTGCCGCAGGACGAAATGATCGGCGATATGGTCCGCGCGCAGCTCATCTATTATCCGACCGTGACGCGCGATCCATTCCGCAATCGCGGCCGCATCACCGACCTGATCACCTCGGGCAAGCTGTTCGAAGACATTTCGCTGCCTGCGCTCGATGCGGCGAAGGACCGTGTCATGATGTGCGGGAGCCCCGCGCTTCTGCTCGACACCAAGAAGCTGCTCGAAGAGCGCGGCTTCGTTGAAGGCAACCACGGCGAGCCCGCCGACTTCGTTGTCGAGAAGGCGTTCGCTGAACGCTAAAGCGTGATCCCGAAAAGTGGGAACCGGTTTTCGGACAAGATCACGCTCACAAAAATACTTACATGCGCTGGCGGCTCGCGTTGCTCGCGACCGCCGCCGCGGCGGTCCGGTTTTCGACGCCGAGCTTTGCGTAAATCTGCTCAAGATGCTTGTCGACGGTGCGCGGGCTGAGGCCCAGGATCTGCGCGATGTCGCGGTTGGTCTTGCCCTTGCTCAGCCACGACAGCACTTCTCCCTCGCGGCTGGTCAGTCCCAATTCCTTGCTGAATTCCGCCGGGGAATCCGAACCGCTGTCCCGCGCCAGCCGGAGCAGGAATTCGTTCGCGCCGAGCCGGCCCATGTATTGAAGACGCAGCTTCTCGTCGCGGAATGAAATCGCGGGCGGCGATTTCGATTCAGCCATTCCCCGATGCATCTGGCCGAGCCAGTCGAGCCACGGCTCCGGCAGTTCGAATTTCTCGTCGGCACCTCGTGCGCGCGCGAGCTTTTCCGCCTGCGGGGTCGCCCAGATGATGCGCCCTCGATGATCCACCGCAAACAGGTAACGCCCTGACACGTCCAGTGCGGCGCGCGCACTTTGGGTCAGCCGTGCGTTGGCGAGATGAACCTTGATCCGCGCCAGCATTTCGACAATCACAATCGGCTTGGTCACGTAGTCGACGCCGCCGGCCTCCAGCCCCCGCACGATATGCTCGCTCTCGGCGAGACCCGTCATGAAGATGACCGGGACACCGGCGAGCTTGGCCTCGCGCTTGAGACGGCGGCAGGTCTCGAATCCGTCCATTCCCGGCATCACGGCATCGAGCAGGATGATGTCCGGCACGATCTGTTCGCCGATGCGCAGCGCCGACGCGCCGTCGAGTGCCACCATCACCGTCATGCCGGCGCCATCGAGCGCATCGGTCAGCATGCGCAGGGTTTCCGGCGAATCGTCGACGATCAGCACGGTGTCGCGGGATTTGGCTTCAATGATCATGGCGCTGCACATTCTGAAGGGTTGCCATGTATTGCCCGAGATCGAACCGTTCCACCAGCGAGCGCATCTGCGACACGAAGGCCGCATGCTCCGGATGATCCTTGTCGATCTGGTCGAGCTTGAGATGAATGGCCGTGACGTAGCCGATCTGCCCGAGATCGATCAACTCATTGACATACTGCACCGGCGGGCTTGGATCTTCGTTCGCGTTCCAGGTGGAAGCTTCGGCCTCGCTCGTCTGAACCGGACCGGGCTCGTAGGACCATTCGATCTTGAGCAACTGACCGATCAGCTCCAGCAGGCGCGGCACGTCGATCGGCTTCATCAGGTAGCCGTCGTGGAACGGCTGCGCCAGCGGTGCGCCATGGGCTTCGAGCGCGCTCGCCGAGATCATCAGTATGCGGGCGTTGTGATGCCCGGCGGTGCGGAGGCTTTCAGCAACCGACCAGCCGTCGGTCTCGCCCATCGAGATGTCGAGCAGGAACATGTCCGGCTGACAATGCTGCGCGAGATTGAGACAGGTCGCGCCGTCTGGCGCACTGAGAATGATGAAGCCGAGCGGAGCGAGGACTTCGCGCAGGAGATCGCGGTGAGTCGGATCGTCGTCGGTGATGAGAATGGTCTTGCGCGGGCCGTGATAGCCGTAGATCGGCGCGTTGATTGCCTTGATGCGGGTGGGGTTTGTGACTTCCGACAGCAGCATTTTCACCTGGAACGTGCTGCCTTTTCCGACGGTGCTGGTGACGCGGATGTCGCCGCCCATCACGCCGGCGAGCAGCTTGCTGATGGTGAGCCCGAGACCCGTGCCGGTCTGCGGCTGCGAGATGCCGAGCGCGCCGCGCTCGAACGGCGCGAAGATGCGATCCAGATCATCGGCATGAATGCCGGGTCCGGTGTCGCGCACTTCGAATTCAGCGACAGGGCTGCGGTAATGCACGATGAAATGAACGCTGCCGCTCTGGGTGAACTTGATGGCGTTCGACAAGAGGTTGATGAGAATTTGCCGCAGACGCTTCTCGTCGGCATAGACCACAGGGGGCAGGGTCTCCGGCCGCTGAAACACGAACTCGACGTTTTTGGCCGCGGCCTGCAAGCGGAACATGCCGACAAGCTGATCGAGGAAAGCATGGAGCCGCACTTCGTCACGCGACAGATGAAGCCGACCGGCTTCGATCTTGGAAATATCCAGCAGGCCGTCGATCAGTCCTGACAGGTGATCGGCGCTGCGGCGAACGACGCGGATCTGATCGCGCGGTTTCGGCTGGATGGTCGCGTCCTGTTCGAGCAACTGCGCGTAGCCGCTGATGGCGTTGAGCGGCGAGCGCAATTCGTGGCTCAATCCGACCACGTAACGGCTCTTGGCGAGGTTGGCGGATTCGGCGACTTCCTTGGCGCGCTGAAGCTCCATGTCGGTTTGCCGATGGGCGTCGATTTCCTGCATCAGCAACGTAGTCTGCCGTTTGGTTTCGGCTTCAGCGGCCTGGCGACTCTGCCGCGCCAGCACGAACAGCCATGCCACCACGCCGATGATGATCGAGAGCGCGAAGAAAACTTTCCACAGCACGTCGGACAGTTGCACCTGATCGAACCGGATCGCGGTGGAGGTCTGAAGGTAAATCAGGGCGAGCGTCAGCCCGACCAGCCCCGCCGACAGCACAAAGACACCGAGATAGTGCCCGAGCTGCGAATTGATCCGCGCGTAGATGAATTGTGGAAGCATCTTGCCGAGGGTTTCGGAGAACTGCGCCTGCACCCGCGCATGCGGCTTGCACAGGTCGTGGCAGCGGGCGTCGAGCGAGCAGCACAGCGAGCAGATCGGGCCGGCGTAGGCCGGGCAGGAGGCCATGTCTTCCGGCTCGAACGCATGTTCACAGATGCAGCACTTGATGGTTTCGAGATTCTGCCAGCTCCGTTTCGGCTTGCGTGCGATATAATATTTTCCGCCGGTCGCCCACGCGATCACAGGCGCGGTCAGGAACGCCACGGTCAGCGCCACGAACGGCGCAAGCGCTTTCGCCGTTGTTCCGAAGAAGCCATAGAACGCGCTGATCGACACGATCGTCGCGATAGTCATCGCGCCGACGCCGACCGGATTGATGTCGTAGAGATGCGCGCGCTTGAACTCCATGTGTTGCGGGCGCAGGCCGAGGGGCTTGTTGACGATGAGGTCGGCGACCAGCGCGCCGACCCATGCGATGGCGACATTCGAGTAAAGCGCCAGCGTCTGCTCCAGCGCCTTGTAAACGCCGATCTCCATCAGCAGCAGCGCGACCAGCACGTTGAACACCAGCCACACCACGCGGCCCGGATGGCTGTGCGTCAGCCGCGAGAAGAAATTCGACCACGCGATTGAGCCTGCATAGGCGTTCGTGACGTTGATCTTTAGCTGCGACAGGATGACGAACGTGCCGGTCAGCGCCAGCGCGAGATCGGGCTGTGCGAGCACATAACGAAATGCTTCGAGATACATATGCGCGGGTTCGGCGGCGTATTCGGCGGTCACGCCATGCTTGATCGCGAAGAAGGCGAGGAACGATCCGGCCAGCATCTTGATTGCGCCGGGTACGATCCAGCCGGGACCGGCGCTGATCATGGCGACCCACCATGCGCGCTTCGAGGTCCGCCGGTCGCGCGGCAGAAACCGCAGGAAGTCGACCTGTTCGCCGATCTGCGCCACCAGCGCGAACACAACGGACGCCGCGGTTCCGAACAGCAGCAGATCGAGATGTCCCGAAGGATTGCCGTGCTCGCCCGGAAACGCCGTCCATTCCACAAACGAGCCGGGGCTTTTGATGGCGATGGCCGCGAAGGGCAGAATGTGGAGCAGAATCCAGAACGGCTGGGTCCATAACTGGAAGCGGCTGATCAGCGTGATGCCGTGGGTGACCAGCGGGATGATGACCACCGCGCTGATGAGATAGCCGATCGGGCGGGGGATGCCGAAACAGAGTTCCAGCGCCATCGCGAGAATGACGGCTTCGATGGCGAAGAAGATGAAGGTGAAGGATGCATAGATCAGCGACGTGATCGTGGAGCCGATGTAGCCGAAGCCTGCGCCGCGAGTGAGCAGGTCAATGTCGACGCCATATCTGGCGGCATAATAGGCAATCGGCAGTCCGCAGCAGAAAATGATGGCACTGACCACCAAGATCGCGGCGGTGGCGTTCGTAACCCCGTAGTTCAGCGTGATCGTGCCGCCAATGGCTTCCAGCGCGAGAAACGAGATCGCGCCGAGCGCCGTGTTCGCCACCCGCGCGGCCGACCAGCGGCGTGCGCTCTTGGCCGTGAAGCGAAGCGCGTAGTCCTCAAGGGTTTGGTTTGCAACCCATTGATTGTATTGGCGCCTGACGCGGTCTATCCGCTGTCGCCCGGCCACTTTGATCTCCATCGTCACGCGCTACGCGTCCTGATCCGGTCCCGAAAAATCTACGTCGCGCTTTTGCGGTGCAGTATGCGCGATTTCGCGTATCTGTGCGCTGCACAATCCGGGCCATCTTTTCCCCATCAAGGCGGTTTTCCAGCAAAAAAGGGGTGGTCATGTCAGACGAAAAAAATCAGGGCTTACAGTCCGCGTTCCGGCGAAAAATGCTGATGGGAATGGCGGCGCTGCCCGCCATGTCGCTGGTCTCAAAGCCATCATTCGGCGCCGGGCCTGCGACCTCAGCAGTCAACACCACGGGTCTCGCGGTGACCGATACCGAAGTCACGGTCGGAATCCTGCACTCCGTCACCGGCACCATGGCGATTTCGGAAACGGGATCGGTGCAGGCCGAGAAGCTGGCCATCGAGCAGATCAACGCGTCGGGCGGCGTGCTCGGCCGCAAGATCAAGTTTATCCAGGAAGACGGTGCATCCGACTGGCCGACCTTCGCTGAAAAGGCGAAGAAGCTGCTGGTCAACGACAAGTGCGCATCGGTGATGGGCTGCTGGACCTCGGCCTCGCGCAAGGCGGTGCTGCCGGTGTTCGAGCAGTACAACGGCATGCTCTATTACCCGACCTTCTATGAAGGCCTCGAGCAGTCCAAGAACGTCATCTACACCGGCCAGGAAGCGACCCAGCAGATCATCGCCGGCCTCGACTGGGTCAACAAGACCAAGGGCGCGAAGACCTTCTATCTGCTCGGCTCGGACTACATCTGGCCACGCACCTCGAACAAGATCGCGCGCAAGCACATCGAGGGCCATCTGGCCGGCTCGAAGGTCGTCGGCGAAGAATACTTCCCGCTCGGTCACACCCAGTTCAACTCGGTCATCAACAAGATCAAGCTGACCAAGCCGGACGTGATCTACGCCATCATCGTCGGCGGTTCGAACGTCGCGTTCTACAAGCAGCTCAAGGCGGCCGGCATCGATCTGTCGAAGCAGACGCTGCTGACCATCTCTGTCACCGAAGACGAAATCGACGGCATCGGCGGCGAGAACATCGCAGGCGCGTTCGCCTGCATGAAGTACTTCCAGTCGCTCGACAACCCGAACAACAAGGAATTCGTCGCCGCCTTCAAGAAGATGTGGGGCGAGAAGACCGTGATCGGAGACGTCACACAGGCTGCCTATCTCGGCCCGTGGCTCTGGAAAATGACTGTCGAGAAAGCGGGCAGCTTCGACATCGACAAGATCGCCGAAGCCTCAACCGGCATCGAGTTCACCAAGGCGCCGGAAGGCTACGTCAAGATCCACAAGAACCATCACCTGTGGTCCAAGACGCGCGTCGGTCTCGCCGGCCTCGATGGCCAGTTCAAGGTGGTCTACGAGACGCCTGATCTGATCGAGCCCGATCCGTTCCCCAAGGGCTACCAGTAAGACGGGTTACCAGTAAGCCTCTCTCCGATAGCTGAGCTCCCTGGCGTGGATCGTCAATCCACGCCCGCAGCCCTCGCGCCGCGGATTCGTCTGCGGCGCGAGACTTCCTCTCCGCGGAGAATTGAAATGTTCGGCGACTATTCGATTGGCGATCTCGGCTCGATCTTTGTGATGCAAGGATTCGCAGGCCTTATCCTGTTCTCCGTCTACGTTCTGATGGCGCTCGGACTTGCGATCATCTTCGGCCAGATGGGCGTCATCAACATGGCGCACGGCGAGTTCATGATCCTCGGCGCCTACGTCACCTGGATGACGTCGAATTTCTTTCAGGCCTATCTGCCGTCGCTGTTCAGCGGCTACTTCTTCCTCGCAATGATACTTGCGTTCATCGCATCCGGTTCGCTCGGCATGCTGGTGGAATGGGCGCTGATACGGCATCTCTACAAGCGCCCGCTCGATACGCTGCTGGCGACCTGGGGCCTGAGCCTGATCCTGCAACAGGCCTATCGCTCGATCTTCGGCGCGCGTGAAGTCGGCGTCGAGCTGCCGCAGTGGATGCTGGGTTCGCTCAAAGTCACCGACACCATCGAAGTGCCCATCAACGGCATCTTCGTGATGTGTTTGACGGTTCTGATCACCGTCGCCGTCGCCTACATCATGTACAAGTCGCGCTGGGGCCGTCAGGTGCGCGCCGTGGTGCAGAACCGTGTGATGGCGGGCGCCGTCGGCATCAACACCGAGAAGGTCGATCGCTACACCTTCGGCCTTGGGTGCGGCATCGCCGGCGTCGCAGGTTCGGCCTTTACGATGATCGGCTCAACGGGCCCGACCTCCGGCCAGCTCTACATCGTCGATACATTCCTTGTGGTCGTGTTCGGCGGCGCGGCGAGCCTGCTCGGCACCATCGCCTCGGCTTTCACCATCTCCCAGGCGCAGTCCACCATGGAATTTTTCATGTCGGGCTCGATGGCCAAGGTTCTCACGCTGCTCGCGATTGTCGGCATCCTCATGCTGCGGCCGCAGGGTCTGTTCGCCCTCAAGGTCCGGAAGTGAAAAGGCCAGGAAAATGTCCAAGAAAAGCTTAGAGAAAAGCTCCGAGCAAACTGTTGTCGCCAAGACCGTCCACGACAACCCGCGCTTCGCAAATCGTTCCGAGCTCGTCGGCGTCCTGGCGCTTGCCGTATTGCTGGTCGTCATCCTGCCGCTGACGCTGGACATCTTCCGCCTCAACCTGGTCGCGAAGTATCTGACTTACGCGTTCGTCGCGATCGGGCTTGTCATCTGCTGGGGATACGGCGGAATTCTCAGCCTGGGGCAGGGCGTGTTCTTCGGCCTCGGCGGCTACTGCATGGCGATGTTTCTTAAACTGGAAGCATCGAGCGTTGCCAACACCAAGATCCAGTCGACACCCGGAATTCCTGATTTCATGGACTGGAACCAGATCACGCAACTTCCTCTTTTCTGGAAGCCGTTTCACAGCCTGACCTTCACGATCATCGCAATTATCGCGGTGCCTGCGATCTTCTCCTTCATCATCGGCGCTGCGATGTTCAAGCGCCGCGTCGGCGGCACGTACTTCGCCATCATCACCCAGGCGATCGCCGCGATCCTGACCATTCTGATCATCGGCCAGCAGGGCTACACCGGCGGCGTCAACGGCATCACCGACCTGCGCACGCTGAAAGGCTGGGATATCCGTACCGACAACGCCAAGTTCATTCTCTACTTCGTGGAAGTGGCCTTGCTGTTCGGCTGCGTCGGCGTCGCTCTTTTCATCCGGCATTCCAAGCTTGGACGAATTCTGGTCGCGATGCGCGAAAAGGAAGATCGTGTCCGGTTCTCCGGTTACAGCGTCGCCAACTTCAAGATCTTCGCTTTCTGCGCGGCGGCGGTGTTCGCCTCCATCGGCGGCGCATTGTTCGCCCTCGAAATCGGCTTCATGTCACCGTCCTTCGTCGGCATCGTGCCGTCGATCGAGATGGTAATCTATGCCGCGGTCGGCGGGCGTCTTTCCATCCTCGGCGCGGTCTACGGAACCCTTCTCGTCAATTTCGCCAAGACCAGCCTGTCGGAATCGTTTCCTGAGCTTTGGTTGTTTGGCCTCGGCGGGCTGTTCATCGCGGTGGTGCTGGCCTTCCCGAATGGCCTCGCTGGAATCTGGCGCGATCACATCCAGAGCCGCATCGAGCGTCTGATCTCATCGCGCAAGCCGAAGGCCGACGGCAAGAACGGCTGGACCGGCGGCTCGGTCGCCGACAGCGCACCGGCGGAATAGGAGCACATCATGCTGATCGGTCATCAACCCAAGGATTTCCTGCTCGCGGTCGAGGCGCTCACGGTCTCGTTCGACGGCTTCAAGGCAGTCAACGATCTGTCGTTCTATGTCGATGAAAACGAGATCCGCGTCATCATCGGCCCGAACGGTGCCGGCAAGACCACGGTGCTCGACCTGATCTGCGGGAAGACCAAGGCGACATCCGGTTCGATCCAGTTCCGCAATCAGGAACTGACCAGGATGAAAGAGAACCAGATCGTCCAGGCCGGTGTCGGCCGCAAATTCCAGACGCCGTCGATCTACGACGACCTCACGGTGTTCGAGAATCTCGAAATCTCCTATCCGCGCGGCCGCACGGTGTTCGGCGCGCTGACATTCCAGCGTGACGCGACGGTGCGTGACCGGGTGGAAGAGGTCGCGGAGATGATCTTCCTGAAGGATCGCCTCGGCATGAGCGCCGAACTGCTCAGCCACGGCCAGAAGCAGTGGCTCGAGATCGGCATGCTGCTGATCCAGGATCCGGACCTGTTGATGCTCGACGAGCCGGTGGCCGGCATGAGCGTCAGCGAGCGGATCAAGACCGCCGAGCTGCTCAACCGGATCATCAAGGACCGCTCGGTGCTGGTGATCGAGCACGACATGAAATTCGTCGAGGACATCGCGCACAAGGTGACCGTGCTGCATCAGGGAAAAATCCTCTCGGAAGGTTCGATGGAGGCGGTCCAGAACGATCCGAAGGTCATCGAAGTCTATCTCGGCCACTGACGTCACGATTTAAGGAATACGCAATGCTCGCGATCTCGGATCTTCACGTCGCATACGGACAAAGCGAAGTCCTGCACGGTCTCAACGTCTCCGTCGCGCCCAACGAGATCGTTGCGATCATGGGCCGCAACGGCATGGGCAAGACCACGCTGATGAAGTCGCTGATGGGGATCGTCCCAACCAAGAGCGGTTCGGTCACCATGGAGGGCACCGAGCTTCGCACGCTCAGGAGCTATGAGCGTGTTGCCAAGGGCCTCGCCTACGTGCCGCAGGGCCGCATGATCTTCTCGACCATGACGGTGAAGGAAAACATCGAGACCGGGCTGGTCACCTCGGGCGAGAAGGAAGTGCCCGGCGACATCTATGAACTGTTTCCGGTGCTGCTCGAAATGAAAGGCCGGCGCGGGGGAAATCTCTCGGGCGGTCAGCAGCAGCAGCTTGCGATCGCGCGAGCGCTTGCGACCAAGCCGAAGGTGCTTCTGCTGGATGAGCCCACCGAGGGCATCCAGCCCTCGATCATCCGCGAGATGGCGCGCACGCTGAAGCGCATCCGCGACGAGCGCGGGCTGTCGATCATCGTTTCCGAGCAGGTTCTTAGCTTTGCGCTGGATGTGGCCGACCGCGTTCTTGTGATCGAGAATGGCGAGATCGTCCGCGACGAGAAACGCGACGGCATCGATGCCGCGCAGGTCGCCAAATATCTTTCTGTTTAACGAAGCCGTTTCTAACCAGGGGAGCATCCTAATGCCAGATACACTGATCAAGGTCGATCTCAACCGGTCGGCCTACGACAACGACAAGGTTCACAATCGCTGGCATCCGGAGATCCCGATGGTGGAATGGGTCAGTCCGGGTGACGATTTCATCATCGAAACCTATGATTGGACCGGCGGCTTCATCAAGAATAACGACTCGGCCGATGACGTGCGCGATATCGACCTGTCGATCGTGCACTTCCTCTCGGGTCCGATCGGCGTCAAGGGCGCGGAGCCTGGCGATCTTCTGGTGGTCGATCTGCTTGATGTCGGCCCGATGAAGGAGAGCCTGTGGGGCTTCAACGGGTTCTTCTCCAAGCAGAATGGCGGCGGCTTTCTGACCGACCATTTTCCGCTGGCGCAGAAGTCGATCTGGGACTTCAAGGGCATGTACACGTCGTCGCGGCACATTCCCGGCGTCAACTTCGCGGGCCTGATTCATCCCGGCCTGATCGGCTGTCTGCCCGATCCGAAGATGCTGTCGATGTGGAACGAGCGCGAGACGGCGCTGATTGCGACCAACCCGACCCGCGTGCCGGGTCTGGCCAATCCGCCGTTCGGTCCCACCGCGCATATGGGCCGCCTGAAGGGTGATGCCAAGGCGAAAGCGGCTGCGGAGGGCGCGCGCACTGTTCCGCCGCGCGAGCATGGCGGCAACTGCGACATTAAGGATTTGTCGCGCGGTTCGAAGATCTACTTCCCGGTCTATGTTTCGGGCGCGGGTCTTTCGATGGGCGATCTTCACTTCAGTCAGGGTGACGGCGAAATCACCTTCTGCGGCGCCATCGAGATGGCCGGCTGGCTGCACATCAAGGTCGATGTCATCAAGGACGGCATGGCGAAGTACGGCATCAAGAATCCGGTGTTCAAGCCATCGCCGATGACGCCGAACTACAAGGACTTCCTGATCTTCGAAGGCATCTCGGTCGACGAGGCCGGCAAGCAGCACTATCTCGATGTGACGATTGCCTATCGTCAGGCGTGTCTGAACGCCATCGAGTATCTGAAGAAGTTCGGATATTCCGGTGCGCAGGCCTATTCCATTCTCGGAACCGCGCCGGTGCAGGGGCATATTTCAGGCGTGGTCGACGTGCCGAATGCCTGCGCCACGCTGTGGCTGCCGACGGAAATCTTCGACTTCGACATCATGCCGTCGTCGGCAGGTCCGATCAAACACATCAAGGGCGGCATCGACATGCCGCTGTCGCAAGACAAGTAGCTCCCGCGCGACGTGGAGGCGGTGCGTATCTTGCCGCCTCCGGGTCGGCCGGGATCGAGACAACAGGACAAACCGAGGGAGACGGGCTGTGCCGGTTTACGAGTATCTTTGCAACGACTGCGGACCATTCACCGATATGCGGCCGATGGCCGAGTTCGACGCACCGCAGAACTGCCCGCAGTGCGCCGTCCAGGCGCCGCGCGTCATTCTCACCGCGCCGCATTTCGCCTGCATGCCGGCGGACAAGCGCAAGTCTCACGCGATCAATGAGCGCAGCGCCAATGCGCCGAAAACGCTCGGCGAGTACAAGGCTTCGCACAAGCCGGGCTGTGGCTGCTGTTCGACCAAGCCGTCACGGCTGATGACCAAGAACCGCAGCGGTGCGAAGGGCTTTCCCACCGCGCGGCCATGGATGATCAGTCACTAGAGCATGATGACTTTAGATCGAGTTGGCCGTCACCCTGAGGTGCCGAAGCGAAGCGGAGGCCTCGAAGGGCGGCGGCCTTCATGATCCGTCATCCTTCGAGGCTCGCAAGAGCTCGCACCTCAGGATGACGGACATACTCTAAAGTCACTCCGCTGCCTCCGAAACCTCGTCCGGCATGCGTGCGGGCGGGGTTTCCTGTTTCGAGCGCCCGACCTGCGAGAACAGGTTGGAGAGCTTGTCGAGATAGAGGTAGACGACGGGCGTCGTGAACAGCGTCAGTGCCTGGCTGACCACAAGTCCGCCCACCATGGCGTAACCCAGCGGCTGCCTGATTTCGGAGCCGGTGCCCGTTCCCAGCATCAGCGGCACGCCGCCGAGCAGCGCTGCCATCGTGGTCATCATGATCGGGCGGAAGCGGATCAGCGCAGCCTTTCGTATCGCTTCTTCCGGCGACAGCTTTTCATCGCGTTCAGCGACAATGGCGAAGTCCACCAGCATGATGCCGTTCTTCTTCACGATGCCGATCAGCAGCACGATTCCGATGAGGCCGATCAGGCTGAAATCGAACCCGAACAGCATCAGCATCGCCAGCGCGCCGACGCCCGCCGAGGGCAGGGTGGAGATGATCGTGAGAGGGTGGATGTAACTCTCATACAGGATGCCGAGGATCAGATAGACCACGATAAGCGCCGCAAGGATCAGCAGCGGAACGGTGCCAAGCGATTGCTGGAACGCCTGGGCGGTGCCCTGAAAGCTGCCGTTCACGGTCGGCGGCACGCCGAGGTCCGCCACTGCACGCTGGATCGCGTCCGTGGCCTGACCCAGCGCTGCGCCTTGCGCCAGGTTGAAGCTGATCGTGGTCGCGGGGAATTGCCCCTGATGGCTGATCGAGAGGGGACGCACGGGCACGGTCGTCCATTTCACGAATGCCGACAGCGGCACCTGATCGCCGGTGGTGGGCGACTTGATGTAGATGTTGTCCAGCGATTTCGTGTCGCCCTGCAGTTCAGGCAGGATTTCCAGGATGACGTGGTAGCTGTTCACCTGCGTGAAGTATTGCGCGACCTGCCGCTGTCCGAAGGCATCGTTCAATGTGTCGTCGATCAGTTGCGGCTGGATGCCGTAGCGCGAGGCGGTGTCGCGGTCGATCGTCAGGGTCAGCGTCGTACCTTGGGTCTGCTGGTCGGTGGCGACGTCGCGCAGTTCCGGCAGCGTCTTGAGTTTCTCAAGGATCTTCGGCGCCCAGGTGTTCAGTTCGTCAAGATTGGCATCCTGCAACGTGTACTCGAACTGGGTGCGCGTGGCGCGCCCGCCGAGGCGGACGTCCTGCGCGGCTTGCAGGAAGACACGCGCGCCTTCGAGCTTGTCGAATTGCGGCCGCAGCCGCGCGATGATCTGTTGCGCGCTCACGTCACGCTCGTTGCGCGGCTTGAGCGTGATGAACATGCGTCCGTTGTTAAGGGCGTTGCCGCCGCCGCCGACCGCCATGGCGATGGAGGCCACCGCCGGATCCTTCTGAACGATCCCGCCGATCTGGGCCTGAAGGCGCGACATTTCCTTGAACGAGATGTCCTGTCCGCCTTCGGTGATGCCGGTGATCAGGCCGACGTCCTGCTGTGGAAAGAAACCCTTCGGGATGATGACGAACAGATAGACGGACAGCGCGACGGTCGCGAAGAACACGCACAGCGTGGTGAAGCGCCAGCGCATCACGAGATCGAGGCCCCACTCATATCCCCGGAGCATCGTATCGAAGAAACGCTCGCTGAGCTGGTAGAGCTTGCCGTGCTGGGTGTCCCCGGTATGCGGCTTCAGGAAGCGCGACGCCATCATCGGGGTCAGGGTCAGGGACACGATCAATGAGACGAAGATGGTCATGGCGAGGACGACCGCGAATTCGCGGAACAGGCGGCCGATGATGCCGCCCATCAGCAGCAGCGGGATTAGAACAGCGATCAGGGAAATACTGATTGAAACAATGGTGAAGCCGATTTCACCGGCACCCTTGAGCGCGGCAGAGTAAGGGTCTTCGCCTTCTTCGATGTAGCGGCTGATGTTCTCGAGCATGACGATCGCGTCATCGACCACGAATCCGACCGAAATCGTCAGCGCCATCAGCGACAGGTTGTCGAGCGAATACCCGACCATCCACATCAGCGCGCAGGCGCCCAGCAAGGCAAGGGGCACCGTGACGCTCGGGATGACCGTGGCCCACAGGCTTCGCAGGAACACGAAGATAACCATGACCACGAGGGCGATAGTCAGCAGCAATGTGAACTGCACATCCTCGACCGCGGCGCGGATGGTCTGGGTGCGGTCGCTGATGACATCGACCTTGACGGACGGCGGGATCGCCGCGACGAGGCGCGGCAACTGCGCCTTGATCTTGTCCACGGTGTCGATGACGTTGGCGCCTGGCTGCTTGAAGACAACGAGGAACACGCCGCGTTTGCCATTGGCCCAGGCCGCCTGCTTGGCGTCTTCCGGCCCGGAGACCGCCTGGCCGATATCGCGAATGCGCAGCGGCCCGCCGTTCCGATAAGCGACAATGACGTCGTTCCAGTCCTTGGATTGCGGCAACTGGTCGTTGGCGTAGATCGTGTAGCTGCGGGTCTGACCGTCGATATTGCCCTTCGGATTGTCGACCGTTGTGATCGCGATCTGGCTGCGCATATCCTCAAGCTGCAATCCCTTGGCGACGAGTTTGGCGGGATCGATCTGGATACGGATGGCCGGTTTCTGCTGACCGCCGATGGTGACCTGTGCAACGCCCGAAATCTGGCTCATCTGCTGGGCGAGTTGCGTGTCGGCATAGTCATTGACGTTGATCAGCGGCAATGTGTCGGACGTCACCGACAGAATCATGATCGGAGAATCCGCCGGGTTGACCTTGCGGTAGGTCGGCGGGCTCGGCAGCGTCTTCGGCAACTGGCCGCCCGCGGCATTGATCGCGCCCTGAACGTCGTTGGCTGCGCCGTCGATCGAGCGGTTGAGATCGAACTGGATGGTGATGGACGTTGAACCGAGCGAACTGGTCGACGTCATCTGCGCGACGCCCGGAATCTGCGCGAACTGCCGCTCCAACGGCTGCGCGACCGACGACGCCATGGTCTCCGGGCTGGCGCCGGGCAGGCTGGCCGAAATCTGGATGGTCGGAAAGTCGACCTGCGGCAGCGGCGCGACCGGTAGCAGCGGGTACGCAACCAGGCCGACAAAGAGAATGCCGGCCATCAGCAGCGATGTCGCGATCGGATAGCGGATAAACGGACCGGAGATGCCGTCGCTCATGTCAATCCGCCTTCGCCGAGGTTTGGCCCGAGCTTGCGACGTTCACCGTCAAAGCCGAACCCGGCTGGACGCGATATTGTCCGCTGGTGACCACCTGTTCGCCGGCGGTGACGCCGCTATCGACCAGCGTCCTGCCGTCGGTGGACGGCCCTATCTTGATCTTGCGCAACGCGGCCTTGTTGCCATCTCCCACGACATAGACATAAAGGCCATCGTTGCCATGCTGGACGGCATCGTCCAGCATCACCGTCGCATCCTTCAGCGTGTTGACGAGCAGGCGTGTCGACACCGACAGGCCGGGCCACAACGCATGATCCTTGTTGTCGAAGGTGGCCTTGAGGCGGATGGTGCCGCTGGTGCTGTCCACCTGATTGTTCATCAGCGAAAGCGTGCCCTGTGACAGGACCTTGCGTCCGTCGGAGGTCAGGGCGGTCACTTTTGTTTCGCCCTGGCGAAGCGCATTGGCGATATCGGGAAGCTGTTCTTCGGGCGCGGTGAAGATCACCGAGATCGGCTCGATCTGCGCAATGGTGACGATGCCGGTCTGCGTCGCTGCATTGACGATGTTGCCGACATCGACCTGCCGGATGCCGGTTACGCCCGAGATCGGCGCACGGATGCTGGCGTAATCGAGTTGCGTCTGCGCGTTCGAAATCGCCGCCTCGTCGGCGGCGATCTGCGCGGTCAACTGTTGAACGGCGGAGGTCTGCGTGTCGACGGTCTGTTTCGTCGCAAACTCACCGAGCTTGGTGGAGCGCTGGAGATCTCGCTGGGCGTTGGCAATGCTGGCTTCATCCTGCGCCTTCTTGGCTTTCGCCTGATCCAGCGCAGCCTGAAAGGGGCGGGGATCGATCTGCGCGATCAGATCGCCTTCTTTCACCATCTGGCCTTCCTTGAAGGCAATCCGGTTGATCTCGCCATCGACGCGCGTGCGCACCGTAACGGTGTTGAAGCCCAGCACGGTTCCAAGCCCGGTCAGATAGACGGGGAAGTCCGCTTTCGTGACGCTGGCGACTGTGACCGGAACCGCTGGGGGCGCGGCAGATTTAGCGACATTCGCGTTCTGCTGGCGAGGCCAGCCGAGCCAGGCGCCTCCGATCAGCAGCAATGCTGCGAGAAAATACGCCCACACTGGAATGCGACGCTTTGCCATATTGATCCCGATTGCTTTTCGAAGGCAGCCAACCCTTGCCTTCTATAACCAATCGGCATGCCCTTCGTATGCAGGTGCAGCATTAATTCTTGGAAAGGTCTGCCTGAAACAGACTGCTCCGGCCGAGGGCGCGCGGGTCGTTGAACCCGGAAGATACGAAGCCTCATACAACCTGAATTCGCAAATTCTGGCCGGAACGCGACGATCTGAAATGTGAAAGGCGAAACGGTGTCCGCCGTTTTGGCTCAGGAATCGACCAGCGCGTCGCGCAGGTTTTTCTTCATCACTTTGCCGTTAGCGTTACGGGGCAACGGCTCGGTGCTGATCGCGATAGTCTCGGGGACTTTATAGTCCGACAAACGCTCAGCGCACCACGCGCGCAGGGTCGGCTGGTCGATGTTCGAGCGCACGACAACGACGGCGTGAACGCGCTCGCCCAGCACCGGACACGGCCGCGCGACAATGGCGCTTTCCACCACATCGGGATGACTGGCGAGAACCGACTCGACCTCGGCGGAATAGATCTTGAGGCCGCCGCGGTTGATCATGTCCTTCTGCCGGTCGAAGACGCGAACGAAATTCTGTTCGTCGATCGATCCGAGATCGCCTGAATGCCAGTAGCCGGCGGTGAAGCTCTCCGCCGTTGCGCGCGGATTGTTCCAGTAGCCCTTGATGACCGAGCCGCTGTGAATCCAGATTTCACCGATCTCGCCGCGCGGCAGTTCGCGTCCAATCGCATCGACAACGACAATGTGTGCGCCCGGACAGGGGAGACCGACGCTGTCGCTGTGGCTCGCGGTGAATTCCGGCGGCATGATCGTCGAGGGCGAAGACGTTTCGGTCGAGCCGTAGGCGTTGACGAGATTCAGTCCGGGAAGCTTTTGCGCCAGCTTCTCGATGGTGGCGACCGGCATCGGTGCGCCGCCGTAACCGCCAATGCGCCAGGCGGAAAGATCGTAGCTATCGAAGTCCGCCTGCAACAGGCAGAGATTGTACATCGCAGGCACCATCACGGTCTGCGTGACGCGCTCGCGCGCTGCGATCTTGAGGTATTCCGCCGCTTTGAATTCCGCGACGATGATAAGCGCACCCGCGCAGCGGGCCATGGCCATGATGTTGGCGGCAATGCCGGTGACATGCGCGAGCGGAACGGCGGCAATCGAGCGGTCGGCGGGCGTCAGTTCGAGGCAGGCCTCATAGATCATCGCCGAATGAATCAGATTGCAATGGGCGAGCATCGCGCCCTTGGGTTTGCCCGTCGTGCCCGACGTATAGAGAATCATGGCGGTGTCTTGTTCACCGACAGCCACCGGCACTTGCGACGTCTCGGTTGCGATCAGATCCTGAAACGCCAGCGATCCGCCGGTCACGCCGATCGAGACGCGGTGAAGCAGGGTCGGAATCTCATTGGGATCGGGCAGCCGATCCGCCACTCCATCTTCATGGATAATCAGCGCCGCGCCGCAGTCGGCCAGAACATAGGCGATCTCGGGCTTCTGCTGCCGCGTGCTCAGCATCACGCTGACGAGGCCGAGATGCGCCGCGCCATAGAGCGCGAGCACGAACTCGATGCGGTTGCCCAAGAGTAGCGCGATACGGTCGCCAGGCTTCAGTCCGATCTCCTTGAAGCCGGCCGCGACCTGCGCCGATTTCTGCGCGACCTCGCGCCATGTCATCCGCTCATCGCCGCAGACCAGCGCTTCGCCATCTGGATTGCGCGCGGCGGCCTCAGTGACCACGTCCCAGATGTTCGCTGGGCGGTTCTCGAAAGCGGGGACGATACGGTCGCCGAAGCGTGTTTCCAGCCGCATTGCTGGAATCGGATATTTCGACCAGTCCATGGATTCAGCTACCTATCCCGATCTCTGCGTCAGGTTGAAAAATTAGCCCCGCGCTCGATCACAAATTCTGCATCGAACAAAGTATGCGAGTGATTCAAATCAGATTGCGACATCAACACAGTTAAACCCTTGCCCTTGAGCGAGGCAAGCACGTCGGAGATTCTCTCGGACAGGGCAGGTGCGATTCCTTCGAATGGCTCGTCGAGCAACAGGCATTTTGTGCCAATGCCAAGCGCGCGCCCCAGCGCGACAAGCTTTTGCTGTCCGCCGCTGAGCAGCAGCGCCTTGCGGTCGCGCATGGTGACGAGTTCGCCGATCACCTCGTAGACGAAATCGAGCCGCGCCTTGCGGTCGACATCCTTCGCGACCCACAGCGGCAGAAGAATATTCTCTTCGACCGTCAGTTGCGGCACCAGACCGCGGTCTTCCGGCATGTAGCCGATGCCGAGACCGGCACGGGCATGACGTGGCAGGGCCGCCAGATCCTCGCCGCCGAAACGGATCGTGCCCCGCTTCGGCGTGAGGTGACCCATGATCGAGCGCATCAGGGTGGTCTTGCCGGCGCCGTTGCGGCCCACAAGGCTGACCATGCCGCCTTCGGCCAGATGCATGGTGAAACCGCGCAGCGCGGGCATCGACTGGATTTCCACCGCGAGATTGTCGATCTCGAGCAGGGAGCGGGCGGTCATTTTGCGCCTCCCGTCACATAGCGGCGCACTTCATTGTCTTTCAGCACTGTTGAGGGCTCGCCGTCGGAAAGGATGCGGCCATTGTAGAAGGCCACGACGCGGTCGGCATATTTGCTGACGATGTCCATGTCATGCTCGACGAAGACGATGGTGGCGGCCTCTTCCGAGACGGCGTGAATGACGCGGTCCATGGTGGCGAATTTCTCTTCCGCCGAGACGCCGGAGGTCGGTTCATCCAGCAGCAGCAGTTTCGGACGCCGCGCCAACGCCATGGCGATATCGACCAGCTTGCGCACGCCGCCCGCCAGTTCGGACACCGGCCGATCGGCGTGACCCTTGAGACCAAAGCGATCGAGCAATGCGATGGCCTTGTCGCGGCGGTCGCCGCTGTCCGCCGGTGCAGTCGCTGAAAGCCGTCCGCCTTCCGCACTGGAGACCGCGACGGTCAGGTTCTCGGCGGCGGTGAGTTCGATGAAGAGCTGCGGAATCTGGAACGAACGCGAGATTCCGAGCCTGGCCACATCGCGCGGCGAGCGTCTCCCGATCGGTGAGCCGTCGAGTTCGATCGCGCCGCTGTCGGGCTTCATGTAGCCGGTCACCATGTTGACGAACGTGGTCTTCCCGGCGCCGTTGGCGCCGATCAGACAAAGCTTCTGGCCTGCGGGAATATCGATGCTGACATTGTCGGCGGCGACCACCGCGCCGAAACGCTTCTGAAGACCGCGCACGGAGAGGACGGGCGTCATGATGCCGATCCTTTCTCAGCGATGGCCGGTTCCGGCGATGGCTCAGAGGTCTTGCGTTTTTTCCCGCTCCAGAGCGAGCCGATGCCCCTCGGCAGGAACAGGATGACCGCCAGCAGGAACACGCCAAGCACGAGCTGCCAAGTGTTCGGCATATAGAGATTGGAGAACGAGCGCACCAGCTCGAGCACAAGCGCCGAAATGAACACAGCGGCAACGCTTTGCGTGCCCGCAAGGACAGCGATGAAAACGAACTCGCCGGACGTGGTCCAGTAGGCGAATTCCGGATCGATGTGCCGCTGCGCCATCAGCGCGAGCGCGCCGCTGGCACCTGCGAAGGTCGCGGCGATCACGAAGTTGATGGTGACAATGCGGTTCGCGGAGGTGCCGAGATACTCGACGCGAAGATTGTTTTCGCGCACCGCGAGGCTTGTGAGCCCGAACTGCGAGCGGAACAGGATCGTCGCGAAGATACCGGCGAGGCCGGTGGCCACGACGGACACCGCATAGAGCATAAAGTCTGCCTCGCGCGGATCATTGAACACCGCGCCGAAAAGGGTGGGGCGGCCGACATTGAATCCATCCGAGCCGCCGAGAATGGTGGTCTTGACCAGCGCGCCGTAGAGCACCATCGACAGCGCCAACGTCAGCATGCCGAAGAATATGCCGGTGTAGCGGGCAATGAGCGGGCCGATGATCAGGCCGAGCAGGCCGCCGAACACCGCGCCGATCAAAACCTGCGCGACGGCGTCGGTCACGCCGAAGGTGATCGCGATCAGCGCCACGCCATAGCCGCCACCGGCATAGAACAGGCCCTGTCCGAATGAGACGTTGCCGGTCCGCGCCAGCACGACGATGCCCAGCGCGACAAGCGCCTTGGAGGCAGCGACGGTTGCAAGCGATAGCGTCCATGCGGGGATGATGCGGCCGAAAAGAACGGCCAGTATGACGAGGCCGAGAAGAACGAAGGGATTTGTCGCGTACTTCATCATATGCGCCTCGCGACTTCACGGCGGAACAGGCCTTCCGGCCTGAACATCAGCACTGCTGCCATGATAAGATAGATCATGAACAGTTCGGCCTGCGGCAAAAGGTGGACCGATGCTGCGCGCGCCATGCCGACAAGGATGGCGCCGACGGCTGCGCCTTCGATGCTGCCGAGGCCGCCGATCACCACAATGGCGAAACTCAGGATGATGATTTCGGAACTCAATCCCGGCTGCACGGAAATCTTCGGCGCGGTCAGGCCGCCGGCCAATGCCGCGAGCATCACGCCGAAGGCAAAGGCGAGCGCGTAAACGCGATTGATCTTCACGCCCATGCTCGCGCTCATTTCGGCATTATGAATCACCGCAGTCACGATCTTGCCGGTGGTGGTGCGGTTGAGGGCGAACCACACCGCGAAACCGATGGCCGCCGATAGCGGGATCAGCATGAGATCGTAGCCGACATAGAACAGCCCGGCGAACTCGGCATTGCCGAACAGCTCATAGGGCTGATTCGCGTAGATCGGATTGACGCCCCAGATCAGCTTGGTCGCGTCCTCGAAGATCAGGAATACAGCGTAGGTCACGAGCAGCAGCACGACTTCATCGCGGCCGTAGAACAGCTTGATCAGTCCGCGCTCCATGAGGAGGCCGACGACAGCGGCAATCAGCGCCACCGACACCAGCATCAGGATGAACCCGAGTGCGGGAGGAACCTTGTGCGCCGCCGCCATCGTCACCGCGGTTGCGGCGAGATAGCAGCCGAGCGCGTAGAAGCCGCCGTGCGCGATGTTGAGGATCTTGAGCACGCCGAAAACGAGGGTCAGGCCCAGCGCGACGATAAAGAGCCACGATGCCTGGATCAGGCCGTCGAGGATGACCGTAAGAAACGTGTTCATGAAGATACTTCAGGCCGGTTGTCGTGAAGCATAGGGCGGCGCGATTTTTGCTATCGCACCGCCCTATGGCCTCAAGCGCAGGAAATTACTTGCACTTGTCGTTCTTCATTCCGCCCTTGATCCAGTCGATGGATTTCACGCCGGGGGGCGGGTTGACGCATTCGGCTTCAAAATTGACGATGTCGACCAGGTCGACCCGCTTCTTTTCCGAGTTGTACTTGGTGCGGCTGAACGAGATCGGCTGGATGGCTTGGTGGCCGTCGCCGTTCTTCATCTGGATCAGGCCGCCGGGGCTCTGCCACTCGGAGCCGGTCATCGCAGCGACCAGTTCATCGGCGCTCGGCTTCTTGCCGCCGTTCTTGGCCATTGCCTTCTCGACCGCACTCTTCACGCCGAGGATCGACTGCGTGACGCGATAGGCGGCCTGCACGGGATAGGCACCGTGGGCCTTCTCGTAGCCGTTGAAGAACCACTCGTTGAGCGGGGTCTTCGGCGACATCAGACCATAGGAGCCGCGTGCGCCGATGATGACGCCGTCGGGCATCTTATCGCCGAGCGGCGGCAGCACGTGGTCGGACGCGCTGAGCACGAGCTGACTGCGCTTGGCGAGGCCGCGTGGCACGGACTGCAGAACGAAAGCCTGCAAGTCGCCGCCCCAGAGGCTCGAATAGACAACGTCAGATCCGGCCGACACCAGCGCGGAGATCTCGGTGCCGTACTGGCCCGCGCCGAACTTCGGCAGCAGATCAGCGCCGAGCTTTGCATTGGGATAAAGCTGAGCGGCAGCGCCAACAAAGTCAGCGCGGCTGTCCTGGCCCCAGGCGTAATCCTGGTTGATGGCCGAGAACGTATCCATCTTGATGTTCTTCATCTTCATGTAACGGATCAGCCCGACGTTATCCTGGGTCGCGTGGGCGGCCGTGCGGAAGACGTAGTTGTATTTGGCTTCCTCGAAGATGCGCGGCGTTCCGCAGTCGAACAGGAACAGCGGCTTTTTCAGTTCTTCCGCGATGGGCGCGACCGCGAGGCAGTCACCCGAGCTGATGTAGCCGATGACGGCATCGACATTGTCGCGCTGATAGAGGTTGCGCAGTTCCTGCACCTGCTTGGTCGCGCCGCCATTCTCGTCGATGACGACGGGCTCGATCTTCATGCCGCCGAAGCCGACTTTATTATAGGGCGCGGGACCGGCGCCCTTGTTCAATTCGCCGATGACAAATTCCGCGGCCTTACCGGCGGGAACGCCGAAGCTCTCCGCTGCCGGACCCGACAGGAACGTGACAATGCCGACCTTGAAGGTTTCCTGTGCCGATGCCGGGCTGGCGAGCGCCAGAGCAGCGGCGGAGCAGGCCGTCAACAACCCAAATGTTCGCACGAAGCGCTTCATATTGTTCCTCCCGAATTGTCCGGTCTCGCCGGCTCTTTATGTCCGCATCCGTTTGCCGGATGTCAGTGGTTCGATGGCAGCTTAAGCGGGCTTTTGGCGCGCGTCTATGATCCCGGTTCCGTGAGCGTGCGACGAAAGCTTGCACGGGAGTTGGCGCGAACAGGCGTTGCAGAATTTGCACAAAGGATTTGCATCAATGCCGGTCATGCCTGGAGCGTTCCCTCGCAGGCGCGTCGCTCTCGCGCCGGTTCGTGTGGCGAACCGGCGTCATGAGCGCGGGCCTGTGTTCGCGTCATGCGACGCGCTTCTTCCTGAGCTTGCCGTTGACCGTCTGCTTGCGCGGCGAGATTTTCGCGTTGCGTCCATACTTCTTCTTCGTCGACAGCTTGAACTGCGTGTAGCCCAGCACCTGCTGCATCGCGGCACGGGCTTTCTCGGCATTGCCCTCGTCGATGGCGCGCGCTGCGATCGCGTGGTTCGGAAGGTTCTCGTTGAACCAGCCGGGACTGCCGGTGGCGACCATGAACACGGCGCTCAGAATGGTGTCGATGGCGCCGCGGAAACCTTGCAGCACCGGATTGTGCGTGGCGTCGATGATCGCGAGATGAAAAGCTTTGTCCGCGATGATGGCGGTCGGCACGTCGTGCGAGGCTTCCATCGCGGCGAGCGCGGTCATGATGCGCCGGCGGTCCTTCGCTGTCGCGCGCTCTGCAGCGAGAGCGGCGGCGGCCGGCTCGATGATCAGACGCACTTCCTGAAGCGCGAGCAGCAGATCGCGATTAGGCTCTTCCTTGCTGATCAGCCAGCTCAGCACATCGCGGTCGAGCAGGCTCCAGTCGCCGCGTGGGCGCACATGGGTGCCGTGGCGGGGGCGGACGCTGACCAGTCCCTTGGCGGCGAGTGTCTTGATCGCCTCGCGCACCACGCCGCGTCCGACGCCGAAGCGGCTTTCAAGATCGTGCTCCGGCGGCAGCGTCGACCCGACCGGAATCAGATCCTGCGCGATCTCGCTGCCGAGCGTGCGCAACACGGCCTGGATGCGGCCGGGCTTGACGAGCTTGCTGGCAGTTTTCGGGCGAGACTTGACCGGCGACTTCATGCACGGAGGCTAGCACACCGGCGTTCATGGCTACAATCATCCGATGTTAAACATCCGATGTTGTGCGTGCTGCAATGCAGGAGGCTGGAGATGAATCTCGAACAGACATAACGGAAGCGGGCCGAAACGGCAATCGGCAGCGCGTGCGGCGCAGTATCCGACGCCTTGAATTCGATGTGCGGAATATGAGACCGCGCATGTGCAGGCCGCCCGCGGCCGTCACAAACGGGCGTTACTGCATGCGCTGAAGCAGCACGTAAGGCTGGCCGTCTTCGGAGCCGATGCTGGTCTCGACATCGAAGACGTCGCTGATCATTTCGTTGGTGATTGTCTCGGCGGGACTGCCGTCTGCGGCGACCGTTCCCTTGCGCAGAACGATAATACGGTCCGCGAAGCGCACCGCGAGATTGAGATCGTGCAGCACGGCGATGACGGCGGTGCCGGTGCGCGCCCGGCGCTTGGCGGTTTCAACGAGATTGATCTGGTGACGCAGATCGAGGCTCGAGGTCGGCTCGTCGAGCAGCAGAACGCCGGGGCCGTGTTCGGCTTCGCCGCAGGCGAGCTGCACCAGCACGCGGGCGAAATGTGCGCGTTGCTGTTCGCCGCCCGACAGCGTCGGCAATTCGCGGTGGCGGAACGGCGTCAGGTCGAGTTCGGCAATGGCTGCGTCGACCAGCGGCGCCGCAACGGTGCGCGGGCGATCACCCGCGCCCATGGCGACGATTTCCTCGACCGTGAACGGGAAGGACACATTGACATGCTGGGACAGCATGACGCGGTGGTTCGCAAGATCGCGCGAAGAAAACGACGCGAGGTCGCGGCCCTTGAGACGGACACCGCCGCCGGTGCAGCGAAGATCGCCGGACAACAGGCGCAGCAGCGTCGACTTGCCGGCGCCGTTCGGCCCAACGATGGCGACAGTCTCGCCGCCATGGACCTGCGCGCTCACACGATCGAGCAGCGTCGCCTGCCGCACTTTCATGCAGACCGCATCGGCTTCGATCAGCGCGGGGCGAGGGGAGGTCACGACGCGATCAGCTTTCGTTGCCGCAGCAAGATAAAGAGGAAGAACGGCGCACCGATCGCCGCGGTGAGAATGCCGATCGGCACCTCGGCCGGTGCGGCCAGCACGCGCGCGATGGTGTCGGCCAGAATAAGAAGAATGGCTCCGAGGAAAACCGAGGCGGGCAGCAGCAGCCGGTGGCCGGGGCCGATCACGATCCGCAACAGATGCGGCACCACAATGCCGACAAAGCCGACCACGCCGCAGATCGACACGGCGACGCCGGTCATCGCGGAAATCAGCACGATCGAGATTTTCTTCAGCCGCTCGACATCGACGCCGGTGTGAAAGGCTTCGGCTTCGCCAAGGACCAGCACATCGAGGCCGCGCGCAATCAGCGGGATCGCCATCACCGCAAGCAATGCGACGGGTGCGACCATCCCGGCTTTCGGCCAGGTCGCGCCGCTGAGCGAGCCGAGCAGCCAGAAGGTAATGTCGCGCAACTGACGGTCGTCGGCGACGAACACCAGAAGCCCGATGCCGGCATTGGCGATGGCCGCGATGGCAAGACCTGCGAGCAGGAAGATCGCAACCGACGTGCGGCCCTCGCGGCTGGCGATCTTGTAGAGAATGGTGGTGGTCAGCAGCGAACCTGCAAATGCCGCGATCGGCAGCAGTTCAAGTTGCATGAACCGGAGGCTCGCGCCCCACGCACTGTCCGAGATCACGATGGCCGATGCAGCGGCAAACGCGCCGCCGCTCGACACGCCGACCAGCGCGGGATCGGCGAGGGGATTGCGGAACAGGCCCTGCATGATGGCGCCCGATAGCGCGAGCAGACCGCCGATCATGCCCGCAATAGCGATGCGCGGAATCCGGATCGACCACAGCACGAGTTCGTCGCGCGCGAGCATGGCGGGATCGGCACCGGCGATGTTCAGTCCGAGCGCAGCGGCAAGACGGGGCAACGGAATGCCGGCCGCGCCGACCGTGGTCGCCAGCAGCGCGACAGCGAGAACACCGGCGGTCAGAACCGCATACACGGCAATTGCGGAGGGGCGCATGGATCCACCAGCCTTGGCGGCAGCCAATGGCGTCGCTTCTGTCACTGTCATTTATGGCAGTCGACGGAAAGCGCCGCCGGCTTCCACGTCGCGGCCTTCTTATTGAGGCCGGGATAAAGCGACAGTGCGAGATCGCGGGCGGCGGCTGCGGTGCGCGGACCGAAGCCCAAGAGATACAGTCCGTCCATCGCGACAAACGATTTCTTCGCGGCGGCAGGCGTCAGCGCAAACGACGGATTGGCGAACACGGCCTCTGCCTCAAGCTGCTCGCGGCCGCGCTGCATGGTGAGGATAACGTCCGGCTTTGCGGCGACGATGGCCTCGTCGTTGACCGGCTTGTAGCCGTCGAAACCCTCGACCGCATTGACGCCGCCGGCGAGTTTGATGATCTCGTTCGCTGCTGTCTTGTTTCCGGCCACCATGGCGCGGCCGTTGAGGAACGACATCACGAACATCACGCGCGCGGGCTGCTTGACGCTGTCGCGCAGTTTCTTCAGTTCCGCGAGGTCGCTGCTGACCGCCGCGGTGAGGCATGCGCCGCGTGCGTCCGCATCCATCGCATGGGCAACCAGTTTGATTTTGTCGAGCAGCCCTTGCTCGGTGTGAGTCTCGGGAAACGACACGAACGGGATCTTCGCGGCCTCGATAACGTCGAGCGTTTCCTTCGGGCCGGAGCCTTCGATTGCAAGAATCAGTTGCGGGTGGAGGCCGAGCACACCCTCTGCGCTGAGTTGTCGCATGTAACCGATGTTCGGCTTTTCGCCGAGCGCCTTCGGCGGATAAAGACTCGTGCTGTCGATGCCGACGATCTTGTCCTGAAGTCCGAGCGCATACAGAATCTCGGTGATCGCGCCGCCGATCGAAACAATGCGTGACGTATTGCCGATGGTCACGTCGCGGCCACGGGCGTCGTGGATGATGATACCTTCGGCGCGCGCCGCCGCGAACGAAACGGCGTTGACGCAAAGGCCCGCAGCGAGAGCGAGCGTGACGCCAAACGTCGCGCCAATCGTTCGGGAAGCGGGCATTTTCAATTTCATTTGGTCAGGATCAGCTTGTTTTGCGCAGTCAGCCGCAGGCGATAGGTGTCCTCACCATGCACGATCAATATCTCACGCGAGGAGAGGAACAGGTCACGGCTGTTGACATGGTTATCCGTCAAAGGGATCGAACGCTCAATTAGAGTCGTTCTAGATTTATCGCCGACGTCTTTGCCCGAGGAGCCGTCGGGGTCGTGAGGAGAGCCAGCATTCATCCGTTTTGCGCGTCCCGTTTTGGAAAGTCTTGTTGTTCTTAAGTTTGTCGGCGCGCGAATTCCAACACTCCAGTTTACAATAGGTTTAAGCTGATCGTTCATCGGCTTGACCCAGCCTGACCTTTTTACGAAAAGTGGCAACACGTTGGCAGTGACCAACGGGATTCTACGACAGCCAGCCAGCCGCCTTCGGGCGATGCCCGCCAGCCGCATCACGCAAAAGCAAATTGAGATTTGGGGCTGTCATGTCGGGGCTGAATGCGCGCGCGTGCGCGCTGCTATTATCTGTGTCTGTTGCTGCGCTGGGAGGAGTGGTCGCGGCCACGCCGGTGCATGCGCAATCTGCTGAAACGTCCAGCCAGGCTGCTCAACCCGCCAAGCCAAAACCGATCAAGCGCAAACGCGCGGGCGCGCCGATGGCGGAAGTGCCGGTGCCGCAGGCGAAACTCATGAACGCCAACGCGCAGATCGGACAGCCGGTCTATCAGTCGCTCGATGAAATTACCGTTGCTGCTTCGAAAACTCAGGAGCGCGCGATCGATGCGCTGGCTCCGGTCAGTGTCGTGACGCTGGAGCAGATTCAGGGACGTCAGGCCACGCGCGTCGGTGATCTCGTCTACGCTATTCCCGGTGTCTGGATACAGGATCGCGGCGACGATCCATCGACATCGATCAACATTCGCGGCTTGCAGGACTTCGGCCGTGTCGCCGTCGTCGTCGATGGCGCGCGCCAGAACTACCAGCGCACCGGCCACAACTCGAACGGCTCGTTCTTCCTTAATCCCGAACTGATCGGCGGCATCGATATCGTGCGCGGTCCGACGGCCAACATCTATGGCTCGGGCGCGATCGGCGGCGTGGCGTCGTTCCGCACCAAGGACATTCAGGATGTGGTGCGTCCCGGCGAGCGCTGGGGCGTCGATACCAATACGGTGTTCGGCACCAACCACGGGCGCGCGCTCGGCTCGATCTTCGGCGGCGTGCATGTCAATCCGAATGTCGATGTGTTCGCGGGCGGTAGTTACTCGACGCAGGACAACTACAAGGATGGCCTTGGTATTCCCGTCGAGAACACCGCGCAGCGGCTCTCGAGCGGTATCGCCAAGCTGACCGTGCGTCCTGCCGACGGCCATGAAATCAAGCTCGGCGGAATCTTCCAGGAAGACATCTACAATGTCGGTCAGCCGCGCCGTCCGATCGGGCAGCCATTCGCGCAGCCGGGAGCGGCGGGCAATGGCACATCGGTCTATGCGACCAACCTGAAAAACTACACAACCACGCTCGGCTGGAAGTACTCCCGGCCTGACGACCAGATTTTCGACTGGGATGCGAAAATCTATTGGAACCGGACAGACAGCCAGCAGGTCAAGACCCTGCACAACTCCGCGCTCGCTACGGGCAATTGCACCGGCGGTCAGCCGGGCAACAGCATCACCGGCTGCGTCGGCGATCAGCGCAGCTATCTGATCGATACCTTCGGCTTCGACGTGCACAACACGTCGCGCTTTGAAACCGGCGACTGGCGCCATGCGGTCACTTACGGCGGCGACGGTTTCCGCGACGACGTCTCAACCTTCGACAAGAGCGGCAACTCCAACAAGACTACCCCCGGCGGCGAACGCACGGTCACCGGCGCGTTTGTCCAGTGGAAGACCAACTACACCTCGCTGCTCGAGATGGTCGGTGCGGTCCGCTACGACAACTATCAATTGAACTCGTCGGCGAGTTCCGCCAGCGGCGACCGCTTCTCGCCGAAAATCACCATCGGGCTGATGCCTGCAGCCGTCATGACGCCCTACATCAGCTACGCTGAGGGATATCGTGCGCCTTCGATCACCGAGACGCTCGTGAACGGTGCTCACGTCGCGACCGGCACCGGGCAGGGCGACTTCTCGATTTGCCCCGATGGCACGCGCGGTTTCTTCTGCTTCCTGCCGAATCCCAATCTGCGTCCTGAGGTCGGCAAGACCAAGGAAGTCGGCGTCAACATCAAGCAGAACGGTATATTCAGGGCCAACGACAGCTTCCGCGGCAAGTTCAACGTGTTCCGCAACGACGTCGACGATTACATCGACAGCGTCCAGTTCACCGGACCTCCGTTCAATTCCTTCCCGCCGATTCCGGGTGTATTCCCGACCACGTACCTTCAGTACCAGAACATCGCGCATGCCCGGATCCAGGGCTTCGAAGCTGAAACGATGTACGACGCCAACGACTTCTTCGTCGGCGTGTCGGTCACATTGCAGGAAGGCAAGAACACCCAGACCAACATCGGCCTGTACAGCGTGCAGCCGCAGAAGATAACGACGACGGCGGGCCTGCGCTTCCTCGACAATCAGGTCATCCTCTCGGCGATGTGGACTTCGGTGAAGAGCAACACCGACATCCCCGTCACGTATCTGCCGGGCACGTCCTACGATCTGGTCAACCTGTATCTGCAGGTGAGACCAACGAAGGATTTCGCGCTGAACTTCTCGGTCGAGAACCTTCTGAACCAGTACTACCGGCCTTACGCCATTCCGCGCGCCGCCGACTTCACGTCGCCGCAGAACGACGTGCTGTGGGCCAGCGCCGGCGCGGGCATCGTCTACAAGGCTGGGCTCAAATACCACTTCGGAGGAAGCTGAACGCAGAACGATCAGTCACTGCTTTCGAAAAGCAAACAGGGTTGCCGCGCAGAGCTTTTCTGCGCGGCTCGCTGCGTTTTCAGCGCAGGCTCTTAGGAACGACACTTTGATAACCGGCCGTTCGGCCTTACAGTGAGACAAACAGGAGAAGACCAATGTTTATTGCGATGAACCGATTCCAGGTGAAGACCGGCTCCGAACAGGCGTTCGAGACGGTGTGGGCGACGCGCGAGTCCTATCTCAGCGAACTCGCCGGATTCATCGAATTCAACCTGTTGCGCGGGCCGAAGGCGGACGATCACACGCTGTATTCGACCCACACCTTATGGGCGGACAAGGCGGCGTTCGAGGCCTGGACCAAGTCCGACCAGTTCCGCAAGGCGCATGCCCGCGCCGATAACCAGACCGGCGAGAGCCTCTATCTCGGCCATCCGAAGTTCGAAGGCTTCGAGATCATCCAGACCGAGCGCAAGTCCAGCGCGGCGGCCTGAGCCATGCTGAGCACCAATCTGGCCGATCTCAAGAAGCATATGGCGGAGAATCCGGGCGGCGTTATTGAGGACGTCGCGCGTGAGAGGAACGTCACGGCGCGCGCCGTGATCGAGGCGCTGCCGGATGAAATGCGCAGCTTCGCACCTAGCTCAGCCTTCGTGCCCGCGATGCAGGACATCGCAACGTGGGGCGAGGTGACGCTGATCATCCACACCGAGGACGGCATCTTCGAGGTTACCGAGCCGGTCGGCGGCGGTGAAATCGGACGCGGCTACTACAACATCATGAAGCCGAAGGGCATGCACGGCCACCTGCGCCATGAGCGCTGCGGCGGCATTGCCTTCGTCGAGCGTCCGTTCATGGGGAAGTCGTCGGCCTTCGCGGCGTTCCTCAATGTCGACGGCGGCGTGATGTTCAAGGTGTTCGTCGGCCGCGACGAGAACCGCGCGCTCAAGACCGATCAGCTCGAGAAGTTTCACGCGCTGGCGAAAACGCTGGGCTGACCTTTTAACCTCTCCCCGTTTACGGGGAGAGGTCGGATCGTGAAACGATCCGGGTGAGGGGCGGCTGCGCTTCATTCACTGAGTTCTGCCCCTCACCCCAACCCTCTCCCCGCAGGCGGGGAGAGGGAGTGCATCTCACTCGGGCAAAATCTCGTTTCTTGTCTTGTGAATAAAAAATGGCCGGGTCATCCCCGGCCATTTTCTTCTGCAAAGTTGCGACGGAAGCGATCCGGCTTGGAGGGGCAAGGACCGGATCGCTTCGTCGCGGGCGCATCGCTGTCACGGGCAATGCAGCTGTGCGCCATCTCGTGGCCCGCGGTGAGCGGGCCTATTCAGCCGCGTCCTTCAGCGCGTGGGGACCGGTGTGCGCGACCGGAAGAGGCTCGATCGAGCTTTCGCCGTGCTGGACCAGCGGCTTGTTGCCGGTGAGGCCGCGCAGCAGCACGTAGAACACCGGCGTAAAGAAGATGCCGAATGCCGTGACGCCGATCATGCCGGAGAACACCGCGATGCCCATGGCGTGACGCATCTCCGCGCCGGCGCCGACCGATGTCACCAGCGGCACCACGCCCATGATGAAGGCGATCGACGTCATCAGGATCGGCCGCAGCCGCAGACGGCTGGCCTCGATGGCCGCCGCGATCGGGGAGCGCCCGGCGAACTCAAGTTCGCGCGCGAACTCCACGATCAGAATCGCGTTCTTGGCCGACAACCCCACCAGAACGAACAGGCCGATCTGGGTGAAGATGTTGTTGTCGTTGCCGGTGATCCAGACCCCGAACATTGCGGCCAGCAGCGACATCGGCACGATCATGATGATCGCCAGCGGCAGCATGAGGCTTTCATACTGTGCAGCGAGCACCAGGAACACCAGCAGCATCACGATCGGGAAGATGTAGAGCGAGGTGTTGCCCGCGATGATCTCCTGATAGGTCAGATCGGTCCACTCGAAGCCGATGCCCTTGGGCAGCGTCTCGCTGGCGATGCGCGCCACCGCGGCTTGCGACTGACCGGTGGAATAGCCCTGCGCGGTATTGCCGTTGATGTCCGCCGCGAGGAAGCCGTTATAGCGCATCGCGCTTTCGGGCCCGGCGGTGGATTGCAGCTTCAGCAGCACCGAGAGCGGAATCATCTCGCCGGTGGTTGAGCGGACCTTCAACTGGCCGACATCTTCCGGCCGTGCACGGAACTTGCCGTCAGCCTGCACGCGCACCGAGTAAACGCGGCCGAATTTGTTGAAATCGTTAACGTAGTACGAACCGAGATAAACCTGCAGCGTCTCGAAGATGCTTGTGATCGGCACGTTCAACTGACGCGCGCGGGTGCGGTCGATGTCCGCATAAAGCTGCGGGACGTCCACCTTGTAGCTCGAGAACAATCCGGTGAGTTCCGGCGCCTGCATCGCCTTGGCGAGGAAGGTCTTCTTGGCTTCGTCCAGCGCTTCATAGCCCAGCCCCACCTGATCTTCGAGCTGGAGCTTGAAGCCGCCGGTGGTGCCGAGGCCGTCGACCGGCGGCGGCGGCAGCATGGCCACGAAGGCATCCTGAATCACCGTGTACTTCTTGTTCAGCTCCGCCGCGATGGCGGTGGCGCTGAGCGAAGGATCCTTGCGCTCGCCAAAAGGCTTGAGCGTCGAGAACACGATGCCGGCGCTCGATGAGTTGGTGAAGCCGTTGATCGACAGGCCCGGAAACGCCACGGCGCTTTCAACACCGGGCTGCTGCATGGCGATTGCC